>Ga0302321_100003987_pt1 | contig 12713 bp, 15 predicted proteins | sample Fen_T0_1_FD_202505 | JGI IMG/M metagenome (GOLD analysis project Ga0302321, IMG submission 202505) | Peat permafrost microbial communities from Stordalen Mire near Abisko, Sweden - Fen_T0_1 | ecosystem: Environmental > Terrestrial > Soil > Wetlands > Permafrost | place: Sweden: Abisko...
GCGGTTGCCGTTGAATACATCCTGCAACAGGGGTGTGCCGAGCAGGTTGCGCACGTCGAGACGGCTCATGCCCGGCTTGATTTTGGCCAGTTGGTCCTGGGTGATCAGATTGCCTTGCTGCACGTCGATTTTGTACACACCGAAGCCGCCGCACGCGTTCAGGGCAGGCAGCAGCAGACAGGCAACTAAAAGGTTTCGCAGCATCAATCGGTCCTTTTCATGAATGTCCGATTATAACCGAGGCGGGCAGCGCCACCGGTGACGACCGGTTCCCGCACGCTTGATTGCGGGGCCAAAAGGGTTATGATTTGCCGAACAGCAAGCAGTTCCCCGAAAGGCAATCGATGTCCGAGTCTCGCGATCTTCGCAACATGGGTTTGAAGGCGACACTGCCGCGCCTGAAGGTTCTCGACCTGTTCCAGAACTCCAAGGAACGGCACCTGTCGGCGGAAGACATCTACAAGCTGCTGCTCAATGATAACGCCGACATCGGGCTGGCGACGGTCTACCGGGTGCTGACGCAGTTCGAGCAGGCAGGACTATTGATGCGCCACCACTTCGAGGGCGGCAAGTCGGTATTCGAACTCAACGAGGGCGGCCACCACGATCACCTGGTGTGCCTGCAGTGCGGACGCGTCGAAGAGTTTTACGACCCCGAAATCGAAAAGCGCCAGCAAAAGGTCGCCAAGGATCGCGGATTCCTGATCCACGACCACTCGCTCTACCTGTATGCGGATTGCGTAAAGCCGGCCTGTCCGCACAAATCCGGCAACGCCAACTGATCGGGACCAACCATGCGCAACCATTGGATCGTTCGAACCCTGACCGTGCTGGCGCTGCTGGTGGCGGCCGTGGCCTGTACACCGGCGGCGGCATTGGCGCCGAAGGAGTTCGCCGCAGTCAGGCTCGCCGACCTGCCCGCGGAAGCACGCGAAACGATGGCGTTGATCCGCCGCGGCGGGCCATTTCCCTACAGCAAGGACGGAGTGGTATTCGGCAATTACGAAAAGGCGCTGCCGGCGCAGTCACGCGGCTTCTATCACGAATACACGGTGCCGACCCCGCGTGCCCGCAATCGAGGCGCGAAGCGCATCGTTTGCGGCGGCAAGAGCCGCGAGCTCTGCTATTACAGCGACGACCATTACCGGTCGTTCAAAGTCGTCCAGGAATGACGGCAATGGCCTCTCCCGAATTGAAAACTCTGCTGGCGCACGATGAGGCGCGCGGCGTCTTCTGGTTGAAGTCACACGCTGCGGTTTCCGAAATCAAGGCAGCCGCAAAGGCACGCAATTGGGCATTCTTCCACCTCGAGGGCGAGAAGATCGAGAAGAAGGAGCAGTTTTTCAACCACGCCGCCATGGCGATGAAATTTCCTTCCCATTTCGGTCACAACTGGGATGCTTTTTACGACTGTCTGACCGAGTTCGACGGGGTGGACGCCGACGGCTACCTGATTTACTTCGACCATACCGACGCGTTCAGCGAACATCACGAGAGCCAGCTGGAAACGGCAATCGAATTGTTCGAGGATGCGATCGACTTCTGGAAAGAAGACGGCAAATCGATGCTGGTGCTGCTGTCGGGCAGCACTCCGCCGCCGGGTATTGCCAAGGTTTGATTCAGCGTCCGGCGACCGACGTTGCCCGTGCCGCCGCGTGAAACTCGATATCGCCATAATAGGAAACGATGTTGTGGCCGGTCGAATTGCTGTCGGTCAGCACCCCCACCGATTCGACGCGACCCGGCTCCTCGTCGAAAGCGCGTCGAAAATCTTCCTCGATGTTGCGCGTGAATTTAAGCCATTGGCCTACCCGCGCCGGCCCTGATTCGGCCACAATCACGCGCACCCTCGACGAGCGCGGATGCTCGAACAGGGAATCCACCGGCAACTTGTTGTCCCACACGTAAATGATCGTCGCGTAGGGCATTTCTCGTCCGCTTACCAGCCGTACCATCGAGGCCATGGCCCGGTCCTCGACATCGAATTTGCTGCGGTCACCATCGAACGCGATGGCGATGCGTGTAGGTGAATCATCATTGCCGAGCCGGGTGGTATCAGCGTCGGCCATCAGCTCTGTCGCCTTCCAGGTCCAGGATAGCAAAGGCTTTTCGCGCGGGTTCACATTGATGTCGAGCAACAGGCCGGACGAAGAAGACACGGCGCGCGCTTCCAGCACCCGCCCGGCGTCGCTGTCGACAACGCGATATTCGGTGTGTCTGGCGAAGCGCGACATGAACCACGGATTCCAGCCCTGGATCATCGGTGGGCCGAGAGGGGCGTCCGAAAATCGCGGCACCTCCGCCGCGCGCTGCTCTTCCTTGACCACCACGCGCGAGGCACAGCTACCCAGCAGCAGTACGGCGAGCAAGGCAAGGCAAACGGTATTGCGCATGAATGGATTCCTGAAGATTCCCGCTACAGTAAGTCGCGACGATGACGAGGCAATGACATATTCATTCCGAGCTAGCGATCAACGCGGCATTGCCGCCGGCCGCCGCCGTATTGACCGTGAAGGTGCGTTCCGCGGCAAAGCGGAACAGGTAATGCGGTCCGCCAGCCTTGGGTCCGGTACCGGACAGTCCCTCGCCGCCGAATGGCTGCACGCCCACCACCGCGCCGATCTGGTTGCGGTTTACGTATACATTGCCAACGCGTGCACGGGCGCGGATGGCGGCGATGGTTTCCTCGATGCGCGAATGGATGCCAAGCGTCAGGCCATAGCCGCTCGCGTTGATGGCGTCCACCAGTTCCATCAGCATTTCACCCTCGAACGGCAGGACGTGCAGGATCGGGCCGAACACTTCGCGCCGAATCGTATCGAAAGTCGGAATCTCGAAGGCGCAAGGCGCAAAGAAATGGCCAGGCGGAATGTCGCGCGGCAACAGCGCCCGGCCGATCGCAGGAAACTGTGACGCCATTTTTTCGCGGTGTGCCACCAGCAGGGCGCACGCTTCGCGATCGATGACCGGGCCGACGTCGGTTTCGAGTCGCGCGGGATCACCCACGCGAAGCTCCTGCATGGCCCCTTCCAGCAACTTGGCGATGCGCGGCGCAATGTCCTTTTGCACGCAGAGAATTCTCAGTGCCGAGCAACGCTGTCCCGCGCTATTGAAAGCCGAGGCAATGACATCGTTGACCACCTGCTCGGGGAGCGCGGAGGAATCGGCGATCATTGCGTTGAGCCCGCCGGTCTCGGCGATGAAAGGGATGATCGCGCCGGTTCGCGCAGCGAGGCTCTTGTTGATGGCCTGCGCGGTATTGGTGCCGCCGGTGAATACCACTCCGTCTATGCGTGTATCGTTGACCAGCCCGGCGCCCACGGACTCGCCCGGACCCGGCAGCAGCGCAATGGCGTCGGGCGGCATGCCGGCTTCCAGCAGGAGCTTCACGGTCTCGTACGCGATGATCGGCGTCTGCTCGGCGGGCTTGGCGATCACCGCATTGCCCGCGGCGTAGGCGGCTGCAACCTGGCCCAGGAAAATCGCCAGTGGAAAATTCCAGGGCGAAATGGCGACGAACACGCCGCGTCCGGTCAGGGTCAACTCATTCGATTCCCCGGTGGGCCCCGGCAACACTTCCGGGCTGGAGAAATGCCGGCGGCAGAGCGCAGCATAGTAGCGGCAGAAATCGGCCGCCTCGCGCACTTCGCCGAGCGCATCGGGCTGGGTCTTGCCGGCCTCCCGCACCATCAGCGCGATAAATAGCGCACGGCGCTCTTCCAACAGGTCGGCGGCGCGCTCCAGCATCGCAGCACGCTCGGCGGCAGCGGGTGGCACGCAAGCCTTGGCAATTTTCAGCGCAAGATCGACCAGTTGATCGTCGGCTTCTTCGACCACGCCGATCTTTTCCAAGTGAACGGGGTCGATGGCTTCGAGGGCAACCCCGCGCATGGTCTGCCCGGCGATGAGCGGCGCGGCCTGCCAGTCGCGTTTGGCAAGCGGTGCGGCCATGGCCGCCTGCAATGCTTCGAGCGCTGCGCTATCGGCAAAGGAAAAACCACTGGAATTGATTCGGCTCACATCGGCCTCGTCGAACAATTTTATGGGAAGGGGCAGTCGCGCATTTGCCTTGTTCGGATGCGCACGGCAGGCGGCGACCGGGTCGGCCACCACGTCGTCGATCGACACGTCCGGGTCGGCAATGCGATTGACGAAGGAAGAATTGGCGCCATTCTCCAGCAGGCGACGCACCAGATAGGGCAACAGGTCTTCATGGCTTCCGACCGGCGCGTAGACCCGGCATGCCGCCGGTTTGTCAAAATAGGGATGGCCAGGCAATTCGCCGTACAGTTCGGCGCCCATGCCGTGCAGGCGCTGGAATTCGAACCGATTTGCGGCCGTGGCGCGAGTCAGGATGGTTGCCACGGTGTGCGCGTTGTGCGTGGCGAACTGGCAGTAGAACGCATCGGGACGCGCCAGCATTCTTGCCGCGCATGCCAGATAAGAAACGTCGGTATTCACCTTGCGCGTAAATACCGGATACTCCGGAAAACCCTGCATTTGCGCACGCTTGATCTCGGTGTCCCAATAAGCGCCCTTCACCAGCCGGGTCATGATGCGCCGGCCGTGCTGCTCGGAAAGCTGAATCAGCCAGTCGATTACCGCCGGTGCGCGTTTCTGGTAGGCCTGCACGGCCAGTCCCAGGCCTTCGTAGCCGTGGAAGCGGGCGTCGCCATACACCGCACCGAGCAACTCCAGCGAGATTTCCAGACGTTCGGTTTCCTCGGCGTCGAGCGTGATGCCGATACCGGCATCACGCGCCATTTCGGCGAGTGCCATCACCTTGGGCAACATCTCTTTCATGACCCGATCGCGCTGCGCAAACTCGTAGCGCGGGTGCAAGGCAGAAAGCTTTACCGAAATGCCCGGCGCCTCGAAAACGCCCTGGCCCGATTTCACGTAGCCGCCGATGGCCTTGATGGCATCGCGGTAGGCGATAAAATATCGCTCGGCATCGGCCATGGTCATGGCCGCTTCGCCGAGCATGTCGAAAGAATGGCTGTAGCGGGCGTTGTCGCCGGAATCGCTGCGCTGCAGTGCATCGTCGATGGTGCGCCCCATCACGAATTGCTCGGCCATCAACTTCATGCCTTGCCTGAGCGCCGCGCGCACGATCGGCTCGCCGGCGCGATTGGCCATCTTGCCGAGCCAGCCGGTGACATCGGTAAAATCGCGCGGTTCGACGCTGACCAGCTTGCCGGTCAGCATCATTCCCCAAGTGCCGGCGTTGACCAGCAGCGAGTCGCTCTGCCCCAGGTGCCGCGCCCAATCGCCCTGCGCGAACTTGTCCTTGATGAGCTTGTCCGCGGTGGCGGCATCGGGTATGCGCAGCAACGCTTCGGCGACGCACATCAGCAGCACGCCCTCTTGCGAGGAGAGGTCGTATTGGGTGAGAAAAGACTGCATGCCGGCGTGACTGCGCTGGCGGGTGCGAACGGCGTTGACCAGATTGCGGGCCGTCTTGTCGACGGCAATGGCATCAGCAGCACTGAGCGTGGCCGTTGCCAGCAGCGGTTCGAGTGCAAGCGCCTCGTCGGCCAGGAATACGGCCCGCAGCGGAGCGAAGGAGGGAAGAAAAGACATGAAGGACCAAAGGCGAGCCGGTATGGGAGCGCATTATCGCATTTGTGCGGGCCGGGTCGCGCGGCCCGCCGGTCGCGGCTACGGCGACTTCCGCGGATGGGGCAGCAATCTATCGTATTCGCTTTTGACGGTTTCGTAGCACTCGCACACCCGCGCTTCCATTTCAACCCGGTCGAGCACGGTGATGCGACCGCGCGCGCATTTGATCAAGCCGTCCTTGACCAGCTTGCTGGCGGCACCGGTTACGCTTTCCCGCCTGACTCCCAACAGATTGGCGATCAATTCCTGCGTAATCACCAGGCTGTTGTCGTGAAGCCGATCGATGCTCATCAGCATCCAGCGGCAAAGTCGCTGATCCAGCGTGTGGTGCTGGTTGCACACGGCGGTTTGCGAGGTTTGGCATATCAGCGCCTGCGTGTACAGCAATGCCAAATGTTGCAATTGGCCGCCGAGCTTGAATTCACGTTTCATTTTGCTTCGGCTGAGTCGGTAGGCAAAGCCGGCGCTCTGCACCTTGGTGCCGCTGGGCATGCTCTCGCCGCCCATAAAAATCGAAATGCCGACCATGCCCTCATTGCCCACCAGGGCCACTTCGCTCGACGAGCCGTCCTCGAGATCGTAAATCAGCGAAACGATGCCCGAAACGGGAAAGTGCAGGAATTCCACGTGGTCGCCGGACTCCGACATGGTCCAGTCGAGTGGCATGGGGACCAGGTCCAGGTCGGGCACGATGCGCTCCAGATCGGACGCGGGAAGAGCGCCAAGGATCCGATTTTGCGTCGGTTCCGGGCTAATTTTTTTTGCTCTGGTGGTCATTGTCGATTCTCCAAAAAAATGGAATTCGTGAAGGCCAGAGAATGGCCGAAAGCACCATTGCGCAATCGCATCGGAAACAAAATCCCTATCGTGACCTTACCGAACTATTGTTGCCGGGTATGTGCGGCGACACACACTTTGAAGAGCAGTGAGCAAGAGCGCAGCCGCGAACCGCGGCCAGGCTCAATCGGGCTTGAGAAACCCGCTTTCAACCCAAGCCAGCGCGCTCGCTTCGTTCAATTTGAACGAAGCGGCCACCCGCACCTGCGCGATCGGTGGGGCTTCGCGCTCACGGGGATATTGCGCGGCGAGGGTAGCGTACGGCGAATCCTCGTCGGGGACGATGTCGAGTGTGACCACATAGGAGATATCGCCGCTGACCACGAACACTTTCTTGTGCAGGGTGGCGTGCAGGTGCTGTTCATTGCGGCGGCGGAACTCGAAGGCGGTTTTGACCAAGGTGCGGAAGGCATTGGCATCGAGCGGCTTGGGATTCTTTTTATCGCGGCCCATGGTCCAGGGACCCACCAGGGCGGGCTCCGGCTCTCCATCCTTGATCATTTCCACGGCCCAGCCGTCGTCATCGGTGTTTTTGATGACGCGCGCGGTCCAGCCGTCGTCGCGCCAGAGGCGGGGTTCTTGCGGAGTGTTGATGATGCCTGTGGGATCGGACATGGCTTCTTTCGATGGATAGGTGCAAACAGCGAAGCCCCCATTCTCCCCTAGTCTTGCCGCAACGACCGATCGAGTGCCGCTTTTGCCAGAATGCGGGTGGAATCGAGTGTCGGCAACGGGGAATTGCCATCGTTCATGAGCAGGGGGATTTCGGTACAACCGAGCACGACGGCATCGCACCCGGCATCTTTCAGGCGGCCAATCACCTGCTGAAAATAGACCACCGACTGCGGCTTGAAGGTGCCGTACACAAGCTCATCCATGATGATGCGGCCGATCTCGGCGCATTCATCGGTCTCCGGCCGCAGGAACCCGATGCCGTGCTCAGTGAGCTTTTGCGGGTACACCTCGCTTTCCACCAGCCAGCGGGTGCCGGTGAGGCCGAGCCGGCGATATCCTCTCGCGACCGCCTCGACGGCAACTTATTCGGCGATATGGAGCCACGGCAGCGGCGAGCGCGATTCGATGAAAGGCAGCGCCTGGTGGATGGTGTTGTCCGGACAAATCAGGAATTCGGCGCCGATCCGGGCGAGTTTGCCGGCCGAACGCAGCATCAAGTCGCCGACGCCCGGCCAATCATTGCGGTCGATGCATTGGACATAATCGGCCAGTGGATAGGTGTGCATCGACACCTCTGGGTGCGCGTGAGGCCCCATGCGGCGCGCACCCTCCGCGCAAATCGAGCGGTAACACAGTGCTGCGCCTTCTGCGGAACAGGCGACGATGCCGATGTGCCTTGCCATGCAGGACTAGTACCTCCGCTGCGTACTGCCAGGACGCGCGTTACGCCGTTGCAGCCTGCTGCGCGACCTCCGCGTGCACTTTCGCCATATCGACTTCCAGCGACTTCTGCACCACTTGGTCGAGGGCGGACTTGGGCAGCATGCCTGCTTGCGAAAACAGGATCACCTGTTCGCGAAACACCATCAGCGTGGGGATCGAGCGAATGTTGAATGCAGCGCCCAGTTCCTGCTCTACCTCGGTGTTGACCTTGCCGAACACCACGTCCGGGTATTGCTCGGAGGCCGCCTCGAAAGTCGGGGCGAAGGAACGGCAGGGGCCGCACCACGGTGCCCAGAAATCGATCACGACGGTCTTGCCGCTTTCGACGGTGACGTTGAAATTTTCCTTGGTCAGTTCAATGGTAGCCATGTGAAGTCTTTGCGATGGTTGGAGAACGATGAGTCGACACTTTCGACCACAACATACAGATTTGCCAATTCAATTTTTGAATCGGCGCGATAGGCAATGCCTACCGAAAGATTCCCGCATTGCGCGCCACGCGGGCACCCAACTCGCGCAAACTCGCGGCGGCGCGTTCGTTCTTTACGCTGCCATCTTCGTTCATCAAGCCGTCGGCGCGCGGCACCGCCACCACCGGCAAGACGATCGCACCCAGATTGGAGAGGATGTAGGAGACATGCGGAAGCGCGCGGATGGTGCCGAAGCCCCCGGCTGACGCGCCCATCAGTCCCACCACCTTGTTCTCGAACGGCAAGCGCCCGCTTTGGCCATCGACGTCCTGCGACAGCCAGTCGATGGTATTTTTCAGGAGCGGCGTGATGGATGTGTTGTACTCGGGGCTTGCAATCAAGAGTCCCTGCGCTTCGATCATCTTCTTGCGTAGCGGCAGCATCGGCTCGGGAACGCCATTGGCAGCGTGCCACTCGGCGTCGTAAATGGGCATTGGATGTTCGCGAAGATCGATTACCTCGACCTCGGCGCCGGCCGTTCGCGCGCCTTCCACCGCCAGTGCCAGCGCCTTGCGATTCATCGATTCGCGCCGATTGCTGCCGGCGAATGCCACGATTTTTGCCATGATGATTTCCTGAGTCGGGGAGTGGATTCTAGCCTGCCGTATGCCGGGTGCGGCGGGGCGACCTATACCGTCTCCGCGAGGTGACCCATCTGCCCGGTCATGTATGCCTTCTCGGCCGCCCGCACCTGCTCGATGCTGTTCATCACGAACGGCCCGTGGAACACCAGCGGTCCTTCCGCCGGCGCGCCTCCCAGCAGCAGGACGTCGAGCGCGTCGCGGCCGCTATTGCTGAATTCGACCGCGCCGTCTTCGTTGGCGTACACGACCAGGCTGCCGGTGGCGACCAATTGCGCATTGGCCGAGAAGGCGCCGCTGCCGTTGATGACGTACGCGGCGATTTCCTGTCCCGGCGGAATGTCGCTCCTGAACACGGCGCCGGGCTCCAGGCGCACATGCCACAACAACAGTGGCATCAATGCCTCGGCCGGCCCCTTCGCGCCGGCAAATTCGCCGGCCACCACGCGCACGCGTCCGCCCGTGATGCTCTGCTCGGCGATGTCCACTGCGGCGATGCGCTGGTAGCGCGGCGCCATATTCTTTAGCGCGCGCGGCAGCGTGGTCCAAAGCTGGATGCCTTGCAGCGTCATTTCATCCTCGGTCTCGGCGAGCGGCGCTTCGGCATGGATAATGCCGCGCCCGGCAGTCATCCACTGCGCGCCGCCGGCAGCGACGATGCCGACATGCCCGGCGGAATCTCGATGCTGCTGCCGGCCCGACAGCAGATAGGTGACGGTTTCGATGCCGGCATGCGGATGCGGACCGACGCCATCCTCGCCGGGCTTCACCCGAAACGGCCCGAAGTGGTCCAGGAACACCCAGGGCCCCACCGATTTGCGGGCGTGGTCCGGCAGCGCGCGGCGCACGCTAAAGGTTCCCACCGGTGCCAGATGCGATTGGATGATACGTTCGATTTTTCTCATGACCGTTGCTCCTTGTCGATACTCCACCGGCCCGGACCGAAAGCGACCAGTACCAATATGCCGCCGAAGATTAAAATATCCGTCAGGCGATCTATAACTTGCGCCTGCGCTTCCGCGGCAGGCAATCCCGCAGGATTGTGAAAGATCAGCGTGGCAGGGATCAGGAACGACGCAATAACCGCTGCTGCCCAGCGTGTTTTCCAGTCCAACACCAGTGCGCTGCCGCCCGCCAATTCAACCGCCGCCGCCCCATTTTGAGTGTTGTTGATCATTTTGCCTCTCCAGCTAAGTATTCAGATCGAATACCAGCACCTCGGCATCGTCGCCGTTTTCCACTACGATCTTGCCGCCGCCGGTCAATTTCATCGCATCGCCGGCCTGCAAGCGTTGGCCGTTGACGTTGAGCGCGCCGCGCGCCACATGTACGTAGCCAAGCCGGCCCGCTGCAATTTCGTGGCTTGCCTGCTCCGCGCCGCTCATCAAGCCCGCATATAAGCATGCGTCCTGGTGAATCATCACCGAACCGTCGCGCGCATCGGGCGAGGCAATCAGGCGCAGTACGCCGCGCTTGGAGGCCTCGTCAAAATGCTTCTCATCGTAGGACGGCACGATGCCGTTGACATTGGGCTGGATCCAGATTTGCAGGAAATGGGTGTTGCCATCCTTGGAGTGGTTGAATTCGCTATGCGTCACTCCGCGCCCCGCGCTCATGCGCTGCACATCGCCGGGATGGATGGTGCTGCCGTTGCCCATGCTGTCTTTGTGTGCCAAGGCGCCATCGAGCACGTAGCTGATGATTTCCATGTCGCGGTGGCCGTGGGTGCCGAACCCCATGCCGGCCGCAACGCGATCTTCATTGATGACGCGCAGCGGGCCAAAGCCCATGTGCTTGGGGTCGTAATAATCGGCGAAAGAAAAGCTGTGAAAGCTCTTGAGCCAACCGTGATCGGCGTATCCACGCTCCTGCCCTCTTCTGATTTCAATCATTTTGAACCTCCATTCCGGCGATTTGCCGTCCATGGACCCTATATTGGGCTTGCATGGGCGCTTTCTCAAGCGGATAATTTTGATACTTTTGTTCAGTTTTTTTGATTAATTGAAGACCGTTAAAAGCTTGAACCACAGAGGCACAAAGAACACAGAGAAAGGCTAAAAGCCCTACAGGTTTTCTCAGTGTCCTCTGCGTCTCTGTGGTTCAGCATTTGGCTTTTGACCTTCGGACCCAAAGGAGCCGGTCATCAAGCTCACATTGGAAGCGCTGCAGGTACTCGACGCCATCGACCGCAAGGGTTCCTTTGCGGCGGCGGCGGCGGAAATGTTCCGTGTGCCGTCAGCCATCACTTACACGATCCAGCAGCTTGAACAGGATCTCGACGTGGCTCTGTTCGATCGCGAGGGCCGCCGCGCCCGCCTGACGCCGGCTGGTTTCGAATTGCTCAACGAAGGGCGCCACCTGTTGCGCGCGGCCAGTGAGCTGGAATGCCGCATCCAGCAGGTGGCCAAAGGCTGGGAAACCGAGCTGGTGATCGCGATCGATACCATTCTCGGTGCGCGATGCCTGTATCCGCTGATCGGTGACTTTTTACGAATGAATTCGGGAACGCGCGTCAAGGTCTCGGAGGAAGTACTGGGTGGAAATTGGGATGCGCTCGTCTCGAACCGCTCGCAATTGGTGATCGGCGCAGCCGGTGACGCGCCGCCCGGCGGCGGCTTTGCCACCCTGCCGCTCGCTCGCTTGTCCTTTGTATTCGCCGTTGCGCCTAAACATCCGCTGGCAAGCGAGCCGGAACCATTGCCGGCAGCCGTCATCGTACGGCACCGTGCTGTAGTCGTCGCCGATTCGTCGCGAACCGCCGCTCCGCGCAGTTCCGGCCTGCTGTCCGGCCAGGACACGTTTACAGTGCCCTCGATGGCTGCCAAAGCCGCCGCGCAGGTGGCAGGCCTCGGCGTTGGCTACCTTCCTTCGGCCATGGCGAGAAGCGAAGCTGCCGCCGGTCGACTTCGCATTCTGGAGGTGGAGGCGCTAAAGCCGGGCGGCGACATGGTGGTGGCGTGGCGGCCCAATCGAACCGGCAAGGCTCTGCGATGGTTTGTCCAGCAACTTGAAAAACCGGACGTGAAGGAGCGATTGCTGCGCGACGTTATCTCAGAGCCGGTTGCCGCCCCGCCAACATTGCGCGCAAAGCGCCGGGGCGGAAAATGACCTACGTAGGCCGCTTTGCGCCCTCGCCTACCGGGCCGCTGCACTTTGGCTCGCTGGTGGCGGCCGTCGCTAGCCATCTGGATGCCCGCGCGAACGATGGCCGCTGGCTGATCCGAATCGAGGACGTTGATACGACGCGTTGCCAACCGGAATACGAACGGGCAATCCTGGACACACTGTCGGCATACGGGTTGACGGCCGACGGCGTTGTTCTTCGCCAATCGATGCGAACAAGGGAATACGAAACGGCCATCGCAAGGCTGCGCGACGCGGGGCAAATTTTCGCCTGTCATTGCTCGCGGCGTGAAATTGCCGATTCGGCAATTGCCGGCATCGACGGTCCGGTGTATCCGGGCACCTGCCGCAAGGCCGCGTTGCCGGAAATCGGTTGTGCGCTGCGAGTGCATACCGACGACCAGCCGATCCGCTTTCAGGACCGGGTCCAGGGCATGGTCGAACAGCGATTGCAGTCCCAGATCGGCGACTTTGTCGTGAAACGCCGCGACGGTTGTCACACCTATCAATTGGCAGTTGCGGTAGACGACGCCGAACAAGGCGTAACGCACGTGGTGCGAGGCGCCGACCTGCTGGCCTCCACACCCCGACAAATTTACCTGCAGCGCCTGCTCGGCCTGCCGACGCCGTCCTATTTGCACATTCCCGTGGCCGTTAATGTTGCGGGCGAAAAACTTTCCAA
>Ga0302321_100003988_pt1 | contig 12710 bp, 10 predicted proteins | sample Fen_T0_1_FD_202505 | JGI IMG/M metagenome (GOLD analysis project Ga0302321, IMG submission 202505) | Peat permafrost microbial communities from Stordalen Mire near Abisko, Sweden - Fen_T0_1 | ecosystem: Environmental > Terrestrial > Soil > Wetlands > Permafrost | place: Sweden: Abisko...
GCTGATCGCGGACATCGCCGAGCGTGAGGGCATCCCCAAGAAGTTCTTGGAACTGATTCTGCGCGAGCTGAAGCAACACGGCATCCTCGATAGCAGGAAGGGGCGCGGAGGCGGCTACTTGCTCCGACGGCGCCCAGAAGACATCAATCTGGCCAGCATCATCCGTATCTTGGATGGTCCGCTCGCGCCCGTGCCCTGTTTGAGCCAAACCGCTTATCGCCGCTGTGAGGGCTGTGAGGATGAGCGCACCTGCGGGATCCGCCTCGTACTGAAAGAGATGCACCAGTCGACGCTGCGCGTTCTCGAAGGCACGACGCTCGCCGACGTGGCCGCGAAGGTCAGAGAAGCAGCGGCGGGAGCGAAGCCGGTGGTGAGGTATTCGATCTGAGCCCGGGTGGCGCCCCCAACGGACGCGCGCTCGAGGCTCTGAGGTCTGGAGAGGGGCGATCGCGATCCAGCGTCGCACCTCGCGGGCGCCCGAACTGGCCGCCAAGTGCCGCTCGCAGACGCGAATGGGAGCTCACTCGAATGGCGCCAGGCAAGTCGAGGTCGACTGAGTGCGAGTCCACTTAGGATATCGTATTGGCTCGAGATGACTCGTTCAGGATCGTCTTACACTACCGGCTTCGTCACCTCGAAGGATGGCACCACCATCGGGTACCGCCAAATGGGTTGCGGTCCAGCGCTGACTTTGGTGCACGGGGGCATGATGGCATCACAGAACTTGATCAAGCTCGCTGAGCGCCTTGCCGGCAGCTTCACGGTCTATGTGCCCGACCGGCGCGGCCGCGGACTCAGCGGGTCGTTCGGTGAGCAGTTCGGGATCGTCAAGGCCGTCGAGGATTTGCAGGCGGTCGTGATGCACACGGGGTGCGCTCGAGTCTTTGGTTTGAGCGTGGGCGCCATTGTCGCACTGTACATGGCCGTGGCGACGCCGGCAGTCGGCAAGCTCGTCTTGTTTGAACCGCCGATTTCGCTTTCTTCCGTACCGGGATCGTCGCCAGTGTCGTGGTTAGCGCGCTACGAACGGGAGATTGCTCAGGGCAAGCTCGCCGAAGCGCTCGTTACGGTTTCCAGGGGCGTCGGGCATTCGCCGATCTTTGGGGCGCTCCCGCGATTTTTGACGGTTCCACTCATGCGGCTAGCGCTCCCCGCGGAGGCTCGAGAGATCAAGCACGGAGACGTCGCGCTCAGGGATCTGATCCCGACCATGCACTATGACGCCCAAATCGTGCTGCAGACGGCCGACAAACTCGGCGAGCTCGGACTCATCGCTGCCAAGGTCTTGCTCCTGAGCGGCAGTCGCAGCCCTCTCTACTTCAAACAGATCTCGGACGCGCTTCAGGCCGTGCTACCCGGGGCCGCACGAATGGAACTTTTGGGGTTAGGCCACATGTCCGCGGATAACGGTGGAAAGCCGTCCCGAATCGCCCAAGAACTCCTACGTTTCTTTCACGACGATGAAGACGGAAACGCGTAGCTGGTAACTTCGCCGGTGGTCGAGAAGCTGCGGGCCAGCTGGCCTCCCTTTAGAATCGAGCCGGCCCGGAAGCGCTCCTTGGCACGGACCGCCGAGCTCTCGCGGTGGCGTCCATTATGGCGTCCATTATAGTAGACTTTGTGGTTTTTTGGTGGCAGGTTCCTTTCGGTCTTGAGCTGGGAATTCGACGGATGACTGTTCTGACTCTGCCTGGAGCGGGCGCATTGGCGCTCTCGGTGCGGGCTAAAGCGCTGGTTTTCGAGGATCCGAAGTCGCTGGCGCTGCTGGCGCGGGTGCGGGAGATCGCGCCGCGGCCGGTGAGCGTGCTGATTTCTGGCGAGACCGGCACGGGGCGGGAGCTCGTGGCGCGGCATCTGCACGAGTTGAGTGCCCGGGCAGCGCGGCCCTTCCTGGCTGTGAACTGCAGCGGGTTTTCGCCGGCAGCGGCGGACAGCGAGCTTTTTGGGCATTTGAAAGGCGCGTGCGAAGGCGCGACGAGTGCCAAGGCGGGCTGGTTCGAAGCGGCGCACGGTGGCACTCTGTTCCTCGACGAGATCGGCGATCTGTCGCCGAAGTTGCAGCGCAAGCTGCTGCGCGTGTTGTCGGCGGGTGAAGTGGTGCGGCTCGGTGCCGAACAGCCGACGCCAGTTGATGTTCGCCTGATCGCCGCTACGAACGTAAACCTAGACCAAGCCGTCCTAGCGGGTCACTTCAATCAGGAGCTATTGCGCAGCTTGAGCGTGGCCACGCTCGAGCTTGCGCCGCTGCGCGAGCGAGCCGGTGATATCTTGCCACTGGCGCGGCATTTTCTGGAGTTTTACCGGGAAAGATTGGATCTCGGCCCGACCGAGCTCGGCGCGGATGCGGCCGCACGATTGCTCGAGCATTCCTGGCCCGGGAACATTCGCGAGCTCGAGAATGCCATGCATCATGCGCTGTTACTTTGCCACGGCACACAGATCACCCCGGAAGATTTGCGCTTGAGCGCGCTCGATTCACGCGCCGTACCCAGCGAGCTCGGCGCGGATAGTGAGCGTCCCATCTTCGAGCAGGCGCTCCTCGAGCTGTTCGAGCAAGAGTTGCCGAATCTATTCGATCACATCGAAAACCTGGTGCTGAAGACGGCCTATCACTATTGCTCGCACAATCAGCTGCAGACCGCGCGGCTGCTCGGTATCAGCCGCAATGTCGTGCGCGCGCGTTTGATTCGCTTTGGACAGATTGCCGGTTCTGTGCGCGGCTCGCGCCATACACAAGAGAGTCGAGCGCCCGAGGCTCGGGAAATTACGGGATAAATGGCATTCGATAGTGTGGAGTCGGCGATCTCGGCGATTGCAAAAGGTGAGATCGTGGTCGTCGTCGATGACGCCGCGCGTGAAAACGAGGGCGATCTGATCTTGGCCGCGGAGCACGCGACACCAGAAAAGATCGCGTTCATGATTCGCCACACCAGCGGCGTATTGTGCGCCCCCATGCCCCACGAGCGCGCGCGCGACCTGGGGCTGCGGTTGATGGTCGCGGACAACACCGAGTCGATGCGCACCGCCTTCACTGTCTCGGTCGACTACACCGTAGGCACCACGACCGGCATCTCCGCGGCCGATCGGAGCGCGACCTTGCGCGCGCTTGCCAACCCACTGCGCGGGGCGGGGGAGTTTGCTAGGCCGGGACATGTCTTCCCGCTGCGCGTGTGCGAGGGCGGCGTGCTGCGCCGTGAGGGTCACACGGAAGCCGCCTCGGATTTGGCTCGCTTGGCTGGGCTAGCGCCGGTCGGTGTTTTGGCCGAGCTGGTGAACGACGACGGCACTATGAAAGATCCCGAACAAGTCGCGAGTTTCGCCAGAGATCATCGGCTGATTCGCATCAGCATCGCCGATCTGATCGCCTATCGGCGGCGCACCGAGCTGCTGGTCGAGCCGGTGGCGGACGCGCGTTTGCCCACACGGCATGGGGTTTTTAGCGCACGTGTATACCGCGGTGTGCTGGATGGCATCGAGCATGTCGCGCTCGTTCGCGGCGAGGTGCGGGGCGCGCAGAACGTGCTCGTACGCGTGCACTCCGAATGCCTCACGGGTGATATCTTTGGCAGCACACGCTGCGACTGCGGCAGCCAGCTCGACTCCGCGCTAGAAACGATCGCGGCGGCGGGCCAAGGCGTGGTGGTCTACCTACGCGGGCACGAGGGCCGAGGCATCGGTTTGACCAGTAAGATGCACGCCTACAAGTTGCAAGACCAAGGGCGGGACACGGTGCAGGCGAACCTCGATCTCGGGCTGCCGGTCGACTCCCGAACTTACGATCTGGGCGCGCAAATCCTGACCCATCTGGGCCTGACCACGATGCGCTTGATGAGCAACAATCCAGCCAAATTCAGGGAGCTGGAAGGTTACCAATTGCGTATCGTGGAGCGCGTGCCGCTGCTCACCCGGCCGACGCAAGACAACATCGCGTATCTCAGCACCAAACAGCTGAAGCTGGGCCATACTTTGGGCGTGCTGCCCTGCCCGGTGCCGGCGAGCTGAGCGGGCCGCTGATTGACGAGTGGGCGTTCCGGTTCAATAGTTTGGGGGCAAATTGTCCGAGTCGGCCGTCGTGAATCCGGGCGCGTCTGCGCTCTCCGAATCCAACATTTGGGTCGTGCCGGGCTTTCGTGAGTTCATGGCCAGCATGATCTTGGTCACGCTGGCCAATCAGATCCAAGGCACGGTCGTCGCCTATCAGATCTACGAGCTCACCCGTGATCCGCTGTCACTCGGCGCAGTGGGCCTGGCGGAGGCGTTGCCGTTCGTGGCCTTCGCGCTGTTCGGCGGGCACGTCGCGGACGCGCGCGATCGTCGCCGCGTGTCGCTGGCCGTGCTGTACGTGATGGTGGCCGTGTCCGCCGGCTTGCTGCTGCTTTCGCTCGAACACGGCGCGCTGGGTGCCGTGCGGCATAAGCTGGCCATTTATTCGGCGATCGTGATCTTGGGCGTGTGCCGCAGCTTCTTGCAGCCCGCGCGAGCCGCGTTGAATGCCGAGCTCTTGCCGCCCTCGCTGTATGCCAAAGCGATTGCGATTCGCACCAGCTTCTTTCAGCTTGCGATGTTCGCTGGTCCCGCGGGTGGCGGTCTCTTGTATGCGGCCATTGGCCCGCAGGGCGCTTACCTGTGCGCCGGTTTGCTCTTGGTTGCGGCTTGGCTGGCCATGTACCGCGTGCCCAAGAATCGCCCCACGCAAATGCTGAAGAGCGGGCTATCGGTCGCGCGCAGCATTCGCGAGGGCTTCAGCTACTTGGCGAGCGATCGCCTGCTGCTGTCGGCGCTGCTGCTGGATTTGTTCGGCGTCCTGTTTGGTGGCGCCACCGCGCTCCTGCCCGTATTTGCCAACGAGATTTTAGCGGTCGGTTCGCGTGGCTTCGGCATCCTGCGCGCTGCCCCGGCCGTTGGCGCCCTGGCTGCGTCTATCTTTCTTGCCTCTCGTCCGCCACTGCGTCGCGCGGGTCCCACTCTGCTCGTGTCCACCGCGGGCTTCGGGCTGGCTATGGTGGCGTTTGCGTTGTCCAAGAACTTTGCGCTGTCGCTTGGGCTACTGGCGGTCAGTGGAGCGCTGGATATGGTGAGCGTCGTGGTGCGCAGCACCTTGTTGCAACTGCGGGTGCCTGGGCGCCTGCTCGGTCGTGTGGCCTCGATCAATCAGATATTCATCGGCTCCTCCAACGAAATCGGCGCCTTCGAGTCGGGGGTCGCCGCGCGCGTCTTGGGCGTGATCCCCTCGGTCGTCTTCGGTGGTGGAATGACACTGCTGGTCACGGGCGCGACAGGTTGGCTGGGGCCTGAGCTCCGACGGCTCGGCCGCCTCGATCAAGTCGCCAAGTGAGCCGTGCACGCTGGGAGCGCTGCGCGGTGGTTAAAGCTGCCACAGCCGCGCTGATCGCGGCGATAATGGCATTATTTGGCCCGATGTGAGAAGATGTGGGCGATGTCACTCTCTGGGCTTATCGACCAGGATCTGGCCGCGTTGCCAATCTTTCCCCTGCCCAATGTCGTGCTGTTTCCTGGCGCTTCGTTGCCGCTCCACGTGTTCGAGCCGCGCTACCGCGAGCTCGTACGCGAGGCGCTTGCCGCTCGCAAGTTGATGGGCATCGTCCGCCTGAAGCCAGGCTTCGAAGCAGACTACGAGGGCCGGCCCCCCGTGTTCGACGTCTGCGGCGTGGGCTCGGTGATCGACTCCGTGGAGCACGCCGACGGCCGCTTCGACATCACCCTGCGCGGCCTCGCCCGCGCCCGCATCCTCGAAGAGCTGCCCCCCAAGCGCGCCTTCCGTGAAGTCCGCCTCGAAGAACTGAGCGATGGCTTCTCCGACGCCGCGGTTACGAGCGCCTGGCAACGCAAACTGATCTCGCTCTGGGCCACGCTCGCTCCCCACCTCCCCGAATCCGTCCGCGATCTGCGCGCCCTCACCCGCGGTGCAGAAGGCGCCGGCGCTTATGCCGATCGCCTAGCGGCCGCCCTAGTGGGTGACCCAGACACGAGCCAACGCCTACTCGCCGAACCCGACCCGACCGAACGTTTGCGGCTGCTCACCGAAAAGCTGCAGCAAGTTCACGACACCCTGGCCCCACCGAACGCCGCGCGGCGCACCGAACTCAACTAGCGCGGGCTCGAATTTCTCTCGGGTCCGCGACGCCGAAGGTCACGACGCCCACGCCGTAGCGCGTGACCATCACCAAAAAACTCAGAGCGCGCGCCCGTATTGTGGCGGAACCGCGGGCTTGTGGCCGAGGGCGCGGGCGGCGTTGATGGCGAAGTAGGGGTCGCGCAAGAATTGACGGGCGAGGAACACGAAGTCAGCACGGTTTTCGGCGATGATGGCGTTGGCTTGGTCGGCTTCGGTGATCAGGCCGACGGCAGCGACGTGCAATTTCGTGGCGCGCTTGACGGCTTCGGCGAAGCCGACTTGGTAACCGGGGGCGGTGGGGATGATGGCTTTGGCGACGTTGCCGCCCGTGCTGCAGTCGATCAAATCGACCTCTTCACGCTCGAGCAATTGTGCCAGTCGCACCGTATCTTCGATCGTCCAGCCGCCGGGTACCCAATCCGTGCACGAGAGGCGCACGCCGAATACGCGATCGTGCGGCCAGATGGCGCGCAGGCTGCGCACGGTTTCCAGCAAAAAACGCGCTCGGTTCTCGAAGCTGCCACCGTACGCGTCCGTGCGTTGATTAGACAGGGGCGAGAGGAAGCTGTGTAGCAGGTAGCCGTGCGCAGCGTGCAGTTCCAGGTAGCGGAAGCCCGCGCTCAGCGCGCGCTTGGCGGCCGCGCAGAATTGCTCGCGGATACCAGCGAGCTCATCGCTCGAAAGTTGATGCGGCACGCGATACGGATCATCGAAGGAGATTGGGCTCGCGCCCACGACATTCCAACCGCCCGCCTGATCGCTCAGTGGCTTGCCGCCTTCCCAGGGGCGGCCTGTGGCGGCCTTGCGTCCCGCGTGCGCAATCTGAATGCCGGCAACGGCGCCGTGCTCTTCCAGGAAGCGAGCGATGCGCGCGAGCGGTTCGATCTGCGCGTCTTGCCATAGCCCCATGTCACCCGGCGAAATGCGGCCGCGGGCTTCGACCGCGGTGGCCTCGACCACGACCAGCGCGGCGCCGCCGATTGCGCGCGAGCCCAGGTGCACCAGATGCCAGTCATTCGCGAAGCCGTCTTGCGCGCTGTATTGGCACATGGGTGAAACCGCGATCCGGTTTCTGAAAGTGACGCCTCGGATCTGCAGTGTGTCGAAAAGTTGCGCCATCGGCATTGCTCCTAAGACCATTATGCACGGCGACAAGCGGCGATTCGTGCTTGTTTCTGTCTGTCCACGGCAGTAGAAACATCGCTACCTACGATGCCCTACACGCCTGTCCCAGTCGTCACGTCTCGCCGCCAAGTGTTGGTCCAAACGCTCAGCACTGGTTTCGCACTCGCCGTCACCCCCGTGTCCGCCTCGGCGCTCACCACGGACAGTGACGGGCTGGACGCCGGCGAAATCAAAATTGCCACCAGCACCGGGGAGATCCCTGGCTATCGCGCGCTGCCGCTCAAGCCCAAAAGCAAGCTGCCCGTGGTCTTGGTCGTGCACGAGATTTTCGGCGTGCACGAGCACATCAAAGACGTTTGCCGCCGCTTCGCCAAAGCGGGGTACTACGCGATCGCGCCCGAGTTGTTCGCGCGCCAAGGTGACGTTTCGAAGCTGACCGACTTCAAAGAAATCCAAAGCAAAGTCGTGTCAAAAGTGCCCGACGCTCAGGTGCTGTCTGATTTGGATGCCGCGGTGAGCTGCGCCAAAAAGGATCCACACACAGATACTTCCAAGCTGGCAATGACAGGCTTTTGTTGGGGTGGGCGCATTGTGTGGCTGTACTCAGCCCAGCAACCGGCGCTCAAGGCCGCGGTCGCCTGGTACGGCAGAATCACTGGCGAAAAGGACGACCTGCACCCGCGCTTTCCGGCAGACGTGGTGAGCTCGTTGAAGGCTCCGGTTTTAGGCCTTTACGGCGCAAAAGATCAGGGCATACCAGTGGCCACGGTGGAGCAGCAAGCCCAAGCGCTGGCCGCTTCTTCGAATGCCGCCGCGAAGGCTTCGAGCATTCACATTTACCCAGAAGCGGGTCACGCGTTCTTCGCCGACTATCGCCCGAGCTTTCACAAAGAGTCGGCTGAGGATGGCTGGAAGCGCACACTCGATTGGTTCAAGAACCACCACGCCAAGTAGGAAGAGCGTTGCATCATGAAGATCAAACGGTTGGGCCGCACCGGCCTCAAGGTGAGCGAGATCTGCCTGGGTACGATGACCTTCGGCAACCAATGTGACGAAGCAGCGTCCTTCGCGATCATGGATAAGGCCTTCGAGGCGGGCGTGTTCTTCTTCGATACCGCGGACGTATATCCGCTCGGCGCCACACCCGAATTGCGCGGCAGCACCGAGACAATCGTCGGCAAATGGATCGCCGAACGCAAGCTGCGCGACAAGATCGTGCTCGCCAGCAAGTGCCGCGGACAGATGGGGGCGGGCCCGAATGAAGTGGGGCTGTCACGGAAACATATCATCGCCGCCATCGAAGCCAGCCTGCGCCGACTGAAAACGGACTACCTCGACCTGTACCAAACGCACCAACCCGATCCCGAAACACCGATCGAAGAAACGCTCGCTGCGCTCGATGATTTGGTGCACCAGGGCAAGGTTCGCTACCTCGGATCCAGCAACTATCCCGCGCATTTACTGGGCAAAGCGCTGTGGACCAGCGATAAACACGGCTACGCCCGCTATGAAAGCAACCAGCCGCGCTACAATATCTTGTATCGCGAAATCGAGAACGAGATCGTGCCGCTGTGTCAGGCGGAAGGGCTCGGGCTGATCGTGTACAATCCGCTCGCGGGCGGCTTTCTGACCGGTCGCTATCAGCCCGGCCAAGAGGTCAGCGCGGGCACCCGCTTCTCGCTCAACCAGGCCGGGAAGTTTTATCAACAGCGCTACTGGCAGAGCGCCCAGTTCGAAGCTGTCGAGAGCCTGAAACGCTTCTTCACCGAGCGTGGTCGCTCGCTCACTGAAGTCGCGCTGGCCTGGGTGTTGGCGCAGCCGGGCGTTACCTGCGCGATCTTGGGCGCAAGTCGCGCCGAGCAACTCGATCAAAGCCTGCCGGCAATCGCCATCGAACTGACACCGGAGGAGCTGGCGTTCTGCGACCAGATCTGGTTCGATTTACCGAGGCTCAAAGATCCAACCGTCGCGCTGCGCTGAATATCCGCTAACGGCATCCCGTCCTCTCACTTAGCGGAGAAAAGCGCCGGCCGCGCGCGTTGGAGCGCGTTAAGCAATTGCGCCGCAGCGCGCGCGCGGGCAAAGAACTCAGGCGCGCGGGGGTCATTCACCGCGCCATTGGAGAAGCAATAGATGTCCGGACCTACCCCTACGCTTGGAGCGCCAGGCGCTCGTCAGCTTGCAAATACCACCAAGACACCGCCGCAATGGATCGGCGCGACCCCCCGCTGGCTGGTCAGTCTATTGCCGTGGACACCGGTCGAAGCCGGCACCTACCGCGTCAACAAGGTCAAAGAAGGCGGGGAAGACAACATCGGCATCGAGTGCAGCCCGAGCGATGGAGACGAGCTGCCCAAGGCGTTCGTCGACTACGAAGAACACCCGCGTGAGTACACGCTGAGCACCGTCACGACCACGATCGAAGTGCAGACTCGCATCTCGGATCTGTACCGGAGCCCGATGGACCAAGTGCGCGAGCAACTCGCGGTATTGGTCGAGATGGTGAAGGAGCGTCAAGAGCGCGAGCTGATCAACAACCCGAACTACGGCCTGTTGAGTCACGTCGTCCCGTACCAGCGCATCTCCACGCGCAGGGGTCCGCCCACCCCGGATGACCTCGACGAGCTCATCACCAAGGTCTGGAAAGAGCCGGCCTTTTTTCTGGCGCACCCCAAAGCCATTGCTGCCTTCGGTCGTGAATGCACGCGCCGCGGCGTTCCGCCACCAACCACCACCCTGTTCGGCTCGCCGTTTCTCACCTGGCGCGGCCTGCCTTTGATCCCGAGTGACAAGTTGGACGTCTACCAGAACGACCAGGGCAGGAACGTGAGCAACATTTTGCTGCTCCGTACGGGTGAGAGGAAGCGCGGCGTGGTTGGCCTCTTTCAGCCAGGCATTCCAGGTGAAGTGAGCCCGAGCTTGTCCGTGCGTTGGATGGGCATCAACGACCGCGGCGCCGCCTCTTACCTGGTTTCTCTGTATTGCTCGGCCGCCGTGCTGGCCCACGACGCGATTGCCGTGCTGCAAAACGTGGATGTCGACAACTACCATGAGTACAAGTGATCCGCGTGGCGGAGTCAGCGCGCTCGAACCGGTCGCCGGCTCGAGCGCGGGCTCTGCCTTAGATTTCGCGGCGATGGTGGGAGAAGTGTCCCGCCTCGCCAACGAGTTTTTCTCGGGCTTGCCAGGTGGGATTCCGTCGGGCGAGGTTCCGCCGGCATCGCTGGCGACTCCTGGTGTGGGCGCGCTCTCGCCAGTGGCAATCGCGCCGCCCGTGTCGGGTCCCACGCCCGTGCCGGGGCCCTTGCCTCCGCCGCGCCTGGGGCCGAGCGCTGCCTCGGTTGGTGGTGGTGGCCTCTCGGGTGCTGCCACGCAGCCGCCGGTTCCGGGAGCCTTTCACACGCCCCCCTTGGCCGCGAGTCCGTTTCCCAAAGAGGCGGACGTGCGCCCCGCGCCCACGCTCTTCGCGGAGCTCTTGGGCACTCCCACTCCGCTCGAGCTGATGCTGAGCGCTGACTCGCGTTCGCCCAGCGCGACGCCTTATTTTCTCGATCACGCCGGCCTGCCGAATGCGCCCGGCGGCGCCCCGCCCGCGCCGGTTCCGGCCGCGTCTGCGCCGAGTCCCTCCGCGCAGTTGCCGTCTGCGTCGGTTCCGTCGAGCCCTTCGGTAGCCTCGGGCTCGACTCCCTCGGTTCCTTCAGGCTCGGTTCCCGCCGTACCCTCGGGATCAGCTTCTTCGATTCATTCGGGCTCGGGCCCTTCCGCGACCTCGGGCTCGGATCCTTTCGGTTTACCGCCGCAATCTGGCTTTGGCGGTGCTCCGTCGGGCTTGCCGTATGCGCCCAGCGCGCCGCCGCAAGTGCCCGCGTTTCCGGGCGGCATGGCGCCACCCGTTCCTGACTTCGCGCGCCTCGTGAGCGGACCGAGCGCTGCGGTTCCCAGTCTTTCTGCACCGGAATCGCTCCCAGTCGCCAGCCCCGAGCGTGTCAGCGCCGAAACGCTCGCGCGCCCCGCGCTCTCCGCAGAGGCCGCGCCGAACGACAGCTATAGTCCGGAACTCGTGCCCGATCGGGGCGCGGCCCGAGGCATCTTCGACGCGCATTCCATCAAACAAGATTTCCCGATCTTGGAAGAGCGCGTGCACGGCAACAAGCGCCTGATCTGGCTGGACAATGCGGCCACGACGCAGAAGCCGCGCGCCGTGATCGAGCGCCTGAGCTACTTCTACGAGCACGAAAATTCCAACATTCACCGCGCAGCGCACACGCTCGCCGCCCGCGCGACCGACGCCTATGAAGGCGCGCGCGAGCGCGTCCGGCGTTTCCTCAACGCGTCTACCGCGAAAGAGATCGTGTTCACGCGCGGGGCAACCGAGGCCATCAACCTGGTGGCCAAGAGCTGGGGACACCGCAACATCAAGGCCGGCGACGAGATCGTGCTGACCGTCCTCGAGCACCACGCCAACATCGTGCCCTGGCAGCAGTTGGCCTCGGAAAAAGGCGCCAAAATCCGCGTCGCACCGGTCGATTCGCGCGGCCAAATCATCCTCGAAGAATACGAGAAGCTGTTCAATCCGCGCACGCGCATCGCCTCCTTCACGCAGGTCTCGAACGCGCTCGGCACCATCACGCCCGCGCGTGAAATGGTGGAAATCGCGCACCGCCATGGCGCGCTGGCTTTGGTGGATGGCGCGCAAACCGTCTCGCATCAGCGCGTCGACGTGCAAGCGCTGGACGCTGACTTCTACGTCTTCTCCGGCCACAAGGTGTTCGGTCCGACCGGCATTGGCGCGCTCTTCGGCAAGGCCGATGTGCTCGAGCACATGCCGCCCTGGCAAGGCGGTGGCAACATGATCGCGGATGTGACGTTCGAGAAGACCGTGTACCAGCCGCCCCCATTCCGCTTCGAAGCCGGCACCGGCAACATCGCGGACGCCGTCGGGCTGGGCGCCGCCATCGACTACGTCATGGGCATCGGTCTCGAGACCATCGCGCGCTATGAGCACGAGCTCTTGGTCTACGCGACCGAAGGCCTGTGCCAGGTCCCGGGCTTGACGATGATTGGCACTGCGCCGGACAAAGCCGGCGTTTTGTCCTTCGTCCTAGACGGCAAGCGCACGGAAGATGTGGGCGCGGCGCTGGACAAGGAAGGCATCGCCGTCCGCTCCGGCCACCACTGCGCGCAGCCCATTTTGCGGCGCTTTGGCCTAGAAGCCACCGTCCGCGCTTCGCTCGCACCCTACAACACCAAAGAAGACATCGACGCCCTGGTAGCGGCAGTCACGCGCCTGCAAATACGATAATATTCAATGATTCAGAAGGCTTACCTGTGGCTGATGGGTAGCGTTCTGGTCCATTGAAAGAACATTCTGTCTTTCAGTGCTTGCATTGGTCCAGGAGTCTCTTATAGTGGACTTCGTGATCAAGACGTTGTCGCCCGAACAGGCTCA
>Ga0302321_100003990_pt1 | contig 12708 bp, 9 predicted proteins | sample Fen_T0_1_FD_202505 | JGI IMG/M metagenome (GOLD analysis project Ga0302321, IMG submission 202505) | Peat permafrost microbial communities from Stordalen Mire near Abisko, Sweden - Fen_T0_1 | ecosystem: Environmental > Terrestrial > Soil > Wetlands > Permafrost | place: Sweden: Abisko...
TGCCGAAGGTGATGGCACCGGTGACGGGGGAAATCAGCCCGATCTCGCCTCCCGGGTAAGCGTTGTTGGTGGCGACCGCCATCGCCTCCCAGCCGCCCGTCGAACTCGCCTTGCCGAAGGACCAGGCGTAAGTCGCATTCGTCGCCAGCGCCACCGACAAGCCGCTCCATTGCAGCCAGTCACCATCGCTGAAGCTCACATTGGCCGAGGTGCAGGTTTGCCGCAGTGTGGCCGTGGAATTCGATATGGAATAAATATGAAGAAAGTAAGGTTGCGGGGTGCTGATACCGTTATAGGAATTGAGCCCGGCGGTCTTGATGGCCAGCGAGGTCAGCACATAACCCGCCTGATTGCTTCCGGTCGTGAAGGTTTGGCCAGGTTCGCCAGTGTTGCGACTGGTTTGGTTGTCGGTGTAGTAATTCAGTCCGTCGGGCGCGGTTTGGTTGCCCGCCATGCTGAATTGGACCATGTCATTCGCTCCTGGACTCGGGGCGACGGACCCCAGGTCTGCCAGCGTTTGCGCCCGGCCGGTCCCTGCCAAAGCCAGGAGAACACCCGCCATCAGCGCCATTTTCAGCCACCGCCGGACAAAGGTATTTCTCCGCCTTGGCGCGTGTGGTTTGGTGGTCATGTTTCATTAATCGCCGAAAATGGCGCAGCTTTCAAATACATAGCGGACACTTTACTTTATTCCCAGCCAGATCATGGCTCGTGTTTCACCCGGGTGACCGTTTGTGGAGTCGGCAGCATTTGGCGGGCGCACCTTGCCACCGCGATGATCGCCATCTGCCCCGCCCCACACACATTCGGACTCAGCCCGATGGCTTTACCGCCTGCGAGCTGCCAAGGCAATGCAGTTCCAAATGCAGGTTCTTCGCTATTTTCGATGGCATCGGAGATTGGATTTCAGTTTTCGAGGACTGGCCCGAAGGAATCCAGAGCTGAGCCCGAGCCAGGGTTGCCGCCACCTTGGCTGACAATTGGCGACCACCCCGCCAGAGATTTGACGTCAGCCATACCGGCACCAAGCAGGTCATGGAGTTGCGCCTTGCCAACTGCCCCCGACCCGCGGTTTGATGTCCGCAACCACTGCGGCTTAAAAAGCCTCGCCTACCGGCATTGAATGCGGGCAATGCCGGTAGGCGGAGTTTACCCAGGAAAAATAGGTCTGGCCAGCCAATTTTACAAGCTTCCAAGGTTTTCCACGTGCGGCAACGGCCAGGCAGCCCCGTCAATGGCGACATATTTGTAGTGGCACCGTCCCCTTTGATTTTCCGTAGGAGCGACATCGGCTCACGTCTCCGGCCCAAAACTTCACGTGGTTCAAATCTCTTGCTCGTCGATGCCCCCGAAAACAGCAGAGAACCAAAATGCGGCACCCAACTTGTTCCCTAAGATGTGGTTGCCTGCTGCGTAAAGGTTCTTCACCCTCCGCGCAAACCACCGGCAAAATTTTCTAAACAAATTACTTTACAAGCACAGTAACGAGGTGTTAAAAATTAAGCAGAAACCTGCTCTAAAACCCGGGCCGGGGGGCGTTCCCTTTTGCCTGCCCGTGCCACGCATGATTCTTTGACCATGAAAAATAGCACCTTAAATGTTTCGAAAATTCAGGCCTCCAGCCACGTCGGCAGCCGCTGCGCCACCGGACTGGGAAAATTTTTCCCGGTCCGCCAACCTTGGAGGGTTCCACCCAAATATTAAAAATTACGAAACGAACCCAAACCATTTTTTATGCAAGTTTCTATATTTAAACACTATGCGTCAAGTATTAGAGAAATAAATAGTTAAAAACGAACCCAATAAGACCCCCGGTCAAACCCAATTTTAACGCCGCCGCCCGCTCATTTGGAACGCGTTTTCGTCTCAAAAAGGATGATCGTGTCCGGTCCCGGGCCCGCATTTGGATTTTTCCTTGTTTAATTGCTCCGGCGGACGTATTAGCAACGGAACTTAAATCATTTATGGCCACCATATTCCTTGGTTGTGTGACGGGATTTATCGTCTGGTTTCTCGTCCGGTATCTCGTCGCCGGTTTTTATACCGTCAACCAGAATGAGCGCGGCGTGAAGACCCGTTTCGGCCGCGCCGAACGCGTGGGGAGCGCAATGACGGCGCAGGATCCGATCGCCGAACAACTCACCGCCGAGGAGAAGGAACGTTACAATTATCCGCAGGTGCGCGTCATTCCACCGGGCGGACCCTACTTCAAATGGCCATGGGAAAAAGTTTATAAGGTCTCCGTCGCCACGCAGACCATCAACATGGCCACCGACCCGGAGAATGCCTCCGCCAACAACAGTGGCCAGATTCTGGATGCCGTCACCAAGGACCAGCTCAACACCGGTTTGAAAGGCCAGATTCGCTGGCATATCTCCGAAAAAAACCTCTACGCCTATCTCTTCGGCGTGCGGCACCCCATTACCCACGTGATGGGCTATTTTGTCTCCGTCCTGCGCGAACGCATCGCCATTTTTGAGGCGCCCACCAATGCCAAGAGCGGCGACCCCAGCGCGCTCCACAACCTGGCGGCGACGGCCGTGACGGGCATTTCCATCAACGACCTCCGCAAAAACCTCAGCGACATCAACGATCACATGGACCGCGAATGCGCCAGCTCCGCCGCGCGCTATGGCATCACGCTCGACGCCTCCCTCATCACCGGCATTGACCCGCCGCCGGAGGTCGAGTCCGCCCTCGCCGCGATCAACACCGCTTACAATCAGGTCTCATCCGACATCAGCCTCGCGCAGGCGAGCGCCGACCAGAAGATTGTTCAGTCCAAACGCGCCGTGGAGATCGAGACGCTCAAGGCGCAGGCCGAAGTGCAGCCGATTGTCGCGCTGGCCGATCAGTTGAGTGATTTGAAGCAGAATGGTGCCGGTGCGCTCGATGCCTACGTGCGCAACGTCCGGTTAAAGCTCTACAGCGAAGCCAAAAACGTCATCCTGGAGGCCAGCCATGAATGAGGTGCTATCCGCCCCGCCGCTGGTGCAATTCTTCATCGCCGCCGTCGTGACCTTTGTGGCCATGTTCATCCTCGTGCCGGTGTGCTTTGGCTTCGCGCGCTTTTTCGGGCTCTACACCATCGTCGGGGAACGGCAGTGCAAGGTCTATATGCTCTTCGGCAAAGTCGTCTCCGTGATTGATGAGCCGGGCTTGCACCTGCTCATCTTCAAGCAGGGCCTCAAGGCGCCGCTGGTGAACTTTCTGGGCAAATGCCACACGCTCGACCTGCGCCTGGACCAGGAATACATCCGCAGCACGCCCGTCAATTCCGAGGAAGGCGCGCCCATGGGCATCGGCATCTGGTACGAGATGGTCGTCAGCGATCCGGTCTCCTACTTGTTCAAGAACGCCGATCCGCGCGGCTCCCTGGCCGCCAACGTGGGCAATTCCACCGTCCGCTGCCTGAGCAACATGAAGCTCGCCGACATGCTGCAGAACCGGCATCCCATGAGCCTGACCGTGCGCACCGAAGTCTCCCCGCAATCGCAGACCTGGGGTTACAGCCTTGGTTCCGTGTATATCCGCAAGGTGCACTTCCGCGATGCGGGCATGATCCGGCAGATCGAGGAAAAAGTCGTCAACCGGCTGCGGCAGGTGACCTCCGCCATCAAGCAGGACGGCACCAATCAGGTGAACATCATCGCCAGCACGGCGGAACAGCAGGCGGCCATCGAGTTTGCCAAGGCCGCCGCCATGCGCCCGCAGATCGTCGGGCTGGCGTTGAAAAAGATCTCGCAGGACCCCGACATCTCCCGGGCCCTGTTCCACGTGCTGGAAACGCAGAACATCATTGAGGGCGAGGCCAACATCACGCTCATCCCGAAAAACTCCGCCATGCTCGGCGAACTGGTTGCTGCCACCCAGACATCGAAGACGGCGCTGGTTGCATACCCTGCGGCCGACGCGTGAGAGAAACGAGCGACAGGCGGGGGGAATTATCTACCTCGTCTGTCTGCCGCTGGCCGATATCTTGCCAGCCACGCCACGCGATATAAATCACGCCCCTCGCAACGGGTGGTAGATTTTGGCAAAAACCTGGTATCGAGGCATAACTGTGATGGGCCATTTGCGCACATCGTTGTTACCCTTTTGGGGCGGATTTTGTGCCGGGATTGTGCATACTATAACGTTGGCGTTCGTGATTTTCTTGATCTTCCTATTTGGAAATAACAAGTATACATTCGTTTAATTATACCTTGGCGCTAAATGAGTGATGTAACGCAAATATTGCAGGCGGTCAGGCAAGGAGACAGCCAGGCCATGGAGGACTTGCTGCCATTGGTTTACAACGAATTAAGAAATCTCGCCGCCGCGCGGATGGTTCGTGAATCTCAGGGCCACACCTTGCAACCAACGGCGCTGGTGCATGAAGCGTGGCTGCGGTTGGTCAAGGATGAAGGGCGGACATGGCAGAACCGGGCTTATTTTTTTAACGCGGCGGCCGAAGCCATGCGGCGAATTCTGATCGAACACGCCCGGCGCAAATCCCGGTTGAAACATGGGGGCGGGCAGGAGCGCTTGAACATTGAGGAGATCGAATTAGCGGAAGCCAGCCCGGATGAAAAGCTGCTGCTGGTGAATGATGCGCTGCAACAGTTGGAGGCGGAAAATCCGGAGCGGGCGCGGATTGTGGTGTTGAAATACTTCGGCGGCCTGACCAACAAGGAGGTGGCGGAAACCCTCGACATGGGGGAGCGTTCGGTAAATCGCCATTGGGATTGCGCCAAAGCGTGGCTGTTTCAAAATGTCCGGGCGCAATTGTGACACGATGGCGAGGTGTTTTTTGGCGCAGCCAGGGCCCGAAAAGGCGCATGAATAGATGAACACATGAACCATGGTGCCGCCAATGAACGGGTGGAGGAGATCTTCTGCGCCGCGCTCGAATGGAAGGTTCCAGCCGAACGCCGTAATTTTTTGGACCGCGCCTGCAGGGGGGATTCACCGCTCCGCTCCGCAGTAGAGGAGATGCTGGAAGCGCGAAGCAGTTTTGAAAAGGCCTTTGGCCAGGAACAGCCCGCGTTGGCTTCCGCGCGCGAGATTTCCAAGGCCCTTGCCGCGGCTCCCGATTTTCATCAGCAGATGGTTTCAGAGTTGCCGGCCGGAGAAGAGGTCGGCGAACGTATCGGCCCGTATAAGTTGTTGCAGAAAATCGGCGAAGGCGGCTGTGGCAGTGTCTATATGGCCGAACAGGAAGTTCCGGTGCGGCGCCGGGTGGCGGTAAAAGTCATCAAGTTGGGAATGGACACTAAAAGCGTCATTGCCCGGTTCGAGGCCGAACGTCAGGCGCTGGCGATCATGGATCATCCCAATATCGCCCACGTGCTGGATGCCGGTGCCACCGGGACGGGGCGGCCCTATTTCGTCATGGAACTGGTGCGAGGAATCAAGATCACCGCTTACTGTGACGAAAACCAGCTGGATTCCCGCCAGCGGTTGGATTTGTTCATTCAAGTTTGCCACGCTCTGCAACACGCTCATCAAAAGGGTATTATTCACCGGGACATCAAGCCCTCGAATGTCCTCGTTACCTTGCATGACGGGGTGCCGGTGCCGAAGGTGATTGATTTTGGCATTGCCAAGGCCATCGAAGGCAAGTTGACGAATCAGACGGTGTTTACGGCTTATGATCAATTTGTCGGCACGCCTGCTTATATGAGTCCGGAACAAGCGGAAATGAGCGGGCTGGATGTGGACACGCGGAGCGATGTCTATGGACTGGGCGTTTTGCTTTACGAATTGTTGACGGGGAAGACTCCGTTCGATCAGCAGGAACTGTTGCAGGCTGGCTGGGAGGAAATGCGGCGCACTTTGCGCGAGCGCGAGCCGCACCGACCGTCGACGAAACTCGATGGAATGCGGGCGGAAGAACTGACGCAAACGGCGATCCACCGCCACAGTGAGCCCCGGCGGCTAAAATTACTCTTGAGCGGCGACCTGGACTGGATTGTCATGAAAGCCCTGGAGAAAGACCGCCGCCGCCGCTACCAAACTGCCAACAGTCTGGCGATGGATATTCAGCGCTATCTCCATTCTGAACCGGTGATCGCGCGTCCCCCCAGCCGGCTGTATCGCTTCCAAAAATTGGTACGGCGCAATCAGGGGGTTTTTATCGGGGTGGGTGCGGTGAGCGTCGCGTTGATTGCCGGGTTGGCCATCTCCAGCTGGCTGTTTGTCCGCGAACGGGAGGCCCGGCAGGAACAGGCCCATTTGCGGGTGGAAGCCGAACAGGCGCGGGGAAATGAAGCCCGGCTGCGTGGTGAAGCTGAGGCCAGGGCCAAACTCGCCCAAGCGGCAGTGTTTTTAAGCCGGGGCAAAACCGCGGAGGCGGATCTGCTGGTGGAAAAGCTTCAAATTCCCCTGGCCGAGCCTTCCTTGGAAGCTGCCGGGGTGTTCCGTGGCTTGGGGGATTGGAATGTTACCCAAGGCAGGTGGCGGACGGCCGGCGATCGTTTTTTGAAACTTGTTCAGGCCAACCAAGTGGATAAATCCGACATGACGGATGACGCCACGCGTGACTTGTTGCGGACGGGGCCGACGCTGGTCGTCGCCGGCGACCTGACGAATTACCGCAAGCTCGTTCGGGAGACCATCAGGCGCTTTGCCAGCACCCAAAATCCGGTGGCGGGGGAACAGGTGATTAAGGTCAGCCTGATTGTGCCGGCCGACGGGGCCACCATCCAATCGTTGCTGCCGCTGGCCGGGGTGGTGCAGCAATCCATTTCAGGAACCGTTCCCGACACCGCCAAAGAAACGTATATGGTGGCGTGGCGCGCGTTTGCCTTATCCCTGTTCGAATACCGGCGGGGAGATTTTACCAATGCCGTCATCTGGGGGCAAAACTGTTTGGGATATGGAGACCACACCCCAACCCGGATAGCGATGAGCCACCTCATTATGGCGCTTTCGTACCAGCAGCTAAATCAGCCGGCGTTGGCCCGTTCTGAGCTTGCCTTGGGGCGGGAACTTGTTGAGGCAAAATTCCCCCATGGTCTTGAAAAAATCACGGAATTGGGCAGTGATGCTTCCGGATTCTGGCACGATTGGATCATGGCTTACCTTTTGCTTCGCGAAGCCGCGCCAGCAATTGACGGCGCGGCAGCATTCGTGAAATAGGACGGGCTTTTCTTGGCGGAGCTGCTGCGGCAAGAAGCGTTTTTTGGGTCTGCTGGGAAAACATCCCACCTGCAATCAGGATGGAGAAATTACTTCAATGGGTTGCGTTTTTCAGATGAATAACCAGTCATTCACGATGGTAATGGTGGGGGCGGCAGACGACAAAGTGAAAAATATTTGGCGCAAAAAGGTGATCGCTTGTCGCAGTAATGTATGAACCCATGAAGTGTCGATTCAGCCATTTGCCTAATAAAGTCCTCTTTGCCGGACAAGTCCGGCGTCATTCGTTAGGTCTTGGGCTGACGGGGCATCGCTTCGATCGGTCAAACACAACGAAACCTAATCAGCATAAATCCCATGTTTAAAACCAAACCACTGGCCGCGGCAACGTGCGGTATTTTTACCTTGGCCTGCCTGACAGCCAACGCACAGATTCTTAGTTCTGAATCATTTTTCGGATATACTGTTCCCGCCCTGCTGCCAGCGGCGGGCAATCCTACCGTGCCGGGTTATACCGGTGGTTGGACAGCCGTGGATTTTGGCACCCAACAAGCGGGGACGCTGGCGGGTTCCCTGATTTATGGCGGTGTGGGTTATGCGGCTGGAACGGGTGACCACATTGGTGTGCCGGCGAACACTACGGGTGGTCAGATTACGTCCGCCAATAGCGGGCGGGTGTATCGCCTGTTGGACAGCACCACAACGGTAACGTCCTCAACTGTTGGCACGCTTTATCTGAGCTTTTTGTTCCAAAGCGGCCAGGAGTCGGGTGCCACAATTTTCCAAATGCTGGATCTTTACAATGGCAATACGGCGGATGCGAACCGAGCCTTTACTGCGGGCCTTACCCAAAACGGAGGCAATACCGGCAGCATTTATGATTTTGGAGTCAATGAGGCCTATTCAAACCTTGGCGTGGCGGCGGACACGGGGGTGCATCTGTTTGTTGTGGGATTCAATCTGAGTGCCGCTGCGGCCGGTGACGTGGTCACGGTGTGGCTTGACCCGACCCTTGGGGCTGGTGCTCCGGTGGGTGGGGTGACTGTTTCCGGGCAAAATATTGCATTTGATCGTTTATCCCTGTCTGACTACTCCGGCAATTCCGCGAATTGGGACGAAATTCGTTTCGGCACCACGTTTGATTCCGTTACCACCGTACCCGAACCGTCCAGTTTTGTGTTGGCAGGCCTGGGTGGCTTGGCTCTCTTGTTTCGCCGTCGGCAGGGACGCAGCTGAATTTGGGTTGGGGTACACCGCCGGGCTGGAGCCGTCTCCAGCCCGGCGTTTTAAAACCCAAAAATGAAAAAAGGCACTCAAAGCACCGGCAGCGCCAGGCCCGGTTTACGGCGCCGAATTCAATTGGCCAGATCCGCTTTCACCTTGATTGAACTGCTGGTGGTGATTGCGATCATTGCGATTTTGGCAGCCATGTTGTTGCCGGCATTGGGCAAGGCGAAAGAACGAGCCAAGCGGATCCAATGCTTGAACAATACCAAGCAGCAATACCTCGCCTTGTGCATGTATGCCGGGGAAAACAAGGACAAGTTGCCGGACAACACCGGGTTGTTGACCTATTGGGCATGGGATATGCCGAATGCCACGGCTGATTTTGTTTTGCAGAATGGCACGATTTGGAAAAGCTGGTTCTGCCCGGGAGCATTTTCAAAAATCTCCGAGGAGGTTTTACTGCTGCACTGGAATGGCGGCACCGGTGCCGGCGGGTATCGCGGAACTTATTACGCGCAAACATTTTGGGGGACCAAGATTTATTCGGACGATGTCCGGAGCAAGACGAACCTTAACCAAAGGCTGACGCCCCAGCCAATTCCATTCCAAGGCGCGTTGCTGCCCGCCCCCACCATCACTGAGCGCACCTTGTGCGCGGATGTGGTCATGTCCAAGCCCGGGCAGAACAATGAAGCGGTTCGCAATACCTACACCTACGACGCCATTCCCAATCCCGGCTATCCCAATGGACCGGCCGCCTGGGTGACCCCGCATATGAATGGTCAACTGCCGGCTGGCGGCAATGCCGTGATGCTGGACGGTCATGCGGCCTGGCGCAAATTTAACGACCTGAAAGTGCGGACCTATGGAACAACGGCCAACCCTCCCGTCTTTTGGTTTTAACTGTAACAATTCTCACACGCCATGATTTCTCCCGGCAAATCCAATAAAACAGAAGCCTAAAAATCCACTAAAACTCAACTCAACCAGAATATGAAATTATTCCATAAATTTTCCGGGTTTTTCTTTTGCTTCGGACGCAAAATAAATTCCTTATCAGTCGCCACGTGCCTGACGGCAATGCTCGCGGCCATTTCTGCTCCGGCGGCGACGCTGGTGCTGACCACCACCGAGCCGACTCCTGGGCCGCATGACGTGTATAACTTTGCGGGGGCTGACAATGACACGCTCAACGTCAGCGGCGGGGCGGATCAGCAGACCTATCTCGCGCCGGACCGGCCTACGCAAGGCCAGACCTTCACCACGCCAGCGGGTGCGGGTGGTTTTCTGATTTCAGATGTCTGGATCCGGCATTGTGGCTACACCAACACCGCCCCGGGCAATGGCACGTGGTGGAATATGGCCAGTGGAGCGGCATTTACGCTGCGCGTGACCGACCCGGCGAAACTGGGGCAGCCTGGCTTTGCCTTGAGCGCCGAATCCTATTCGGCCACCGGCACCGAGAACGCTGGTGCTCGCTGGACGGGGGGGGGCAATTCTCTGGGGGACGATACCTGGCTGCATTTCACGCTGGCGACCCCGGTTCATGTTTCGCCGGGCACTCAATACGGCATTGATCTGACGGCAACGGCGGCCGGTGGGGGCAATTTTTTTGAATGGTTCGGCACCAGTGCGGATGCGCTGGCCGGTGGTCAGGCCTACACGGGCACCAGCCCGGGTACCCCAGGCAATTCGGAGACCATGGATGGCGGCGACCGGGTGTTTCTGGTGCAATTGACCCAGACAGTCCCACGCGTGGCCCCAGACCTGGCTTCGGCGTCCCGCTATGCCAAAGTGGGGCAGCCGGTTCAAATCACGGTGACCATTCCGCAGGTGGTTAATGCCAATAGCACGGTGACTTTAAATCTGGCGAGCGACAATGCGAGCATCGCCGCTTTTTCTTTGGGCGGACTGGCCACGAAGACGCTGACCTTCGCCTCCGGGGCCACGAATGTGCAAACCTTCACGGCTTACATTCTCGGTGCCGGTTTGGCGAACCTGAGTGTGGTGACCAACGCTGCATTTCTCGATGCCGCCATTCAAGTTGGCACCAGCATCTCCGTCCATGAACCGTTTGATTACGATCCCAGCGTCCAGACCACGTTGGATGGTGCCAATGGCGGCAGCGGTTTTGGCACGGCTTGGGCGGATGCTTCCGCGGCCGGCTCGATTGTGGCCGGGCTGACCTACGGCACGGATCCCAGTTTGGTTGCTTCCAGCAATGCGGTGACGGTGTCTTCGGCTGGCACGGCGTTTCGTACGCTCGCCTCCACATATGGTGGCGTCGGCGGTGGTACGGTTTGGGTTAGCTTCATGGTTCAGGGCAGCGGGTTGGTTTCATGGGGCGGAATATCGCTTTTCACCGGCACTGCCACGGAGCAATTATTCCTGGGCGAAGTTTCTGCCAGTTCCCCCAACAATACCTGGGGTTTCTTGCGGGCGGGCGGCACCTATTTTATGAATTTCGCCAATAGTGTGAGCCCTGGCAGCCAGACCGATTTTCTAGTTTATCGCATTGATTTTCCGGCGACGAACAGCGGTCAGGCGCTGGTGACTTTTTATGCCGATCCGGCACTGAGCACCAACGCTCCGCTCTCACCCACCGGTTCGGCTTTGGTCAGCAATTTCTCCTTTGACACCCTCCGGCTGGGAACCGGCGGCACGGTTATTTGGGGCGAGCTTCGCATGGGAACAGACTGGACGAATGTGGTTCCATTCCTCGGGACGCCGGCAGCCCCGGCCCTGCCGATCCCGGCCTTGAGCGTGCCAGCCAATTTCCTGCCCGTCGGCCAGGATACCGCGGTGATGGTCAGCATTCCCACCAATTCCAGCCGTCCTTTGGCCATGACCATTACCAATAGCAATCCCGCCTCGTTCAGTCTTAGCTCCACCAACGCTGAGATGACCTCTTTGACCTTTGGGGTTGGGACCACCAATGTGCAGACCTTCAACGTGCATTGTTTGGCTGCCGGCGCGGCCAGTCTGACGGTGGTCTCCAATTCGACGGTGAATACCGCCACCATCAGCTTCGCGTCTCAGGTATCGGCCAGCGAGGCATTTCAATACGACGTCGGCACCGACGTGTTGCCGGGCAGCGCTGGTGGCAGCGGTTTTGATGTCAACGCCTGGGCGGGGGGCGGCAGTGTGGCCAGCCCCGGCTTGACGTACCCCGGGTTGCTCGCTTCCAGCAATTACGCCAGCATCGTTGGAACGGCCGCCGGCGGATCGGGCAATGGCACCCGCACCCTGTATCTGTCATCCGGCAACTATGGTGGCGTGGGGGGAGGTACGGTCTGGATCAGCTTCTTGATTCAAGGCGCTTTTCCCGCCACGGCCCAAACCGCCGGGGTGGCGCTCCTGAATGGCAGTGCCACGCCTTTTTTCATGGGCTTGGATACGGCCCAACCCAACAATGGCAAGTGGGGCTACACTGGCACCGGTGCGGGTGAGACTGGATTTGCTGGCAGCGTTGTGCCTGGTGCCCAAACCGATTTGCTGGTCTATCGGCTGGATTTTCCCAGTGTGGCCGGCGGCCTGGTGGTGGTGACCTTTTATGCCAACCCGGCGGTCGGGGCCAATCCCCCGGCGACCCCTACGGGAACCGGGGCGTCCTACAGCTTTAATTTTAACGGACTTCAGCTCGGGACTGATTTCAACATGAACTTCGATGAAATTCGCATCGGTGGCAGCTGGGCGGAAGTAGTGCCATCGTTGCCAAATCTAACTCTAAGTGTGGCCAAAATTTCCAGCAGCCAGGTCCAGATTTCCTGGCCAATTCCGGCGGCTGGAAACTACACGCTCCAGAGCAGCTCCAGTCTGCTCGGCCCGTGGAGCGATGCCGGCCTGAACATCACCGCATCCGGTGGCAATAATAATGCCACGGATACCGTCAGCGGTACCGCCAAGTTCTATCGCCTGGCCAGCCAGCCATAGCCGTCCTTGGTTTTCCCGGCAGCAGACCGGCTGGTGTGGCCGGGGGTCACACCAGCCGATTTTGCACATCAGTTTCCGACAATTTATATGAGCAGATTTTCTGATTGGATCTTCCGTTGCTGGCTGGCGGGAGTGGGTGGCTTGACCTTGCCGGCAGTGGCGGTGACGTTGTCGCTGGGTTCGGCCTCGCCGCTGCCCGGGGTTTACGATCTCTACAATTTCGCCGGCGGCGACATGGACATGAACAATGTCTATTTGTCCGGCAGTGCGCCTGCCACGAACGGCGCGGCGAACGACGGCTTCACCTACATTGCCAACGACCGCACCGGCCAGGGTCAGACGTTTACCACTGGCGCGAGCGAGGGCGGCTACTTGCTGACGGACCTCTGGGTGAAGCACGCCGGCTACACGGCCAATACCCTTGGC
>Ga0302321_100003997_pt1 | contig 12698 bp, 12 predicted proteins | sample Fen_T0_1_FD_202505 | JGI IMG/M metagenome (GOLD analysis project Ga0302321, IMG submission 202505) | Peat permafrost microbial communities from Stordalen Mire near Abisko, Sweden - Fen_T0_1 | ecosystem: Environmental > Terrestrial > Soil > Wetlands > Permafrost | place: Sweden: Abisko...
GTTCGGTGGGCGTTTTAATGATGGCTCAGGTCGGCACCGCTTACGTACCCAGCATCGCTGCACCAAACACACCCGCGCTGTCGCCGAGGGCGGGGCGTAAGAGTTCGGTGCGCAACTCGGGGTTGAACAAGTGGCGGAGAATCGCGGCGCGGGTTGCGTCTTCGTATAGCAAATCAAGATTGCCGACACCGCCACCAATCACGATCGCATCGGGATCGAGAATGTTGATCACCGCGGCGATGGCTTCACCAAACTTGTCACGAAGCCGGGCGAGCGTCGCACACGCCAGCGGTTCACCGGCCTGCGCTCGGGTTGCGATCTCGGGCAGACGGATCGCGTCGCCGCCTTGGGCGCGGTAATAGCGTTCGAGGCCGGGGCCGGAAATGACCGTTTCAACGCAACCAACGTGGCCGCAATAACAGGGCGTGGTTTCGCCTCGCATGGGATTGTGTCCCCATTCGCCTGCAATCCCGTGGCAGCCTTCGACAAGGTGTCCATTGACCACAATACCACCGCCCACGCCGGTGCCTAAAATCAACCCAACTACCACGGAGTGTCCACGCGCGCTGCCGAGCGTCGCTTCAGCGAGCGCGCAGCAATTGGCATCGTTGGCGAGACGGACGTTGGTCTGCAATCGTGAGATCAGATCGGCGCGGAGCGGACGACCGTTTAAACACGTCGTGTTGGAATTTTTCAGCAGACCTGTGGCTGGTTCGGTGGCTCCGGGTGTGCCGATGCCGATGAGTTTCGGTCGTGGTTGGCCGGAGGCTTTTTCGAGTTGGATTACGACCCGCTCAATCTGCGAAATGATCGCGTCATAGCCTTGAGTTGCTTCCGTCGGCAAGCGCAGTCGGTGCAGCGCGACTTCCGGTTGGGATGGATCGATGATCGCGCCTTCGATTTTTGTGCCACCTAAGTCTAATCCCCAAAGTGTCATGGTTGTGTGGAGTTGAAATCAACCAAGGGCAATGAACCGCCCATGGCAACTCGGCGGTGGTCGGTCCTTTCGTCGCGGATACGCGGAGGGGCGGCCGCACCTCCGCGTTTCTGCGATCCGCCTGATAGGATTTCGTTGAGCAACGGTCCAGCGATCTCTGAGGAGAACACCCTAGGTGTGCTCAGGCCCATTGCTCATTCGGGTGCAATTTTGAGTTCACGGGTTGAGAACAGGCGTCCGGTTACCTATCGTCCGCCATGAACATTTCGTCTTCGGTTAATCTGTCACAACTCAACGCAGCCGATGTACAGGGGGCGAGCTCCCGGCAAGACTACAGCATTGCCGTTGCCTTGAAAGCCAAGGAACAGAGTGTGCAAAATGGTTCGGCGAAAGAAGAGTCTGGGGAGTCGGCCTCCGCGCCTGATCCCGATGACAAAACCGGCAAGCATCTCGCCACCTATGCCTGATTGTTTGGCCTGGGTGCTTTCTACCTAGGCGTTGGTGTAGTCGCTTTCGTTGTGGCCGGTCCGGATCGCCTGGCCCGGCTACAGCGCATAACTTAGTTCTACTGCTCGGCTTTGTTAGGCTTGCGCGAGAGGTCACCCGGTAGTTCGGCGTGGGTCAGTGTTTCGTAGTTGAGATTCAAGATGGCTCGCGACGCGCGCGGGCGGATTTGCTCCAGAATCAGCTTTCGGGTGCTTGGCAACGCAACGCCGGCGCGGTTGTGGTAATGGTTGTAGCCCACCTCCCACGTGTCACATCGCTCGGTATCCGGAATGTCATTACGAGACACCCCTTGCATCGAGCCGGTGAGAAACTGCGCGGCCAGCAACTCCATCGCCGCAGTGTATCGGTCCTGGTTTTCTGAATACACGTCCACGCCTTGATGCCAGGCTACCTCGGCTGCGTGCAACGCCGAGCCCAGTGCGAACTGCGCATGATGGCCGTTGTCGCGACAGGTTTCCTGGGTGAGGCCATCAACCCACTTCGCCGGATGAAACCAGAATTTGTCCGGATCACTGCTGTCGCCGGCGATTGGTTTGGGCTTGGGGCCGTCGGAGGTCAGGTAAAAATACGCGGGAGTCCTGCTTTTCAAACGCGCCAGACCCAGGTTGAACTCGGCTTCGTCGTCGTTGAAGACCGCGATAGCCATCAGCGCATCGATTTGGGTCAGATCGACGTTGCCATTCCAGAAGCTCGCAGTGTTTAACTGCGGATAAAATGCGCGTTTGAACATTGCTTGAAAATCCCCGATCTCGCGCACAGTCCAACCGGGATACAGGTGCATGATCTCCGCCGCAGGAGCCAGGACCGCACCGAGCCACCCCGCCTGCAAACGATCCTGCTCGGTGCCGGCGGTGAAGCCTTGCAGCTGCGCCCACGCGTTGAGAATCGCAACGGCTCGTTTGGCGTAGGCTTCGTCGTTTGTGTAATACCAGAGGAGGGCTTGGGCGTAGGCAGCGGTTGCGTCGTCGCGCGAAACTTCGGCCTCATGGCTGTCGGAATTGATGTGGGGCAGCCCGTGCGGGCCTCGCGTGGCAGCACTCGAATTTTTCAACCGATCCAACTCACCGCTCCACGGTTGGGCGCCTGCTTGAATTTTGGTCTTGATGAAATCCAGCTCAGCTCGGGAGTCGAGCGCGCCGGGATGGACGAAGTTCATGGCCGAGAGGCCAGTCGCCGCCATTCCGATGGCAATGAATACCGACAATAATGTCTTCATTGTTTTCCAGGTTTGCCCATCCAGCTGCGTGACACGACTTCGAAAATGGCACGAGATGCTGACGTCCTTTACTTGGTGCTCTTGTGCTTGAGGGGTCGCGTGCTTACCGCCAATGCGATGCCGCTTAGCACGAGCAGTGAGGCGATGACGAGTCGTACGGTAACGTTCTCCTGAAGGAGCGAGACGCCACCCAGCGCTGCGATGACCGGCACCGATAATTGCACCAGCGCCGCTCGCGTTGCGGTGAGACTGCGCAGCGCGGCATACCAGATCGCGTAACCAATTCCCGAGGTGAGCGCGCCCGACGAAATCGCGAGGAGCACACCCCGTTGAGTGATATGTTCGGCTTCAAGCATCGCGAAGGCGACGACGAGCGCGAACGGCACCGTGCGAAGAAAGTTGCCTGCCGTCACGCCAAGCGCGTCGCTCGCACCGCGTCCACGGAGTGAATACACGCCCCAGGCCACGCCTGCGATTGCCATCAGGCCGGCGTTGAGGGCTGGCGGAGCGCTCAGCCCGGGCGAGACGAGATAGACGAGACCGCCAAAGGCCAGCGCCAGACCGAACCATTCAGCTGCGCCCGGACGCTCCCCGGAGAAAATCGCGAAGAGCAGCATCGTGAGTTGGACTGAAGCGAACAGGATCAGCGCGCCCGTCCCTGCACTGAGATTCCGGTAGGCAAACGAAAAGGCCGCCGCGTAGAGGAACAGCATGATGGCCGATCGCCAGGAACCGCGTTGACCCGAAATGATTTCACGCCGTCGTCCCGCTGCGACCAACACCAGCACGGCCGCACCCGAACTCAACCGTATCGCTGTGAAGCTCGCCGCATCAATTGCCGCCGCGCCCAATGCCAGCCGGCACAAGACCGAATTGGCCGCGAACGCCAGCATGGCGATGCAGGTGAGAATCAGGGCCGTGGAGGTTTTCATCGCTGGAGGGGAGTGCCCTGAGCGAGGAAGGCAGTCACTTTCCGACGAATCGCAAGCGGTCGAGCCAAGGAGACTGCGGGTGGTTCGCTCGGTTGTTCTCATGATTGCGGTCCGATCCGGTGAGTGATTGGTTCAACCGTGCCCGTTCCTCTCTCTACTGCCCGACGTTTCCAGATGTTCGACCGAACTGTGCGAGAGATGGGCAATCGCCTGCTCACGGTGCGGGCGCCCGCTGCGATGATGACCGCCCTCGATTGGGGCATGACGGAGCTGGAGAAAACCTACGCAGAATCCCCTGCGGGCGTGAAGGCACTCGTGGCCTGCCATGCTGGGTGCGACCATTGCTGCAGCGTGCCGGTGGATGTGCAGGCCCATGAAGTTTTCTTCGCGGCGGATCATATCCAACGTCATTTTTCTCCGGCAGCACTCGAGCAGGTGATTGACCATCTCGGTGCTCATCGCCGCCGCGTTTCCCGCTTCACGGCCGGCGCACGCAACACCAGCCGGCAGCCGTGCGCGTTGCTTGATCAAGGCGGTTCGTGTTCGATCTACGCCGGGCGCCCTGAAGCGTGCCGTTGTCACCACAGTAGTGATGCCGCCGTGTGTGCCGCGAACCAGTCGGACCCCGCGGTCAACATCACCAAGGTTTACATCCCGGCGCTGCGGGCCCGGCTCTTCGCGGTCCGCATGGGTTTGGACGAAGCCATCGAGACTGCCGATTACGATGACCGCTCCTACGACTTTGGTTCGGCTTTGCGCGAAGCTCTCACGAATAGCCGCTGCCTCATGGCGTGGCTGCGGCGTCAGCCGGCCTTTCCGGATTCCTGTCTCTCCGAACCACCGGATATCTGTTCATAGGCAGCTTTGCTTTTGAGGGGATTGGAAGATTTCAAGTCAAGTCGCAAAGAGTCCTAGCTTCGGCGGACGGGTTGCTGCATTCGGTTAGAAATGACTGGCCAGTCGAAGAAAGAAAGTGCGGCCCAGAAGCGGCAGTGGGGCGGCACCGCCATTGTAAGCCTGACCTAATTGGGTGTTTTGATCGAGCAGGTTTTGGAAACCAGCCCCAAGGTCCAGGTCGTTCCAGCGATAATTGATGAACGTATTCAGGATGAACGGGTGGGAAAGCCACTGCTCTGTTCCTGGATAAGCCCAGGCCCGGGTGGCGGAATAGTATGCACCGTTGAGATTCCAATCCAGCTTTCGGGTTAGATGAAAAGTCCCACTGGCGGAAACCTTGTGGGCAGGTTGCCCCAGGTTAAGATTTTTAACCGACGAACCATATAAATAAGCCGGCGCAGAACCCGGCAATTGTTCGTCAGCCTGATAATAGGAGTAACCGAGAAAGCCTGAACAGCGGGAACCGGTGAAGCGCAATTCCCACTCTCCGCCGTAGTTGCTGACGGGCCCACCGTTGATCGTGGCGTCGATGGTGCCGACGGTCGTAAAGACAATCGGGCAGGTGATGCGCATGTAATAGAGGTTCGCTACGGTGGAGAGGTGTTGATTGAATTGATAGCCTGCTTCCAATTGATAGCTGGCGGTCTTTTCATGGATCACCGGACTGGTTCCCCCTTGGTAGTATATGTCGTCAATGTTCGGCGTGCGAAAGGCTTCGTCATAGAGCAGTTTCACGTGGAATCTATCCCAGGCTTTGGTTGTGCTGAGGCGTGGCACCCAGGCGCTGCCGGCGTAACTGTGTTTCTCGTAACGCCCGCCCAAACTGAAGTTGGCCCATGACGTATCGAGGTCATATTGTGCATAGCCTGCGAAATCATGGTAACCGACCTTGTCTGAACCGTGAAAGAATGTGTTTTCTGGTTTGCCACTATGACTGGTATTGACGGCTTCGGCGTTCTCAAAATAGCCGGCGAATCCTGCTAGCAGATGGTTGTCGTTGTTGAACGCGATGACGGTCGGCACGTCCAAATCCCATTTGGTATATTCCAGTTCAAAGTTGCCCTGGCCTGAGGTTCGCAGCCACCAGGGCTTCTGGTCCAGCACGGTCAACGTGGGTGAGATGGTCACGGCGTCGCTTGGCTTTAGGTCATATTTGGCCGATCCCATCCACGTACGAAAAGTCCGGCTCCAGCTGGTATAGTTTGTCGGTGGCTCGCCGTTGCCCAGGGGATTCTTGTATTCATAGTTATCATACATGAAACGAAGCTCAAGGTCCCTCCATCCGAGGCTGCCGTTGATGAGGAAGGGCTTCATGTCCGAATCGCGCCGCATATCCACCACCTTGCCGCTCTCGGAAACGTAGTTCTGATCCGACCGGATAAAATTTCCATAATCGATTCCCACCGAAAACCGCCAATCGTGGGCGAAGCTATAACCAGCCCCGGCGCTCGTGCTGGCGCCGATCCGTCCCGGCACTGCCTCTGGGCGTACTGAGACAAAGCCGCCATTTTGTTCTGCTCCCTTGGTGGTGATTTTGACGACAGCGACCTCGGCATTGCCGCCGTAACGCGCGGATCCTGGACCCCGGATGATCTCCACCTGCTTGATTTGGGCTGCTGCGTAATGGTTATCCAACTGCACGGTTCCCCATAACCCGTCGTTAACCGGGATGCCGTCCAACAGCACCAGCATCTTGCCTTCGTTCGCCCAGAATCCCCGGAAGCCAGCTCCCAACGTGGTACTGGTATCCTCCTGAAACGAAAAACCAGGCACCAAAGACAAAACCCCCATCAGATCCCGCGCACCGGTTTCCTTGATCTGCTGCTCGGTGATGACCGAGACAATTGCGGGTTGTTCGCGAACCGGCTTGTCGGCCACCGAAGCGATGGCGATCTGAATGTGACTCAATTCCTCAAAGGAAAGATCGGACAGGGCGGACTGATCAGCGGCCCGAACATAGGCGCCAACAAGCCAAATGAATAACCCGACAGCGCAGTGCAGAAGGTGGCGCCTTATTTTGATCGTGTTGTGTTTCATAACGCTGCCGTAGCTGATCTCATCTCACGCTTTCGAAGTCAGACGTCTTGAATCTTGAGTTTCCGTTCGCCGGTTACTTTCGGTGTACACTTGTGCCTCTGGGGCCACGCATTGGCAATTCCGAACCAATGATCGGACTGTCATTCCTCTGAGCCGCTCTGGGTGAGTGTCGGTGCTTAAACCGGGCAGGGTGGGATGGTTTACGCACACCGCGTAGGTGGGCGGGTAATCCCCCATATTTTAAGGCCAGCCGATGCTGTAACATTGGTTCACATTCCACCCGGAATTCAAATGGCCCATTACACACATTGCTTGTCACAGCGGGAGGAATTTTAAGATGCAAATCTTGAAAGGCACTGCTGTGTCGCCGGGCATCGCGCGGGGTAAGGCCTTCCTCTACAAGACGGAGGTTCATAGTGAAACCAACCCGGGCGGTGGAGCCAAAGAGACCGGTCCTCTCCACGCTGACCAACATGAGCGGATCAAGTCCGCCATGAGCGACGTAAGCCATGGTTTGGAAACCGATGCTCAAGACATATCGCGTGTGCTCGACAATGACTCGGGGGATATTTTTCGGGCTCAGTCTGCGATGATGCAGGATACCTCGTTGATGGAGGAGTTGGAACGTTATCTAGGGCGTGGCCCCATTGATGCGGAAGAAGCGGTTCGGGCTGTCTTTGCCATCTTCGCCGGCCGTTTCCGTGGTGCGAAGAACGAGGCACTGCGGGCAAAGGGTGACGACGTCGAGGATCTCTCTCGCCGGCTGTTGCTTTCGCTCAGGGGCATTCATGCGCACCGCTTTGAAGGCATGCCGAACAGTTCGGTTTTGGTGGCGCGCCAACTTTTTCCGTCGGACACCGTGTTCCTTTCGCGCATTTCGACGGTGGCCGTGGTTGCGGAATTCGCCGGTCCTGCCGCTCATGCAGCGCTTCTCGCTCGGGAACTCGGTATTCCCTGCGTAGGTGGGATTGCGCGGATCATGGAGCTCACCCACGAGGGCGACGACATGATCGTCGATGGCACCAAGGGCTTGGTGTTGGTCAACCCGGATCAGGCGACGTTGCAGGAATACGAGCATGCGATCCGCGAAGGCGAACGAATCAAGCATCCGCCTAGCCAGATCGAACGGCAGCCGACGGTCACCGCGAATGGTATCGACGTCTCGGTTATGGCCAATGCGTGGAGTCCGGAGGATGTCGCTCTCGCGATTCGGAACGGTGCCGATGGGATCGGTCTTTTCAGAACCGAGCCGTTTTTCATGGCGAGCAAACATCTGCCAACCGCCAAGGAATTCACTGAGTTCCTCACCCGGTGCCTGGAACCCGCAGGTCAGCTGCGCGTGAATGTCCGCCTCCTTGATGTGGGGGCCGACAAGAATCCCATTTATCTTCCGCTGCCGCCGGAGCCAGATCCCTTCATGGGTCTGCGCGGTGTGCGCGTTTTGCTCCGATACCCTGACCTTCTTGAAGCTCAGTTACGCGCGCTGCTCGAGAGTTCTCGGCGATTCAATATCGGTATCCTCATACCGATGGTAACCTTGGAAAGTGAGCTGGTGCAGGTCGTCGACCGCTGTCGAAAACTGGCCGCCGAGATGGGCATAACCCAAATTCCCCAAATCGGAGCCATGATCGAGACACCCGCCGCGGCGCTGACGATTGGTTCGTTGGCCAAGCACGTCGATTTTCTCAGCTTCGGGTCCAACGACCTTACCCAGTATACGCTGGCGGCCGGCCGAGAAAACCCATCCGTCACCGACTACTTTATTGATGACCATCCCGCGGTTCTCCGCCTCATGGAGATAGCGATTAAGGATGCGGGGTCGACCCCGGTTTCCCTTTGTGGCGAACTCGCCGGACGGACGGTGGCAATACCTGAGTTGTTGCGGATCGGCTTACGCTCGCTGAGCGTTGCTTCCTCTCTCTTGACGGAGGTTCGTCAAATGATTCGTGGAACAACGGTGACCAATGACCCGGCACTGAGGTGAACGGCCGGCGCGTAGTGCGATTCGAAACGAACGAACCACTTAAATCCGCTTCACGCCTTTTTTGACGCGGGCCGGCTGGCGGCAAAGCCGAACAGCAACCCAGTCCCAAAGCCCATGGCGTGAGCGAGTACGTCGACTTCCACTCCACCTGCGCCGTACAGGCCCAACACGACAAGACCGGCAAAGAGCGGTGTCAGCAGGGTGCGCCAACGGTGCGGATGCCCGGTGCGGCTCATCAGGCGAACGGCTCTTCCCACCAGCAGACCGAGTGCGGCGAATACCGCCGTGGACGCGCCGAGCGAACGATAGTCATCGCCCGAGTGGAGCGTGACCGTGGCCAGATTACCCGCGATCGCTGCCGCGGCGATCAGTCCCCAACCAGCGCGCAGACCAAAGGTCGACATCACGGCGGAAAACACCATCCAGCCGCTGGTCGCGTTTGAAACCAGGTGTCCGACGTCTGCGTGCAGCCACAACGCTGTCCATGCCCGCCACACTTCGCCGTGGCCAAAGACGCGTTGGGCGTCGAGCAGCCCGGCCTCCGTCAGTCCGGGACGTTCCTGTTGCGCCCAATAGACAGCGCACACGCTCAGCACCCAAAGCAAAGGCGATAGCGGTGTGGATTGGTTGCGCGGCGCGTCGTCGACGAACGGCGGAGGAGGCCAGCCGATCCTCTCGCGGTCGAAACACGCGAGTTGTCGGCGTGCCGCGTCGAACGCCGTCAGTTCGACACACAGATGATGACCGCGCTCGGTCGAAACCAGCCAACAGGTTTCGCCCATCGCCAGCATGACCAGGCTGTGTTCAAAACCTTCCTCGTACGTCGCATAAACGCCGGCTTCCACACTTCCGTCGGGGAAAGGGTCATTCGCCAAGGGGACGGATGGTTCAGGCTCGGTCATCGCAATCAACATTAATCACATCCGCCGCTCACGCCACCGCAGAATCAAGCGCCCTCCAAAGGTCCAAGGTCGGCAGGCAGGTGCTACAACTTGCCGCCGTGGCTATGCTCCGCCGAGGTTGTAGTTGTCTGCGCCAGATCTTCTGCCACCTTCTTTGCGCGGAGTTCACTTCACAACCAACCCTGTTGCCCATGAAAACCTATAGCTCAATCGTTGTTTCCATTGTTTTTCTCGCGCTCGTCAGTCTGGCCTATGCCGGTCAGCTCGCCGACGTCACCAAAGGCGTCCTTGTCCATCGCTCCGCCGACAAAGTCGTCGCCGTCACCGACGATGCGCTTGCCGGTAAGGAGCTGATCGCGGTTTACTACTCCGCGCACTGGTGTCCGCCGTGCCGTAAGTTTACTCCGGAACTAGTAAAGTTCTACAACGAGAACAAAGCCAAGTATCCAAAGTTCGAACTCATCTTCGTCAGCAGCGACAAAACCGAGGAAGCGATGACGGGTTACATGACAGAGACACAAATGCCCTGGCTCGCGCTCAAGTACGACCAGCGTAAACTTGCCGCGCTGCGGAGCCACGCCGCCAGTGGTATTCCCTATCTCATCGTGCTCGATGCCAACGGCAATGAACTCATCGCCAAGGCTAAGGACCAGGACTGGCGCCCGCCCACCACGGTCCTCCCTGAGCTGAAGGAGCTCCTCGATAAACAGAAGTAATCGCGCCTATGTGAATTCGCGGTTTGTTGAGCTTTAGGCCTGTTGTCTTGGTCATTGAACCAGGATCGTAAGTGATGCGGCTTTGAGCTGGCCTTGCCAGAGGTTTTCAGGTGCGGGTTGCTTTGGATAGCCACTCGACACGAACTGATAACCAATCGTGTAAAGCCCTGCTTTGCCGAGGCCGGGAAATAAACCAATGGGTAACTCTAAAGTTTCGTCTATCACTGAGTGCGCAGGCAGTACGACAAACGAAGAGATCCCCAACATGTACTCTTTCATGGCGCCGCGGTAGGGGATTGGTCCTTCCGGACCTAGAATTGCCAGCCCGGCAGCATAAGCATAAAAGTCGTCTCCAAAAGGGCGGAGAAGGGTGAGCGGATTGTCACTTGTATTCTTGACGGCACAGCGGACGGTAATCGTTTCCTTGGTGCAAAAAGTTGTCTTGCCCACCGCGAAACAGACGGAAATCTTCCCATCTGGCGAATCCCGCCACTCTGAAAGCTCCCTCGGGGTTGAGGTTTCGTGAAAGATCTTGGCTTCCGCAACGAGCAAACATGAGGTGCCCAAAACCAGCAGCATGAGAAAAGGAAGACGGGCGTTCATTTTCATGATCCGCAACGTATCACTTAGCCCAAGAACGGCGAGTGCTAATCAAAAGCTGCCGGACTGAAATTGAATTGTGAGTCTGTTCGGTAGGCGCAGAGCAGGTGGAGAACGATAGGGCGAACGGTCCGGTTGTTCGTTTGCTATCTGGGGCGCCAGCCGAGGAGATTGAAACGGTTAAGCTGATTTTTGATACAATTTGGCTTCGAGCGTTCCCGATTGATTGGATATGTCGTTTTGTTTATCGGATATGCGGGTTGGCATACACAGTCGTTCGACAATAAGTAAGAAACAAGCCCCAGGCCCAAATCCTTCGCCCATGAAATCGTTTTGCTCCTTCGCTGTGCTGGCTGTTCTTGTGCTTGGCCTGGTTAGGCCGATGCAAGGTCAGGCCATTCCTTACGGCTCCAATGAAGCCGTCGCCCACCGCGTCAATGTCGGCGACGCCAAAATATACTACGAGACCTACGGTGAAGGTCCGCCGCTGCTCCTGCTCCACGGCGGCCTCTATGGTTATATCGACGAGTTTTCCACGCAGATCCCTGTTCTCAGCCGGTATTTCAAAGTGTTCGCTGTCGCGACGCGCGGCCATGGCCGCTCCGAGATTGGTTCGAAGCCTTATTCGTACCGTCTATTCGCCGACGATGCGCGGGCGGTTTTGCAGCGCGAAACCGACCAGCCCGCCGTTGTGATTGGTTTCAGTGATGGCGCCCGGGCCGCTTATGTCATGGCCGCTGTTTATCCCGAAGCGGTTCGAAAGGTGGTGGCTATCGGTTGCGGGCTCCGGCCCATTCCACTCGCCATCGCCTGGGCAAGGCAGGTGACGGTGGAGAGTTTGCAGCGCGATTCCTGGGATTTTGTTGCCGACCGCCAGCGACTCATGCCGAACCCAGAACGTTGGGGTAATTTTGTTGAAAAGCTGAAAGCTGCCTATCTCACCAGCCCGCAGCTCACCGACCGGCAGGCGAAGAAGATTAAATGCCCCATTCTGATTGTTGGTGGTGATCGCGATACCAACAATCCAGTTAAATCTTTTGAGCAGGCCCGGGACGCGATTCCGCACGCTCGACTCGTGATCGTTCCCAACGCCGGGCACGTAGACTCGCTCCAACGTCCCTCGGTGCTGAGCGACATCGTTTTGCCGTTCGTGCTCGACCGGGCGAATGTCTTGCCTACCGACTTTCCGGTGCAGCAAAGCCAGGGCGTAAAACCTGGGACGTAATCTCGCGCCAGACGCGCCTGGCGCCGAATTCTGGTGAAAATGGAAACCGCTCCTGTGAGTTGCCTTGAGGCTTCCGAGCGATCCATTGGTCCGGGATGAATCGTCGCTCGATGAAGATATTTGGACTCTTGCTTTCCTTAAGCGCCCCGTTGCTGGCTGCGGATGATGCGGCCGTGTTCCAAAACTACTGTGCCGCGTGTCATGGTAGCGACGGTCGCGCTCGAACTCCGCAGGGACGCAAAATGAGAGCGAAGGATCTCCGAGAGAGCAGCAAGGCAGATCCTGAAATCGCCCGCCAGATTCGGGAAGGATCCCTGATCAAGACCGGTGTTTCAGTGATGCCGCCGGTGGGGCAGGGCATGACCGAGGCCGAAATTGAGGCGGTGATTCGTGTCGTAAAAAGTTTTCGCCAACCAGCGTCTCCGACCAAGTAATTGTCTTTGGTCGCTGCGTCTCTGTCACGATGCTCAGAGATCGCATAAGGCATCGCGTTGATGTCTTTTGATCGGCCCAGTTTACTTTACTGTTGGTTCGGCTTGCTTCGTTGGCGGGTTTTTCAGCGCGTCGTAGTCGGCTAGTTTTCCGGTGGTGATATCGAAATGCAGTACTTCGGTCGCGTGCTGCTTGAGAACGGTTTTCTTGATCGTGAAAACATAATGGTTGGTCATGGGGACCTGTTCGATCCCGCAAACCATGAAGTGTCCGGCCATATTGTTTCCCAGCGATGGACATCGTTTATCAAGAC
>Ga0302321_100004001_pt1 | contig 12695 bp, 8 predicted proteins | sample Fen_T0_1_FD_202505 | JGI IMG/M metagenome (GOLD analysis project Ga0302321, IMG submission 202505) | Peat permafrost microbial communities from Stordalen Mire near Abisko, Sweden - Fen_T0_1 | ecosystem: Environmental > Terrestrial > Soil > Wetlands > Permafrost | place: Sweden: Abisko...
CGACCCAGCGCGTCGCGTCGTCTGCGTCTTGCGAGGGTGAAGTATCGAACAGTGGTGTGATGCCGACGGCGTGCAGTTCGGTCACCACTGCGGACAGGCTCTTCGCGTCCTTCACGCTGGCTGCCCGATCGAGCAGGGCGCGGATCGGTTGCACACCCGCCTTGTCCGCGCCCGCTTCGTCCATGCAAGCGCCGTAGAACGCGCCCAGCTTCTGCGTCACTGGGTCTGCCGAACCCGGCTTGGAGGCTTGCTCCAAGATCCGCTGGAGCTCGAGCTCGTTGCGCTTCTGAATCTCGTTGAACGAGCGCGACCAAGCGGGTTCGTCCGCGGGGATTTGCACGGTTTTTAGCCAATTGCCGCAGGCATACTGATAGAAGTCCGTGCACGGGTCTTGGCTACGGTCCATCGCCGACGGGTCGAGCCCGACGCTTGCCAACGTGACCTGGGCGATCGGCTTGCTGGGTGCAGCGCGGGGCGCTATCGCGAGCGCGGGGGCGGGCTGAGCGATGACCGGTGGCGGCGCGCCACCGCAGCCGGCGAGCAGCGCGATGCCGAGTGGCAACGCGGCGGGCGCGAGCAAGAAGCGAATCGGACGTGCGCAGTCACTCGAGGTCAGCATGCTTCGCGCAGCCTAGTGCCAAGTGTCGAGCATTTCCAGGACTAGTGCAGCCCTCGTGATTGGTCATTCGTCACATCCCCTGGCTGACGAAAACGGCAAAGAGCCCAGCCGCGCTCCGGAGGCACCGCTCGTGATGAGAATTATACTGCGCGAACCCGGCGCGAACCCGGCGCGAACCCGGCGCGAACCCGGTATAGTTCTACGCGCCGACGGGGTCATCGTCGGATGCCCCGGCTCGTCCCGCAGTCGCACGCTGACGACGCCGACCCGCTCGATATCGTGATCCCGCTGGTTCACGCAGAACGACCTGTGAGCAATGAGCGCGTGGAGCGCATATGATTGGCCTGAAGTCTTTCGACGACTAGCTGCGTGACGGCCTGGCCGCACTGACCGGCTTGAGCCACAGCTCGCGCCCGACGGCCAAGAGCACGAGGGCGATGATCAGGAACGGAATCATCGACAGCAGATCCGATTGTTCGCCTTCGAAGAACGGATTGTGCAAAGCCGCCCAATGCTCGAGATTGCGATTGGTATTGCTGAGCACACCAGCCATGAACGCGATCACGATGCCTGCGATGGCCCCGCCCGCGATGTAGCCCGAAGCCAGGAGTACCCCCGGGCTCTTGTCGCCCTCGGCGGTCAGCTCTTCTTCGCTCAGCTTTTGTGCTGCATTCTTGCGCCGAAGATAAGAGTCCACGAGCCCGCGCAACAGCCCGCCGACGAAGATGGGCGTGGTCGACGAAAGGGGCAAATACACGCCGACTGCGAACGCCAGCGACGGGATGCCACTCAGCTCGAGCACGACGGCGATCATCACGCCGAGCAGTACCAACGCCCAGGGCAACTGCCGATTGAGGATCCCCTTGATGATGTAAGATATCAGCGTCGCCTTGGGCGCGTTGAACTTCGTCACGCGCGAGCCGTCTGGACGTTCGCGATGCGTGCCGTTGATGCCGGGATCGATCAAGTATGCGGCGTGACCATCCGCGGCCACCAAGTATCTCCCCGCCGGTCCTTGCGCGGCGTCGGTCTTCTGCCACACGAAAAACTCGCGCCCGTCGCTGCTCGCCTGCGGCCCCTGCAATTTTTCCTTCTGAGTCAGTGCGGACACGTCCGTGTGCAGGTCGGCAACGAACGTGCGACGAATGGCCAATACGGGCGCACGGGTCTGGGGGTCGACCAGGTACTCGCCAGGCAGCAGGCCCGCCTCCGCGGTCGCCAACGAAAGCAGGCGATACTCCGCCTTGTCCAGCGGTTTTTCGGCTTCGTACTTGGGCAGCGCTGCCACGCGGTCCGCTGACAGGGGCGTCGATTGTGCGACGTGCTCGAAGCTTACGGGGGTGACGTAGACGGTGGCCGCGTCGTTCAACTTGAGCAGGATCGGGCCCAGGAACAATGCCGAAACCAGCGCACCAATCAGGATCGAGATCTGCTGCAGTCGCGGCGTCGCACCGATCAAAAAGCCCGTCTTCAGATCTTGCGAAGTAGAACCGCCGTTGGAGGCTGCGATGCACACGATCGCGCCCACCGAGAGCGCCGTCACGTAGTAGTTCGGCCCCGTCCAACCCAGCACGAGGAAGATGGCACACGTGAGCAGCAGTGTGGCGACGGTCATGCCCGAAATCGGATTGGACGAGGAGCCGATTTCACCGGTCAAACGCGAGGAAACGGTCACGAAAATGAAGCCGAACAGCACGATCAACAGCGCGCCGGCCAAGTTCATGTGCAAAGGTGGTGCGATCACGATCGCGGCCAGCAGCACGATTAAACCTGCGCCCACGAACTTGATCGACAAGTCCTGGTCAGTGCGCAGGCCCTCGTGCGCATTGGCAATCGCGCTCTTCTTGCCGAGCAAATCGTTTAGACTGCCGCGGATCCCCTGCCAAATCGTGGGTAGCGCGCGCACCAAGCTGACCACGCCGCCCGTGGCCACCGCACCCGCGCCGATGTACAACACGTACGCCGCGCGGATCTGATCCGGCGCCATTTGACTGATGGGTACGAGCCCGGGCGCCAGCGGCAGCGGATTTGCACCGCCAAAAAATGCGATCGCGGGGATCAGCACCAGGTAAGCCAGCACACCGCCCGCGCACATCACCGCGGCGATCCGGGGCCCGATGATGTAGCCCACGCCCAAGAGTTCCGGCGAGATCTCCGCGGCAATCGAGCCCGTCTTCAAGGGCGCGGCGAAGATCTTCTCCGGCACTTCCTTCCACAGCTTCAGCGCCGACATGCCAATTTTGTACAGAAGACCGATGGCAAAACCCGCGAAGATCGTCTTGCCGCCGCTGACTTCGCTGGCACCCGAGTCCGCCGTCGCTGCCGCTGCGCGCGATTCCTCGGACGCGCCCGCTTTCAAAACTTCGGCGCACGCGGTGCCTTCCGGATATTTCAAGATCCCGTGCTGTTCCACGATCAGCGCGCGGCGCAGTGGGATCATCATCAAGATGCCGAGCAAGCCGCCCAGCACCGAGACCAGCGCGACGCGCGTGATCTCGAGGTCGAAGCCCAAGATCATGATTGCCGGCATCGTTACGCCAATCCCGAACGCGATTGACTCACCCGCCGACCCGGCCGTCTGCACGATGTTGTTTTCCAGAATCGTGCGATTGCGCAGCCCGAATTTGGAGAGCAGTCGAAACAGCGCGATCGAGATCACCGCCACCGGAATCGACGCACTCACGGTGAGCCCCACCTTCAACACCAGGTACAACGAAGACGCGCCGAACACGACGCCCAGCACCGTTCCAGCCAAGAGCGGCACGAACGTCAACTCAGGCAAGTTCGCCGAAGCCGGAATGTAAGGCTTGAACGCGTGTCCCGGGTGGGGCTGGGGCGCTTCCGGCGGAGTCGGGGCGTGCGGCGTCTCGGACGACATCCCCGATGGTTTATCGCGTTTCGGCCCAGCGCGGGCGCCTGACTCGCGTCTCGAACCCTGCTAACTTCTGCGGATGCCGATCGACCCCAAATTCCTTAAGGCTGAGGAGCTTGGAATTCGTTTAGAAGTCGTCTCCGGCCTGCCGATCTGGGAGGCGCATCCGGTCTGGAAACATCAGAAAGCCATCGATCGTATTCGGGCGACGATCATGCCCAAGTCCGAGGCGAGCTGCGCTTGTGTTCACGCCAGCGACGTCTACGTTCAGTTCCCCGACGGCTCACTGAAGCGCCCGGACGTCGCCATCTTCTGCCGAGAGCCCGATGAAACCGAAGATGCAATCTTGCTCGTTCCCGAAGCCGTCATCGAAGTGGTCAGCAAGGGCTACGAAGCGAAAGACCTCGAGCTTGGCCCGCCATTTTATCTCGCGCAGGGGGTCAAAGACGTAATTGTTTTCGATCCCACCAGCCTGCTCGTGCTCCACGCTCGCCGCGAAAAGACGCTGCGTTTGACCTCACCGCAGACGCTCGGTCTGGAGTGCGGTTGCGAGGTTACGGTTTAGCCATGGGTCCTGCGGGGCATCTGCGCCGGTCGACGCGCCGCTGCCTGCCTCATACACGGAATGCCCCGTCCAAGCAGCGTTGCGCGGATCGCTCTCGTGCGCGTGGGCCGCGCAACTCGGAAGTCGGGGCGAGGGCCACGTACAGCGCATCATTCCCGACGGCTGCATCGATCTGCTGTTCAGCGAAGGCGAGCTAATGATCGCCGGCCCGGATACCGAGAGCGTGGAGCTGGAGGTCGCGCCGAACCGGTCGATTGTCGGCTTGCGCTTTCGTGCGGGTCAGGCGCTCGCGGTGCTGGGCGTGCCCGCGAGCGAGCTGCGGGATCAAGGCGTGCGGCCTACCTCTCGAGCCCAGCAAAGCCGATCCGGACTACGTGTACAGAGGGTGGGCGGTACGTGTTTTTACCGGCGGTGTCTCGCGGTGAGGCGCGGCGAAAGGCGCTGGCGCACGTGGTTTCCACGTTCTTCGGCGGCTCGGTCGAAGAAGCCGTGCTCACCCTGGTGGAGTCTTCTCGCAGCAAGCTGTCTGCAGATGAGCTCGATCGTTTGGCCGAAATCGTCGAAAACGCGCGACAGGAGGGAAAGTAGTCATGACTCTATTCTCGCTGCTGGGACTCGTGCTCCGGGCCTTCTTCGTGCTCGCGCTTTCGCTGGCCGTGCTGCCGGCGTTGCGGGGCGCATCGGCTTCGTTGCGGCGCTGGGTAGTCTTGCTGGGGCTGGCGGGATCGCTCGCTGCGCCGTTGCTCGCACTGGCACTTCGAGGACGGCCCGTCGTGTACGTCGCAGCGCCGGCGCTCGTCGGCCACGTGGTGACCGAAGCTCTGTCGCCCAACGTCGCGCCCGTTCCGCTTCCGGTTGCGCAGCAGGCGAGCACTCAGGCTGCGCCATTGCGGCTCAGCCCGAGCATTTGGCTGTTGTTGATCTGGGCTACTGGCGCTCTGTTCGTCGCGGTCCGCGTGCTTCGCGGCGGTCTGTGGGCCTGGCGGCTGAGCGCGGCAGCGCGGCCCGCGCCATCCGCGCAAGTGGGCGTTCGCGTCAGCTCCGAGATCGAAGCACCCGTGGTGGTCGGCTTGCTCCGTCCGCTGGTGCTCTTGCCAACCACGTCACAGAGCTGGAGTGAAGAGCGCATGCACGCGGTGCTGCTGCACGAGTTTTCACACGTGCGTCGCCAGGATGGCTTCGCGCTCTTGATCGCGCAAGTGGCGTGCGTGCTGTATTGGTTTCAACCGCTGGCTTGGATCGCCTGCAGCAGGCTACGGCGCGAATGCGAGCTCGCCGCGGATGAGGCCGTGATCGCGGCGGGTGTCCGCCCGACCAGCTATGCGCAGCACCTGCTGGAGATCGCGCGCGAGCTGGTCCCGGCGGGCGGCATCGCGATGGCCGCGCGGCCGTCCGAGCTTTCGCGGCGGATCTACGTGCTGGTCTCGCGGGAGCGCCTGCCCCGCGCGTTCACCCGTGTGCGAGCCGTAATACTCGGCGCAGTGGCGATGGCCGTGCTCGGCTGCGTGGCATGCGTGGCTGCCGGCGTGAAGCCCGCCCTCGCGCCGGCCAACGCGGCCGCGCCCGTCAAAACCATTGACGCACGCCTACAGGCGATCGCCGACGACGAAGCGCGGCGCGTGCGCAGCGAATGGGGCGCCGAGCGCGTCGCAATCCTGGTGCTCGATCCGCGCACTGGCGCGCTGCTTGCGAGCTCCGATGATGCGCCAAATCAGCCGATCGTGCCTGCCTCGACCCTGAAGCCGCTGGCCGTGGCAATGGCCCTGGATGCCGATCTAATTACGCCCCAGCAACGCTTCGATTGCGGAAACGGCTCGCGCAACTACGATGCGCAGGTTCTGCGCGACGCTGGGGCATACGGCTCGCTCGATGCCGCCGAGATCTTAGCCGTGTCCTCGAACATCGGCGTCTCGCGGATTTTCGATCTGATTGGCGGGCAACGGTTGGGAGACGGCCTGCGCCGTTTCCGCGTCGGCGCACCGCCGAGTATTCCGAGCGGCACGATGCGAGGCGCGATCATCGCCATGGGTGAGGGCAGCACCACGACCCCGTTCGCGATGGCCTCTGCCTACGGTGTGTTCGCCAACGACGGCCTGCTGGTGGCCGCGGGAACGGCGCAGCCAGAGCGGGTGATCAAAGCGTCGACCGCAAAGACGGTGCGTGCGATGCTGGAAGGCGCCGTCAGCAGTGAACGTGCCACCGGGAAGGCGGCAGCGGTTGCCGGCGCGCGTGTGGGCGGAAAAACTGGAACTAGCGACCCAGATTGCTGCGTAGAGGGAAGCCACGGCACCTTTGCGAGCTTTGTCGGCATCGTGCCAATCGACGCGCCCCGTTGGGTCATCTATATCGGCGTCGGCAAGCCGAGCAAGGAGGGCACGGGAGGCACGCTGGCAGCGCCCGCGTTCAGCCGCGTCGCGACGCGCGCACTGGCGCTTTGAGCCAGCGCGCTCGGTATTCGCGGTCGAGTAGGGCGAACACAACGCTGTCGGTCCATTCGCCCTTGCTCCAAGACGTTTCCACGAAATGTCCTTCGCGACGCAGTCCGAGTCTCTCTGCGACGCGCAACGAGGCCCTGTTTCGCGGATCGATGTCGACGAAAATGCGGTGTAGCCGCAGTTCTTCGAAGCCAAAGCCGATCACCGCGCGCGCGGCCTCCGTCGCGTAGCCCTGCCCCCACGCATCCTGGGCGAGCAAGTACCAGAGCATTGCCTCACTCTGCTCTGCGTCGCTCAACTTCATGCCGCATCGTCCGATGAGTCGTCCCGTATCATGCTGGACAATCGCGTACTCGAACACTCGACCCGGCTTTGCCCGCGGCTGTGTACGCACGGCTTGGATGTACGCGAGGCTATCTGCCAGCGAGCGCACCCCGTGCGGTGCGTAGCGAACGACGACGGGATCGGCCTCGTATCGGTTGGCCTCAGCGGCGTCGCCCTCGACGAATTCGCGCAGGAGTAGCCGCGGCGTGTGCAGATCCATCCCAGCGACGAGTCTTCAGGAGCAAGTTTTCGGGATGATGTCGGCGGGCAACCTCGTTGTTCTCTCGACGAGCGCGAATGACCGGCCCCACGCTGGCTCGAGGTCCGGCGCGTCGGCATGGCAGGCCGGCTCGCCGTTGCCATCGGCGGCCCACCCCAAGGGCCCGGCCGGCCACCGCGGCTTGCAGCGCCCCCTGACGGGGGGCATAGTCCGCGGCGCAGATGGGCACGAAATGGCTGCTGATCGCTGTGCCTCTGGTCATTTTCGGAGCGCTTGCCCAGTCGGTCTTTTGGGTGCCGACGTACGACAGTCAGACTCGGGGTAACCCCGAGCGGCTACGCACGTTCTTGCGCGCCTCCATTGGTGACGCGAAGCTTTTGAATCCGATCGTCAATTCGAACGCCGCCGCGAGCGAGGTCATGGAGGACAACCTGTTCGAGGGGCTGGTCAACGACGACGAGAACCTGAAGCTGGTCGGTGGCCTGGCTGACCACTGGGAGATCACGGAGGAGGCTTACGTGGCCGCTCTGCCGGGGCGAGTGTTGCCCGACGGACGGCCTGCCAGCGCGGCCAACGTCGCGGCGTCGATCGAAGCGGCTTGGAAGGGGGCGCGGCTCGCGGGCGTCGAGGCGAGCATCGTGGGACTAGAACTGGTGCCTGCGGAAACGCGCAAGTTGACCGAGAGCGTGGAGATCGCCGATGCCAAGGGCAAGAAGGCGCCGGTCGATGTCGAGCTGAGCGTCGAGGTCCCCGAGCGCGTGAAAATTCGGCTCTCCAAGGTCGAATCGCAACTCTTCAAAAAGCTCGAATCAGCGCTGGGCGCGGCGTATTTTCACGATTACCCGTTCGCCGACCGCTTCATGCTCCAAAAGCCCGAATTGCTCAGCGCCCTGCGCGAAAAGCTGCCGGAGCTGCTCGATATCGGTGAACACAACCCGGTCATTACCTTCCACCTGCACGCCGGAGTTCGTTGGCACGATGGCGTGCCGTTCACCGCGGACGACGTGAAGTTCACTTACGAGGCCTTGGTAAACCCGCGCAATGCGTCGCCGCGGGCCTCGAGTTACGACCCGATCAAGTCGGTCGAAGTCGTGGACGAGCTGACCGCGCGCGTGACGTACAAGAGACTCTCCGCGCCAGCGATCATCGATTGGCAGATCGGTATTGTCCCGAAGCATTTGCTGGATGACGCCGCGTTGAAGCGCGAGATGACCACGGCTTCGCTGTCGAAAGACGCACGCGCAAGCTTCTCGGTTAGAAACTCGGAATTCAATCGTCGCCCGGTGGGCACGGGCCCCTTCAAGTTCGCGGAGTGGCGTCCGGACCAGTACATCCACTTGCAACGCAACGACGATTATTGGGGCAGGAAAGCGGAATATCGGGACGTATTCTTTCGCGTCATTCCCGACTTTTTGACCATGGAGCTCGAATTCCAGGCGGGCGCATTGGATCGGTACGACGCACTGCCGCATCAAGCGGCGCGTTACCGCAAGGATCCCGCCTATCGCGTGCTCGCGCGCAAACGCGGCTACTTCAGCTATATCGCCTACAACCTGCGGCGGCCGGTATTCCAGGACGTGCGCGTGCGCCGCGCGTTGGGCATGGCAATCGACGTGGACAGCATCATCCGCTACGTGCTCTCGGGTGAGGGCAAGCGCTCCACCGGCCCTTACTATTCGAACACTCCGTTCAGCGATCCGACCGTCAAGCCGTTGCCCTTCGACCCGGCTGGTGCTCTGGCTTTGCTCGCCGAGGCCGGCTGGAAGAAGAACGCGCGCGGCATGCTCGAGAAAGACGGCAAGCCGCTCCAGTTTACTTTGGTCACCAACAACGCGAACCCGCAACGAAAGGCGATCATGACCATCGCTCAAGAGGCGTGGCTGAAGCTTGGCATCGATTGCAAAACTCAAGCCTTCGAGTGGACCGTCTTTTTGGAAGACTTCGTGCACAAGCTGAACTTCGACGCGGTCGTGCTGGCGTGGGTTGGCGGTGACATCAACCCGGACAGGTATCAACTCTGGCACTCGAGCCAGACGAACCCATATCAGCTCAACTATGCCGGCTACAAGAATGCCGAGGCCGACCAGCTGATCACGCGTATCCGGGAGGAATATGACTTCGACACCCAGGTTCAGCTGACGCATCAGCTGCATCGGGTGATAGCTGAAGATCAGCCGTTCACGTTCCTGTACGAGCCAACCGAACCGATCGTGATCGATAACCGCATTGCGCGTGTGGAGCACGGACCCGATGGACGCGAAGTCATCAGCAGGATCGAGCCCACGCCCTCTGGCTCGATTGACGTGTACTTCAGCCAATGGCGCAAATTCGCGGAGGCACCCAGCTATGCTCCGTGATCGCGCGCGCCGGAGCGGGAGCCTTTGATGTGGCGCTTTCTCGTGCGGACGATCGCCTCGCGTCTGCTGCTCTTGATCGTGATTTCGATCGTATCGCACACCGTGATTCACCTCGCGCCAGGCGAACCCACCGAGGTGGACGCGATGAACCCGATGATGAAGGCCGAAGACATTGCGAGGATCCGCAAATCATTCCACCTGGATGACCCGATTTACCTGCAATATCTGCATTGGATGAAGGATCTGTGCACTGGAGAGCTCAAATCCTTTCGTGACGGTCTGCCGGTGGTACCCAAGATCTGGGAGCGCTTTTTGAACTCCCTGCCTCTGTTCCTGTGCACTACGGTGATCGTGTGGACGGCATCGTTCCCGATCGGTATTCAGGCGGCCTTGAAGCGAGGCTCCCGCTACGATCGCGGGACGACGTTCGTCGCCTATACGCTGATCTCGATTCCCGGTTTCTTCCTGTCGTACCTGCTGATCCTTTGGGTCGTGCGCAGCTTTCATCTGCCGGTGATTGGCCTGCGCACGTTCGGCACCGAAGGCGAAGGCGGCCTGCAGCGCATGATGGATCGCGTGTGGCACCTGGTGATCCCATCGCTGATGGCCGCACTGACGGGCATTGCCATACTCTCGCGCTATGTGCGCGCTCAAATGCTAGAGGTGCTCGAGCAAGACTACGTGCGCACGGCACGCGCCAAAGGGCTCGACGAGGATCACGTGGTTTACGGCCACGCCCTGCGCAACGCGCTCTTGCCGTTCGTGACCATGTTCGGTTTGCTCTTGCCTGGTCTGATCAGCGGCTCGGTGATCTTCGAGCAGATTTTTGCGTGGCCGGGTCTGGGCTTACTCGGCTACGAAGCGATTCTGGCCCGTGATTTCCCGCTGATTCTGACACTCAACTTCATGGCTGCCGCGATCACGCTGCTCGGTATCCTGCTCTCGGACATCCTCTACGCGCTGGTCGATCCACGCATCCGGCTCGAATGAGCATTCCGATCGGCCCCAGCCCAGTGCTCGAATCGCCGTTCCCCGCGCATGCGGATGCAGAGGCGTTGGGCATCGCCGAGACGCCCGCGCAGCAGCTCTGGCGCACGTTTCGCAAAGACCGGCTGGCGATGCTTGGCCTGTACCTGCTCTTGGCGCTGGTCGTGGTGGCGTTGCTGGGCAACTTGCTGACTGATTTTTGGGTAGTGTTCGATCCAAAGGCGGTGCGCTTGCCGGACAAGCTGCTGCCGCCGCTGAGCGCTGCCTCGCGCGCACTGGCGAAGGACCTACAGCCGCCCTTTCACCGCTATCCGTTCGGCACTGACGAGCTAGGGCGCAATGTCTTCGCGCGCATGTTGCAGGGGTCGTTCGTGTCGTTGTCGGTGGGCGTCGTTGCCGTCAGTATCTCGCTCGCGATAGGCGTTACCGTGGGCGGCCTAGCGGGCTTCTACGGGCAGCGAAAGCTCGGTCCGATCAGCGTGGACTCACTGCTCATGCGCTTCACCGATGTAATGCTGTGTTTTCCGACTTTTTTCCTGATTCTCACGGTTGTCGCGCTCTTACCGCCCAGCATCTACAACATCATGATCGTGATCGGCATCACCAGCTGGATGAGCACCGCGCGCTTCGTGCGCGCGGAGTTCCTCGCGCTGCGGGAGCAAGATTTCGTCACCGCCGCAAAAGCGCTCGGGCTGCCGGAGTGGCGGATCATCTTTCGACACATGATCCCCAACGCGATGGCACCGGTGCTCGTGTCCGCAACGATCAACGTGGCGCACGCGATCTTGACCGAATCCGCGCTGTCCTTCTTGGGCTTTGGCGTGCGTCCGCCTTACGCCACCTGGGGCAACATTTTGGCCGATGGTCGTTCGTACATTTTCGATGCTCCGTGGTTGTTCTTGATTCCTGGCGCTGCGATCCTGACGGTAGTGCTGGCCTTCAACCTGGTGGGTGAGGGGTTGCGTGACGCCATGAATCCAAAGTTGAGAAAGCGGGCGGGTTGATGGCCAGCGAGAGCCAAAAGCTCTTGTCGATTCGCAATTTACACGTCGATTTCGCGACGGATGGCCGCCCCGTGCCCGCGGTACGCGGCATCGATCTGGAGATCGCGGCTGGTGAAACCGTGGCTCTGGTCGGGGAGTCAGGCTGTGGAAAATCAGTGACCGCGATGTCGGTCATGCGCCTGACCGAGGGCCGCATTGCGGCGGGCAGCATTCACTTCCAAGGGCGTGACTTGGCCAGCTTCGCAGATGCCGAAATGCGCACCATTCGTGGCGGCCAAATCGGCATGATCTTTCAGGAGCCGATGACCTCGCTGAACCCCGTGCTCACGATCGGTCGCCAGATCGAAGAAGTGTTGGTCCTGCATCAGCGCCTGAGCGCGCGTGCCGCTCGCGCCCAAGCGCTAGGGTTGCTCCAACGCGTCGGCATTCCAGCGCCCGAGCGCCGCATTTTGCAGTACCCGCACGAGTTTTCTGGCGGCATGAAACAACGCGTGATGTTGGCCATGGCCATCGCTTGTCGTCCGCGGCTGCTGATCGCCGACGAACCGACGACCGCGCTCGACGTGACGATTCAAGCGCAAATCATGGAACTCTTACGCTCACTCAAAGAGGAGTTCGGCATGGCCGTGCTCTTGATCACGCATGACCTGGGCGTGGTAGCGCACTTTGCCGAGCGCGTGCTGGTGATGTACGCGGGAAAGATCGTCGAACAAGGCTCGGTGCGGGACGTGTTCAAACGCGCCTCGCATCCGTACACTCAGGCGTTGCTCGCGGCGTTGCCCGATCCGCTGAAACCCGCCAGGCGCCTGGAGGCGATTCCGGGGCGCGTCCCCTCGCCATCGATGTTGCCGCCAGGTTGCGCGTTTTGTGCTCGCTGTGCGCACGCCTTCGAGCCATGCATCGGGCGGCAACCGCCGTTGTTCGAGGTGGCGGAGGGGCACCGCGCGGCGTGCTTTTTGCGGGATGGGGAGGGTAGAGGGGTAGAGGGGTAGAGGGGTAGAGGGGTAGAGGGGTAGAGGGGTAGAGGGGTAGAGGGGTAGAGGGGTAGAGGGGGGAGAGCGGGCACGTGCACGTCCACGTGACGTCTCAGCACTCGTCACATCTCTGACTTGCGAAGGCCTGCGGGAATCCAGCGCCTCGGGGGCGCTCTTCGCCGCCGAAATGGTACTTCGTGCACGAAGTACCATTTCGCTTCGTGTGCGCCCCTCGTCACCGAAATGGTACTTCGTGCACGAAGCAACATTTTTGGTCGGAAAAGGACTACGAGCGCCTCTCCACGCGGGTCGCCCACGCGAAAAGATGTGACCAGTCA
>Ga0302321_100004002_pt1 | contig 12692 bp, 11 predicted proteins | sample Fen_T0_1_FD_202505 | JGI IMG/M metagenome (GOLD analysis project Ga0302321, IMG submission 202505) | Peat permafrost microbial communities from Stordalen Mire near Abisko, Sweden - Fen_T0_1 | ecosystem: Environmental > Terrestrial > Soil > Wetlands > Permafrost | place: Sweden: Abisko...
TTGGCGCCCATGGGCTCGGTGTGCCAGTACCAGCCGCCATCGCGATTGCGGAAGCGCAGGCTCCAGAGCAGCCCGCCGGCCACGCGGCTATCGGCAATGGCGTGCAAGGTGTCGGTCATTTGGGCGGTGCTGACAAACCCAAATTCGCCGACCAGATAAGGTTTTTTGCCCCGGGCCATGGCGGCGTTGGCACGGATGAGTTTGACGAACGATTGTTTCTGGCCGGGATAATGGTGGGTGGTGACAATGTCCACATCGGGGATGGCCAGCGATTCGGCGCGCAGCCGGGAGGCGTTGAAGCCATCCATGACCAAATGGTTGGTATCCAGGCTTTTGAGGTAGTGGGCAATCTCTCGCGTCCAGGCGGCGGGCGAATCAATTTCATTGCCCGTTTCCCAGCAGAGGATTGCGCGATCCTCCCGATAAGGCACGCCGGTGATCGTGTTGGTGCGGGTGAGGATAAAATGCAGGGTTTGTTTAAAATCGGCGATCAGTTGGGGGTCGGTCCAGAAAGTGTCCGGGGTTTGCCCGCGAAAGCCGGCGTATTCGGCGCGGCCTCCCATCCAGGGCCAGTTATCCACGAGCGGAATAATGAGGCGCACGCCGGTGCGGTTGGCGGTGGCGAGCACGGTGTCGAGCGTGCGGAAGGCGGCTTCGTTAAACCGACCGGGCGCAAGGACATGGCGGGGAGTGCCGGGCGCATCGTTTGGGCGCTGCACACTGATGACATAGGTGCGGGCTACGGTTCCGCCCAGGGCGGCGACGGTGGCCAGGGCATCGTGGATTTCGAATTCATCCGGCAGCCGCCAGGGGTTTTCCTGCGTGAACGCGACGTTGTCTTCCACGAGCAGCAGGTTGGGGACGTTCATGGAAATGAACCGGAACGGCTGGCCGCCGTCGTCCAGTTGATCGCCGCGGACGGTGATAAAATTCGTCAGCACGGAATCGGCGGGGCCGGCCATGCCGGTGGCGGCGAGCATGGCGGTCGCCATCAAGGAGAGAAGGCAGGAGTTCATGATTTAAAAAGCTCTCCGCGCGGCAGCGACGGCACTCAAGCGGCTGGTGGTGATTGGTTTGTTTTCGCCGCCCGGCGCGCGGTCAATTCGCTGGCGATGGTGACGAGGAGGGTTTCCTTCAGCGGATAAACCAGCATGAACAATCCCGAGACCAGGGCGCCGATCGCGGGATAGATGCTGACCATCATGCGGATGCCGGTCTGGGTGTCGCCGTTTTGCACCACGTTGGCCTGAAAGCCGTAGTAGGCGAGCAGCCAGCCGGCAAAGGCGCCGCCGAGGGTCCAGCCGAATTTTTGCGACATGGAGGAGGCTGAAAACACGAGCCCGGTGGCGCGGCGGCCGGACTTCCATTCCGAATAGTCGGCAGTGTCCGCATACATGGACCACAGCAGCGGGAACACAAAGCCGGCGCTGACGCTGATGCAGAACTGCAGAAGCAACACCAGCTTCACCGCGTCTGGCGGCAGGGCGTAAACCATCACGCTGAACACGGCGGCGGAGAGCATCGCCACGAAGAAGGTGTGCTTTTTTCCGATGCGGTCGGAGACGGGCTTGGCGAGGATGACGCCGAGAATGTTTGCGGCCTGGCCCACGACAAAATACAAGCTGCTCCAGCCAATGGTGAGGCTGAGCGACGGGATGGCGAGGGCGTCCTGGGTGTGGAGGTAATATTTGAAATAGTAAATGGCGGCCCCATCGCGGATGGAATTGAAAAAGATGGTGGCGATGCCGGCGCCCAGCAGCACGAACCAGGGCCGGTTCTTCAGCAGATCCTTTAAATCGTTTTTCAGGGAAGTCTGCTCCGTGACCGGCTGAATGCGTTCGCGGGTCCACGCAAACGTGAGCCAGAACAGGACCATGGCGATCAGCGCAAAGACGCCGGCGGCCCATTGCCAGCCGCGCTGCAAATTCGGCGGGGTGCCGCCCAGGCGGCTGAAAAATCCCACCAGCGGTTCGGCCGCGGCCAGCACGAGCAGGCTGCCGCCGAACGCAAAGATGAAACGGAACGTCGCCAGGGTGGTGCGCTCCTTGCCATCGGCGGTCATGACGCCCATGAGCGAGGCGTAGGGCACATTGATGAGCGAGTAAATCATCATCATCAGTGAGTAGGTGACGTAGGCGTAGATCATTTTTCCGCCCAGGCCCAGCGCGGGGGTCGTGAAGGTGAGCACGCCGATGAGGCCGAACGGAACGGCCATCCAGAGCAGATAGGGGCGGAATTTTCCCCAGCGCGTGTGGGTGCGGTCGCCCAGCACGCCGACGAACGGATCAAAGGCGGCGTCCCAGATGCGGGTGATGAGAAACATGGTGCCGACGGCGGCGGCGGAAAGTCCGAAGATGTCCGTGTAAAAGAACATCAGGTACATGGAGAACAATTTCCAGAACATGGACGAGGCGGCGTCGCCGAATCCATAACCGACTTTTTCGCGCAGGCTCAAGCTCATGGGATGATGAAAGTCTGTGGAGGTAGGAAAATATTCACGAGCCCAAAGCGCGTAGCGAATTTTGATGACACGCGGAGCCGGGGGCAAGGCTGAAGGCTGAAGGCTGAAGGCTAAAGGCTGAATGACCAATGAAGGACGGAGGGGCGGTAGCGGCGGCGGCGAAAAACGTGGCGGACAACAAAGTAACAAAGAAACGAAGGAGGATTTTGACTGCGCCGCGCGGATGGGGCGGATGCTGTGGCAGTGATAAGAGCGGTGGAAAGAAACGGTGCTGGGGGCTTGTGTCAAAAGTTTGGTCTGACCCCTGCATGCTTGCCCGCCAGATGCAAAAAACCGCGGCGGTCCTGGTCGGCGCGAAGAATCACCAAACCGTGATGGGCGTTGGCGCAGGCCATGACGTGATAAACTGCGCCCGGGAATTTGCTGCGTAGTGGTCTGGCCGTGGGGTTAAAAAACACCAGCGCACACCCCAAACCCGCGGTCACTCCTTTTTGTCATTTTTCCAGGACTTTCTCTGACCCTTTCACGCCGCCCTTGGGGCGGATTCGCAGAGTGTAGTGGTGGGTTTGTCCCTGTAGGGGAAATTTTGCCAGTGCCTTTAATTTCATGCATTCGCATTTGAGGCTTGACCCATGTACCGAATTTCTGGATCGATCCACAGCGAATGTCTGAATTGTCCCGGCAGAAACGATCCTCAAGCGTCGTGTCTCCAGCTACATGGGCTGGTTGGAGAAACTCGCTCTGGCAAAAGCGGTCGGCAATCGGTTGGTGTTCGACAAATTGCCTTTGGCCGTGCCGCTGGTTCGTTATGAAGCTGATGACGAGCCGATTTTCCCAAATCGTTACGATCTTAAAGAGTATCAGGAGCAGGCACAGCGGGTGGTCAGCAAAAAGGAGGCGATAGAATATTACGTTGACCGGGCGAAACGTGAGCGAGCCTCAAACAGCCATGAAACGCTGGTACGTTTGATGGCCGAACGGTTGCGGCGATGCGGTGCAGTGCCCAAGGCCAACCGTTACGTTGATCTTTCCGCGCGGTTGGATGAGAAGGATTATTTGTTCGAGATGAAATCTACTACCGAAGATAATCCACATTCTCAAATTCGTCGGGGACTGTCGCAGCTTTACGAGTATCGCTACATTCAGAACGTGAAGGAGGCCAAACTGGTTTTAGTAATTGAAAATCCACTCCCAAAGGAAAATCGGTGGATGGAAGATTATTTGGTTAAAGATCGAGGCGTCCTGCTTGTGTGGGATGGTGACGGAAAGTTTCATTGCCCACCAAGCATACGCGAACAGCTTGAGTTTTTGAATTAACGGAAAGGACATTTACCAATTTAGCTGGAAAACGGGGACAGAAGGATGACTCAAACGAGTCTGACTGGTTCGCAATTTTGTGAGGTGTCAAAGGAGTCAAAAGGCCCCATTGGCACCTTTCCATGGAAGGCCTTTTCACGGGCCAAAGCGGGGCAGGGGGACGGCATGATTCGCGGTAACTTATTCCGCCGCCTAACCTTTGCCCTTCCGTTTCTCGATGCAGGCGTAGGCGTTGTGGTTGTGGATGCTCTCGTAGTTCTCGGCCTCGACCTGGTACCAGGTCACCAGCGGATGCGCATTGAGGCGCAGGGCGACGTTGCGCACGAGATCTTCCACGAAGACGGGGTTTTCATAGGCGCGTTCGGTGACGGCCTTTTCATCCTGCCGTTTCAACAGGGCATACAGCTCGGAGCTGGCGGAGGCCTCGATCATCTCGATGACTTCCTCGATCCAGACGATTTTTTTGAAGCGCAACGCCACGGTGACCTCGCCGCGCTGGTTGTGGGCGCCGTATTTGGCGATGGCCTTGGAGCAGGGGCACAGGGTGGTGACGTTCACCTTCACGGTCATTTTGAAATCGGTTTCGGCACCGCAGGCGGCCGCGTCGAAGCGCGCGACGTAGTCCATCAGGCTTTCCTTGCGGGAGACGGGGGACTGCTTGGACATGAAATAGGGAAACTCGATCTCGAGATGGGAGGTGGCGGAGTTCAGCTTCTCCTGCAGCTCGCGGAGGATGTCGGAAATGTTTTCGACATGAATGATGTTGCCGTGGGCGCTCAAGACCTCCACGAAGCGGCTCATGTGGGTGCCTTTGAATTCCTTCGGCAGATCGACGAACATGCCGATGGTGGCGACGGTGTTTTGCACGGAGCGGGCGCGGTCGCGCACCTGGATGGGGAAGCGCAGTCCGCGCACGCCGACCTTGTCGATGCGCAGTTCGCGGTGATCGCGTTCGCTTTGTTTGTCGTCCAATTTGACGGGTGATTTCTTCCGGGCTTGGGCCATGGTGCATACCATAGCAGATCGGGCCGGAATGTAAAATGCCGGGCTTCGGAACCCAGTTCATGGTTTAATGGCTCGCAACAGGACACTGGGTTTAAAGGCAAAGTATGAAAAGGGAGCACCTCTCCCCGGCCCTCTCCCCATTTTGCTATCGCAAAACGCGGAGAGGGAGGAACGCGCGCAGCGTTTTTTTAAATCATATCGCCCGCCATTCGTTATCGGGGGAAGGGTCGGCACAAGAGGCGCCCGATCGGCCGGACAGGACTGCCACCCACCGCTCAAATCTTGTTTTGGCGGATCAGTTCCTCGCATTTTTCCAGCGGGAGCGGTTTTTGCTTTTCCAAGCCGTCGATCACCTTCAATTGTTTTTCGGTGGGCTGGAATTCCTGGACCAGTTCGCGGGTCAGCTCCACGACCTCGGCATGGGGGAAGCGTTGCCGGGCGGGCTCATCCCATTTGGAAATGAGGGTCACGACGCCGGCTTGTTTTTCAATGGCCGGCAGCCGGTCCTTGAGTTCGGCCAGGGCGCCGGTGGCGGGCGCGGTGCTGAATACTTCCCGGTGCACTTCGGCCTGCAGCTCGCGCAGTTGGTCGCCGAGCAGCCGGAAGCGGTTGGTGTCGCCGGCGGCTTGCGCGGCGCGGGCGGCCTGCATCTGTTCCTGCAGCGCCCGCTGCCGGGCGGGGCTGCCAAACCAGACATAGGCGAGGGCGCGCGAGTCGTAGATGCCAATGCGGACGGGAGTATTATTATTGGTCTGCGCGGCCAGGATGGTGCAGCTCCCCAGCACGCCGCATACCAACAAAAGGTTATTCCAGAAACAGGAGGAATTATTTTTCATGATGATTCCAGTGTATCATCGCTTGCCGCCGGGATGATAATTGATAAAATGGACACCTACATCGACCACGGCAATGAACGTTCACCATCTCGAACTTTTTTATTATGTTGCCAAGCACGGCGGCATCATGCCGGCGGTGCGGAACATTCCCTACGGCATCCAGCAGCCGGCGGTGAGCGCGCAAGTAGCGCAGCTCGAGGAGTTTCTGGGGGTGACCTTGTTTCAGCGGCGGCCGTTTGCGCTGAGTCCGGCGGGGGAGTCGTTGTATGAATTCATCCAGCCGTTTTTCGCGAACCTCGACAAAATGGCGACGAAGTTGCAGGGCGGGCAGGCGCGGCATTTCCGCATCGGGGCCTCGAGCATTGTGTTGCGGGACCATCTGCCGCGGCTGTTGCAGGACATGCATAAAAAGTTTCCGGGCCTGAAAGTATCCCTGCGCGAAGGGTATCCCGCGCAATTTGAGGAAATGCTGGCGCAGGACGAATTGGATCTCGCCATTTCGGTGCTGGAACGCCAGCCGCCGGCGGGCTTGCATTCACTGGTGCTGCTGGAACTGCCGATGGTGTTGCTGGTGGAAAAGCAGCATCCGCTGGCGGCGGCGGAAGAATTGTGGCAGCGCGACAAAATCACGGAGCCGCTGATCTGCCTGCCGGGGCACGAGGGGTTGACGAAGAGTTTTCTGGCGCGGCTGGCGGAAATGAACACGGAATGGTTTCCGACGCTGGAGGCGAGTTCGGCGGATTTGATCGAGACTTACGTGGCGAGCGGGCTGGGGATAGGGTTGACGGTGGCGGTGCCGAGCAAGGTGCTGCCTGACAACATCAGGATATTGCCGCTCAAGAATTTTCCGCCCGCCCGGATCGCTGCATTATGGCGAGGCAAGAAGACAGCGCTGATAGACACATTTTTGGACATTGCCGGTCAGCGTGCCGTGGAATTGAAGTCGGCGGCGTTGCATTTTGGGACAGGAACGCCTGAAGTTCGGACAGAAAAGAAAGTGATTTGAAATGAATTCATTATCAGGCACCATTGGCCTGCCACCTGCTTAAAGAGTTGAAATGAATCGCAGGTCGATGGCGGAACGAAATACGGAATAAAAAAACACACATGGCTTTACCATTGCCATTTCTTAGCGGCGGCTCGAAAAAGAAGCGCGCTCAAATCATCGCAGTTGATTTGGGCGGCCGGACGACCAAGGCTGTTTTGATTGAGCGGCGCGGCGAAATCCTGGCTTTGACGCGTTATGTCCTGCTGGACGCGCCGATTTTTGACAAGAAGATTTCCCCGGATTTGCTGGGCGAGCACCTGCGGGCGGTGGCGGAAGCGCTGGGCAGCCCGACGAAGAATCTGGCCGCCGCGATCGGGCTGGAAGATTCGATCGTGCGCCAGATTGAGCTGCCGCAGATTCCGATGGACGAGATGCGGCAGATTTTGCGGGTGAATCACAAGAATTATTTGCAGCAGGATCTGCCCAACCATGTGTTTGACTGCCATATCATTCCGCCGCGCCTGCAGACGGCGGCGGAAAAAGCGGCGGCTGGCAACAGCGGGGCGCCCAAGTTGAAGGTGCTGGCGGCGGCGGCCAAGCAACAGTTGGTTGCCGACTTTTTGCAGGCGGCGGCGGCGGCCGGCTTGGTGGCCGACACCCTGGTGCCCGGCCTGGTCGGTCCCATCAACAGTTTTGAGCAGGCGCTGCCGGAAGTCTACGCAAAGGAAACGGTGGCGTTGGTGGACATCGGTTTCAAGCACACGTCGGTAAGCATTTTGGACCGGAGCGAGCTGGCGTTGAACCGGGTGGTGAACATTGGCGGCGACAAATTGACGGCCGGGCTGGCCGAAGCCATGGGCATCAGCTACGCCGAGGCGGAAGGCATCAAAGTGGGCATGGCGCCGGAAGTGGAGTCGGCGCTGCAAATGCAGGTGATTCCGCTGGGGCGGGAAATTCGCGCCTCGCTGGATTTTTTCGAACATCAGCAGGACCGGCCGGTGACGCAGGTGTATGTGAGCGGGGGTTCGGCCCGTTCGGAAATGATTTTGCAGATGCTGCACTCGGAGCTGATGCTGGAATGCAAAACGTGGAACCCGACCGGTTTTCTGCAACTGGCCCTGCCGGGGCAACAGGCGGTGGAAGTCGAGCACATCGGACCGCAACTGACGGTGGCCATTGGCGTCGCGCTGGCGGCCTTTTAGACTATGCCTATTCGAATCAATTTATTGGCGGAATCGCTGGCGAAGGCCGACATGCGCCGGCGGGATCCGGTGAAGCGCGCCCTGTATGTCGGGGCGCTGTTGGTGGTGCTGTCGCTGGTTTGGTACAGTTCGACGTGGCTGGAGCACATGCTGCTCAACAACGGGCTGAACCAGATTAAAAGCGCGATTCAGGCGCACGAGAAGGATTTTCAGGAGGTGCAGGGCAATCAGAAAAAGATTGCGGACATCCAAAAGCGGCTGGAGGCGCTGCGCCAGCTCAACGCCACCCGTTTTTTGCAGGGGCCGTTGATGAACGCGCTGCAACAGGCCTATGTTCCCAATGTGCAGCTTGCGCGGTTGCGGGTGGATCAGAGCTACGTGCAAACGCCCAAAAGCGCCACGCCGCCCCGCCCCGCCACCGCGACGGAAAAAACCGTGTTGTTTTTGGAAGCGAAGGATTTTAGCGCGAATCCGGGCGACCAGGTCAACAAGTTCAAGGACGTCCTGCCCCGGCTGGACTATTTCAAAGCCCGTTTGAACCAGACGAATGGCGTGCGCTTGTCCGGCCCGCCGCAGCAGGCCTCGACCGAGGGCAAGGCGTATGTGCAGTTCACTTTGGAATGCCGGTTTACCGATAAAACGCAATGAAAAAACTGCCGCCAGCCAAACGAAACCAGTTGATCATGGTGCTGCTGGGCACCGCGATCCTCATTGGGTTGGTCTATTTTTTTCTGATCCAGCCACAGGGAGCCAGCAACACCCAGCTCGCCAATCAAACTGCGGAAGCCCGCAGTAAATTGGACTCGTACAAAGTGGCCATCAAGCAGGCGGCCGCCACCGCCACCGAGCTCAAGGACTCGCTCAAGCAATTGAACGACGCGGAGCAGGATGTGGCCAGCGGTGATGTGAACGCCTGGACCTACGACACGCTGCGCGGGTTCAAGGCCGCGCACCATGTGGACATTCCCAACATCGGCCAGACGACGTCCCCCAGCGAGGTGGATATGATCCCCGCTTTTCCCTACAAGCAAATCAAGGTCACCCTCAATGGTTCCGCGTATTACCATGATTTGGGCAAATTCGTCGCGGATCTTGAAAATACATTTCCGCACATGCGCGTGCTCAACCTGGCCGCCGATCCGGTGGGTTCGCAAGGCAGTGGTGAACATTTGAACTTCCACCTGGAAGTGGTGGCGCTCGTCAAACCCAACAGTTAAACGACATGAAATCATCCTTCTTCCAACCCGGGGTGCTGGCGCTGTTGCTGGCGGGAACGCAGGGCGTTTTTGGCGAGCTGACGCCAGCGGTCAAACCGGTGCCGCCGCCCCGTTCGGAATTTGTGCAGCCGGCCTCGTTCCGGGAAGGCCGCGATCCGTTTTTCCCCGAATCAAGCCGGCCCTTTGCCTCCGCCGTGGCGGCCGCGCAAACGGTGGAAGCGGCCGTCCTCAAAGCCCCCGGGTTTTCGGTGGTCAATGGGAAGCGCATGGCCATTATCAACCACCGGACGCTTGCGGTCGGCGATGAAAGCGACGTGGTGACCGGAGGGCGCCGCGTGCATATCCGCTGTCTTGAAATTCGCAACGAACTGGTCGTTGTCGAAGTCGACGGTCAGCGCCAGGAAATCATTTTTGGGGCCAAGTAGGCCGGACCAAACCAAACCAGACCAGACCCGCAGCCCAAACCATATTTACCGCCCAAGTCATCCGACCAAACCAACGTTTTACGGAGCCAAACCAGATCAAAAACCAAGTCATGAAAAAATTCATCTACTCCACGCTGCTCGTCTCCCTCGCGGGTGCGCTGATTATCCAGGCCCAAACCAATACCCCGGCGCAGCCGGCGGCGGCCACCAACGCGCCGGCGGTCAGTGAAATTACGACCACCACGACCACCACCACGAGCGTGGCGGTGCCGGCGGCCGATACCAACGCGCCCACACTGCCGGCGGCCGCAACGGTCACGAATGAAACCGCGCCGGCCGCAGCCACCATTGCCGTCGAAACCGTGCCGGTCGCCGAGGCCGCCACCAATGCGCCGAGTGCCCCGGCTGGCATTCCTTTGATCCAGTTCTCCGACGTGCCGATCACGACGGCCATCGAAAACCTCGCCCGGCAGGCCGGCATCAATTATATGCTGGACCCGAAGATTGGCTATGGCCAGACCGACGCGAACGGCGTGCTCAAGGTCGAGCCGACGCTCTCCATCCGCTGGGAAAACATCACGGCCGAACACGCGCTGCTGGCCCTGCTGGACAATTATGGCCTGCAGTTGATGCGCGACCGGAAGACGGGGATTGACCGGGTGTCGCTCAAGGACCCGCTGGCACCGCCGCCGCTGAGCACCCGGGTCGTGCAATTGAAATACTCCAGCGTTTCCAACATGATTGAATCGGCCCAGTCGGTGCTGACGGACAAGCGCAGCAAGGTTCTGCCGGACACGCGCACCAGCCAGTTGATCGTGGTGGCCACGGACTTGGAACAGCTGGCGGTCGACACCTTGATCGCCAGTCTGGACAAGCCCACCCGCCAGGTGCTCATTGAAACCAAACTGGTGCAAATTTCGAGCAATCCGACGACCAAAAAAGGCGTGGACTGGTCTTCGACTCTGAGTGCCCAGCACGTCACCTTCGGCAACGGCTTGATTGATCCGAGTGTCTCCAAAACCACGGTTACCACCCCCGGCACCGCAAGCGGCACACCCACTCCCGGAGGCGGATACACGCCCGGGGCCTCTGGTTCATCCAGTTCCTCCCTGTTGTCGCTGATCCAAGGCGGCGGCGGCATGTCGGCCAGCACCGTGAGCGGACTGATTCCGACCACCGGTTTCCTCAATGCCGATGGCGTGAGCGCGGTCATCTCCTTCCTGAACGCCACGTACGATGCCCAAGTAGTTTCCACCCCCCGCATCGTGACTTTGGACAATGAACTGGCCAGAATCTCCGTCAGCCGCTCCTATCCCATCATCTCGATGGCCGGCGGCACCCAAAACTCCTCGGGCAGCGCCTCCATCACGTATTCCAATGTGGGCACCGTCCTGATGGTGACTCCCCGCATTTCCGCCAATGACTGCATCTACTTGAAAGTGGTGCCGGAAGTCTCCAGCCATTTTGGCGATATTATCGTCACGGTCGCGGGTGGCGGCGGCAACTCCAGCTCGTCTTATGCCGTGCCCGAATTTGACACCCGCAAAATCGAATCGCAAGTGCTGATTCCCAACGGCACCACGCTGGTGATGGGCGGGTTGGTGCAAGACAGCCCGACGGCTTCCTATACCAAAGTGCCGTTGCTGGGCGATATTCCGGGACTCGGGTGGGCGTTCCGCAGCGAAAGCAAATCGATGTCGAAGGACAACCTCATCATCTTCCTGACCCCCACCATTGTGAGGGATGAAGATTTCCAAGCAACCCAGAGCGATTTCCTGAAATCGAAACCGAAAACCATGCGGTCGCCGATGAATCCGCACACGGTGTGGGACGGCGCCGAGCCGAGAACCGACTGGAGCAATCCGGCGCCGTTGCCCAACGAATTTGACAAACACGAAGTCAGCCCGGCGAATCAAAATTATTGATCCACCAGAGGCCGGCAGTTCTCAACAACTACCAGTCATAATTATATGAGAAACCAAACTCTCAAGCTTTGGGGCAAAACAGTGGTTGCGCTGGGGTTGGCCTTGCTGGCCAGCAACCAGGCACAGGCCCTGCCTACGGTCACCACGCTCGGCGGCGGCCAGCCGTCCAATTATTACGGCTATCGTCAAGGGCCTACGCTCACGAGCGCTCTGTTTCACACTCCCTGCGGTCTGGCTATAGACAGTTCCGGAACGCGTCTCGTAGTTGCCGACCGGGATAACAATGCCATCCGTGTATTGGATCTAGAGGGCAAACAGACCGGTGACCTTGAACTGTTCCATACCAACCTGATCAACAAACCTGTGGCCGTCGTGGTCAACAAGCAAGCTTGGGTCTACGTTCTTAATTATGGAAAAGGTACCAATGGTTCGGTTTACACCTTTGATTGCAACGGTGATTCAGAAACATATGGGGATGTTTTCACCAACGCCTTGAGCCTTACCAATGCCGCCGGCATGGCGGTGGATGGCGCCGGCAATGTTTATGTGACCGTGCGAAGCAACCAGGTCATCCGCATCGACGCCTCCACTACAACTAAAACAACAATTGCTACCATCACCAATGCAGGTACCTGTCTGCAAGGTCTTATCGTCAAGCATAATGGCATGTTGGCCGTGTGCGATTCCGGCCGCAATGGCATTTATTTAATCGACCCAACCACAGGTGTGGTCAGCACCAATGCCGGCTTTCATGGCGTGGGCGATTTTACCACGATTGACAACACCGCCGCGCGCGTTAAAGCCGCGTTCAATCAGCCGATGAGCCTGGCTGAGGCGGGTGACGGCTCGTTGATTGTCACTGACTATGGCAATAACCGCGTAAAAGTGGTGTCGCCTAGTGGCTTAGTTAGCAACCTTTACGGTGTCGGCTCAACCTACTGGGGCGGATCGTATCCTGGTTGGTACGATGGCCTCGTGCAACTTCCCGATTACATCGCGCCCAATGTTCAATGCCGTCAGCCCTTCGGTGTAGTCATGTCGCCGACAGACGGTACCATTTACACCTCGGAAGACTACTATCATATCATCCGCGAAGTGACCGGTTCCGGATTGGCCCTGCCGCAACCCGATGCGCCTTCTGCACCGGGTGCTTTGGTAGCAACGCCGAGCTATGGACAGGTGAGCCTCACTTGGTCAGCTGTGTCTGGCGCGACCAATTATTATGTAAAACGTTCACAAACCAGCGGCGGACCCTACACCAAGCTAGCCGGCACCACTGTGACGACTTACATCGACACCAACGTACTCAATGGTTC
>Ga0302321_100004005_pt1 | contig 12685 bp, 10 predicted proteins | sample Fen_T0_1_FD_202505 | JGI IMG/M metagenome (GOLD analysis project Ga0302321, IMG submission 202505) | Peat permafrost microbial communities from Stordalen Mire near Abisko, Sweden - Fen_T0_1 | ecosystem: Environmental > Terrestrial > Soil > Wetlands > Permafrost | place: Sweden: Abisko...
AGGGTGCCGAAAGGCCGCGCGGCCTACGAAGAACGGGCCCATTTGGTTGATGAATTCCGAAGTCTGTCGGGTGGTGCGCATGGCCTGCACGACGTGTGAGAGCGGGTGCAGGTCCTTGCCGATCAAGCCGATCACGAACTCGTTGTCTTTGGCGTCGAGCCCGTGGCACGCGAGGCGCACATCGTGCGCCAGGTCCTGCGCCCCGTAGGCTTTGCCGATGCCGGCGTGCTCGCGCATAATGGCGCCTTTTTCGCGCGGCTCGACGCGCTCGAAGGCGCCCGACCGCCGGAGCGGATACCAAACTGCCCACGGCCACGCCTCGTTCAGCACCGTTTCGCGCGGGCGGCGCAAGAGCCAGTACTCCAGATCGGTCTCGAAGCCCGTGGAGTAGGTGCGTCCGAGCATCGTGTATTCGCGCAGCAGGCTGAGGCTCGACGCCTCGGGATCGCCGAATACCGGTCGCAGTTTGGTGGCGAAATCGAGCGGTTCTTCGCTCCAGCTGAGCACACCCAAGCCGTGCGGGTTGTTCAGGTCTTCGTAGACGACGCTGGGGACGTTGCGTCGTTTCAGCGCTGCGGCCAGATTCTTGAGCGCATCGGCCGGTGCGAGCGCCTTGTCCGACTCATAAACGGTCAGCTGCATGAACAGCCGGCGGTCCATTGATTGTGGAATTCCATCGTGCGGAGCGCCTCGTTCCGAGACTTCGATCCGTTCCGTAGCTGCGTTTTCGCCCATGCTTCGAATGCTAACAAAAAGCGGCGGCTCTCGTGCTTGCATTCGACGGATCTCTGATAAACTCCGCCGGCTTTGGCGCCCCCTACTTCAGCACCGGCCGCAGCGGCCCCACCGGCCGCAACGGCTGCACCGCCCGCGGCTCCTGGAACGCCGCGCCCGTCCGTCCTCGTCCGGGGCAGCGGCGCACTCGAGCACCCTCTGCCTGCCGGCATGAGGGATCTATTGCCGCCCATCGCGCGGCGTCAGGGCGAGCTCGCCCGCCGCATCACGCGCTGCTTCGAGCTGCACGGTTACGAAATTGTAACCCTGCCGGTGTTCGAATACGCCGAGGTCCTCGAGCGCGGACTGGGCGCCCTCGACTCGGAAGAGGTGCTGCGCTTCGTCGAGCCGGAGAGCGGGGAGGTGGTCGCGCTGCGTCCGGACATGACGCCGCAGATCGCGCGGATTCTGGCCACGCGTCTGGCGGATCTGCCCGGCCCCGCACGGCTCTGCTATCACGGCTCGGTGGTGCGCCGGCGCCGCGAGCGCGCGCGCCGTCACCGTCAGATCTTCCAAGCGGGGGTGGAGCTGCTCGGTTTGGAGGGCCCCGCCGGCGATCTGGAGATCTTGCGGCTGGCTTCCGCGGGCGTGCGCGCGGCCGGCCTGTCGTCGTTCGTGTTCGATCTCGGCCACGCGCGTATCGCGGCGGCGCTCTTGGAGACCGTGCCTGAGGCGCGCACGGTTGAGCTGGTCGAAGCGCTGGCGATCAAGGATCAGCCGGAGGTTTCGCGTCGGGCGCTCGCCGCCGGCTACTCGGGGCGCACGCTGACGGCCATCAGTGAGCTGTGCGAGCTGCACGGTGGCAGCGAGATTTGGCCGCGCGCCGAGCGCTCATTGGCCGGCACCGCCGCGGAATCTGCGTTGCGCGAGCTGCGCCAAATTTGGGACGCGGCGACTCTTGCTGAGCTCGCCCCCAAGTTGCTCGTCGATCTCTCGGAGACCCGCAACTTTGCCTACTACACCGGGCTGATGTTCCAGATCCATGCCGATGGCCCCGGGAGCCCGATCGGCGCGGGCGGCCGTTACGACAGCCTGCTCGCGCGCTTCGGTGCGCCGCGGGCCGCCGCCGGGTTCGCGCTCAGCTTGGACCACTTGGCCTGGGCGCTCGAGAGCATCGGCCGTGAAGAGACCAATGAGCTACGTCTACTGACCGTGGGCGCAAGCGATTCGCTGCTTTCCGGTTTGCGCAATCTGGGCGTCCCGTGCGCCGAGTCGCAGGCCGCGGTACTAGCAGAAGCGCTCGCCTACGCGCGCGCCTGGCGCTTCAGTCACGTGCTGGAAGTCGGGCCGCAAGGCGTGTCTTTGATCAGCGTCAGTGATGAACAAAAAAGATCCGTTCTCCTAGAGCCAGAAGCCCTAGTGAGTAGTTTGGGCCAATCCCCCTTGGGGTCGGCGTAGTCTCGCGGCCCTGCCGCCGTAACAACCGTGCGAGAGAATATGTCTTCTGTGGTCATTGTCGGTGCTCAGTGGGGCGACGAAGGTAAAGGCAAAATCGTCGACATTTACATGGAGTTTGCCGACGTCGTGGTGCGCTACGCGGGCGGTCCGAACGCCGGCCACACCTTGGTCGTGGGCGACGAGAAGATCGTCGTCCGTTTGCTGCCGAGCGGAATCCTGCGCGAACGCACGCACTGCATTTTGGGCCAAGGCATGGTGATCGACACCGAGGTACTGCTCGGCGAGATCGACGAACTGCATCGTCGCGGTCATTCGAACCTCGAGCAGCGGCTGTCGCTCAGCGACCGCGCGCACCTGATTTTGCCGTACCACATTCTGGTCGACACCTTGCGTGAAGGCTCGGCTCCCGCAGACAAAGCGCTGGGCACCACCAAGAAGGGCATTGGCCCGGCCTACGAAGACAAGGTCAAGCGTGTAGGCGTCCGCTGCGGGGACTTGCGCGACCTCAAGGCAATGGCCGCGCGCATCTCCTACGCGATGGAAGCGTGGGCACCCACCGTGCGCGCCCTGGGCGGGGAGCTGCCCACGCTGCACTCGGTGATGGCGAAGCTCGAAGCACACGCGACGCGCATCGTGCCCATGCTCGCGCACACCTCGGAACTCGTCGACGACGCGATCAAAGCGGGCAAACGCGTGATGCTCGAGGGCGCCCAGGGCACGCTGCTCGACATCGACCACGGCACGTACCCGTTCGTGACTTCGAGTTCTGCCGGTGCGGGCGGCGCGGCTAGCGGCGCCGGCATCGGCCCAAACCGCATCGGCACGGTAATCGGTATCACCAAGGCGTACACGACGCGCGTCGGCACGGGCCCGTTCCCGACCGAACTCGACGACTCGGACGGCAAGCACTTGCGTGAAGTCGGCGCCGAATTCGGCTCGGTCACCGGGCGTCCGCGCCGCACGGGCTGGCTGGATTTGCCAGGCCTCCGCTATGCCTCGCGCGTGAACGGCATCGACGGCCTGGCGCTGACCAAGCTCGACGTGTTGACGGGCATGGAGCGCATCCGGGTGTGTATCGCCTACGACACCCCCCAAGGAAGGGTTACCAGCCTGCCTATCGATCAACTGGATCCGCCTGGCCTAATTCAACCCGTATACGTGGAAATGCCGGGCTGGAAAGAGCGCCTCGAGGGCGCGCGCGTGCTGGACGATCTGCCGGTCAACGCGCGGGCCTACGTCCGCTTCATCGAAGAGCAGGCCGGTGCTCCGGTGTATCTGGTCAGCGTCGGCCCCCGTCGCAGCGAGACGATCATGCTGCATAACCCGTTCGTGGGTCGAGCCGCGGCGCCGTAGAGCGACTCGGCCCGGCGGGAGTGCTAGATTGCGCTCATGCTTCCGCTCGCACTCGCGGCGTTACTCGAGCTGACCACCGCCGCGCAGGCCAGCCCCCGGCCCCGCGAGTGCCGAGTGGGTCTCGGCGACGATGGCGTCTGGGTCAGGCTGCGTGGCGCGGACGCGCAACATTTTTGTGAGTTGCTTGCCCGCGGTTACGCGCGCCTCGGGCAAGACCCGAAGGAAGCTCTGCTCGCGGCGCAGTCCGCCGAGGCATTGGCGGGACCTGGGCCCGCCGTACGCGTGCTAGCCGCTCGAGCGGAGCTGCGATTGGGCGAGGCGCCGCTCGCTTATTTGCTGTTTCAACAGGCGGAAGCCGGCGAGGCTCAGGTGCTCGCTGAGCCCAAGGCGCTGCACGACTACGCTCGCGCGGCGTCACTCGCCGGTAAGCCGACCGAGGCGGTGCGTCTCTATCGGTTGCTCGTGTCGCGCGCGGCCTTGCTGGACAATCCACGTGAACGCGCCTTCGTGCAGATCGAAGCGGCAGCCCATGTCTTGGCATATGTCGAGGGCGGGCAAGACGAAGCGCTCGGCTATCTGGCGCAAGCGCGAAAGCAACCGCTCGGTCTGTCGGCTTGGATCGGCGGGTTGCGATTGCTCGCGCTGCAGCGTAGCGGGCGCCCCGAAGCGCGCGGCTCGCTGACGGCGACGCCCAGTGCGGCGTCGCTCGGGGCGGCGCCGAGTGCGAAATTCAGCGCGGATCTTCCGCTGCTACCGGCGGGGTTTTTCGCGGCTCTGCGCGCTGCGCTGGGCGGCGGTGCCGAGGTTCTCGGCGGCAAGGCCCAAGCACCGTGAGCCGCGCGCGGTTTGCGCCCCTGTTGCTTTCGGCATTGCTCAGCGCGAGCTCCGCGCGCGCCACGCCGAGCATTTGGCAGCGCGCGCGCGAACCGGGAACGAGCGTCCAGCAAGCCATCCTGAATCGGATCGAGCGGCTGCTGAGCGCGCTGGGGCTCGCCGAGTTTGACGCCGAGCTCTCGGCTGGCGCAGTCGCGCTGGCGCAGCTCGGGCAATCGCACTGGCCATGCTTGGCGCGACCCGGCAGCCCGGCCGCGTTGCCGTCTGCCACTGAGGTCGTACTCGACGCGCGCTCGGAATACCTGATTGGTGGTGCGTTGCTCGATTCGCAAGCAGGTCGGGAGTCAGAAGCGCGCTGCATGCTGGAACGCGCGCTACGCGACGCCCCGAACAGCCCCCTGGCCGCGCGCGGGCTTTCCGATCTGGCCATTGCCGCGGCAAAAATGGGCGATCGCGAGGCCGAGCGCGCGGCTTACCAACGTGCCCTGGAGTTGACATGGGAGCCAGACTCACGTGGCAACTTGCTCGCCAACCTCGCCGAGAGCGAGATGGCGCTCGGTGACTTGAGCGCGGCGGTGCGGGGCTATCGCAATGCCCTCGCCAGCTCGCAGCAGCCCGACCTGGTTGCGGGCGCTTATTTCGGTCTGGCGGTCGCGCTCGACCGTTCGGGTGATTTGCCTTCTGCTCTCGACGCCGCCAAGCGTGCGATCTCGGTGCAGTTGCCGCCGACATTGTTCTCCGTCGGCAGCGTGTTGGACCTGCCGAACGTCTTCTTCTCACCCGACTACGAGATCTACTACTACAAGGCATTGGGGGCGATGGCCGCCGCGCTCCTCGCCAAAGACGACGTCGCGCGGCGTGATGCGCTCGCGGATGCCAACGAGCAATGGTTGCGCTACCTGCGCCGGGCCCAAGCGGATCGCGCGCCGTTCGCCCCGCGCGCCGCCCTGCACCAGGCCAGCGTATCCCGCCAATTGGCGGAGATATCCGAAAAATTGAGCCGAAATCCCCAGCCCAAGCCGGACCCCGAAGCGCCGCTTTTGTAGCGCCGGTCTGGCTCTCAGGCCGCGCGCGGCAACTGCGGCTCCGGGCCGTTGCCCAGCACTCGGCTCGCACCCTCGGCGTCGTCCACTGCTTCGAATACTGGGCGCAGGTGCGGACCACGACCGAGCTCACCGAACGCGCCGCTCATTGCGAGCGCGCGAGCGCGCGGTCCGTCCAGCACGAAGAAGACATCGTGCAGGCCGTCGCCAGCGGGCGCGTCGATCACATCGACGATGATGCCGCGATCGACATGCAACTCTTCGTTTCCGCGCTGAATCAAGACGCGCTTGTCCGTGATCAGGTAGCGTGTGTGCTTGGCGCCGTAGCCCTGGCGAATCACCGCGTCGTAGATCACGTAGCAGCCGACGGCAAAGACCAGGAGCACCGCCAGGGACAAGCCGAACGTCAGAGCCGCGAAGGGAAAAGACCGAACCGGAAGCCCGCCGCCGCGTACCACTCGCTGCAAGGCCGGAACGCCGTGGACCACCATGCGCTCGACCCCAGCGAACAGCAGCGCTCCCACTGCGACCAGACCCCATTCTCGTTGGCCCTGCGGCAAATAGGCCCGCAGTTGCGGGTGACGACGCGCCGACCAAATCACGCGCTCGCCGTGATCGAGGCGTTGCGCGAGAGGACGCTCGCCGTGTTGTCCCGAAGGCGCGATCGCCTCTGCGCCGCGGACGATCGCCCAAACACGATCGGGGGCCCGCACGCCGTACAGCTTGAGCGTCAACTTGCGGCGCAGCGCACCGGTCGGCACCGCGCGCACCAGCTCCAAGTCCCCCGCGTTGCGATCGGTGTCGTCCCAGAAGATCCGCGCGAAGCTGATCGCCTTGCGATCGATGCTGCGACGAAAGGGCCCGAAGTAGGTGATGACGTGCTGCTCGGTCACGACGTAGCGCGCGCTCTTCAGCCACATCCGCGGCACCTCACGGGCCGCGATGCCAAGCGAGGCGCACCACACCGAAAACAGCATCGGCCCCGCGGGAGCCGTCCTCAGCGCCAGCGCGATCACCAGCGCAAAGCTGAGCGAAATTGCCGACAGCACGAAGAACAAGAAGCCCACCGCACGCGCCAAAGGGGGCGGCGCCAATACGGTTGGACTTGCCATCCAAACGATGCGTTCACCGAAGAGGGGGTCTCTCGCCACGTGGTCGCCTCGCACTCGGAACGAACGTCCGAGCTTTCCTAAAGTTGCGCCTTAGCAGGCGCTTCGTCCAGGGTTCCAATTTAGACGGAATTGCGACGGTGGGTGCGGGGGGAAACGGGGCAAGAACGGCCCGAGCCGAATTAGCGCGCCGGATGCGCTTGTGTTTGGGGGTGCTCGTCGCGGCCACGCGCCGGGTCCTAAACAGTGGCGCCTGGAGTGACCAGAGGCACGGAGCCTGCACGCCCGCTTTCGTACTGCTCGCTCCAGCGACCGCGCTCAACGTGGCTTCCGTGCATACAATATCGCGAAACCGAAGTCCTTCAGTGGTTCGTATGCATCGCTGAAACGCCGATCCCCGAGCAGGGCGCTGGCATAGAAGTGCTGCGAGGTCAGCTTGCCGTCGGGGGCTCGATTGATGGGCAAGAACAGATATTTGGGCTTCCGTCGGAAGACGTAGTCACCGTCGTACTTCCTATGCAATCCCCCGCGCAGACTTGCAATGTAGGGGTCCATCAAGCCGTGCAGATCCAATATCGGTAGCTTCGTGTAGTAGGGGACGATGCCCGCCTCTCCGAGCGCGAGCAAGCCTGGCTCGTGAAGCTCACGTCGCATCCAACGCGCAACTTCGAAATAGCGCGAGTGAGACAAGCGGAGGCCGCGCAAGCCCGATAGCTCCGTCTTCATCGCTACCGTGTCGAAACTGCCGACGCCGCTCGCGACGCAGACTGAAAACAGGGTGATGTAGGCCGTCACGCGCACGGTGCGGCCCAGCCGCGCGTTCCAAGCAGCTCGGGAAGGGTTTTCAATCAGGCGCTGCCAACTGCTGAGCCACCCTGGTCGGACTAGCCAGCTCGGCACTCTGCCGGCTGGCGCCAAATGGGAGCGTGAGATCAGCCCGATCGAAAGCCATGCCTCGGACACGAACAGCGCGGTGAGAGGCAAGACCGGGACCAGCAACCGGCAGCCAGGCATCCAATCGCCTCCCTCGTACTGAACCACGGCAATCTGAAGCACGGTCAGGAGCAGCACGACTGCGAGTCGGTAGTCGAGGCGACGCGCCAGTAGGATGAGCGCGCCGCAAACCAGCGCCAAGCCTGACCAATGCAAATGCTCTGACGCTTGCTCGATGTAGCGGCTTCCTCGCACTGCCGCACCGCCATCGCTGGCTAGCTTGGCGAAGTATGTGTTGGGCACGAGTTGCCCGTAGTACTCGTAGCGCAAGGCCAAGAACGCCGCATAAGGGACGACGAAGAATCCGAGCTGGCGGAACGCGCGAATGAAGCCCGCTCTGCCGCCGAATCTGTGCGAGCGCAGCAAGCTAGCCATCGCCAACGGTACGAACAGCAGTACCGGCTCCGGGCGTGTGAGAGCCGCGAGTAGCAGCGAAAGCTGGGACCACGCTACACCGGGGCTGCCCGCGCGCAACGCGGCGTCCTCACGCAAGTGAAGATAAGCGGTGAGCGAGACGAGCAGGGTCACGAGCGGCGTTTCCAGGGCGCCCACGCCCCACATTGAAAACGGGGCCAGCGTAGCCAGGTAGAGCGCCGCAATGGGGGCCATTGCCCGTTGTTCGGCGGTTCGCTCCAGCGAAGCTGCGCGGGTCACGATCAGCGCAGTGCCGACACTGAGCAGCACTCCCATGACTTTGGCCGTTACCAGTAGCCCGAGTTCGTACCGATCGACGTGTAGACAGAACGGGATCGCCAGCAACACCGTCCACAGGAAATTCGAATAGCCCTCGACGCGCTCGCCTAGATTGAACACCAAGCCGTGTCCCGTCGCGAGATTCTCTGCGTAGCGAAAGGAGATGAACGCGTCGTCGACCGTGATATTCGCGAAGTGAGCGTGCCCGACGAGCAAGAGCGCGAGTCCCCCGCCGAGCAACAACCGTCCGCGAACCGAACCAATGGCCGCGTTGGGTCTCAGCATGGGTCTTTCACTGGCTGGACCGGGCTCGGAATCTCATCGCTTGCTTGCAGCAAAAGGACGCGGCGCCCAGTCGAGCCATCCCGCGCCGGCGGTCGCGCGGATACGCAGCCACTTACAACAATGGTCCGGCTCGCCGTCCCGACGCGGCTCGTGAGCGCGGTGGTGACGCTCAACGACTACAAGAAACCGACCATCGCAGCCGTTCACGCTGGACCAGGGCGCTAGCCGTTCAGGAACTGGATGGAGAAACGAACACGACTTCGATGCGGGCATTGCGTTCGCTGGCGCCCGGGCGCGTCGGATCGAGGACGGGGAGGGCGGAGCCCGCGGTCTCTGCCGCGACGTGGGGAGCGCCGGACTTTCGTAAGGCGTCGGCGATGGCCGCCGCTTGCGCGGCGTCGCGCGTGGAGGCGTTCCCTCGGGCCACGTGGACCACGGCGAGCAGCGGGAACTCCGGGTGGGCTTTGGCGACTTTACCGAGCGTATCGAGCTGGGCGGTGGCTTCGCTGTTGAGTTGGTCCTTGCCGTTGAAGAGCGCGCGCAGGGTGACGACCACGCCGCGATCGTCGCGAAACGGTAGCAAGCTCGATGCGCTGAGTTCGCTCAGCAGCGCGTCGGCAACCCCGGCCGCTGGATCTTTCTGGGTCGCGGGGCGGCGCGCGAGGGTGAGCTCCCGCAGGCAGCCGCTGCGCAACGAGACGGCGTCGTCAATCGGCGCGGGCGGGGTTCGCAGCTTGCCGTTCAAGTCTTCCACTTTACCGAGCAGGGGCCCGACGGTTTCGCGGTTCGGCTCGAGCAAGCGGGCAGCCATGCAAAGCAGCTTGGCTTGCGAAAGCAAGGCTTTGACCGCGGCTAGGCGCGCCTGCTCGCGTTCCGCCGACGCGGGCGCGTTGACTGGCAGCGGCTCGGCATCGTGCGCCACTTTGAGGCGAGTCTCCAAGGCTTCCGCCTCGAGCAAGAAGCGCTGTTGTTGCGCGTCGAGATCGGCCTGGAGCTGAGTCGCTTTCGCGAGTCGCGCTTGTTCGTCGGCCAGGGCGGCTTGCGCCCGAGCCAAACGAGCCTGAACCGTGGTTCGGGTGTAAGCGGCGAGGGCTTGCTCGCTCAAGATTTGTGCGGACGCTTGCTTGTCGTCGGCGAAAGCTCGTTCGGCTTGGCTTCGGCGCAGCTCGGCCTCCGCGTAAGCTTGCGGCGCGTTCTTGGCGGCGGCTTGGATGGCGGCGCTAGCTCGCGCAGCGTCGACCTCGCGCATTATTTCGGGGCGGGGGGTCGGCGCGCAGGCCACGATGCCCGATGAGAGTAGGGCGCAGAGCGACAAAGAGACGGTTCGGCGCATCACTTCTTCACCGCGGAGTGGCTCGGGCTGGCCTTCGCGGCCGGGGGCGTTTGGGGCTCCTTGGAGGCGGGCTTGCTGGCCTCGCTCTTGCTCGCGCGGTTGCCCGCCGGCGTCTCGTTCTTCAAGTTTTGTTCGGCTCGGCCGCGGCGAGCGATCGTCTGCTCGATCAGCGCCTGGGTGCGGACGGCTTTCTGCTCCAAATCGGCTACGGCCTTCTGGACGTCGGCGAGCTTCTTCTCGCTTTCGACGGTACGCACGAGATCGTCGGCAACTTGCGCCCAAGTCAGCGCCAGTGCGTCGAGCTCGGTGGCGTGCTGCAAGTCACCGGCGCCGCGCGCGCTTTGTGCGCGTGTCTGGGCCGCTTTGGCCTTGCTGACCGGATCTTGCACGAGGCCGCGCGTCTCCGGTGCATCGAGTTTGGCGAGCAGCCGCTGCGCCTCGGCAGCCGGATCCGGACCCGCGGCGCACGCGGCCTTTGGGAAGGACCACGCCCCGAGGAGCGTGAGCAGACAAGCGAGGGCAAAAGCTGCCGGAAGTCGGGCTCGTTTCACGGAGCAACGAAGCCACGTGCGGGCGCCGAGGTCAAGACGTCAAGGCTCTCGTGCCGCTTCCAAGCTCAGGCTATACGGACGATCGGAGGATCCACAGACCATGACCACGCGCATACGGGCGAGCTGGGACGAATACTTCATGGCTATCGCAAGAGTCGTCGCGACGCGCTCGACCTGCGACAGAAAGCACGTCGGCGCCGTGATCGTGCGCGAGAAGATGATCCTGACCACTGGCTACAACGGTTCGATTCGGGGTCTCGGTCATTGCGACGACGAGGGTCACCTGATGGAAGACGGCCATTGCGTGCGCACCGTGCACGCCGAGGCCAACGCGATCGTGCAAGCCGCGCGCAACGGCGTTCGTTTGGATGGCGGCGACATTTACGTCACCGCTTCGCCCTGCTTCGGTTGTTACAAGTTGATCGCCAACAGCGGGCTCACCCGGATCGTGTTCGGCGAATTCTACCGCGACTCACGCATCTTCGAGCTGAGTGAAAAGCTCGGCATCAAGCTCGACCATCTGCCGATCGAAGGCGTGCCACGCGAAGCCGCGGCAGAGCCTCCGCTTTGAGTAGAGCGCAATTCACGGCAGCGGGACCGGCGCCTGGTAATACATCTGCACGGCGCCTTTGAACTGACCGCCATCGGTGTCGGGAGTGGTTTGGTTGCCGGTTCCGGTGCCGAAGGCGACGCCGAGGCCTCCCGCAGCAACGAACTCTTGAATGTGCGAAAAAATGTAGTGCACGCGATTGTCGCGATAGTGCCCGGCCGTGCCGCCCGGGGTGGCGCTGGGCACTCCGAATGGGATTTGCCACCAGATCATCGGCCGACCGACGCCTGCGCTGATCGCCTTGCACCAGGCCAAATATTCATGAAAGTTGGGGCTCGTGGTGTTCGTCTCGTCCCAATAGAACGTGCCGCCGCGCATGCAGTTCGGGTCCACCGCCGCCTCGAAGCAACCCGCGTCCCGATCCAGCAGATCCGCAAAAATCAGATCCGTTCGATCGGCGCCGACTTTCTTCAAGAATGCAGCCGTCGCGTTGGCATCCCCATTGGCCCACTGTGAAGCGTGAAAGCCAATCAAGGCCTTGGGCGCGTACATGCGAGCGAGCTTGATGATGCAATAGCCCATGCCTACGAGGTCCTCGCTCAGATCCGCGCAGTCCGGCGCGCTGGCGCGGAGCGCGACTTTGATCGTGCTCGGGTCCTCGTGTGATTGCTGTTCCGCATAGGCCCAGAAGTCCGGCTCGAAATGCACGACCGCGGGTTTGCCGAATATTCCGAGGCGTTGGAAGAGCAGCTTCACGTCGCCCCAGTAACCCTTCTCGAAGACATCACTACTCAGGCCGGCAAGCACCCCATCGCCAGCGGCCGCCATCGAGTAGAGCGAGATCATCGGCACGACCCCATGCGCGTCGGCTACGTCGGTGACGATGTTCACGAAGCTCCCGTCCGGGTTCCAGTCCTTCCAACTACCCCACGACTTGTCTTTGTTCAGGTACGCCGAGAGATAAGCATAGTGGAGATCGATGGTCGTCCCCAACTTGAAGGCACCGTCTTGGTTGTGGTCGTCCGCCAGGTCATTGCCCATGCCGATCAAAAAGTTCGGCGGACGGCCAAGCGTTCGGGCGAGCTCGGCCGCGCTGCTCGTTTGCACCGGTGGATTGTAGGCTTGTGGGTTTCCGGTGCCTGGGCTTCCGCTGCTGCCTGGGCTTCCGCTGCTGCCTGGGCTTCCGCCGGCTGCGGCACCGGACCCGGAAGTCGACGAACCGCAACCCACGCACCAGCCGAGGACTGCACCCACCGCGAGGCGTCGTGAAAAACTGGCCATGATGACTATGGTAGCTCCGAGTCGTGCGCGGAAGCTAGCCGGCGCGCCGCCCGCGCAAGCGCGCGAGTAAGGCTTCGCGATTGGCGGGAGCCGCGACCGGTAAAACGGCCTTGCGGTGAATGCCGCTGGCCTCGACGGCCTCGACGGCCTCGACGGCCTCGACCAGCGGCTGCGAATTCGCCCGCTCCGCGTTCCTGACTGGCTCGCTTGGGACTGCGGGCGCGGCCGCGGTGCCGTTCACGGCGCGATCGATGAACGCCTTGGTGGCCGCGCCAAACCGTCGAAAGCGAACGCGCAAGCCGCCTGGGTGCTCTGCGGTTGGCTCGATGTAGCCGACGACCCGCGCCTCGGCGCGGATCGGCTTCTGCCCGTTCTCGAGCGTGACATCGAACACGACGGCGGTATCCACCGGCAGCGCAGCTTGGTCGATCAGCAACATCGATTTGGCTTCGATGCTGAAGCGCTCGTGCGTGAGGTAGTCGTCCTCG
>Ga0302321_100004006_pt1 | contig 12685 bp, 6 predicted proteins | sample Fen_T0_1_FD_202505 | JGI IMG/M metagenome (GOLD analysis project Ga0302321, IMG submission 202505) | Peat permafrost microbial communities from Stordalen Mire near Abisko, Sweden - Fen_T0_1 | ecosystem: Environmental > Terrestrial > Soil > Wetlands > Permafrost | place: Sweden: Abisko...
CTGGCCCCTATTCTTCCAGCCCCTCGTCCGCCTTCGGGCACCTCTTCCTGGTGCTGGCCGACGATCCGCGGGACCCGCCCCCGCTCTGGAAGGTGGTCACCTTCAACGCGGTGACCTTCGACGTCGACGAGGTCCGCTACCTGACCATCGGCATCCTGGGCGGGTTTCTGGGTCGGTTCGACCGCTTCGCCTTTCACCAGAAGACGCGAGAGTACGAGGTGCTCGACGATCGGGACCTCTGGCTCCTCGAGCTGCGCCTCGATCCAGCGCAGCGCGCCAGGCTGGACCTGGCCATCGCACGCGGCGTGCAACGCTGGGCCCCCTACTCGTTCTTCCAGCGGAACTGTGCGTACTACCTGCAGGCCGCCCTCGCCGAGGCGACCGACGCCATCCCAGGGCCGAGCGGGCTGGTGAGCCCGACCGGGGTGTTCGCGCTGCTCGAGGCGAGCCCTCTCGCAGGGGCGGCGTACCACCGTCCCTCTGCCTCCAGCCGGATCGCGGGACTGGCGGCGGCGGTGGACCCGGCGTTCACCGCCAGCCTGCAGCGGACCGACTGGCAGGTGCTCGCGGCCGATCCAGCCTGGATCTCCGGACTGAGCAGCGCCGAGCGCCGCCTGGCGCGGGAGCTCTTCGCGCTGCGCTCGCTCCAGACCGCCACGCTCCTCTCCCCGGCCGTGCGCGCGGGCCTGGCGCGGCTCCGGCTCCTCGAGGTGGAGTCGGCGGCCACCGACGGCGAGACGCCCGCCCCGGACGGCGAGCCGGCCGCCGACCAGGGCGCGGGGCTCCCCGTGCCCGCCCCCGTGTTTCATCAGTACTCGCGCTTCCGCCTGCAGTACGCCCCACGTCCCGGCACCTCCGGGCGCATCCACCTGGCGTTCCGGGCGGCCATGCACGACGAGACCGAGCCCTGGCTCGGCCAGCAGCCGGCGAGCACCATGGAGCTCCTCGGACTCGAGCTCTCCTCGCCCTCGAGCCGACTCGCGCCCCGGCTCGAGTCGGCGGTGCTCTTCTCACAGCGATCCCTCCGACCAGCCGACTGGACCGCGCGGCGGCCATCCTGGCTGCTCGAGGTGGTCGGGCAGCGCGGCGGGGTCTACGGACCTGCCGCCACCCACCTCCTCGCCCGCGCCGGCGTCGGCGGGACTGCGCAGCTCCCCGGCGGGACCTACGCGCATGCGCTGGTGACGGTCGCGGCGGTGGGTGCGCTCCGGGAGCACGCCGGACTCGCTCCGGGCATCGAGCTCGGGTTCGTGGCCAGGGCGTCGAGAGGTTGGCGCCTGGGCGGCACGTTCACGCGCGAGCACGACCTGCTCGCGTGGGGGCGTCACGACCAGCGGCTGCGGCTCTGGACCCGGCTCGACGTGGGCGCGCGATGGGCGGCGGTGGTCACCGCGGACCTCGTCCATGCGGCCAGCACCGTCCGGCTCGGGGTAGACTGGTATCCCTGAGCCGCGCGCGGGCCTCGGGACGTCCGCCCTGAGGCGGCGCACTCAGGGCACGTAGGTCATGGTCACCGGAGGCCGCACGGGTCGCCCGCGCCCGGGAGCCGAGGCGGGGATGGGCGACGGCTTGCCCGCGCGTGCTTCGATGCAGGAGCCCGCCGCGCCCGGCCAGAGTTCAGGGCACGTAGACCATGACCGTCGCCGGGGTCATCACGTCGTCGACCCAGTAGGTGCGGCCGTGCGAGTCGATCGTGATGCCAGACTTCTGCGAGTAGTGGTTCGTGACCTGGCTGACCGTCCCATCGTACCCGTTCACCACGAAGACCTGGTCGCCGCCTGCGTCGCTCTGGTCGATCCAGGCGGCCCACTGCCCGGAGACGGCCAGGGCGCCCTCGAAGTGGCGCCGCGGGCTGACGACCCGCTCCCGGTCGTCGGCCTGGTCGTAGAGCCCGGCGGGTCCAGGGTCGCGAAGGTAGGTCAGCCCCGTGGCTCCGTCCGAGTACAGCATCAGGCTGCTCGACGCCACGATGGACGGGTTCTGGACCTGGACGCCGCTCGGCACATGCGTCAGGACCGCCGGGGCGGAGTCGTCGCTGGTGTTGAAGCGCCCATCGGGACCGGCCCCGAGGACACAGACGGGAACGGTGAGGTCGACGAATGAGCCGCAGTTGTAGATGGCCTGCGCTCCGGTGATGACCGGGGGCATGGCCCAGTATCCGTTGGTCCCCGACGGGAGCGGGTCGTACACGGCGACGGCGCCGTGCAGGGTTCCGGCGCCGGGATCCAGGATGTGGTAGCGAGCGGCGTAGTTGCCCGCGCCATAGCTGCCACCGGTCCAGTACTTCTCCACCACCATCGCCTTCCCGCCACCCACCGCCACTCCGTCCACGGGGTTGGCGGACGCGTACTGCTGGCGCGGCGGAGGAGCACCGCTGGTGAAGTAGCGCCCCGCGGCGTCCACGGTGTAGTCCCACACGCCGGTGGCGTCCACCACGAGGAGGTCCGACCCGCCGCTCGCGAAGACCGACGCCCACGGCCGGCTCGTCTCGCCGCCGCCGATGGTCCGGGCGGTGAGCACGCCCGCCGAGTAGAAGAGCGTGTCGCTCCCGTCCAGCGCGAGCCGAGAGGCGACCGACGTCCCCGGGGCGACCTCCCAGCGAAGATTGGTGAGGTCAAAGGCGTGAAGGTCGCTCGCCTCCTCGAAGACGAGCAGGCCGCCCTGCATGGACGGCGAGGAGCGGTTCGCGCTGCTCGGGCGGAGGTTCTCCATCACGTCGTCCGCCGTGCCCCAGCGGCCGTCCGGGCCCGCCCACCAGTGCACCACCACCGAGCCACCACCGAACGACCCCGTGCCGGTGAGATGCGCGCCGTCCACCGCGACGTAGGAGACGGACGTGCCGGGGAGCACGGGCGCCTGGACCGTCACGTCGTCGGCCGTGCCATAGCGACCGTCAGCGCCGGGGGCGAGGAGCACGAGATTCGAACCCTGCACCCAGGCGAGCTCCCGCCCATCGCTGCTCACCGAGAAGGCATAGCCCGCGGACGGGAGGTCGAGGGTGGTCACCCCCGAGCTGAAGCTGTCGGCGGGGTTCGAGTTGTAGACCCGCCAGATGTAGTCCGGGCATACGGTGGTGATGCCGCAGGCCTGCAGCACGATCGTCCGCCCGCCCATGAGGAGCCGGTAGGCGGCCTCGGCGGACGCCACGGTGATCGCGGCTGGGTCGTCGGCCGTTCCAAGGACTCCGTCGGCACCGGGCTCTCGCACCATCAGATTGAAGTGGCTGTTGTCGATCCGGCGGGCCCAGGCCACCGTCTCGCCGCTGCCCACCACGCCGTCCACCCACCCGCTTCCGTAGCTCGCGAGCACGGTGGACACGTCGTCCGCCGTGCACCACTGGCCATCGATCCCTGGGCGAAGAATGCCGACCTGGCTGAGGTTCGCGGAATAGGCGACCAGCCGGTCGCTCACCGGAAAGACGGGAGCGCCCACCGGCGAGCCCGGAGTGCTCGCCACCTTGCAGCGCCGGTCCGCAGCGTCGGCCCGGCGATTGGGCCCGAGGTCGAGCAGCATCCCGTCGCTGAGGCCCTGATTGAACGACTCGTAGCCGACCAGGCTGCCACGGATCGATGAGTTACGCTCGATTGGCGAGGCGGACGCGATCACGTCGCTGGTGGCCTCGGCGAAGACCTGCTGCGAGACGCCCGCTCCCACGTTTCCCGCCAAGTCGACGGCCCGGAACGCCACGGTCGTGGAGGTGCCTTGCGAGAGCGGCGCCCGCACGCCGGCGAACCGGGTACCGTCGCAGAGGAGGCGTGCGTCGGCGCACGCGCAGGCGACCGAGCAGGGCGACCACGCCCCGAGCGTCTGGCAGGCAGCCTGCGGGCAGAGCGGCGTGAAGCCGGCCCCGGTGTCGACGTCCACGTAGGCGATGCCGGCCCAGGCGGCGCCGCTGCCGGGCTGATCGGTCGCCGCCGCGCTCACGAAGAAGTCCACCCAGGGGGCGCGAACCGTGAGCTGGTAGGGATCGTAGCTCGGCGTGAAACCGGGCGGCGTCGGCGCCGAGAGGTCGCTCGTGATGGGGCTGGGCGCCGAGGCCGCGCTCACGTTGCCGGCGCGGTCGATGGCCCGGGCGTAGGCACAGGTCTTCTGCCCTGCGGTGAGCGTCACGACGGCGTTCGCGGCGCTCGCCGTGAAGGTGCACGAGGGCACGGCCGGGCAGGCGGTGATCGCGGCCACCGTGCCCGTGCACAGCTGGTACCCGTAGAAGTTCGCGTCGAGCTCGGAGCCGGTGATGGTGACCGAGGAGGTGGTGGCGTTCACCACCGCCCGCGGGCTGGTGAGGGTGGGCTGGGGCGGCGCGATGCCGTCCTCGACGATCTCGACGCTGGAGGTCGGCCCGGTGTTCCCCACCCAGTCCACCGCCCGCGCCCAGAGGATCGAGCGCGCGTTGGCGGGGATGGTGAACGTGAGCGCGCCGGCGCCGGCCGCCACCACGGTGGGGCTCGACCAGTCCGGCGCGAGGCCCACCGCGAGCTGGTAGCCGCGCAGGTTGGGGGTGGGCGTGGTCGGATCGACCGCCGCGACGCTGATGGGCACGCTCACGCTGGTCGAGCTGGTGTAGCCGGCCTGGGCCCCGGCGGGCGGCGTCACGGCGCCCAGGGTCACGGCGCCGGGCGGGAGGGCGTCGGTGCAGCGGACGGAGCCGAGCGGGACGGTCGTCCCCTGCGCCACCGAGGCGAGCCCCAGGGCGGTGCAGGTGCGACCGGCCGCTGCGACCGTGACCGAGTAGCTCCCCTGCGGCAGGTTTCCCAGGCTGAAGGTCCCACCCGCGGCGGTGAGGGTCGCGGCGTTCCAGGCCACCCCGTTGTAGGCCGTGCCGGCGGCGGTGACGGTGGCGCCGGCCGCGCTGGCGTTGGCGGTGTTGGTGTTCCCCGCGTTGTCCCAGAACTGCACCGACCCGGTGATCGTGCCGGGGTCGAGCTGGAGTGTCATCCCCGGCGCGGTGACGGTGGAGTTGGCGAGCACGGTGACCGACGCCGACGCGCCGGCCCTGAAGCTCGGCTTGCTCGCGGAGAGCGTGTAGCTCCCGCCCGAGAGGCTCACCGGCACGCCATCGAACCGGTAGTTTCCGGCGGCGTCGGTGACGGCCGCCGGCAGCGGCACGTCGGCGCCGGTCAGGGTCACCACCACTCCGGAGAAGTCGCTGCCCACCGCGAAGCCGCTCGCCGGACCGGCGGAGAGCGCCACCGCGCCTCCGATGGAGCCCAGCGAGACCGGCAGCGTGGAGCTCCCCAGCGCCACGGCGGCCCCGGACGCCACCGCCACGCCGAGCGGCGAGCAGGGCTCGTGTCCGGCGTGCGAGCAGGCGATCTGGTAGCTACCGGCGAGGAGCCCAGCGAGGCTCCACGCGCCGGTCACGGCGGTGGTGGCGGTGCGGCTCACCGTGCCGCCCCGGAAGTCCTGCCCGGTCACGCTGACCGTGGTGCCGGAGGCGTCTGCGGGGCGCTCGAGGAGGATGGTGCCGGAGAGGGACGCGGTGCTGATCGGGACGAGCGTGCCGGGGCTTCCCGGCATCGTCGCAGTGGTGCCGGCCAGGACCACCGCGCCCGGGAGGACGAGCGGCTGCCAGTCCGGATCGCGGCGTGCCGTGAGGGTGTAGGTGCCGACGGGGAGCCCGCTCAGCGTGAACGCCCCGGCGGCGTCGGTGACGGTGGTGGCGGACGTCCCGGACGGTCCGGTCGCGCTGACGACCACCCCCGCGTGCACCGACAGGCCTTGGAGCTGGAAGGTCCCCCCCAGGCCGCCGCGCGAGACGGCCAGAGTGGCGTCGGAGAGCGTGAGGTCGCCCGCGGGCACGGTCACCAGCTGCACGCGCTGCACGTCGAACCCGGTGCGCTCGAAGACCACCGTCTGGGCGCCGCCCCCCACGCCCGTGAGCACCCAGCGGCCGTCGGCGAGGGTCGCGGTGGAGAGGTTCGTCCCCTCGACGCGGACGGTGGTGGAGCCGAGCGCGCCGGCGGCCACGCCCTCGAGCAGCACGCGCCCCCGCAGCGTGCCGGGGATGGCCGCCAGGAGCACATCGGCAGCCTGCTGGGTCCGGTGCGAGAGGACGGCCATGGAGCCCGTCGCCTGGGCCCACCCGGGCTGCCGGGTGTAGACGATGACGTAGGTGCCGACCGGCGCCGCGTCGATGTGCCAGGCGCCGGAGGTGTCGGTGAGCGCGCTGGCGACGGGCGGGGTCGAGAGGTCTGGCCGGAGCACCACCAGGATGCCCGACGCGTCCCCCTGGCCCTCCAGCCGCGCGAGCCCGAACGCCGCGCCGGTGTCGTGCTCCAGCGTCACCGGCGCGAGGTCGGTGACGGCGCCCGGAACCACGGCGGCGGACGTCGTGACGGTGGCATAACCCGCCAGCTCGAAGCTGACCGTGTACGTACCGCCCGGAAGGCCGGAGAAGAGGAAGGAGCCGTCGGGGCGGTTCTGGGTGGTGGACTCCCAGGGCGAGCCGTTCAGCGTCACCCCGGAGGCACGGACGGTCACGCCACCCGAGCTCTGCGCGCCGGCCACCAGCACCTGCCCGGCGAACGCGCCGGGGTCGATGTTCAGGAGCAGGTCCTCGAGCACGGTGACCGACGACGCGGTCACCACCACCGTGCCGATGCTCCCATCGAGGAAGCCGACCTTGGACGCGCGCAGCGCGTAGGTCCCCACCGGCACGCCGCTGAGCAGGAAGTTGCCCGCGGCGTCGGTGAGCGCGGACACCTCGAAGCCGTCCAGCGCCGCGGCGCGAGCGCCCGGGGCGGCGGCCAGGCCCCCGCCCTGGAGCGTGACGGTGACGCCGCTCGCCGCGGTCTCGGCCTCGAGCCCGACGGTGCCGGTGACGTTCCCGCGCGAGACGTGAAGCCGCATCGTGGGGAGCTCGAGCTCCTTGCCGCCGTCGTCGAGCGTGACGGAGATGCCGGCGATGGCGTCGTCGTCCCAGCCGGACCGGGTGAACTGGACGGTCCAGATGCCCACCGGGACGCCGGAGATGGCGTACCTCCCGTCGGCGTCGGTGTCCGCGGCCCAGCTGTGCCCGGCCACCGAGACGTGGATCGCCGAGGTGGAGGGCGCCGTCGCGCCAGCGGGCTCGAGCGACACCTGGCCGACGAGGGTGGCGTGGGCCTGGTTGTCGGTCGGTGTCTGAGGATCGTGCGGGTTGTCGTGGGGGAGATCACCGCACGCGGAAAGGAACCCGAGCGTAGCCACCAGCCGTGCGACCAGGCGCATGAGAGCCCCTCACCGAAAGCGAACACAATAGACTGAGCCCCACAGGGGGCCACATCCCGCGCAGTGGGGACGTCGTCTCCTCTCGTCGTCTCCTCCCGGGTGCGATTCTCCGGGCCTGCGGGTCAACGTCCGCTTACCTGGGCTCTCGTCCAGGTCACCGGCGGTCCGGTGAAGACGTCAGCGCCTTGACGCTTCCCCCCGTGGCGCGGTGGCGGGGACCACCTCGCCGAACGCCTTCGTGCGACGGCGCCCAGCGGGGGCGCGTCAAGTTGCCTCGGGGTGATTCCCGGGGCTACGATCCGACGGTGGTCGAACCTCGCAGGAGATACCAGCCATGGCCGGTCGGAACGGGAAGAGCAGCTTCTACGAGGACTCGATGGAGACGTTCCATCGCGCCGCGGAGCTCATCCGCATGGACCGGCGGGTGCGGATGGAGCTCGAGGAGCCGGACTTCGAGCACATCTTCCACGTGACCATCGACACCCGCGACCGGCTGGTGCCGCTCGCCGAGAACGACGTCCAGCCGTTCCGCGACCTGCCGCCCTCCGGCGTCGGGGCCGGGGACGCTCTCGAGCCGCTCGCCGACGGCGCGTTCATCCTGCACCGCCGCGCGCTGCTCTCGGCCGACGTCACCATGCGCCAGGGCGTCATCAACATCCCGGGCAAGGGCTACTTCCGCCTGGAGCGGGGCGGTCCGCGGAAATTCAAGGCGTACCGCATCCAGCACAACCAGGTGCGCGGCCCGTACAAGGGCGGCGTGCGCTTCCACAAGGACGTGTCGCTCGATCTCTTCAAGACGCTGGCCGCCGACATGACCTGGAAGACCGCCATCGCCGAGGTGCCCTTCGGCGGGGCCAAGGGCGGCATGAAGATCGACCCCTTCGCCTACTCGCGGGAGGAGATGGAGCACGTCTCGCTCCGCTACGTCTACAAGCTGAAGAACCTCATGGGCCCGTTCCGGGACATCCCGGCGCCGGACGTGGGGACCAACGGCGCCATCATGGCGTACATGATGCGCCAGTACACCGACGGTGAGCGAGACCACCACGCCCTGCGCGGCGTGGTGACGGGCAAGGACGTCCGCATCGGCGGCTCCGAGGGCCGGGTCAAGGCCACCGGCCAGGGGGTGGTCCACTGCATCGAGGAGTGGGCCCGCGAGCGCTCCACCTCGATCTCCGGCGCGCGCGTGATCATCCAGGGCTTCGGCAACGTGGGCGCCGCCGCTGCGGAGATCCTGGCGGCCATGGGCGCGCACGTCGTCGCGGTGAACGACGCGCACGGCACCGTCCACCGGGACGGCGGGATCGACGTGGCGGCGCTCATCCAGTACGTCCACCAGGACCCCCGCAACCTGCGCCGGACGGTCGCGGGTTTCCCCGGCGCGACGCCCATCTCCAAGGAGGACTTCTGGGCCGTCGACGCCGACGTCTGCGTCCCCGCCGCGCTGGGCGAGGAGATCACCGGTCCGGTCGCGGAGCGCCTCCGGGTGAAGCTGGTGGCCGAGGCGGCCAACGGCCCCACCACCCGCGAGGGCGATCGGGTGCTGGCCGCGCGCGGCATCGACGTCATCCCGGACATCATCTGCAACGCCGGCGGCGTCACCGTCTCCTACTACGAGTGGCTACAGAACCAGCGGCTCGAGCAGTGGACGGAGGCGGAGGTGAACGCGCGGCTGGAGCGCGCCATCAAGCGGAACTACGCGGTGATCCGGGACGTCGCGCGCGACCGACCGCAAAAGACGGCCACCCACGACTCCCGGGGCTACGCGGTGGGCAAGCCCGTCGACGTCCGCACCGCGGCCATGATCGTCGCGCTGCGCCGCGTCGAGGCGCACTACCTCCTCGAGGGGTTCTCGCAGTAGCGCCGCGGCCGGGGCTCACTCGGCGTCACCGGCGACCGCCGCCACCACCGCCTCGCGCCGGCGGTGGAGCAGGCGCGCCAGGGGCCCCGCGCAGGCGCGCTGGAGCGCGAAGCCGGCGAGGCCCAGCGCCGCCCAGCAGGCGACCAGCAGCCAGGGCGCCTGCAGCTGCGCCGCCACCAGCGCCGGCGCGCCGAACAGCGCCGCGCCGCTCGACACGATGGCCATGCCCGCCAGCACCGAGGCCGGCGGCAGGCGACCGCCGCGCTGCACCGAGTGGACGCCCGCCCGTGGGTTCAGCACCGAGACGAGGTTTCCGCCGGTGAAGTACCAGGGGGCGATGCCGAGGTGCAACGCCACCGCCGCGGCCAGAGCCCACGCGGCAGGGGCCCCGCCCGCGGCGAGCATGGCCGCCTCGCAGAGGAGGAAGAGCGCGGCCCCGAGCAAGAGCACCGCCTGGTTCTTGGCGCGCAGCACGTCGGCGAGCGCCAGCGGCGCGAGGAACCAGGTCCGCGCGCCTCCGCGATCCCAGCCCAGGGAGTTGAGCCAGAACGCCTGGGTGGCGAGGTGCACGTACACGGCGAACCCGATGAACAGGAACCCCCGCCCCTCCTCGCTCGCGAGCGGTCCGAGGTGGAGGCTCCCCGCGAACCCCGCAACGCCCGGCAGGACGATGATCAGCACGCCGACGAGCGGATGGCGCAGCAGGTACTTCAGCTCCTTCTCCAGGAGCGGCGCGAGGCGCCCGGGGAGCTTCCACCCCGCCGAGCGGGCACCGCCGCCGCGCGCGCTCGCCTCGCCGCCGCTCCGCGCGCCGGAGAGCGCCAGCCGGTACGCCGCCCATCCGGTGACCGCGGTGGAGGCGGCCAGCGCGGCGAGCCAGGGCAAGGCGCGCAGCGGCTCCCCCGCGTAGAGGCGGACGGTCGCGGCCGCCGCCAGCGCTGGAGGGAAGACGAGCCACCGGAGCGGGGAGGCGGTGCGGAGCTGCTCGAGGAGGCGGAGCCCCCCGAGGTGGCTCGCCCAGGACAGGGCGAGCCCGAGGCCGACGTAGATTCCTGCCACGGCCAGGACCCGCGCCAGCCTCGCCCGCAGCAGGCGCGCCAGGACCTCCTGGAGCAGCGCGAGCAGGACGACCACGCAGGCGGCGAAGAGCAGGTGGCAGAGCAGCAGCAAGACGAGCCAGCCGCCCGGCCTCGCCACCGCGGCTCCACCGAAGGCGCCGAGCAGGATGAGCGACCAGAAGAGCGCAAAGGGATCGCCGGCCACCGCGGCCACCTGGCCGTAGGCGTAAACGCGGGACGGCGGGATGGGGTAGACGAGGAAGCGGCCGAGGTCGAGCAGATCGCGATCGGCGAGCGAGAGCCCCACCACGGTCCACGTCACCCACACGCCGAGGAAGGTGACGAAGACGCCCACCTCCAGGGGCCATCCAGCGCCTGACCGGACCAGGTGGAACTGCTGGGCCCCGGCCAGCCAGGCGAACCCGAGACCGAGCGGAGGCACCCCCACCCACAGGGCGATCCGCGCCACCAGCTCCGGGATGCCCCCGCGCCCGCGGAGCCGGCGCAGGACCAGCCGGAGCCGGAGCTCGGCCAGCGCGCGGAGCGGCGACCCCGCCCCGGCGCTCACGCCTGCCTGCCGGGGCGGAGGAAGGAGAGCGCCACCGGCCGCCGCTCGTCCTCGCCGACCGTCCGGATGAAGACCTCCTCCAGCGTCCCCGCCCCGCGCACCTCCTCCAGCGTGCCCTGCGCGGCGAGCCGCCCTTCGCGGATGATGCCGACGTGCGTCACCAGCCGCTCGACCACCTCGAGGACGTGGCTGGTCAGGAAGATGGTGAGCGCGCCGCCCTCGACCAGCCCCTGCAGCAGGCGGCGGATGCCCGACACGGCGACCGCGTCGATCCCCTCGAACGGCTCGTCGAGGAACAGCAGCCGCGGGCCGTGGATGAGGGCGCAGCCGAGTGCCAGCTTCTTGCGCATGCCGTGGCTGTACTCGCCGACGAGCTTCCCGGCGTGCGGCTCGAGCTCGAGGGCGGCGAGCAGCTCGTCGGTGCGCCGGCTGGCCTCGCCGCGGCCCAGCCCGTAGAGCTGGCCGTGCAGCCGGAGCTGCTCGGCGCCGCTCAGACGGTCGAAGAGGGCCAGCCCATCCGGCACCACGCCGACCTGCCGCTTCACCGACAGCGGGTTCGGCTCCAGGTCCACCCCCAGCACCCGCGCCCGCCCGGCGCTGGGCGCGAGGAGGCCGGTCAGCATCTTGATGGTGGTGCTCTTTCCGGCACCGTTCGGCCCCAGGAAGCCGTAGAAGGCGCCGGCGGGGACGGCGAGCGCCAGATCCCACACCGCGGGCTTCCCGTCGAAGAGCCGGGTGAGGCCCTGGGTCTCGATGGCGAGCATGTTGGTCAGTGTACGGCGGCGACGGCCAGCTCCCCCGGCTCGAAGAAGAGGAAGCGAACGCCCATGCCCCGTAGCGTGAGCGGCCCGGCGCCCGGGACCCGGCCCCGTCCGAGGAGGTGGCACACGTAGCGAACCTCGGCCACCGCCACCATCTCCCCCGCCTCGGATGGGAAGGTGACGCGGACCTGCGTGCCGATGGGCTGCGGGGAGCGGGTCTCGACGAACATGCCGCCCTCGGAGATGTTGCGAGCGATCCCCAGGCCGCACCCACCATCCCCGTCCAGGTACACCCGGAAGACCTTGTCGAGGCGCGGCTCGGTTCGCCGCTCCGCCGGATCTGCCTTCGCCGCCTCGCGCCGCATCCTGAGCATCCGCGCCTCCAGACCTGCCCAGGCTACGATGGTGGTTAGATGTAGGCAAATTACTGACCTTCGCACACCTTGAGGCCCCTTCTGTGGCGACGCACAAGCGGTAAAATGGGGGCGCGGTCCCCGCCGGGCCTGCGGTCCTGCCGGCCCCCTTCCTCGAGACGCCTCGCATGCGCTTCGCCGTCCTGGCCTCCTCCCTTGCCCTCTCCATCCTCCCCTTCCCTTCACCCGTCCGCGCCGCCGACGCCCAGACCGTGCTCGAGGCCGCGCAGCGGCTCGATGCGCTGGAGCCGTTCCTGGCGCGCTACGTGGGGCGGTGCGCGGACGTGTTCGAGCGGCGGGTCTGCGAGGCGAACGTCGCCCGGGCCCGCAAGGACGCGAGCGGCAAGACCTTCGTGGTGCGGGTGACGGACGCGGCCACGCTCATCCATCCGGAGCGGCGCGGCGAAGGCTACGTCCTGCTCCTCACGCCCTTCATCGACGGCGGCGGCCTGGCGCTCACGAACGGCGCCCCGGCGAAGCAGGACGCGCAGGGACGCCCCCTCATCAGCTTCATCCCCATCGCCAGCCCGCTCCCGACCGGCATGATGGACATGGAGTTCGAGAGCCCGTTCCGGACCGGCGCCATCGAGCTCGAGATCGCCTTCCGGCCCGAGAAGACCTGGAAGCTCGCCCGCCGCGGCGAGGGGCTTTACGAGGGCGTGGCGGCGCGGTTCGTGGCGGTGCGGGTCATCAACTCCCGCACCGGCAAGGAGATCGCGTCGAAGGTGCTGTAGCGGCGCCCGAGCCGCGCTCGCTCACTTCGCCGCCGCGCCCCCGAGCTTCACCGTGAGGTAGGTGGCACGATCTCCGCGCTG
>Ga0302321_100004007_pt1 | contig 12684 bp, 10 predicted proteins | sample Fen_T0_1_FD_202505 | JGI IMG/M metagenome (GOLD analysis project Ga0302321, IMG submission 202505) | Peat permafrost microbial communities from Stordalen Mire near Abisko, Sweden - Fen_T0_1 | ecosystem: Environmental > Terrestrial > Soil > Wetlands > Permafrost | place: Sweden: Abisko...
TCATGCACCAGAACGCGCAAAGCCTCGAATTTTAGCGTGATTCGGTGGCCAGGCCCATCAACTGGGTGGTCAAGTCGGCTTGGGCCAGCAACTCTTCACGCCAGGCCTGGCACTGCGTCTCCCAGGGGCCGAGCGGGGGGATTTCAGAAGGCAAAGGCCCCAGGCCATTCCAGCCCAGCCACAGCGCGCGCAGGCCGGCCACGGCGGGAAAGCGATCGAGGAAGGCACCGAGCTTGGTGGCATGGGCGCCATCGTGCTGCGGGTAGATCTGCCAGGCGAAAGGCTTGCCGGCCCATTGGGCGCGCACGAAGGAATCTTCGCCACGCACGAAGTTCAGGTCGCAGCTCCACAGCAGCCGGTCGTAACCGGCCTGGGTGAGGTAGGGCAGGCGCTGGGCACGCAGGCCGCTCGGCAGGTGGGCCGGCTCGGCCATGCCGGGGGTGAGCAGCAGCAAGGTGGGCGCGTCGGCCAGCGCTTGCAGCAGCGAGGCCTGGGCCGGGTTGGCGTAGCTGAACAGGCTGACCAGGCGCTCGCCCGGCCGCACGTCGATGCCCTGCTGCTGCAGCCAGACATCGCGGTCGAACCCACGCAGCGCCGGCATGAGCCCGGGTTCGCGGATCAGGCCGCCGGTGGCGGGCGTGAAGCCGGGGTAGAAGAAGCGTTTGTCCAGGCCCTCGCCCGGGCCGCTGAGTTGGGGCGAGCGCAGGCGGTGGCTGCGCTCCACATAGCCTTCGGCACTGAGGTATTCGAGGTTGATCCAGGCGGGACGGGCCTGCGCCATGCGCGCCACGAAGGCGGCGGGCAAATCGCAGCCGAAGGCCTCGATCACGACATCGCCGGGTGTGGCTTCGTAGTCCGCGTCGGCCCATTGCTGCACTGCGACACCGTGTGCGCCCGAAGGTGCCATCCACACGAGCGCCGACGCATCGTCCACCCACAGCCGCACCTGTTCGCCTCGCGACGCCAGGTCGGCGGCGAGGCGCCAGCACACGCCGATGTCACCGAAGTTGTCGACCACGCGACAGAACACATCCCACTGCATGCGTGGATTATCGAGGCGGCACAATTCGCGTCCGATGAGCGAAATCATTCTCGACAACGAAGCGCCTGACCCGGTACGCGAGCAGCTGCTGAACGACGTGGCTGCGCTGCCGGCTCTGCCAGGCGTCTACCGCTACTTCGACGCACAAGATGCGGTGCTCTACGTGGGCAAGGCGCGCGACCTGAAGAAGCGCGTGTCGAGCTACTTCCAGAAGAACCACGGCGGCACCCGCATCGGCCACATGATCACGAAGATCGTGCGACTGGAGACGACGGTCGTGCGCTCCGAGGCCGAGGCGCTGCTGCTCGAGAACAACCTCATCAAGACGCTCAACCCGCGCTACAACATCCTGTTCCGCGACGACAAGAGCTACCCGTACCTGAAGATCGTGTCGCACACCTTTCCGCGCATGGCGTACTACCGCGGTTCGGTGGATCGCAAGCACCGCTACTTCGGGCCCTACCCGAGCGCCTGGGCGGTGAAGGAGTCGATCCAGATGCTGCAGAAGGTGTTCAAGCTGCGCACCTGCGAAGACACCGTCTTCAACAACCGCACGCGGCCCTGTCTGCTGTACCAGATCAAGCGCTGCTCGGGGCCGTGCGTGCAGTACATCAACGCCGACGATTACGCGCGCGATGTGGCCAACGCCGAACGCTTTCTGCTCGGCGAACAGCAGGAGGTGATGGACACGCTGCAGTCGCAGATGATGGCCCATGCCGATGCGCTGCAGTTCGAGCAGGCGGCCGAGATCCGCAACCAGCTGGGCGCCTTGTCGAAGGTCTTGCACCAGCAGTCGGTGGAAGACAACACCGGCGTGACGACCAAGGACGCCGACATCCTGGCGGTGAAGGTGCAGGGTGGTCGTGCCTGCGTCAACCTGGCGATGGTGCGTGGCGGCAGGCACCTCGGCGATCGCCCTTATTTCCCCACGCATGTGGACGACGCGACTGCGGTGAACAGCGATGAAGACGAAGAGCGCCGAGAGCAGGTATCACCCGAAGTCCAGGTGCTCGAGGCCTTCATCGCGCAACACTATCTGGAAAGCGCCGTGCCCCCGCTGCTGGTCTTGAGCCATGCGGTCGACAAAGGCCTGATCGAGGCCTTGTCGATCCACAGCGGCATCAAGGTGACGGCTCAGCACCAGCCGCGTGAACCGCGGCGCGCCTGGCTGGACATGTGCATTCAAGGTGCCGACATCAAGCTCACGCGACTGCTGTCGGAAGAAGGCTCGCAGCAGGCCCGCACGCAGGCGCTGGTCGACGCGCTCGACCTCGCCACGGAAAACCTCGACACCTTCCGCATCGAGTGCTTCGACATCAGCCACACCGCGGGCGAATCGACCCAGGCGTCGTGCGTGGTGTTCGAAGGCCACAAGATGCAGAGCGCGCAATACCGTCGCTACAACATCGAAGGTATCACCGGCGGCGACGACTACGCCGCCATGCGCCAGGTGCTGACGCGGCGCTACAGCAAGCTGGCCGCTGCCGCGCAAACCGGCGAGGCACGCCTGCCCGATCTGGTGCTGGTGGACGGCGGCAAAGGCCAGGTCAGCATGGCCCGCGAGGTGTTCGAAGAGCTGGGGCTGGACCTCGGCCTGATCATTGGTGTCGAAAAAGGCGAGGGCCGCAAGGTGGGGTTGGAAGAGCTGGTGTTCGCCGATGGCCGCGACAAGGTCTACCTCGGCCACGATTCGGCGGCGCTGATGCTGGTGGCGCAGATCCGTGACGAGGCGCATCGTTTCGCGATCACTGGAATGCGCGCGAAGCGTGCGAGTGTGCGCACGGGGGGCAGCGTGCTCGAAGAGATACCCGGCATCGGCCCGAAGAAACGTGCGAAACTTTTGCAACGCTTCGGGGGGGCTCGCGGCGTAGGCCACGCCAGTGTCGAAGACCTCGCCAGCGTGGATGGGATCTCCAAAGAACTCGCAGAGGAAATCTATCGTGCACTGCATTGACGTGAACTCGACCGCGCGCCGCGTGAGCGCTTCTCTTGGGTCAACTCTTGGGTCAACTCTTTGGTCGACTTCCGGAGCCGCGGTGATCAGCATGGTTGTGGCTCTGGGTCTTGCCGGCTGCGGCAGCAAGCCGCCGGCCGAGACACCTGCGCCACCTCCGCCGGCACGTGCGGTGGAACCGGTGGCTCCGCCTGCCGCAGCGCCAGGCGCGACAGTGAAACTGCCACCGCCCACGGTGTCGAAGAACTGGAACGAGTTCAAGTTGCAGGCCGCCAAGCGCATGGTGGCGGCCACCCCGAATGGCTCGTACACCGGCAAGCCACAGCAGATGCTGCTGGCCATTCCGGTGATTGAAGTCGAGCTCAATGCCGACGGCAGCATCAAGGCCATCGACATCATGCGTCGCCCGAGCCAGGCCCCCGAGACCACGCAGATGGCGATCGATGCCATCCGGCGCGCGGCGCCTTTCGGCGATGTGTCGAAGCTGCCCAAGCCCTGGAAGTTCGCCGAGGCCTTCTTGTTCAACGACGACAAGCGCTTCAAGCCGCGCACGCTCGACGCTCAGTAATTGATCGCAGCGCAACCTCATTCGGGCTGGTGCCGAAGAACTTCGGCACAATGCCCGGATGTTCTTCAATCTGCCGACTCTGTTGACTTGGGCCCGCATCGTCGCGATCCCGCTGATCGTCGGCATCTTCTCGCTGGACATCACCGACCCGCATAAGAACCTGGTGGCCACGGTGCTGTTCATCGTGGTCGCCCTCACGGATTGGGCCGACGGCTATCTGGCGCGCAAGCTGAACCAGACCTCCTCGTTTGGCGCGTTCCTCGACCCTGTGGCAGACAAGTTTCTCGTTTGTGCGGCCTTGCTGATCCTGGTTCAGATGGACCGCGTCGGGGCGCTGGTGGCACTCGTGATCATCGGGCGCGAGATCGCCATCTCGGCGTTGCGCGAATGGATGGCACAGATCGGCGCCTCACGCAGCGTGGCCGTGCACATGCTGGGCAAGGTCAAGACCGTGGTGCAGATGGTGGCCATTCCATTCCTGCTGTACCACGGCACGCTCTTCGGCCTGATCGACACCCATGTGTGGGGCACGGTGCTCATCTATGTCGCTGCGGTGCTGACCATCTGGTCGATGGTGTACTACCTGCAGAAGGCGCTCCCCGAGATTCGAGCCAAGGCCCGATGAGTCTGCTGTGACCTCGTCTCAGCGCAGTGCCTTGCTGCGCGCGATGCCGGTGGTGTTCGTGCTCATCTGGAGCACGGGTTTCATCGTCGCGCGCTATGCCATGCCGCATGCGCCGCCCATCACGTTTCTCTCGTTGCGTTATGCACTCTCGGTGCTGTGCTTCGGCGTGTGGATCGCCTTCGCGCACGCCGAGTGGCCACAAGGGCGCGTGCAGTGGATGCACCTGGGCGTGAGCGGCGTGCTGATGCATGCCGGCTACCTGGGTGGCGTGTGGGCGGCCGTGAAGGCCGGCATGGGGGCGGGGACGATCGCCTTGCTGGTCGGGCTGCAACCCGTGCTCACGGCGCTGTGGCTCAGTCGCAGCGCGAACGCTGCGGGTGCTCGCACGTCGCACCGGCAATGGCTCGGTTTGATGCTGGGTCTGGGCGGTCTCGTTCTGGTGGTGTGGCGCAAGCTCGGGGCCGGCGAGTTGTCGGCGTGGAACCTGTCGCTGGCGGCGTTGGCCTTGTTGTCGATCACGATCGGTACGCTTTACCAAAAACGCTTCGTCGCGCCTTGTGATGTGCGCACCGCAAACACCGTGCAGTTGCTGGTCGCACTCGCGGTCAGCTTGCCGATTGCGATGCTCGAGCACGAGAGCATCGTGCTGCACCCGCACTTCATTGGTGCCCTGCTGTGGTCTGTCGTGGGCCTCACTCTCGGCGGCAGTTCACTGCTCTACCTCTTGATTCAGCGCGGTGCAGCAACGCAGGTCACGAGCCTGCTCTATCTCGTGCCACCGACCACGGCGCTGATGGCCTGGTTGCTTTTCAAGGAACCTCTGACCCCGCTCATGCTGTCGGGGATGGTGCTGACCGCGGTGGGTGTTTCGATGGTGGTGCGCAGTGAGGGAAAGTCCGAAGCATTGACGCCATGACGGCCTGGAGTAGGCGCGACACCTTGGCTTGTCAAGCGTGGAAGCACGTGGCGCAGCCAGAGGGTGATGCAGTTGATTACGCATAGAATCCGCTTCCGCGCTTGACACTGGGTGTGCGTGCGGCTGTAATCAATTGAGCCGTGATGCCACCCGATGCGCGGCCCAGATCATCCCGGCCATATTCTTTCGAGACACCTTTTTTGAGGGGGTACCTTCGTGAACAAATCCGAATTGATTGAACACATCGCCAAGCAGGCTGACATTTCCAAAGCGGCTGCCACGCGCGCTCTGGAAGCCCTGATCGGCGGTGTGAAATCAACACTGAAGAAGAACAACAGCGTGTCGCTGGTGGGCTTTGGCACCTTCAGCGTCAGCAAGCGCGCAGCGCGCGCCGGCCGCAACCCACGCACCGGTGCCACGATCAAGATCAAGGCCGCCAAGGTACCCAAGTTCCGCCCGGGCAAGGCCCTCAAGGATGCAGTCAACTGATTGATGCTCTCGGGTGCTTAGCTCAGTTGGTAGAGCGGCGCCCTTACAAGGCGTAGGTCGGGGGTTCGAGCCCCTCAGCACCCACCAACGAGACGCCGTGCAAGCCCCCTGCAGGCACGCAGCCATCAGCTAAAATCATCATTGTCCACCCTTCAAAGGCGAACCTTGGTTCGCCTTTGTCGCATCTGAGGTGGCCTTGTTTCCCTGCTCTGCGACCCATTGACCGAGGTCATCGATGTTTGAATTTGTCCGCACGCACACACGCATCCTGCAGTTCGTCCTGGTGCTCCTGATCTTCCCGTCGTTCGTGTTCTTCGGGATCCAGGGCTACAGCCGGCTTTCCGAAGGCGGCAATGCGACGGTGGCCACCGTGGGATCGCTCAAGATCACGCAGACCGAGCTGGATGCCGCGCACCGCAGGCAGGTGGAGATGCTGCGCAACCAGATGCCCAACATCGACATCAAGCAGTTCGACACGCCGCAGATGAAGCGCAACACGCTGGACGCGCTGGTGCGCGAGAAGGTTCTGCTGGTGGCCGCCGAGAAGGAAGGCTACGTCACCACCGACGACCGCCTGTTGCGCGAGTACATGACCAATCACCAGTTCGACCCGTTTCGCCTACCCGACGGCAACCTGAACGTGGCCGCACTGGAGCAGGCGCTGGCTGCACAGGGTCTCAGCAAGTCGGGTTTCGATCGGCTGAAGCGAGAGGAACTGATGATGCGGCAGGTGCAGGCCGGCATTGCGGGCACGGCGCTCGCGCCGGCCACGTCGGCATCGGGTGCGATCGACGCGATGTTCCAGCAGCGCGAAGTGCAGTTGCAGCGTTTCGACACCAAGGACTACCTGAGCAAGGTCAGCCCAAGCGCGGCCGACATCGAGGCTTACTACAAGAACCCGGCGCATGTGGCCGAATTCCAGACGCAGGAGAAGGCCGACATCGAGTACGTGGTGCTCGACCTCGAAGCCATCAAGAAGGGCATCCAGGTCCCTGAAGAGGAACTGAAGAAGTATTACACCGAGAACGAGAAGAACTACACCGTGCCCGAGGAGCGCCGCGCAAGCCACATCCTGATCAAGGCGGACAAGAGCATGTCGGCCGACGAGCGCGCCAAAGCGAAGGCGAAGGCCGATGCCTTGCAAGCCGATCTCGCCAAGAACCCGGCGTCGTTTGCCGACGTGGCGCGCAAGTCTTCTCAAGACATCGGCTCGGCCGACAAAGGCGGCGATGTCGACCTGTTCATCGGCCGCGGTGACACCGACAAGCCCTATGAAGACGCGCTGTTCGCGCTGAAGAAGCCGGGCGACCTGAGCCCAGTCACCGAAACCAAAGAAGGCTTCTACATCCTTCAGCTCAAGGCCGTGCGCGGTGGCGACAAGCGCAGCTTCGAGAGCGTGCGTTCCGAGATCGAGCAAGAGCGCAAGAAGCAGCTCGCGCTGGTCGAGTTCTCGAAGGCCGCCACCGATTTCACCAACCTGGTCTATGAGCAGGCCGACAGTGTCAAACCTGCTGCCGACAAGCTCAAACTGGAATTGCGCACTGCCAAAGGCCTGACCCGTGTACCGGCGCCCGACGCGACCGGGCCATTGGCCTCGACCAAGCTGCTGGACGCCCTGTTCAGCGCCGATGCCTTGCGCAACAAGCGCAACACCGAGGCCGTGGAGACGGCTGCCAACACCCTGGTCTCCGCACACATCACGCAGTACAGCCCGGCGGCCACGCCACCGTTGGCCGAAGTCAGCGCCCGTGTTCGGGAGAAGGTCGTCGCCATCCAGGCCTTGGCGTTGGCCCGCAAGGAAGGTGAGGCCCGCCTGGCGGCATTGCGCCAGGCGCCAGCCACGGACCTCGGGACTCCTCTGCAAACCGTGTCTCGTGCGCAGACCAGGGATCTGCCGCGGTCTTTGGTCGACACCGTGCTCAAGGCGCCCACCACGCCGCTGCCTGGCGTCACGGGCGTCGATCTCGGTGACGACGGTTTTGCCGTCGTGCGGATCGTGAAAGTGCTCGGGCGCGACCCGATTGCGGCGGATGCGAAGCGTGCGTCGGCGCAGTACGCGCAGACCTGGGGCGCGGCCGAGGCGCAGGCCTATTTCGCGGCCTTGAAGTCGCGGTTCAAGGTCGAGGTGACTTTGCCTGCCGCCACCGAGGCCGCTGTGCTCAAGTGACGAAGGTGTGGCGGTTTGATCCGCTATAATTTCAAGCTCTACGGTGGCTGTAGCTCAGTTGGTAGAGTCCAGGATTGTGATTCCTGTTGTCGTGGGTTCGAGCCCCATCAGCCACCCCAAAGTTTCAAGGCCTCCGATTCGTCGGGGGCCTTTTGCTTTGCGCGCACTGTGTCGCCTCAGGTTCTTTCGGACAGCTGGCGTATGCAAACGCGACAGCAGATGCCGCCGCCTGGGACTTCGCGCCACTCGACTTCACCACTCAGCTGCTTGACGCGTTTGCGCACACCGCCCAGGCCGAGCCCATGGGCCCAGGCCTGCGGATTGCGGCCGACGCCGTTGTCGGTGACGCTCAGATCCAGTCGATCGCCTTCCAGCAGGAATTCGATGTCGACGCGGCGTGCCTGCGAATGCGCGATGACGTTGCTGACCAACTCGCGCATCACACGCGTCAGGGCCGACCACTGCACCACCGTGAGCGAGATGTCGAGGTCGGCACTGAAGCTCCAGCCCAACGAGATGTGCGCGGCCGTCAAGCGCTGCGTCAGGTCGGACTTCCATTCGGCCGACGCATGCGACAGCGGGTGGTTGGGCGCCGCCAGGCCGCGCGTGAGCGTCTTCAGGTCTTGCAGCGTGTGGCGAACGTAGTTCTCCATCTCGGGCGACTGGGCCTTGTACATCAGCGTCAGCAGCCGCGCACCGATGTCGTCATGCAGATCTTGCGCCAGGCGCAAGCGCTCTTCGCTGCGGCCCTGCTCGACCGCCTTGTCGAAGGCCACCGCGCGCCGCAACTGCTCCACGACGCGGTCGGCCAGGCGGGCATCTTCCGAGGTGAACAGGCGGCGCCCATGGTGCGCGAAGCGGATGACGATGGAGCTGGCCTCGAGGGTCTCGCTGTGCGCCAGCTCGGGCACCGGTATCAACAGGGTGGAGCCGCCGCCCGTCACGCGGGTGACCAGGCTGCGTTTGTCGATGACTACTGCCTCCATCGGCTCGAACAGGTCGCGCAGAAGCTGCGTCAGCAAGGCGGGCGTGCGCTCGGGGTGGGCCTCGACCTCGCGTGCGATGCGATAGAGCTTCTCGAACATGCGCTCGGTGGTGAGCACGTTCTGATTGCGCAAGCGGTTGAGCAGCCATTGGCGCGCGCCGGAGTACAGCCCCAGCGACAGGAACAGCGCCAAGGTGAGCGAAGCGAACTGGCCAAGCGAGAAGGCGGCCACGAACAGCAGGTCGAGCGAGGTGGCGACGGTGCTGATGGCGGCGAGCAGCGAGAACTCGCGCATCACCTGCTGCGACTTCGACAGAAAGGGCAGCAGCAGCAGCAGCGAGGCGAGAAACACGTACCAGATCGTCGGACCGACGGCCGCGATCTGCTGCTGAACCAGTGGCACGCTGTTGGCCGCCGTCAGCGCAAGCGTCAGCAGCACCCAGCTGCTGACGGCCAGGACGCCAAAGCGCCGCATCACGATGGCAAAGGGGTGCGGCTCGATGCGGTGCGACCAGGTGAGCAGGCCGATGCTCACCAGGCACATCGCGGTGACGCTGCCCTGCAACCACCACCAAGCGCCGGTCAGTTGGCCGCTGCCCAGCAACACGATCAGTGTGGCGACACCCAGCCAGCCGAGCCATGCCACGCCAGCAGCGCCGTGAATACGCCGCGGGTGCAGCGCCGAGGCGTGCACTGCCGCAGCGGCGGTGAGCAGGTCGAAGCTCATGCGCACCGGCATGTTCCAGTGCGGCAGCGGCAAGGGCAGGGCCAGCTCCATCGTGGATTCGATGGCGATGAAGGCGAGGTTGCCCGCCTGGCACAGCGCCGCCAGCACATAGAGCAGGTTGCGCGCAGTGGGCCGCGCCAGCAGCACCACCATCGCCACCAGGTAGAGCACCAAGGCCAGGCCCGACAGCAGCCAGAACATTGCACCCAGCGAGCCGAGGCCGCGCTGTGCCAAGGCTTGCTCGACCATCTCGCCTTCAGAGAAGAACAGTTTGACCTTGTCTCGCGACAGGGCGGTGGACAACTGCTCGTGCATGGCGCGGTGGCGCTCGCGCTCGATGTCGTCGCTGAGCCAGCGCGAGGAGCGTCGCAGCGTGAGCGCGTCCACCACGGCCATGCTGTTGTCACCCCCGATCACGCCGAGCAAGGTGCGACCTTCCTGCAGTTTGAGCAAGGGGTCGGACGATGACGCCAGCTCGAGTTGCCCGTGTGGGCCGACTTTCCAGCTGGCTTCGATGTGCGGGGCTTCGGCCAGCCAGCGCGCCAGCAGCAGCACCGCCACGCAGCCGAGCAAGGCCGACACGACGAGCAGCCGAAGCCGCCAGCCCATCCAGCGAGACAAAGGTTCGGTGCCGCCGAAGCTGCGGTCGATCAGCCCGGAATCGAGGGCACCCGGGTCGGTGCTGGCGTGGTAGCCGCTGGTCGCAGGTTCAGCTGCGCTGGGAGAGTTCGCACCACGCAAGCGCATGTCCGTGGTGGCGTACGCGGTGGTGCCTGTGGGGCATCAGACCAGGCCTTGCTTGCTGGCCAGCACAGCGGCCTCGGCACGGCTGGACACGTTCAATTTCTTGTAGATCGACTTGATGTGGTCGTTGACCGTGAACCACTTGATGCCCATCAGGTTGGCGATTTCCTTGATGGTGAAGCCCTTGCTGAGGTAGGTCAGCACCTCGCTCTCGCGCGGCGTGAGCCGCTCGTGGTCGAGCGGCGCGCCGCGGCCGAGGGGCATCGGCCGGCTGCTTTGAAAGCCGGAGGTGCCCGCCAAGCCGGGTTCGGCCAGGCCGCCCATGCCACCCGGCCCCTGCCGGAAGTGGCTCAGCAAGCGACGCGCGATGGCGGGCGACAGCGGCGGCTGGCCGCGAACGATTTTTTGCAGCTCTTCGACCAGCACCTCGAAGCGGTCTTCCTTCAGCAGGTAGCCGTCGGCGCCGCACTGCAGGGCAGGGAACAGGTGGTCGTCGTCGGAGTAGAGCGTGGTGACGATCTTGGTGGCCGGGTAGCGGGCCAGCTCGGCCAGCAACTCCATGCCGTTGCCGTCGGGCAGTTCCAGGTCGACCAGCACCAGCTTGAAGGGCTCGGCCAGCGGTTCGCTGCGTTGGGGGTCGAGCAGGCCCACATGGCGGCGGGCGCTTTCGAGGTCGCCGGCTTCGGTGATGATGATGGTGTCGCTGAAGCTCTCGCGCACCACGCGGCAAAGAAAGCTGCGGGCGACCGGGTTGTCCTCGACGATCAAAACCTTGATAGCCATGTCGTGGGGATGCTCTCAGGAGGGGGCTTGCATCGTAGCGCACTCGTTGCGCGACCTTGTATCCCGCAGATGTCAGGGGCGCGAGTTGCCCGCGTTGGTTTGCAAGGCCCGGGCCAGCCGCACGTAGCGGTCACGCAGGTCGAGCAGTCTTTCATTCTTCTGGGCTTCGCTCAGGTGCGCGTCCAGCAGCACTTCCGATCGCAGCTTGAAGTCTTCGATTTCGAGCACGAACTTCAGCTGCTGGTTGTTCGAGGCCTTGAAGCCGGCCAGATCGAACATCTGCCTCAAACGTGCTTTCTCTTCAGGCGTCTTGCCATACGAGAAGAGGAACGACGACAGGCGCGTGCGCAGCGACAAGGGCAGGTCGGTGCGCCACAGCAGCGGGTCTTTCGGAATGAGCGACGATTCCCACAGCACGCGCAACTGGGCGGCCTGGGCAGGCTGTTGGATCTTCAGGCGATCGAGCTCTTCGGTGTTGTAGGTGCCGGCCTGCACCTTGCCGGCCAGCACGGCATCGACAGTCTGTGCATGGGTGCCGCGCAGCAGCGGGGTGAACTGTTCTTCGGGCTTGATGTTGCGTGGCACGAAGAGCGCGTACGACGGCATCAAATGGCCGCTGGTGGAGATGTCTTCGCCGAGTGCGAAGCCATACGCCTTGGGTCGTGCCAGCAATTGCTCGATCGATGTGACGCCTGAATCGCGCCGGGTGACGATCAGCGCGCGGTAGCCGAGCGAGCCGTTGGAATCGACGAGCTGGCCAAACACCTCGACGTTGGCGCGCTCGATGCAATCCAGTGCCGTCTTGCTCGACACCCAGGCAAGCTGCACCTTGTTGGTGACAAGCCCTTCGGCAGCGTCGAGATAGCTCTTGGCGTACCAGCCCTCCACCGGCAGGCCGGTGGCGGCACGCATGTCCGCGAAGAACGGCTCCCAGGCCCTGCGAGACTCTTCGACCGTGGTGGTGGTGATCACGCCGAAGCGCAGCGTGTCGTTGCGTGGCTGTGCACCGGCTGCGCGAGGCCACAGGGCCAGCAAAGGCAGTTTGAGCAGCAGTCGGCGCACCGGGCGATCCTCCGCGAGATCAGCTCGCGCAGCGTGAATTATCGGCGGTGCGCCGAAGGAGGCTTCAGTCGTTGACGAGCACCAGCTTGCCGCGCACCTGGCGGCTGCCCATGCGGGCGAATGCCTCGGGCAATGAGGTCATCGGCAAACGTGCATCGATCACCGGCTTGATCTTGCCTTGCGCGTACCACGCCGCCAGTTCGGCCAGTGCGGCCGCGTGGTTCTTCGGCTCACGGCGTGCGAACTCGCCCCAGAACACGCCGACGATGGATGCACCCTTGAGCAGCGTCAGGTTCAGCGGCAGCGCAGGGATGGCACCTTGCGCAAAACCGATCACGAGGTAGCGGCCACGCCACGCGATGGAGCGGAACACCGGCTCGGCCAGGTCGCCGCCGACCGGGTCATAGACGATGTCGGGGCCCTTGCCATCGGTCAGCGCCTTGATCTCGTCGCGGATGTTGCCCTTGCTGTAGTTGATCGTGGCGTCGGCACCCAGCTCTTTGCACAGCGCGCACTTCTCGTCGGTCGACGCCGCAGCAATCACCTTGGCGCCGGCCGCCTTGGCGATCTGGATCGCGGCCGTGCCGACACCGCCGGCCGCTCCCAGCACCAGCACGGTTTC
>Ga0302321_100004008_pt1 | contig 12684 bp, 9 predicted proteins | sample Fen_T0_1_FD_202505 | JGI IMG/M metagenome (GOLD analysis project Ga0302321, IMG submission 202505) | Peat permafrost microbial communities from Stordalen Mire near Abisko, Sweden - Fen_T0_1 | ecosystem: Environmental > Terrestrial > Soil > Wetlands > Permafrost | place: Sweden: Abisko...
CGGACTGGGACTTGCCATCGCACGCCGTTTAGTGGAGGCCCACGGCGGCACGATCCGTGCCGAGCGCCCGGCCGAGGGCGGCACGGCCATCCGCCTCGAGCTGCCGACTCGCTCCGCCGGCTGAGCTGCCGATGGACAGCGGGCGCGCCCGAAGGCGCGCCCGCCGACGATGAAGCGTCGTCCGAGGTTACCCAGGCAATTGGCCCAGGGTCACGTTCAACGTCGCCTTGGTGCCGTCCGAGTGCTGGACTTCGAGCTTGGCCGCATTGCCCGGCTGGAGCTTGATCAGGATCTGGGCGAGGTCGCTGGTCGTCGCGGTCGCCTGACCGTTGATCGACAGGATCAGATCGCCGGCCTTCACTCCGGCCTTCTCGGCGGGCGAGCCGGCAGCGACGGAATAGACCCCGACGCCGTTGTTGGTATCCATGAGTTGCACGCCCAGATATGCCCGACCCGAACTTGTCACATGACCGCTCGCGATCAGCTGGTCGGCGATGGTGCGGGCGCGATTGCTCGAGATCGCGAAGCCGATGCCGGGAGCGCTGCCGCCGATCTGCGGATCGGTCGCGGCCAACGTCGGAATGCCGACGACCTCACCTTTGAGGTCGACGAGCGCGCCGCCGCTGTTGCCGGGGTTGATCGCTGCGCTGGTCTGGATCACGTCGGGCAGGCTGTTTCCGGTCGGTTCGGAAACCTGCCGGCTCAAAGCGCTGACGATGCCTTCGGTCACGCTCGATTGAAGCCCGAGCGGGTTGCCCATGGCGAGCACGAAGTCGCCCACCGACAGTGCACCCGAGTCCCCGAAGACGGCCGGCTTGAGACCCGTTGCAGTGATCTTGATAACGGCTATGTCATCGGCAGGAAACGTGCCGACCAGGGTGCCGTTGTAGACCTTGCCGTCGGAGAGAGTGACCTTGAAGGTCTTCGAAGTCCCAACCACATGGGCGTTCGTCACGATGTGTCCCGCGGTGTCGTAGATGACGCCGGATCCGAGGCCCGAACTCGTCTCGATCACCACCACCGAAGGTGTGAGCTGTTTGATGATCGCGACCATCGAGGTCTGCAGGGCAAGTGCGTCGCCGGCGCTGCTCGTGACCGGAAGGCCCGATTGGGCGGGCGGCGGGGTGGCCGAAGCAAGCGGCAGGTTGGCCGGTATCGTCGTCGGATTGGCATTGGCGTTCGACAGAACGCCTCCGGTCAGGGATTGCGGCGACGCGACCGACGACGATCCGCACGCGGCCGTAGCGATCGCCACGGCGACAAGGAATGCAATAGGAGCGGCGAGGCGGCGCCTGCGCCGCTGCGGATCGATCACGGTAGAGACCTCCAGTGGTTTGCCCGATTCCACGAGCTATTCGCTGGAGACATACTTGGGCCGCTGACTGAAGAGTCCCTGAATGCCGCGCCTGGTGGGAAGACCACGAGACCGGCACTCCCGACCGGGTGGACCAGCGCTCAGTCGCTGAAGCAGACGGACTCGAATACGTAGAGCCGCGTCGCCCGGTCGCGCCACGCATCGGCCCGCAGACCGGCTTTGCGGCAGACGGCATCGAGCATCTGGGGCCCGTCCCAGCCCATCTCCGGCGCGACCTGCGGCAGCAGCAGGGCGCGACAGTCGCCCCGCTCCACGACGATGCCGTGGCGGCCGGCCTCGAACATCGCAGGATCGGCGAGCGGAACCGGCGGCTCGAGCACGGAGATCTCGATCTCGATGGCCGATATCTCGGACGGCGCTACGACCGGGAAGCGCGGATCGTCGCGCGCGGCTGCGATCGCCGAGTCGCGGACGTTGATCCAGAGCGGCACGTCGTAGCGCATCATCCCGATGCAACCGCGCAGGCCGCCGCTCTTGCGGAGAGTCACGAACGCCGCGGCGCAGGCTAGAAGCTCGGGCGTCAGGACGTGTGAATCGAGGGCGGGCTTGGGGTCTCGTCTGGCGGCCGCTTCAACGGCAGCCCGCGCGAGCTCGAGGAGCTGTCTTCGGTCCGACTGAACCAGATGCTGCATCGGCGGCCTTGACCTCCTCGACAAGGCTAGGCTGCCGTATTGGCTGCGCCCAGGGTCCAATGGCGCGATCTTGGATGGTCCGCGACCCAGACGATCCGGAGTCACCGAACCCCCTCACCACGGACCCTCCTCCATTGCATACCTATGTAGCATACGCATGCTGCGGCAGTCAAGGGTCAATGAGGACTTGATGACTTAGGAAATGCGGCATACGATTTCCGCCACGCGCAAGACTCGTCCCGGCCGCTCGGCGAGCTCGTCTGGGAGCCACCAGAGGACCGGGACGAGCGCAAGGCGTACCGGTCCAGCGTTCCGTGGCCACGGCCTGGTCGGCCACTCGACCCGGTCGGGGACACACCGCCGCACCGCCGGGCGAGGGGCCGGATCCCCGGACCGGGGTTGCTGTCTGGAAATGGGTTGCATGCCTAAGGAGGTCGAGTCGTGGTCGAGATCAAGGTTGGCGCGAGAGACGCAGGGGCCAATAAGCCCAGCCGCAGCGACAAGTTCAGCTTCGGGCTCTGGACTGTGGGCAACAGCGGCCGGGACCAGTTCGGCGATGCCACGCGGGCCCGGATCGATCCCAATGACATGGTCCGCCGCTTGGGCGAGCTCGGCGCCTTCGGCGTCTCGATGCACGACGACGATCTCGTCCCCTATAACGCCACAGCGGCGCAGCGCGACGCGATCGTGGCCCGCTTTGCGCGGACTCTGGCGGACACGGGCATGGTCGTGTCGATGGCCACGACCAACCTGTTCGGCCACCCGGTCTTCAAGGACGGCGCCTTCACCAGCAACGACCGGGCCGTGCGCCGTTACGCGATCGCCAAGACGATGCGCGCGATCGATCTCGGAGCCGAGCTAGGCGCGCCCGTGTACGTCTTCTGGGGCGGCCGTGAAGGCGTCGAGGCGATGGCCTCCAAGGCGCCCGCCGACGCCCTGGAGCGATATCGCGAGGCGATCGACTTCCTGTGCGGCTACGTCATCGACCACCGCTATAAGATGCGCTTCGCCATCGAGCCCAAACCCAACGAGCCTCGCGGCGACACCTTCCTGCCCACCGTCGGCCATGCCCTCGCCTTTATCGGCAAGCTCGAGCATTCCGAGATGGTCGGGCTCAACCCCGAGACGGCCCACGAGACGATGTCGGGACTGTCCTTCTATCACGCGGTGGCTCAGACGCTCTGGCACGACAAGCTCTTCCACATCGATCTCAACGGCCAGAAGATCGGCCGCTACGACCAGGACCTGCGCTTCGGCTCCGAAGGAATCAAGGACGCCTTCTTCCTGGTCAAGCTGCTCGAGGAGTCCGGCTACGGCGGCCCCCGCCATTTCGACGCTCACTCGTATCGCAGCGAGGATGCCGATGGTGTGTGGGACTTTGCCGCGGGCTGCATGCGGACGTACCTGCTCCTGGCCGAGAAGGCCCGCCGGTTCGCCACCGACCCAGAGATCGCCGCGGCATTGGCCGAGGCGTCTGTGGCCGAGCTCGCCGAGCCAACCGTGGGCGCCTATTCGGCCAAGGCGGCCGCGGACCTCGCCGCCAACCCTGGCGACCCCGACGCCCTCGCTGCCCGCGGCTATCGCAACGAGCACCTCGACCAGCTCGTGATGGAGCTGCTGATGGGTACGCGCTAGGGGGCCGCGGCGCCGAGGGCTCAAGGCGCACGGGTCCCACGTCAGGCTGCTCGGGATAGTTGGTAGGCTACCCACGGTCTCCAGTCACGCAGTTGGCAATCGGAGGAGTGGATGCAAACGGATCCCGCGTCGCCCGGAGACGCCGCAATGCCCAACAAGGCTTTGCGCCTGGTTCGCGCCGGCGAAGTCGTGCTGACTTCGGAGCCAATGCCCCAACCGAAGGCGGGCGAGGTTCTGCTCCGAGTGACCGCCGTCGGCCTGTGCGGCTCCGACATGCACTGGTTCACGGAAGGCTCGATCGGCGATGCGGTCCTGACGCGGCCTCTGATCCTGGGCCACGAGTTTTCGGGCCGGATAGAGTCCGGTCCACGAGCGGGCGAGCGGGTCGCGGCCGATCCGGCGGTCTCATGCGGCCGCTGTGATACGTGCCACGAGGGATGGCCGAACCTGTGCAGGTTCGTCGTCTTCGCCGGCCACGGGACGACCGACGGCGCCCTACGTACCTACATGGCGTGGCCGGAACGCTGTCTCGTGCCAATGCCGGACAACGTCACGGACGCAGAAGGCCCAGTTCTCGAGCCGCTCGGAGTGGCGCTACACGCCATCGATCTGGGCCACGTAAAGCCCGGGCAGTCCGTGGGAGTTTACGGCACCGGCCCGATCGGGCTGCTGCTGATCCAGGCCCTGCGCGCCTGCGGCGCGGACCCGATCTACGCCACAGAGCGACTGGCGCATCGCGTTGAGGCCGCTCGCGCGGCGGGTGCCACGGCGGCGTTCCGGACGGACGCAAACGGAAGCGAGCGTCAGCAGATCCTGGACCGAACCGCCGGCCGTGGCGTTGACGTGGCCTTCGAGACGGGCGGCAACGACGACGCCGTGGGCACGGCCGTCGCCACGGTGCGTCCGGGTGGGCGAGTCGTGCTGGTCGGGATCCCGTCAGACGAGCGCACATCCTTCAACGCCTCCACGGCCCGCCGCCATGGCCTCACGCTGTCGCTCTGCCGCCGGATGGTCCCGGGCGACCTGGTCCACGCCGCGGACCTCGCGGCCGCGGGTTCGATACAGCTCGGTCCGCTCATCAGCCATCGCTTCCCTCTAGCCGAGGGCGGCCGGGCCTTCGACACTCTCGCGGCTCGAAGCGGCCTCAAAGTGATAGTCGAGCCCTGAGTCCGGACCCGCCTGCCCGGCGGGCAGAGGCGATGCCCTTCGGCCCTTTCGCGCTGGCGTTCCTGAGCCCAGCATGGCGCCGAGGAGTCGCCGTGCGACCGACATTGCCCCAACCCGCGTCCTCTATCCCGACCCCCGCCGGGCCGTTTCGGGTCCAGTCCACGATCGACAGCCCTGCGATCCTGGGCGTGGTCGAGGGCGACGCGGTCCGCTGCGTAGCGTGCGCCCATCGCTGTCTGATCCGGCCGGGGCGGGCTGGGATCTGCCGGGTGCGCGGGAATTGCGACGGCCGTCTCGTGACCGAGGTCTACGGGCAGGCCGTGGCCGCCAACGCCGACCCGATCGAGAAGAAGCCGCTCTTCCACGTCTACCCGGGCAGCGTCGCTTTCTCGATCGCGACGCGTGGCTGCAACTTCCACTGCCTGCATTGCCAGAACTGGACGATCTCCCAGGTCGAACGAGACGGCAGGACCGTGCCCGCATTCCAGATGCCTCCCAAAGCGGTGGTGGCCGCGGCCCTGGCCGCCGGTTCGCGGAGCGTCGCCTATACCTACACCGAGCCGACGGTCTTCATCGAGTACGTCGTCGACACCGCCAGACTGGCCGCGCAGGCGGGTCTGGCCAACGTCCTCGTCACGAACGGCTACCAGACGCCGGAAGCCCTGGACGTGCTCGCGCCGCTGATCCAGGCCGCGAACGTGGACTTGAAGTCGTTCGACGATCGCTTCTACCGAAAGGTCCTCGGAGCGCGGCTGGCGCCGGTCCTGGAGACGCTCGTCGGGATGCGCGGACGCGGCATCTGGGTCGAGGTGACCACGCTCCTGATCCCGGGCCTCAACGACGACTCGAACGAACTCTCGAGACTCGCCGGATGGATCGCGGCCGAACTCGGGCCGGAGACGCCCTGGCACGTGAGCCGGTTCTTCCCCACGTACCGGCTGACCGACCTCGATCCGACGCCGGAGGCCACCATCCGGCGGGCGGTCGAACTCGGAAGGGCCGCCGGACTCCGACATGTTTACTCAGGCAATCTCGTCGACGGCGACGAGGACACTCACTGCGCCGAATGCGGCGAGACGCTGATCCGGCGACGCGGGTTCCAAGCGGTGCGAGCGGGTCTGGTCGATGGGCTGTGCGGCCGCTGCGGCCACTCTCTGGCGGGCGTCGGGCTGGCGGAATGGAGCCGCTCGGAGGCGCCGAGATGAGCGACGCGCCTCGGGATCGGGCGTCGCGGCCGGGGGCGTCGAATCCGCCGGAGCTCCGGCCGCGGCCGCCACGACCGGCCGAAGTTCGAGCGCATCGCCCGCGCCCGACGGCGGTCGCGGGCACGTTCTACCCGGCCGATCCGGAACGCCTCACGCGGCTGGTCGACTCGCTTCTTGACGGCGCCGCGGCCGTGGCGCGGCCCGCTGGCTTGACCCCGGAGTCCGTCTTCGGCGGTCTCGTTCCACACGCGGGCCTGGTCTACTCCGGAGCCGTCGCGGCGCTTACCTGGAAGCTCGTCGGCGAGGTGGCGCCCACGACGGTCGTGCTCGCCGGCACGGACCATCAGGCGTCGGCCGCCGGTGTGGGCGTCTGGACCGGCGGGCCGTGGCGGACTCCGCTCGGTGAGATTCCCGTGGACCGCGATCTGGCGCAGCACGTCGTCGACCTTGGCCCGCCCTTCGCGCCCGACGACGACGCCCACCTCGAGGAGCACTCCCTGGAGGTCCAGCTGCCGCTGCTGGCGCGCGCCTGCCCCGGGACGATGATCGTGCCGCTCGCCGTCAGCCCGCGCCTCCGCACTCACGCCGACGCCGGCGCGCGACTCGGCCGTCTCCTCGCCGAGCTTCGTGGCGCCGGCAATCGCATCCTCCTCGTCGCGAGTTCCGACTTCGCCCACTATCCGCCTGCCCGAGTCTGCGAGGAAGTGGACGAGCGCCTCCTGGTGCCGCTCCTCGAACTCGACGGCGATGCTCTCGGCGACCTCGAGACGACCATGCGTCGCGCGAAGATGCCGGGCCTCGTTTGCGGCCTGTGCGGCATCGACCCGGTCCTGTTCACGCTGGCCGCACTCGCCCAGATGGGTGCGGCCCGCGGCGTCCTGCTCGGCAAGGCCACCTCGGCCGATGCCGGCGGCGATCCCGGCCGGACCGTGGGCTACGCCGCGGCGGTCTTCGTCTAGGCGCCGCCAATGACCGCCGATTCGGATTACTGGGCACGCTACTACGAGGTCACCGTCGACCGGCCGGCATGGGAAACCGTCCGCATCGCCATCGAGCGATTCTCGGCCGAGGACGACGCGGCCGCGGGATCCGGTCGCGAGCGCAATCCGCGCCGGGAGCGGCTGGCCGTCGATCTGGGTTGCGGCGCCGGACGCGACGCGCGCCGGCTACTGCGCGCCCGATGGCACGTGCTCGCCGTCGACCGCGAACCGGCGGCTCTCGAGACACTAAGATCCGCTGCCGGCCCCCAGCTCGGCGCGCGCCTGGAGACTCGGGTCGCGGACCTGGCGACAGTCGAGATCCCACGCTGCGATCTCGTGAATGCGAGCCTGTGCCTGCCATTCCTGGCCCCCGAACCGTATGCGGCCACGTGGCGCCGCATCGTTGCGGCGCTCGGGCCAGGCTCACGCTTCTCGGCGATGCTCTTCGGCGATCGCGACGCATCGGCCACGGATGAGACCATGACCTGCCTCGCGCCGGAACGGATCGAGGCGGACCTGGCTGGGTTCGAGATCGAACACTGGCACGCCAAGGAAGAGGACTCGCAGACCGCGCTGGGCGAGCCGCGCTATTTGCACCTCATCGAGTTCGTCGCCCGCAAGGTCGGTTAGCGCCGCTCTGCGTCTGGGGTTGCGCATGCCGGGCGGCCGGGGCATGTGAACGCTCGAAATCCGGCCACCGCCGCACTATTCTCGGGCTGACCGTATCATCTCGTTCCCGCCGACGGTGAACCGGGTTCAGCTCGCCGGCCGTCGCGGAGTCTCACGACTCCTCCTGCGGGCATTCACGAGTTCTGCACATTCAAGCCCAACCATCGAAGTTGGGCGGGACATCGATCGGGCTGTCGAGCCAGCGAACTGAAAGTGGAGAGGCAGGAAAGCCAAATGACAGCGGAGAACGCGATCAGCGCCCCCGCGCACCCGGCCGTCGAGGTCGACTCGAGGGCCCGCTTCGAGATCCTCGCGGCGATCATGATTGCCCTGTTCCTCGGCGCGCTCGATCAGACGATCGTCGGCCCGGTGCTGCCCAAGATCTCGACGCAGCTCAACGGCGTCGACTTCTATACCTGGGTCGTGACCGTGTACCTGGTGACGAGCACCGCGGCCATCCCGGTCTACGGCAAGTTGTCCGACTACTTCGGTCGCAAGCCGATGCTGCTGATCGGGATCAGCCTCTTCCTCGTTGGTTCCGTGCTCTCCGGACTCAGCCAGACCATGTGGCAGCTGATCCTCTTCCGCGGAGTTCAAGGTCTCGGCGCAGGCGCTCTCTTCCCGATCTCTCTGGCGGTCATAGGCGACCTGTTCACGCCGGCCGAACGCGGCAAGTATCAGGGCCTGTTCGGCGCCGTCTTCGGTGTCGCCTTCCTGGTCGGCCCGTTCCTGGGCGGCCTCCTGACCGACAACCTCTCCTGGCACTGGATCTTCTTCGTCAACGTGCCGATCGGGCTCTTCTCGCTCTATCTCATCGGCAGGCTGCTGCCGACCGTGCACCCGATGGGAGCTAGATTCACGCTCGACATCCCCGGCCTGGTCACGTTCATCGGCGCGGTGGTGCCGGTCCTGGTCGCCTTGACGCTCGCCGAGAACGGCAATTGGGGCGATCCGGCCGTCATCGCCGGGTTCGTCGTCGGGTTCCTCTTCCTGCTCGCCTTCATCGTCGCCGAGGCGAAGGCCGAGGACCCGATGATCCCGCTGGACCTGTTCCGGAACCGCACTTTCACCGTCTCGGTCATTGCCACGTTCCTTTTCGTGTTCGGCTTCTCGACGCTGATCATCTTCCTGCCGCTCTGGTTCCAGGTCGTCCAGGGAGCGAGCACGACGGCGTCCGGATACCTCCTCTTGCCGTTCCTCTTCGGATTGATCTTCAGCTCGATCCTGGCCGGCCAGATCGTCAGTCGGACCGGGCGCTACAAGGTGCTGATCGCCGGTTCGATGGCAGTGATGGGCATCGGGCTGGCGCTGTTCTCGAACCTTCGTGCGGACACGTCGAACCCGGTGCTGTGGTCGTGGATGCTCATCACAGGACTGGGCGTGGGACCGTCGATGGCGATCTTCACTCTCATCGTCCAGAACGACGTCTCTTTCGAGCGGCTCGGCACCGCGACAAGCGACCTGACGCTGTTCCGCCAGATCGGGACTTCGGTCGGGCTGACGATGGCATTCACCCTGTTCCGGAACAATCTCACCTGGGGCCTCATCCACGACTCGGTCGTGGGTGCCGGCGCGCCGGCAGCTGCCGTTCCGGTCGCCGCTCCCGCGGCCTTCGATGTCGGCCGGCTGCTATCGGTCGGCGGCTCGGGCAACAGCGCCTTCGCGGGGATTCCCAAGGAACTCGTCGGCTTCTACACGAGCGGCTTCCACGAGGCCTTCTCGATCGCGATCGCCAACTGCGTTTGGCTCGGAGTCGCCGCGGCCGCGCTGGCCTTCCTGACCACGCTGGCTCTCAAGGAGAAGCCCCTCCGGGCGCACTTCCATGCCGACCAGGCCGCGCGCGCGGGCATGCGCAAGATGGCCGGTGGGCCTTCGGCGGAGGGCGCGGAGTAACCTTCCGGTAGCGGCGAGTGGCGCTGCGCCCGGGGGTTAGGGAAATGGCACCGAAAACGGCAGAGCGGTTGGCGGGCATCGCCCTCGCGGCGATGCTGCTGGCCGCTTGCGGGAACGCCACGCCGACATTGCCGGCACCGGCCACTCCCATGCCAACGCCCACGTACACCCTCGTTCCCACGGCCACTCCGAGCGCGTCGCCGACCGCAGTCCCCACGCTGACCCCAGCGCCGACGCCGATCGAGGGCATCCCGCCGTTCAAGCACATCTACTTGATCGTGATGGAGAACAAGGAATACGGGAGCATCGTCGGGGCGAGAGCGGCTCCGTACGAAGCCTCGTTGATCGCTCGTTACGGGCTGGCGACCAATGTCTACGCCGCGACTCACCCGTCCGAGCCCAACTACATCGCCCTCACCTCCGGCGACCTCCACGGGACCAGGACCGACGGCTACTACAACCTCAACGTGCCGAACATATTCGACCAGATCGAGGCGGCCGGACGGACCTGGCATGTGTACGCGCAGGGATATCCCGGCAACTGCTTCACCGGTTCGGTCGGTGCCGGCGTGATCGATGGCATCGGCGCGGCCGGCCAGTATGTGCGCAAGCACAACCCGGCCATCAGCTACTCAAGCATCGTCCGCGACAAGACGCGATGCGCACGGATCACCCGGCTCGCCGGGTTCGATCCGGCGGCCGCCGACTTCGAGATGATCGTCCCCAACTTGATCAACGACATGCACAGCAGTTCGGTCGCCGTCGGGGACTCATTCCTCAAGGCGTTCGTGCCCAGGATCATCGGCAGTGCCGCATTCGCCGATTCCGTGCTCTTCATCACCTGGGACGAGGGCGGAACGGCCCGGCACGGAGGCGGGCACATAGCCACGATCGTTGTGAGTCCGGGTATGACGCCCGCCTCCCGATACGCGGGTGCCGCAAATCACTATTCACTGCTGCGGACGATCGAAGACGCCTGGCGCATGCCTTACCTGGCCCAAGCCGCCGTTGCCGCCCCACTGGCATTCCCGTACTAGGACGAACCTCGAATCGTCGCGAGCGTCATCATGACGCCACTCAGATGAGCGAAGAGGTAGGCGACAAGTGGCTGTGAGCGAGCGGGCCGGCAAACCGGCCGAGCCTTCCATGCTGGTCGACGTCGACCGGCTGATCGGCGCGTACTACGACATCAAGCCGGACCCCGCGATCCCCGCCCAGCAAGTCGCGTTCGGGACCTCCGGGCATCGCGGATCGTCGCTCAACGGCTCGTTCAACGAGAACCACATCCTCGCCACCAGCGAGGCGATCTGCCGCTATAGGCGAAGCCAGGGTATCGACGGCCCGCTCTTCATCGGCAAAGACAGCCACGCTCTCTCGGAGCCGGCGACCCGCTCGGCGCTCGAAGTCCTCGTCGCCAACGGCGTGTCGGTCCTGGTCGACAGCGCCGGCGGCCTGACCCCCACGCCATCGATCTCGCACGCGATCCTGACCTACAACCGAGGCCGGAGCGAAGGCCTGTCCGACGGCATCGTCGTCACTCCCTCGCACAACCCGCCCGAGGACGGCGGATTCAAGTACAACCCGCCCAACGGCGGGCCGGCCGACACGGACGTGACCGGCGCCATCCAGCGTGAGGCCAACGAACTCCTGCGCACGAGCCTGGCCGGCGTGAAGCGCGTCTCCTACGACATGGCTATCGGGCAGGTTGGACGCTACGACTTCACGGGGGTCTACGTGGCCGACCTCGCCAACGTCGTGGACATGGAAGCGATCCGGACCTCCGGTCTCAAGCTCGGAGTGGATCCGCTCGGCGGCGCGAGCGTTGGCTACTGGGCGGCAATCCGCGACCTCTACCACCTGGATCTGACGGTCACAAACGAGGTGGTCGATCCGCAGTTCGCGTTCATGACCGTGGACTGGGACGGCCGCATCCGCATGGATCCGTCGTCGCCCTACGCCATGGCCCGCCTGGTCGCGCTCAAGGACCGCTTCGACGTCGCCTTTGCCTGCGACACGGACGCCGACCGCCACGGCATCGTGGCCGGCTCGGCGGGGCTCATGAACCCCAACCATTTCCTGTCGGCCGCGATCGAGTATCTCTATCGAAACCGGGACTGGCGACCCGACGTGGCCGTGGGCAAGACCCTCGTGTCGACCGGCATGATCGACCGCGTCACGGCCGAGTTGGGTCGCAAGCTGCTCGAGGTTCCGGTGGGCTTCAAGTGGTTCGTTGACGGGCTGGTCGATGGTTCGCTCGGTTTCGGCGGCGAGGAGAGCGCCGGCGCCTCGTTCCTGCGCCGCGACGGCACCGTCTGGACGACCGACAAGGACGGTCTCATCGCCTGTCTTCTGGCGGCGGAGCTGACCGCCAGGAGCGGGCATAACCCGGCCGTCGCCTACGACGCTCTTACGGAGAAGTACGGGGCGCCGGCCTATCGACGCATCGACGCCCCGGCGACACGCGAGCAGAAGGCCGTTCTCTCGAAGCTGTCACCGGATCAGATCTCGGCCTCCGAGCTGGCCGGCGAACCGATCACCGGCGTGATTACTCGAGCTCCCGGCAACGACGCGCCGATCGGCGGCGTCAAGGTTTCGACGCAGCACGGCTGGTTCGCCGCCCGGCCATCCGGTACCGAAGACGTCTACAAGATCTACGCCGAGAGCTTCCTGGGAGAGGAGCACCTGGAGCGGATCATCGGCCAGGCCCAGCTGGTTGTGGCCGACGCGCTGGGTGCTTCGAGGCCGTCCGGCGCGAGCTAGCGACGCTGGGATGGCGGTGCTCTCCCCGCTCTCAGCTTGAGGTGCGGGCGAGCAACACCCGGGTATACGACCGGAGAGCCACCGCCGTCGCCCAAAAGTACCGTCCGGTTGTGCCGGAAGGCTGTACTTGACGCGCTCCGCTGCTCGTCTAACGTTTAACCCGCACACGTCCCGTAATCGAAGAGTGCGTCGGTGGATCAGAGTCAGAGCCAGAGTGGGGCGCCCGCCAGAGGCCCAAGCCAGGCGGTCGTTTCGCTGAATCGCGAGTTCATGGCCGTCCTCGTCAACGAGGAAGCTGCCAGCATCGGCCGGGCGATCGCTCAGATCGTCCGCGGTGACGGGTGGATCGAGGCCAAGGCGTCGGCCGT
>Ga0302321_100004009_pt1 | contig 12683 bp, 10 predicted proteins | sample Fen_T0_1_FD_202505 | JGI IMG/M metagenome (GOLD analysis project Ga0302321, IMG submission 202505) | Peat permafrost microbial communities from Stordalen Mire near Abisko, Sweden - Fen_T0_1 | ecosystem: Environmental > Terrestrial > Soil > Wetlands > Permafrost | place: Sweden: Abisko...
GGGCGGTCGCCGCCGGGGACGGCAGGGCCGTCGTCCCCCCGCCGCGGTGGACGACCGGGTGCACGTCGCCCTGGTTGTCGTACACGACCGCGGAGCTGTCCGCCTTCCACCGGAACCGGAACGCCGGGTCCAGGTACTGCCGGCTGATCTCGTGGTCGTTGTGGAACGAGGCGGCGGCGAAGATGAAGTCCCGGACCAGGTCGCCGGGCGAGGATCCCGGGTGCGGCGCGTGCGCCAGCGCGTCGGAGGCCGGGGTCGGCGCCCGGTTCCCGACGACCTTGTCGGCCGTGATGACCGGACCCTCCCCCGGGATGCCCGCACAGCCCGTCAGCAGGGCCGTCACCAGCAGCGCCACCAGCGCGGCCCCGGCGGGCCCCCGACGACCGGGGTCCGGCGGGCGCCTCATGACCGGTCCAGCGGGTGGGCGGACGGCGCGGGGACGTCGTCGTGGCCACCCTCGCCGACGGCGCGCAGCGGGGGCAGCGCGATCGCCCCCGACGACGCCTCCGCCAGCACCGACGCCGCGCCGTCGCTCGCCACGACCTGCGTACCGGCCGACCGGACGACGGCGACCGGCGTCCGCTCGTCGGCACCGGACCGGGCCGACGTCGGCACGTCCGGGGGCACGAGCGGCAGCGGCGACCCGGCCAGGACGACGCCCGCGCGGCGCGGCAGGGTGAGCCGGAAGTTCGCGCCCAGCCCCGGACCGCCCCAGACCTGCAGCCAGCCGCCGTGCAGGTGCGCGTCCTCCAGGGAGATCGCCAGGCCGAGCCCGGTCCCGCCGGTCGAGCGGGCGCGCGCCGGGTCGGCGCGCCAGAAGCGGTTGAACACGAGCCGCTGCTCGGCGGGCCGCAGGCCGACGCCGTGGTCACGCACGCAGACGGCCACCGCGTCGTCGTCCCCGCCGACGGTGATCAGCACCGGCTTGCCCTCGCCGTGCTCGATGGCGTTGCCCACCAGGTTGCGCACGACCCGCTCGATGCGGCGGGGGTCGAACTCCGCCGTCCCCGGCTCCCCGGCCTGCACCACCAGCGTGACGCCGCGGCGCTCGGCCAGCGGCCGGAGCCCGTCGACGACGCGGTGCACCGCGTCCCGCACGTCGGAGGTCTCCAGCTCGAGGATCGCGGCGCCCGCGTCGAACCGGCTCACCTCGAGCAGGTCGGCGAGCAGGGACTCGAACCGGTCGAGCTGGTTCTGCAGCAGTTCCGAGCTGCGCGACACCGCGGGGTCGAACGACGCGCGGGCCTCGTACATCACCTCGCCCGCCATCCGGATCGTGGTGAGCGGGGTGCGCAGCTCGTGCGAGACGTCCGACACGAACCGCCGCTGCACCCGGGAGAGCTCCTCCAGCTGGTGGATCTGGCGCTCCAGGCTGGCCGCCATCTCGTTGAAGGCCCGGGCGAGCCGGGCCAGGTCGTCCTCGCCACGCACCCGCATGCGCCGGTCGAGCCGGCCCGACGCGAGTTGCTCCGCCGTCCGGGCCGCCTGGCGGACGGGCGCGACGACCTGCCGCGTCACGATCCACGCGACCGCGGCGACGAGCGCCACCAGCGCGATCCCGCCCCCGATGAAGGTGCGCTCGACGACGCCGAGCATCGCCACCTCGTTGTCGAGGGGGTAGAAGAAGTAGATCTCGTACCGGCCGCCGTTGACCTGCCCGAAGTCGAACAGGCCACCCACCACGATGCTCTTGTGGAGCACCATCGGCCCGTCGACGGCGTACGGCACGGTGACCAGGCGCGCGTACTGCTGCCGGTCGCCGTCCTTGTTGACCTTGTCGCGCAGGTCCTGCGGCACGTCGGCGAGACCCATCTGGCTGCCCTCGGTCGCCCGGTCGGAGTACAGCGGGCCCGCGGCGGCCGACCGGGCGTGCAGGAACACGACGTAGCGGGTCCGGTGCTCCGCCGAACCGGAGAGTTGCTCCACTTCCTGGACGACGAAGGTCGGGAAGGGCTGCTCCTTGCTGAAGTGGTAGGTCCGGAAGTTGTCGACCATGCTCTTCAGCCCGTGCGCCGACTCGGCCTGCGCCACCGCCATCCGGGAGCTGACCAGGTTGTCGCTGATCCGCTGCAGCAGGTACTGCCCCACCAGGACGACGACGACCAGGCCGAGCGCGACGGTCGCCGCGACCACGCGCACGAGCATCGACCGGCGCATCCACCGGCGCACCAGGCGCACCCACGACCGCGGGTTCACCAGCAGCCGGCGGGCGGCCCCGACCGCCCCCGCGGGAACGCCCCGCAGGCCACGGCCTCCCTCGACGCTGCGCACGGCGGTTACGCCGGTCCCGCCTTATAGCCGACGCCCCGGACCGTGACGACGATCTCGGGCCGCTCCGGGTCTTTCTCGATCTTCGACCGCAGCCGCTGCACGTGGACGTTGACCAGGCGGGTGTCCGCCGCGTGCCGGTAGCCCCAGACCTGCTCCAGCAGCACCTCGCGCGAGAACACCTGCCACGGCTTGCGGGCCAGCGCCACGAGCAGGTCGAACTCCAGCGGCGTCAGCGAGATCAACGTCTCCTCGCGGCGCACGGAGTGCCCGGCGACGTCGATGGACAGGTCGCCGATCTCCAGCTGCTCGGGGGCCGGCTCGTCGGAGCGCCGCAGCCGGGCCCGCACGCGGGCCACCAGCTCCTTGGGCTTGAAGGGCTTGACGACGTAGTCGTCGGCCCCCGACTCCAGACCGAGCACGATGTCCACGGTGTCGCTCTTCGCCGTGAGCATGACGATCGGCACCCCGGACTCCGACCGGATCTGCCGGCAGACCTCGATGCCGTCCCGCCCCGGCAGCATCAGGTCGAGCAGCACCAGGTCGGGCCGGCTGGCCCGGAAGACCTCCAGGGCGCCCCCGCCGTCGGCGCAGAACACCGGGTCGAACCCCTCACCGCGCAGCACGATGCCCAGCATCTCGGCCAGCGCGGTGTCGTCGTCGACGACGAGCACGCGTCCCCTCATGCACACATCCTCACACCGCCGCGGTCCGCCCAGGACAGCAGGGCCCGCCAGACTACCCGCGCCGGGCCTGCGCCGGGCCCGCTTCGGGGCGTCACGCCACCCGTGGCGCAGCCGACCAGGCCGGACGCCGGTCCCGGAGCGCCCGGGCCCCCGACACCGACGATCACCCGGCGGCGTGCCCCCGCCGCCGCCGTCCCCCGTGCAAGGATGGTCGGCAGTCGTGCCGACGCGCCGCCCGCGTCCCACCGGGGGTCGACGCGGGCGCTGGTCGCAAGGGGGGTCGTCGATGTCGGAGCCGTCGGGGTGGGCCACGCCCGAGGCCCCGCGGGAGGACGATCCCGCCCGCGGCGCCCGCGAGGCGACACCCGCCGTCCCACCGCCCACCGGCTGGGGCCCGCCGACCGGCTGGGGCCCGCCACCCGGAGCCGGGTCCACGCCACCGCCGCCCGGGTACGGGCCGCCACCGTCGTCGTACGGGCCGCCGCCCCCCGGCTACGGGCCCCCGCCGTCCGGGTACGGGCCGCCCCCCGGCTACGGGCCCCCGCAGGCGGGGTTCGGCCAGCCCCCGGGGTACCCGCCCATGCCCGGCTGGGGACCGCCCGCGCGGCCGAAGCCCGGCATCGTGCCGCTGCGCCCCCTGCTGTTCAGCGAGATCTTCGACGGCGGCTTCCAGGCCATGCGGACCAATCCGCGGACCATGATCGGAATCTCCGCGATAGTGCTGGCCGTGACGGCGGTCCTGGCGATCCCGGTTCAGGCCGGCCTGCAGGCGTGGCTCGGGTCCTCGCTGGCCGATCTCGACTCCGAGGACCTCTCGTCCACCCGGGCGTCGTCCGCCGCGCTCGAGTCGAGCCTGGGCGCGAGCGTGGCGGCCCTGCCGGGTGCGCTGCTGACCCAGCTCGCCGTCGTCGTGCTCAGCGCGCTGCTCGTCGTGGCGGTCTTCTCGGCCGTCTACGGGCGCAAGACGTCCCCCGGCGAGCTGTGGCGGCAGGTCCGGGGCCGGGTGCCCGCGGTGATCGGGCTCGCGCTGCTCACCTGGCTGCTCGTGACCGTGGTGACCTCGCTCGCCGTCGCCGTGTTCGCCGTCCCCGCGGTGCTGCTGTTCCTGTCCGACCAGCCGGGCCTCGGCGTCGTGTTCGTGCTCCTCGCCGTGGCTGCGGCGATCGTCGTGGGGCTGGTGCAGTCCGTCTACCTGTCCCTGGCCGCACCGGCGATGCTGGTGGAACGGGTGGGCCCGGTCCGGGCGCTGCGCCGGTCCTGGTCGCTGGTGCGGGGCAGCTTCTGGCGGACGCTGGGGATCCTGCTGGTCGCCTACGTGGTGCGGGCGGTCGGGTCACTGATCATCACGGTGCCGATCAACCTGATCTCGACCGTCGTGGACTCGCTGCTGGACAACCCGCTGCACGCCCACTTCTGGCCCAACCTGGTCAGCGCGACCCTCACCGCGGTCGGCGGGACGGCGAGCGGCGCCGTCCTCAACCCGTGGTGGTCGGCGATCATCGCGCTCGTCTACGTGGATGTCCGGATGCGCCGGGAGGGCCTGGACCTGGAGCTCATCCAGGCGTCGGGCGTGCAGGAGCCGGGGCGGTGACGTCGAGCGTGCTCGCGGGCGGGAGGCTCGCCGTCGGGCTGCTCGCCGGACCGTTGCAGCCGGACCGGGACACCGCCCGCCGCCTGGCCGAGCAGGAGCTGCTCGGGCCCGAGTACCGCAAGAACCGGCCGGGCCTGATCTCGCAGGTCCTGGACTGGATCGGGGACCACCTGTCGGGCCTGCGGGCCCCCCAGGTGCCCGACGTCCGCCTGGGGCTGGCGCTGGTGGTGGTCGCCCTCGTGGCGGTCGTCGCGTACGCGGTGTGGCGGTCCGGCGGACTGGGACGCCGGGTGCGGGCGGAGCACGTCACGCTCCTCGGCGACCGCGAGCGCACCGCGGCCGAGCACCGCGCCGCCGCGGAGGCCGCCGAGCGCTCCGGTGACCTGGTGACCGCGCTGGTCGAGCGGTTCCGGGCCCTGGTGCGGGCGCTCGCCGACCGCGACCTGGTGCAGTTGGCGCCCGGCCTGACCGCGGACGAGGCCGCCGCCCAGGCCGCCGCCGCGCTCCCCGCGCTGCGGGACGACCTGCGCGCCGCCGCCCGGTCCTTCGACGACGTCCGCTACGGGGACCGCGCGCCCGACCGCCACCAGGTCCAGGCGGTGCGCGCGCTCGACGAGCGGGCCGCCGCCGCCAAGCCGCTGGTACCCGCCCGATGACCGCACCCGCACCGGAGGTCGCGCCGACCGCCGAGGCCGGCACGACGGTCGAGCGCGGCACGACGGTCGAGGGCGCGTCGACGGTCGGGGGCCGTCGCCGGCGCCGCTGGCTGTGGCCCGCGGTCGTCGGCGTCCTGGTGCTGCTCGCCTGCCTGGTCGGCGCGGCGCTCGTGCCCACGGGCACCCTGGCGACGCTCGACCCGGCGTCCACGGCGGCGGGCGGCAGCCGGGCGGTCGCCCAGGTGCTGCAGGCCCAGGGCGTGGACGTCGACACCGTCGACCGCGCCGCCGCGGCCGTGGACGGCGCGACCGGGGACACCACGATCGTCGTCGTCCACAGCGCCCTGCTCGGCCCCGACCAGCTCGGTCGGCTGGCCGGGACCCCCGCGGCGCTGGTCCTCGTCGAGCCGGACCTGACGGCCGCACGGGCCCTCGCCCCCGGCGTCACGCCGTCGGCCGCGGGCGCCCCGGACGACGCGCAGCCGGGCTGCACCGACCCGGACGCCGTCGCGGCCGGCACCGCGACGGGCGGCGGCACCCTGTACCGGGTGGGGACGCCGGGAGCGGACGCCGCCGTCGAGACCGTCGGCTGCTACCCGGCCGCCGACGATCCCGCCCTGCACGCCGTGGTCCGGCTCCGGACGGCGACGCACCGGGTCACCGTGCTCGGCCAGCCCCGGGTGCTCGAGAACCAGGCCCTGGCCCATGAGGGCAACGCAGCGCTGGCGCTGCGGGTGCTCGGGGCGGGGACGCAGGTGCGCTGGTACCTGCCGACGCCGGCGGAGCTGGGACAGCAGGACGGTCCCGGGGTGGGCGCGCTGCTCCCCGGCTGGGTGCGCCCGCTGTTCTGGCAGCTGGTCGTCGCCGTCGCCGTCGTGCTGCTGTGGCGGGCGCGCCGGCTCGGCAAGGTGGTGACCGAGCCGCTGCCCGTCGTCGTCCGCTCGGCCGAGACGGCGCAGGGGCGGGCGCGCCTGTACCGGGCGAGCCGGTCGCGCGACCGGGCCGCCGCGATCCTGCGGACGGCGGCCCTGCGCCGCCTGGCGGCCCGCCTCGGGGTACCGTCCGGCGCCGCACCCGACGAGGTGGCCCTGCTGGTCGCCGCGGCGGGCGGGCGCCGTCCGGACGAGGTCCGCGAGCAGCTCCTGGGGGCCACCCCGACGGACGACGCCGCCCTGGTGCGGCTCGCAGGGGCGCTCGACGACGTCGAACGCTCGATCACCGACCGCGCGGGCGGGTACGGTGGCGCGCGCACGGACGGCGCGCACGCCGGGGGCACCCGTTCCGGCGGCCCCGGCACCGGCACCGGAGCCGGCGGGGGAACCGGAGCGACCAGGACGGAAGAGGACGGACGATGACGCAGCAGCCGCTGACGGCGGTCTCGGCCCAGCAGGCCCGGGAGGCGCTCGGCGCCGTCCGGACCGAGGTCGGCAAGGCCGTGGTCGGCCAGGACGCGACGGTGACCGGGCTGGTGATCGCGCTGATCTGCCGCGGGCACGCCCTGCTGGAAGGTGTGCCCGGCATCGCCAAGACCCTTCTCGTGCGGTCGCTGTCGACGGCGCTGTCCCTGCAGAGCACCCGGGTGCAGTTCACCCCGGACCTGATGCCCGGCGACGTCACCGGCTCGCTGGTCTACGACGCGCGGTCGGCCGAGTTCTCGTTCCGGGAGGGCCCGGTCTTCACCAACCTGCTGCTCGCCGACGAGATCAACCGCACGCCCCCGAAGACCCAGGCGTCCCTGCTGGAGGCGATGGAGGAGCGCCAGGTCACGGTCGACGGGCACCCGCGGATGCTGCCGGAGCCGTTCATCGTCGCCGCGACCCAGAACCCGGTGGAGTACGAGGGCACCTATCCCCTGCCGGAGGCGCAGCTCGACCGGTTCCTGGTCAAGCTCGCGATGCCGCTGCCCTCGCGCGAGGTGGAGCTGGAGGTGCTCGCCCGGCACGCCGCCGGGTTCGACCCGCGCGATCTCGCGGGGGCGGGCGTGCGGGCCGTGGCCGGTCCGGCCGAGCTGGCCGCGGCGACCGCCGCCGCCCGCGCCGTCACCGCGACGCCGCCGGTGATGGGCTACATCGTCGACCTGGTCCGGGCGACCCGGTCGTCGCCCTCGCTGAGTCTCGGCGTCTCCCCCCGCGGCGCCACGGCGCTGCTCGCGACGAGCCGGGCCTGGGCGTGGCTGTCGGGGCGCGAGTACGTGACGCCGGACGACGTCAAGGCCCTCGCCCGGCCGACGCTGCGCCACCGGGTGCAGCTGCGGCCCGAGGCCGAGCTGGAGGGCATCACCGTCGACGGCGTGCTCGACAGCGTGCTGTCCGCCGTCCCCGTTCCCCGGTAGGCGGGCGGCGTGGCCCTGACCGGCCGGACCGTGCTGCTGGTGCTCCTCGGCGCGGTCCCGCTCGTGATCTGGCCCGGCCGGGCCGTGCAGCTCGGCTGGCTGGCGCTCGTCGCCGTCGCCGTCGTCGTCGACCTGCTGCTCGCGGGTTCGCCGCGCGAGCTACGGCTGGAACGCTCCGGGCCGCCGTCCGTGCGGGCCGGGGAACCGGTGGACGCGACGCTCGTGGTGACCAACACCGGGCGGCGGCGCGTCCGGGGCCTGCTACGGGACGCCTGGCAGCCGTCCGCGGGGGCGGTCTCGTCGCGGCACCGGGTCGACGTCCCGGGGGGTGAGCGCCGCCGGCTCGTGACCCGGCTGGTGCCCACCCGGCGCGGGGACCGGCTGGTGGAGCGGGTGACGGTCCGCAGCTACGGGCCGCTGGGGGTGGCCGCGCGGCAGCGGTCCCTGACGGCGCCGGGCCGGGTGCGGGTGCTGCCGCCGTTCACGTCGCGGCGCCACCTGCCGAGCAAGCTCGCCCGGCTGCGCGAGATCGACGGCCGGACGGCGCTGCGCGTGCGCGGGCAGGGCACCGAGTTCGACTCGCTGCGCGACTACGTGGTGGGGGACGACGTCCGCTCGATCGACTGGCGGGCCTCCGCCCGGCGCCAGCAGGTGGTGGTGCGCACCTGGCGGCCCGAGCGGGACCGGCGGGTGCTGCTGCTGCTCGACACGTCGCGGACGGCGGCGGCCCGGGTCGTCGACGCCCCGCGCCTGGACGCCGCGATGGACGCCGCGCTGCTGCTCGCGGCCCTGGCCACCCGCGCCGGGGACCGCGTCGACCTGCTGGCGATGGACCGCCGGGTGCGCGCCCGGGTCGAGGGGGTCTCCGGGGCGAAGCTGCTGCCCGCACTCGTGGAGGCGATGGCGCCGCTGGAGGCCGACCTCGTGGAGGCGGACTGGACGGGCGTCGTCGCGGCGATCCGGCAGCGCCTCACCCACCGGGCGCTGGTCGTGCTGCTGACGCCGCTGGAGTCGGCGGCCGTCGAGGAGGGGCTCCTGCCGGTCATCACCCGGCTGACCAGCCATCACCAGGTGGTGATCGCGTCGGTGAGCGACCCGGACCTCACCCGGATGGCCCGCGGGCGCGCCGACGTCGACGAGGTGTACGCCGCGGCCGCCGCCGAGCGCGCCGCCCTGGACCGGGCGGCCACCACAGCCGAGCTGACCCGCCTCGGGGTGGACGTCGTCGACGCCGACCCGGCCGACCTGCCGCCCCGCCTGGCGGACCGCTACCTCGCCCTCAAGGCGGCCGGGCGGCTCTGACCGGTCCGCCGCGTCAGCCGGGCCCCCGTCAGCCCGCCACGATCGCGGAATCGCCCACCAGGTCGCGGGTGAGGTCGCCGGTGTCCCCCGCCAGGGCGGCGCGGCGACCGAACACGCCGACATAGGTGAGGAACGCGAGCCACACCACCACGCCGATCGTGATGCGCGCCCACGTGGGCAGCGGCGACGGCGTCACGAACGCCTCGATCACCCCGCTGACGAGGAGCACCCCCACGAGCCCGAGCGCCACGGAGAACATCGAGCGGCCCTCCCGGGCGAGGGCGGTGGCCCGGGGCAGGGGTCCGGGGTCGATCCAGGCCCAGAACACCCGCAACCCGGCCCCCGCGGCCACGAAGACCGCCGTCAGCTCCAGCAGGCCGTGCGGGGTGATCAGGCCGAAGAACAGGTCCAGCCGCCCGTACGCCGCCATCAGCCCGCCCGCGAACCCGAGGCCCACGGCGTTCTGGTAGATCATGTAGACGGGCAGGACGCCGGTGATCCCGCCGGTCACGCAGAGGGCCGCTAGCCAGGCGTTGTGCGTCCAGACCTGGGCGGCGAAGCTCTGCGCCGCGTGGGCGCTGTAGTAGTGCTCGAAGTCCACCTCGACGTACTGCCGGACGTCCACCTCCTTCCCGACGGACGCCAGGACGCGCGGGTCGTGCACCACCCAGACGCCGAGCGCCACCGCGACGACCACGCTGGCCAGCGCCAGCGCGCCGGTCACCCACCGGGTGCGGTAGACCGCCGCCGGGAACGAGACGCCCACGAACCGGGCCAGCGCCCGCAGCGGCGGCTCGGGGGCGCCGGTGACCGCGGCCCGGGCCGTGGCGACCGTCCGCGAGAGGCGGGCGGCCAACGCGGGGTCGGGGGACGCCGAGCGGACCACCGACAGGTGCGTCGCAGCGCGCTGGTAGAGCCGGACCAGCTCATCGACGTCGGCACCGGACAGGCGGCGGCGCCCGGCGAGCCGGTCCAGCCGGTCCCATTCCGGGCCGTGCACGGCGACGAAGGCGTCCAGATCCACGGGGTCGAGCGTACGCGGCCCGGGGGCACCCCGGACGGCACCCTGTGGACGGAGCCCCACGGACCCCGCCCCTGTGGACGGCGCTCCCGCCGCCCGGCCCGCCCGGGATACCGTCGTCCCGTGGTCATGTCACCGGCACCCGCGGAGGTGCTCTCCGAGCTCGGTCTCCCGCCGGACCTCGTGACGGGCGAGGCGGTGGTCCTCGAGCTGCGTCCCGCGTCCTTCGCCACACGCGCACTGGCGGCCCTGCTCGACCTCATCGTGCAGGTCGTGGCCGCGGTGTCGCTGCTGGTGCTGCTCGGCGTCGGCCTGCGCGGCCTCGACGACGCGGCGATGGGCGCCGTCATGCTCTCGATCGTCGTGTTCGTGCTCGTCGGGCTCCCGGTCACCGTCGAGAGCCTGAGCCGGGGCCGGTCCCTGGGCAAGCTCGCGGCCGGCCTGCGGGTCGTGCGGGACGACGGCGGCCCGGTCCGGTTCCGCCAGTCGCTCATCCGGGGCCTGCTCGGGATCCTGGAGTTCTACGCCACCACCGGCTCGGTGGCGCTGATCGTCTCGCTGACCAACGTGCGGGGGCGCCGCCTGGGCGACATGCTCGCCGGCACGTACGTGATCCGCGAGCGGGCCGGCGGCGTCCAGGCCCCGCCGGTGCTCATGCCACCGATGCTGGCCGGCTGGGCGCGGGGCGCCGACATCGGGCGCATCCCCGATCCGCTGGCGCTCGCCGTCCGGCAGTTCCTCGCGCGGGCCCACCGGCTGCACCCCGCCTCCCGGGTCCGGCTGGGCACCCAGCTGACGGCGGAGACGTCGCGCTACGTCGCGCCGCACCCGCCCGCCGGCGTGCACCCGGAGGCGTTCCTCGCCGCCGTCATCGCCGAGCGGCGGGAGCGCGACCTGGCCCGGCTCCGGGCCGAGCAGGCGGCCCGCTTCGACCGGGAGCGGCGCCGCGCCACGGCGCCGGTCCTCTCCCCCGGCGGCACGTCGCTGGTACCGCCCGCGGAGTGGGCGGTCGCGCGACGGCCCCCGGGGTGAGCACCCCGGGGGCCGCTGCGACGTTCAGCCGGTGAGACGGCTGGTGAGGCCGGTGAGGATCAGTAGCGGTACAGCTCCGGCTTGTACGGGCCCTCGACGTGCACGCCGATGTACTCGGCCTGGTCCTTGGTGAGGGTCGTCAGCCGGACGCCGAGGGCGTCCAGGTGCAGCCGGGCGACCTTCTCGTCGAGGTGCTTCGGCAGCACGTAGACACCGATCGGGTACTCGTCCAGCTTGGTGAACAGCTCGATCTGGGCGATCACCTGGTTGGAGAACGAGTTCGACATGACGAAGCTCGGGTGCCCGGTCGCGTTGCCGAGGTTGAGCAGCCGGCCCTCGGACAGGACGATCACCGAGTGCTCGCGGCGGTCGGCCGTCGCGGGGAACGTCCACTCGTGCACCTGGGGCTTGATCTGCGTCTTGACGATGCCCGGGATACGGGCGAGACCGGCCATGTCGATCTCGTTGTCGAAGTGGCCGATGTTGCCGACGATCGCCTTGTCCTTCATCTTCTCGATGTCGGCGGCGGTGATGATGTCCTTGTTGCCCGTCGCGGTGATGAAGATGTCGGCGGTCGCGACGACGTCCTCGAGCCGCACGACCTGGTAACCGTCCATCGCCGCCTGCAGCGCGCAGATCGGGTCGATCTCGGTCACGACCACCCGGGCGCCCTGGCCGCGCAGGCTCTCGGCGCAGCCCTTGCCGACGTCCCCGTAGCCGAGGACGACTGCGACCTTGCCGCCGATGAGGACGTCGGTGGCCCGGTTGATCCCGTCGATCAGCGAGTGGCGGCACCCGTACTTGTTGTCGAACTTGCTCTTGGTGACCGAGTCGTTGACGTTGATGGCCGGGAACAGCAGCTGGCCGTTCCGGTGCATCTCGTACAGGCGGTGCACGCCCGTCGTCGTCTCCTCGGTGACGCCCTTGATCGCCGCGGCGACCGTCGTCCAGTGCCTGGGGTCGGCCTCGAGCGAGCGGCGCAGGGTGTCGAGGATGACCAGCCACTCCTCGGGGTCGCTCTCGGCGGCGGAGGGCACGGCCCCGGCGGCCTCGAACTCGACACCCTTGTGGATGAGCAGTGTGGCGTCGCCGCCGTCGTCGAGGATCATGTTGGGGCCGGCGCCGTCCGGCCACTGGAGCACCTGCTCGGTGCACCACCAGTACTCCTCCAGCGTCTCGCCCTTCCAGGCGAAGACCGGCACGCCCTGCGGGTCGTCGACGGTGCCCTTCGGGCCCACGACGACGGCCGCGGCGGCGCTGTCCTGGGTGGAGAAGATGTTGCAGGACGCCCAGCGGACCTGCGCGCCCAGCGCCACCAGGGTCTCGATGAGGACGGCGGTCTGCACGGTCATGTGCAGCGAACCGGTGACCCGGGCGCCCGAGAGCGGCTGGCTCTCGCCGAACTCGGCGCGCAGCGCCATCAGGCCGGGCATCTCGTGCTCGGCGAGGCGGATCTCGTGGCGGCCGAGCTCGGCCAGGCCGAGGTCGGCAACCTTGAAGTCGAACGTCATGACATCCCTCTCACAGGGGTAGCGATGGATGGGCCGGCACGCCGTGCGCACCAGCTCGTTCGGGCGGACGGAAAGGCGCTCAGGGGTCGGTGCGCGGACGCGCGATGACCAGGGCGCTTCCCGTCGACCCGGCGCGGCCCCTCTGGGCCTGCGGCATCACCCACGCCGGAACATCCTTACGGTAGCAAGCCGGGGCGCCGGATGGCGACCGGTGCGTCACGCCGGATCTTCGCCGGCGACCTCCACGGTGACCTCCGCAGCGGCCTCGGACCGGCGACGGCGCA
>Ga0302321_100004010_pt1 | contig 12682 bp, 10 predicted proteins | sample Fen_T0_1_FD_202505 | JGI IMG/M metagenome (GOLD analysis project Ga0302321, IMG submission 202505) | Peat permafrost microbial communities from Stordalen Mire near Abisko, Sweden - Fen_T0_1 | ecosystem: Environmental > Terrestrial > Soil > Wetlands > Permafrost | place: Sweden: Abisko...
CGCGCAGGAGCTCGTATTGCCCCCAAGAGAGAGCGCCCACCGCAGGCTGTGCGTACTCGGTTCGTCGCAGCTGTTGCTCGAGCACCTCTCGCGATGCGCCTGCGCGCCGCGTGAAGACCACTTCGGAGAGTGGCACGACGCCGGCAAAATGCGCATTCATGTCGTCGAACACCCGGCGAATCGGCGGAAAGCACAGCGCTGCGTCCCGGCCCATGTCGACGTATTGGCTGCCCTGCCCCGCAAACAGCGCCGCCACCTTCGCGCCCGGCGCCGAGCCCTGACGTCGGTAAAAGATCCCACGCGGATGATTGAAGCCTTCACACTCCGAACGTGCGCCGAGCTCTGCTTCGGCAAGCGCCAACAGCTGCTGATACTCCTCGCTCGAGCGAGCCGCGAACCCGAGCCGCGGGTGGGCGGGCAACGCGTGAACCTCCCGCGGCGGGGCGTCGAACCGACCGCGCTCCTCGGCAATGGCGCGCGAAAGCGCCCGCGGATTCGGCGCGCTCCAGAAAAAGACCCGCGGGGCGCTCGCCCCCGCGGCAATCATGGTCCGATTGCCGCGGGGCTCCTCCAAGACCACGCAAAACGTTGCCCGCATACCGTTGGAAGCCGTGACGACCCCCGAGCGTGGAGCCCCGTCAGGGCCGGAAATCCAGGGCCGCGCCGAGCCCTCGTGCAGCGAGCTCGGAGCGCCCAGCAACAGCCGTCCGCTCGCCTCGCACAAATGGGCATTCGGCGGCACGACGCAGTGTTGCAGGGCCAGCGCGCACTCGATCAGCGGCCCGAGGCTCGGCGCCGGGCCCGCCTTCGGGTCGCATTCTGCGCCAGGGCCAATGTCACGAATCAGTGCGTAGACGCGGTCACGGTCTGCGATAGCGTCCGTCTCACGCTTCAAGGCGCACCACGCGAAGTCACTGGGAATGCCTGCCTCACCGGGCAAAAGCGGAGGACCTTCATAACCGCCCGCAACAATCAGATCCGCGCGACCCGCGCGCAGTTCCTCGCAAGCCAGGCCGAGGGCAGAGAAGGTGCTCAGGCCGGCCGCGTCCACCGTGCAGGCGCCGTCGAGCTCGAAGAGCTCGGCCACCTGTGCAGAGAAGGCAGCCCGTCCGCCGCCGGCTGAAGCCCCCGGCAGGGCGAGCACGAGCATCGCTCGACCTCGGGCGGACGCCCGCTGAAGATAGCCGGCGTCCCGAAGGACGTCGCGGACGCCACTCAGCGTCCGCAAGAAGGCAGCCTCGCTCGAAAGCGGAGGGAGAGCGGAGCCTTCCGCTTGGACGCCGTTCCGGGCGTCACACCAGAACCGCTCCAAGCTCTGCGCGCCCCTGAGCGCCACCGCCATTCCAATGATGGCAATTCCGTCATTCGGGACCGTGACCGAGGCAGCGTCGACGAACATGAACTCTCCAATTCGGGGCGGAAACCCGCGCTAACGCGCAAGCAATGCCGGCAAAGGGCCCGCCCCATGAGCCTGACTGGGCCCAAATTTGTGTGCGAGGTGTGCGTGGTTTGGCCAACGCAGGCGCGCGGGATGCGCTCCTGCGAGGGCTGCGAGCGCAAAGAGAAACCCCGACGTGGAAGCGTCGGGGCTTCTGCCTCAGCTGAAGAGCGCCTCCGCCCGCATACCGAGCATGGCGTCACCGCTCACGCGCATGCGGCCCGCCATGAACAGCTCTCCTCCGGGAGTCTTCTTGCTGGCCATGGCAATGTAGTCGTCCTTGGTCATGGCAATCGTCACGGCCGGGTTCTCGACCGCGCCCTCTTCGACGCGGAACTTGCCGTCGTCGATCTCGACGAAGAAGCTCCCACCGTCGTTGCCCAGCAGATTGAATTGCCAACTGCCGGTAACGCCGACGGTTCGCTTCGGGTCGGCCGTGAGCACCTCACGGATTTCCTCATAATAGCCGCGCCAGGTCTTCGGTTCATCCTTGCTTTGGGTCACGGGGCTGTCGCTCATCGTATTCTCCTGTGTGGTTGGTTTGAACGTGGCTGCATTTTCGCGAGCAAAATCGGTAAAGCTGCGCGGTGCGCGTCCCAGCAATCGAGGCACGACGTCGGTCGTCGCTGCGCAGGCCCCGGTAGCGATGATCTTCCGAAAATCGACCACGGTCTGAGCGGTCCATTCCGGAACCCCATAACCGATCATGGTCCGCACCGCTTCTTCCGGCGTAATGTCGAGATAGGCAATGGTTTTGCCGGTCGCGCGCGAGAGCTTCTCGGCGACCTCGTAGTAGGTGAGCGGCTCGCTGCCGGTGAGCACATAGGTCTGTTTGTCGTGCGCAGAAACGTCGTCTGTCAGGACTTTGGCCGCTACCGCTGCGATATCGCGCACATCGAGCAGGCTCTGCTGCGCCGCCTTCATCGGGAGAGCAAACAGCGCGCGGGCGCGGATCACGCTCTGCAACCAGAACATGTTTTGATAAAAGGAGTTCGGGCGCAAAATCGTGTAGCCGAGTCCCGAATTCGCCAACTGCTCGTCGCAGACGCCGTGCAGCTGCAGCATCTCACAGGGCGTCTCGGGGGCTGCCAAGATGCCCGACAGCCGCACGATTTGCTTCACACCGGCCGCGCGCGCGGCATGGATCACGTTTTGATTCCACTCGACCTGCTTTGGGTCGACTGGAGTCAGCAGAAAGACCCGCTCGGCTCCGCGGAACGCAGCCTCGAGCGAGGCCACATCGTCGAACTGGCCCTCGGCGAACTCGAGCTTCAGGTCTTTGAAGATCCCCTGCCCCTTCTTGCGATTGCGCACGAAAGCGCGGACTGGGTGCCCCGCCGCGACGAGCTCCTTTGCAACCTCTTGTCCAATGACGCCGGTAACTCCGGTAACAACGATCATGTACTGACTCCTTGCCTGAATGGCCTTCGCCGAGATTGCCTAGCTCGATCCGTGCCAGCGCACTCCGCCGCGAAAAAGGGGCGCGAACCCACGCCAGCACCGAGTTTCGGCTCGGTCGCTGGTCGCTCTGCGACGTACGGCCGGTCGCCGTCGTCCACTCGCCGTGGACGAATTCGACCCACGTACCCGGACGCGACGCCCGAGCCCCGCCAGGCCGGAGCGGCGCGCCGTGGCGCGGGAGATGCATCCGCGGCCGCACAGAGCAATGCGAGGCTGCGTCCGCTGCCACTCGAGACAGCGTTCCCAACTCGAGTGCCGGAGATAAACCGATGAACCGATCCAAATTCTACTCACTATTGGTCAGCGGCGCGTGTGCCCTCGGCTGCGCGTCCAAATCCACCCCTGCAACACCCGAGCGAGCGAGCGCGCTGCCTGCGAGCTGCGCGGCACTCAATACCCCTCCGCCCAGCCACGGCGCCCAGTACGCGATGAGCATGCCACTCGGCGTGGGGCAAGAGGGCGAGTGGTGCCGCTTCTTCGTCGCCCAAGATGAGATGTGGGTCAACGGCAGCGAGCTTGCGCTCACCCGTGGCGCGCACCACAGCATTCTCTGGACCACCGAATACGACGCCATCCCCACCGAGAATCGCTCCGGCGAGACGGTGGACACGTCGGGAGCGTTCCCCTGCCCGGCCGGAGCGCTGGGTGATTGGCAGGTGGACGCAGTGGTGGCTGCGAGCCAAAGCCAAAACGAAAGTATCACGCCCAGCCGCTTGCCAACCGGCGTGGCCTTCCACGTGACGGCTGGACAAGTCCTGCTCATGAACAGCCACATGCTGAACACGTCCAGCCAACCGATCGAGCCATGCTTCGTCATCAACCTCGAGACGGTCCCGGCAGCGGAGGTGGAGCACGAAGCGGGGTTTCTTCAATTCTACAACTTGTTCGTCACCGTCCCGGCGCACGGCTCGAGCATTGCCGCCAACGCCTGCCCGGTGACGGGCGACTTCACGCTCCTGAACCTGGTTTCGCACATGCATTCGCGCGGAGTGCACTTCGTCGCCAACCTGGAGAGCTCGGACGGCAGTTTGCAAGAGCAGCTATTCTCTGGCAGTGAATGGCACGACCCGATCTCAGCCAAGTTCGGCGCGGGTTACCCGCTCAAGGCCGGGCAATGGCTCGACTACCGCTGCGAGGATCAAAACGACAGTGCCGTCGACGTGGCCGAGGGGCTAAAGACCACCGACGAAATGTGCGTGCTCGACGGGACGTACTACCCGCGTGATCGCCGCTTCGAGCGCTGCGGTGAGGAGTTTGGGAGTGCCGACGGCGTGCAGTACAACCCGGAGGGCACGGCGAGTGGGGCCGATTTCGTGGCCTGCTGGTATCGCAGCCCGCTCGAATTCAACTTGGGTGCAGGGCCCTCGAACCAGGCGGCGCGCTACGCGACGCAAAGCTGCGTGACTCAGCTGTGCCGCAAGGCCGCCAAACCAGTGCGCCCCTTCATCGCGTGCATGAACGCGCACGGCGCGACCTGCCAGGCGTCCTGCCCCGCGGCAGGTCCGGCGAGCTGGGCTTGCCTGCAGACCTGCATTCAGGAGCAATACTGCAAACCGGAATACGACGCGGTCGCCCAAGCCACGTGTGACTGAGGTCTCCAACACGCAAAGGAGGAGGGCGCGACTCCCGCGTCCTCCTCGTTGCGTCTTCGATTTCGATTGCTGGCGTCGCTCGCGGGTGGTCCCGCCGCGCTCAGTCGCGCCCGACGGCGTACGACAGCTTCGCTCGCGCAACTCGCGCGTCGACCCAACCATTGACGAGCACCAAGCGGGCCCGCAAGAGCTCGTTCTCCGCGTCGGTCAACTCGACGCTGATGGCGCGCCGCTCTTGAAACAGCTCGCGGCGCACTCGGTACGCTTCCTCTGCAGCGGCCACCGCGCGTTCGCCGCTCTTGATGGCGACCTCGGCCTCCTGACAGGCCTGGAGGGCGTTTAGCACTTCCACCCGCAGGGCGTCGCGCAGGGCCGCGCGTTCTTCGTCCCTTTCTTCGGCCCGCGCTCGAGCGTCACGCCCACTTGCACCGCCCGACAGCGCGTCGCCCGGAGACCAGCTGAGCTGGACTCCGACGTCCCACGTCGCGTCGAAGCGATCACGCTGCGGAATGTAGCGCTGATTCGGATTCTGGTAGTACACATTACCTACCGCATCCAAGCGCGGGGCTCGAGCCGCATACGCCGAGCTCGCTTGCTCGCGAAGGGCAGCGGCCGATTCAGCCAGCGATTGCAACTCGGGGCGTCGTCGCAAGGCCTCTCTGCACAGCTCCTCGAAACCCTCCGAAGACGGGCCCACCGGCAGGCGCAAGTCTTCGCCAACCAGATAGCCGTGGTCTGGCGCGTCTTGCAGCGCGATGCGCACTTGTTCCTCCGTCAGCCGAGACAGGTTCTTGGCTTGCGCGAGTAGCAGCTCAGAATTGGCGAGCTGTGCCTCCGCAGCTCGCAAGTCCGCCGTCGACGCAACGCCGCCCTCGACCGAGCTCCTCACGTCCACCAGGTGGGCTTCGGACTGCTCCAGCGACTGCTCGGACACGACCTCTTGGCCCTTGGCCCGCACCCACGAATAGTAGGCTAAACGCGCGTCGAGCGCGGTCTTCCGGCGCTGCGCGACCAAGTCCAACTCGGCCGCGCGCCGGGACCGGTTCGCCGCTGAAAGATCCCGGGTCAGGCGCAATACGTAGTCGCTGAGCGGCACGGCCAGCGTCGCCTGGAGCAAGTACTGGTTCAAGATAACCGGGAAGCGGAAGCCCTCAGCGACACCCGGAGGCAGCGTGGCCGCGACCTCGGGCGAGATGAAGGATGGCTGAGTAATGGGCGAGAGTCGCGTGTAACGACCGGTCAGGGTCAGCTTGGGAATCAGCGCGACCAAGGCTTGGTCGACTCTGGCCGCTGCCACGACGAGCGCGGCCTGCTTGGCTCGGTCCTGATGGCTCTTGGCGCGTGCGCGGCGGGCGGTCTCGTCGGCAGTCAGCGCTTCACCGCTCCCCGCGCTCAGCTCTGCAAACCGAGCATCGAACGAAGCTCGCGCGGGTTCCCTTGCACCAGGTTCGGTGCTCGGCGCCGGGGCCGACTCCGCATGCAGCGAACTCACGCGTAAGGCAATCAGCGTGGAAGCCGCGACCACCCGTGCGGACAAAGCTCGTCGATTGATCATGAACAGGTTCCTCGGCCGATTGGGCTCGAATTGGGCCAATTTTTGGCCTGATTTTCCGTGCGAGCCGGCCGCGTGCACGGTGCCGACACGACGGCGCGGAGTCGCCTATGCATGGTTCTTGCCAGACGCAATTTCGCGGCGCGCCGCCCCAACGCGGGCTGGCCGCGGCCATCGGCGACCACCCGCGGGACGATTCCGACCGACGGCGCAGTAGCCCGAGAAACCGGCGAGTTCGCGGCCCGCTGGCACGCCGTTCTCCGTCCGCGCCAACGGTCGTTTTGGTCCGCGCTTCGCGCGCCGACACTCCGCTCGCGCGTGCTGCGCGTCACACGCGGGCAAGGTCCTTCTACTGCGCAACTCAACGAACCAATCGAAAACTGCGAAGCCTTAGTGCGCGCTGCGCGCGGTGCCCACGGCAGTGAGCGCCGCGCGCGCCAGGCCCCGCACATGGCCCGCACGTTGCTTAGCACCTGAGCAGGAGGGCCAGCACCATGTTCGCGAGATTGACTTCGGTGAGCACGACCTTAGTTCCTGCGGTCCAGGGCAAACCGCGCGGGCGCGCGAGCGCGCGCGATCGGCGGCGGCGCTCGTTCTCCACTCGACAAGCGCTGATCTTGGGTGCGACGCACCTCGGCGCTGTCGTCGCGTTCGGTGTGCCCACGCCAGCCGGCGCGATGATACTGCTCGCTGCATATCTCGCGACGGGTCTCGGAATTTCTCTGGGCTATCACCGCGGACTATCGCACGGCGCGTTTCGCGCGCGACCTTGGGTCATGCGCGGCCTGTGTTTACTCGGCGCGCTCGCCCTACAGGGAGGACCGATCAGCTGGGTTGGCTTTCATCGCGCCCACCACCGCTTCGCGGATCATCACGGCGATCCGCATGCGGCCACGCGCGGCTTCTTTTGGAGTCACGTGGGCTGGGCGCTGCACAAGGCGCCAAACGGCTATCGGCGCCAGAAGCTCCGGCACCTCACGTTGGGCCTCGAGCGCGATCCGTTCTTGGTCTGGCTGGAGAAGCGGCACCTGTGGCTCAACCTCGGCCTGTTCTCGCTCACCTTCGTGCTTGCCGGCGCAAAGCTCGCGCTGTGGGCGTTTCCGCTGAGAATCGTGCTGCTTTGGCATGCCACCTGGCTCACCAACAGCATCGCGCACGGCGTGCATTGCCGCGTGCCGCGCCCGCGTAACGTGCACTGGCTGGCACTGATTGCCTTCGGTGAGGGGTTGCACGCAAATCACCACGAGCTGCCGTCACACGCTTCGTTCGCGCGAGCCCGGGGCGAGCTCGACCCGGGCTATTGGGCACTCGCCTTGCTCGACAAGCTCGGGGCAGTGACCTTACCCAAACGCGCCAAAGCCCGTACCACGTCGACGCCGCTGCCCGTCGCGTCAACGCCCGGCGCTTCGCTCAAAGGGGAAGCGAGCGCGGCAAAGGTCACAATCGAAAGCGACGGAGCGCTCCCAGCTCGGCATTGCTAGTGCCGTCATTTCGAACGCGAGCGCGCGCAAGGGGGCGCAGAAGAGGCGCAAGCCAACGCGCGAACGGCGACACCGACACATCACCAGATCGAAAAACAAAGCAGCAAGGAGCAATCAGCCATGCAAAGCCCGATCAGACTGAGCCAGCCGACGGAAATGCAGAAAACGACTTCCGCAGTGCACTACGAGAACGACGTCGATTTCTTCCAAGCGTTTCTCGATCCCTACATGAAGTACGGCTCTGGATACTTTGCCCCTGGGGATGGTTTCGAAGCAGCGAGCGTTCGCATGCTCGACCGCGCGCTCGATGAAGCGCGCCTCCCGCTCGCCTCGGGCCGCGCGCGAATCTTGGATGTCGGCTCCGGTTGGGGCTCTGTCCGACGTCGCTTGGTCGAGCGCGAGATCCCGATGGAATACCACCAAATCAATCCATCGGCTGTGCAGCGTGCGTTCATTGACGCGACCTTCGGCCCGGCGGCGAGTACCCATGGCGGGGGCCTGGAGTCGGCGTGTTTGCCCGACCAGTATTTCGATGCGATCTTCATGCACGATTCGTTTTGTCACCTGGATGACAAGGAGGCGATGCTACGCAAGCTCGCAAGTGCACTGAAGCCGGGCGGACGCCTCGTGTTGCAGGACACGTTCTACGCGACCCCGGACTTTCGGGACAAGGCCGTCGACGCGAAAACGACGCGGTCCATTCAAGAGGACCTGTTCGGCTTCGCGCAGATTGTACCGCTCGAAACATTCACCCAGCAGCTCACGGCGGCCGGTCTCTCCTTGACCGTGCTCGAGGACGTCTCGGTTCACTACAAGCGCACGGTGGCTGCCTGGCTCCATCGCTTGGCGTCGATCGATGGCGCGCGTTTCCCATTGAAGGACGCCTGCCTCCGCTCCTTGAAGCGGGGCGCCGCGTGCATGGGCTACTCGACCACACACTACTTCTTGGTGCTCAATCGTCAAAACAGCACGTTGGGCGGCTTGAAGGAGACACTGTATCACCTGCGCACCGGTATGCGCACGGGAAGCAGTGAGTTTCCCGGGCAGCGGGTAGCGAGTGCAGAGCCACGCTCGGGCCAGGTGGGAGTCTGACGCTCGTCGTCTCCCGAGCTCGTGACTCCGAAGGCAAGCCTTTCGGAGTCACGTTGCCGGGCGGCAGCCACTGCATTTGGGTTTCTGGCTCGCTAGAGTGCTCAGCCGCTCGAGGATCGGTGAAGCGCTGGGCAGAGCGACCAGATTGCAACACCTTGCACCCGAGCTCCGGGGGGAACGCAACTTGGCCGACGGCGCTGAACTAACCGAGGAACTGGCCGTTTCGAAACTCCGCGAGCCAACACGCGAGGAGAGCATGGATCCCGTCAAGAAAGTCGAAACGCTTCTGGAGCTCCCTGGCGACTTGATCGCCCACGATCCGGATGAGCTCAAAAACTGGCTATTGGCGGCCTTTGCGGCGCGCCAACCGACAATCCTCTCGGGGCGTAACGTGACCCGAATCGGCACTGCGGCGCTACAACTACTAGTCGCCTTTCGTCGTGATGCTGCGGCGCAGGCCATGACCGTGGAGCTACGTGACGCGTCACAACCGCTACTCGATGCAGTCGCCTGCCTCGGGCTGGCGCAAGCAGTCGGACTCGCGGCCCCGACTGCGTAGGGCGGCTCCGTCGCCGCCGAATCGCCTCGAGTTGACGCTTGCCAGTGGGCCCGGGTGAGACGCGCGGCGACGACACGAACGCAACGGCAGACACGCTCGTGCTGCGCGACATTGGACACTTCTCGACTCGATAGTCGCCAGTGCACGGCCGTGCCGAACGCCCTAAACCCGCGCAAACGAGGGCCGTTCAACGACTGCACATGAACCAACGCGGAGTCGATACGGACGCGAGGCGTCCCACTTGGCTCGGGCGCGGTGCCGGGTCATCGTCGATCGCGCCGACGCCGTTCGCGATTCTTTCAGCAAATGGCCTTAGTACCGCCGGAGGGGGGCCGTTGTCTTTGGCGGTGCCCAGGGTTCACGGCACCAACAGGACAGAGCGTCCTCTGCTTTGCGAGCGTTAGGAGCGAGATGGCCAATATCATGACAGTGGATGACTCGGTGTCGTTGCGCAAGCTGGTGGCATCGGCGCTCCAGGGAGCCGGCCACACCGTATCGGAGGCGGACAGTGGGCAGAGTGCATTGAACGTCGCGAAGACCAAGGTGTTCGACCTGGTCATCAGCGACTTGAACATGCCGGGAATGGACGGCCTCACGCTGGTCGGCCATCTGCGCAAGCTTCCCGCGTATCGCTCGATTCCGATCCTAATCCTCACGACCGAGATGGACCCGCAGAAGAAGCAAGCCGCAAAAGCGGCCGGAGCAACCGGATGGCTCGTGAAGCCGTTCGACCCGGTTCAGCTTCTGGCAACGATCCGCAAAGTCTTGGACTGAGGGTCCCGATGACCAAAAGCCTCACTGACATACAAACCGAGCTCCTCGGCACCTTTTTCGAAGAGAGCTTCGAAGGGCTACAGCAACTCGAATCAGGCCTGCTGGCGCTCGAACAATCGAAGAGCAGCGACCCGGACATCATCAACGATGTCTTTCGGGCCGCCCACTCGATCAAAGGCGGCGCGGGCAGCTTCGGGTTACCCGAGGTGTGCACGCTCGGTCACGCCATGGAGAGCATGCTCGAAGACTTTCGCTCGCGCCGCACGCAGCCGACGCGAGAGTCGCTCGCAGCGCTGCTCGAGGGTGTCGACCTACTGCGCAACGCTCTGGAAGCTCGAAAGGCCGGAAGCTCCCTGCCTCTGCCAGGACTCCAGACCTTCTGTGAGCGCCTGGCCGCCCTCCGGGGAGCGAGCGACGCCCAGCCAGCCCCAGTGATTGCCGCGGCCAAAGCCTCGGAAAATCTCGACATCACGTTTCTGCCGCTACCAAAGATATTGGAGTCCGGCAACGAACCCGTTCGCTTGCTGCGCGAGCTCGCACGCTTGGGCCACGCCGACGTCACCGCGGATCTGTCCAAGCTGCCAGCGCTGACCGAGATCGATCCTTCACTCTGCTACCTGAGCTGGCAGATCGCGCTCGAGGGCAGCGGCGTGACACGCGCGGCGGTCGAGGATGTGTTCTGCTGGGTGGACACCGACGCTGAAGTGCGCATCGTCGGGCGCAATGCCACCGTAACGCCACTGGATATCGGTCCCGCACAAGCCACCGCGCAGAGCCCGTCGCCGTTGGTTCAAGAAGCCAAGCACGCCGCTGCCCCCGCGCCGACTGGCGATGGCCGCAGCGACACCACGATGGGCTCGATTCGCGTGGGTGTCGACAAGATCGACATGCTGATGAACATGGTTGGCGAGCTGGTGATCACGCAATCCATGTTGGGGGTCATGGACGACGAGAGTCGCCTCGACAGCCGGCGCGTGGAACAGCTCCGGGAAGGGCTCAGCCTGCTCGCTCGCAACACTCGCTCGCTGCAAGAGAGTGTGATGCGCCTGCGCAGCGTGCCGATCAGCGCAGTCTTTAGCCGCTTTCCGCGTCTAGTGCATGATTTGAGCCAGCAACTCGGCAAGCAAGTCGAGCTCCGGGTCAGCGGGCAGACCACCGAGATCGACAAGACGGTAGTCGAGAAGCTCGGCGATCCCTTGGTCCACTTGGTCAGGAACAGCATGGACCACGGCCTCGAGACGCCCGAGGCGCGCGTCGCCGCGGGGAAACCACCGGTCGGCGTGATCGAGATCGGCGCCTACCACCACGGCGGCGACGTGGTGGTCGAGGTGACCGACGATGGTCGCGGCATCAATCGCGAAAAGGTGATCGACCGAGCCCGCCAGCTCGGCCTCCTCGGCCCGAACGAGGCGCCACCGGAAGATGCCATTCGCGACTTCATCTTTGCCCCCGGCTTCTCCACGGCGGCGGCGGTGACAGACGTCTCCGGGCGCGGCGTGGGCATGGATGTCGTGCGGCGCAACATTCGCGCGTTGGGCGGAGACGTCTTCATCGAAACCACGGTAGGAAAAGGCACGCGCATCTCGATGCGCTTGCCGCTGACGCTCGCCATCATCGACGGGCAAATCATCCGAGTCGGCCAGCACGCCTACGTGGTGCCCCTGCTTTCGATCGTGGAATCGGTGCAAGTCGAGCCGAAGCGCGTCAACAAATACCAGGGCAAACGCGAGCTGTATCGGCTGCGAGACAAGCTGATCCCGATGGTGGAGCTCGGACAGGTCCTGGGCATGACTTCGTGGCAGCGCAGCGAGGACTCGCTGATGATGATCGTCGAGGCCGAGAATGCGCAGATCGGCCTGCTGGTGGACGAGCTCCTCGCTCAACAGCAGGTGGTCGTGAAGAGCTTGGAGACGAACTACGATCGGGTTCCCGGCCTTTCGGGCGCCACGATTCTCGGGGACGGATCCGTCGCGTTCATTCTGGACACGGCGGCAATTGGGCGATTGGTGCGCGGCGTGTCGACGAATGGCGCGCACGCAGCCTGAACTGGAGACAAAATGAGTGAATTACCGGACGTTCCGAACACCGCCAGCGAGCCAGCCAAGGAGCGTTCGGCCCAGTTGCTGACCTTCTTCCTGGACCAGCAAGAGTATGGCGTCGACATCCTGCGCGTGCAGGAGATCCGCGGCTGGTCTGCGCCCATGCCCATTCCGGGCGCGCCCTCGTACATCAAGGGCGTGATCAACATCCGCGGCGACGTCGTACCGATCGCCGACCTCCGCGAGCGGCTCAGGCTGCCACCCCTCGAATACGGCGCGACGACAGCGGTCGTGGTGCTGCGCGTTCGCTACAAGAACCGCGACCGCGTGATGGGCGTCGTGGTCGATGCCATGTCCGACGTCACCACCGTCCCCGGGCACGCGCTGAAGCCGCCGCCCACGTTCCATGACTCGAGCGAATCACTCACTAAAGAAATTGCCACTCTCGAAGACAAGATGATTACGATTTTGGACGTCGACTGCGTTTTCGGCGACCAGGCGGCCTGAGGCCACTCGCGAACAAAAAGCGCGAAGCATGCCGAAACGGCGACCAGCAAAAATTCAAATCCCCCGACCAATAGAAGTGAGAAGCCCCATGGAATCTAGCGAAAAGTCAGACCTGCAAGAGCTCGTTCGTATGAAACTCGCCGTCGAAGGCGCCACCACCGCCATCATGATGGTGGACCGCAATTTG
>Ga0302321_100004011_pt1 | contig 12679 bp, 8 predicted proteins | sample Fen_T0_1_FD_202505 | JGI IMG/M metagenome (GOLD analysis project Ga0302321, IMG submission 202505) | Peat permafrost microbial communities from Stordalen Mire near Abisko, Sweden - Fen_T0_1 | ecosystem: Environmental > Terrestrial > Soil > Wetlands > Permafrost | place: Sweden: Abisko...
GTCGTTGCCGCCCCAGGCCCAGAGCGTGCCGTTGTCGCGGACGCCGAGGCTGTGGGTGGAGCCGGCTGCCACCGACTTCCACAGCCACGAACCGACGTGGAACGGGGTCCCGGTGCCGGGGCTGGTCGCGCCGTTGCCGAGCTGGCCCAGCGTGTTGCTGCCCTGGGCCCAGAGCTGCCCGCCCGTGGTCAGCAGCAGGATGTGGCCGCCGGCGGCCACCTGCTGCCAGGGACCGGCCCAGCCGGGGACGGCGCTGTACGAAGCGGGGTTGAGCGATCCCGGCAGCCCCCAGCGCCAGAGCGAGCCGTCGGACTGGAGGCCGATCATGCCGTTGCCGAGGAACGGGACGATGCTCGTCCATGTCGTGGCGGAGCCTACCTGGACCGGGATGCTGGTGGGCTGCCTGTCGCCGGTGCCGAGGTCGCCGTTGGCGTTGCCGCCCCACGACCACAGCGTGCCGTCGCTCTTGATGACGAAGGACTCGCCTTCGATGGCGGCGGTCCGGTACGAAACCGCCGCCGCCAGCGCCGGCAGAAGCAGCAGCGCGGCAAGCGCGAGCGCAAGCATGGCGACGAGCGCCACACGGGCGTGGGACTGGCTGGACATCGGGACCCCCCCCTGGATTCGGCTCCGGCGTCGTCACGCACGCGACCTGTGTCACGACGCTCTCCGGCTGCGAATCTAGTCCACACGACCCCGCGGGGCAATGGGCCGAGGCCCAGACACGCCTGAGAGTCCGATGCGAACGCGTCGCCTCGGGTGATAACGCTGCGGCTGCACGTGCGGGCGGCGGGAGTCGCAGCGTGCCGGCTAGCGGATCACGCGTCCCGCCGCCAGCCGCCGCCGCCCTTTCCTCACGTCCCGCAAGCGCGTATGGTGCTTCCCCATGATGCCGGTCCGGCGAAGGAGGCAGGGATGATCGCGAGCGCAGCGTTCTGGTCCAACTGGGGCTGGGCGGCGGCCACGGCCGTCCTCGGGTTCTTCTTCTTCGCCCTGGTCTTCCGCCAGTACATCCTGCGCCGCCGCATGCACCAGCTCGCCTGGGCCATCGGCCTCTTCCTCTACGCCGCGGCCGCCGCCATGGAAGCGTGGTCGGAGAGCAGCGGCGATTGGCGCCCGTTCGTCTACCGCATCTACATCGTGATCGCCGCGTCGCTGGTCGGATTCCTGGGGCTGGGGACGCTGTACCTCGTGGCGCGCAAGCGCAAGTGGGGCGACTACTACTTCATCTTCCTGGGCGCCTGCATGGTGGTCTTCTTCTTCGGGACGTTCACGGCCGACCTTGACATGACCAAGCTGGTGCCCGGCATCACGGTCGGCGGTCAGGCGCTCGGCGAGAGCCTTTCGTTCCCGCGCTTCATGTCCCTGCCGATCAACATCACCGGGACCATCCTGCTGTTCGGGGGCGCGCTGTGGTCCATCATCCGGTTCGCGCGCAAGCGTGAGTTCGGGTACCGCGTGTGGGCCAACGTGCTGATCGCGGCGGGCGCGGCCGTGCTCGCCGCGCTCGGGTCGCGGGCGCGGCTGGGCACCACGGCCGGGCTCTACCCGGCCGAGATGGTCGCGGCCGCGCTCATGCTGGCCGGGTTCCTGCTCGCGGGCACGCTCGACAAGGGCACGCAGCGCAAGAAGGAGCAGCGCGACCAGCAGGAGCCTGCGCAGACCTGAGCGCCACCGGTCATCCCAGCGCGGCGTCCGACGCCAGATAGCTACTGTGCGGTCATCGCGCCGTCGGCCACGAGCACGGTTCCGGTCACGAACGACGACTCGTCCGAGGCGAGGAACAGCGCGCAGTTGGCGATCTCCACCGGCTCGCCCGGCCGCCCGATGGGCTGGAACGAGTCGATGGTGTCGTAGACGTGCTGCAGCCCGCCGAGCATCTCGGCGTGGGCGTAGTTGACCGGCGTGTCGACCCAGCCCGGGGCGATGGCGTTGCAGCGGATGCCCTTCTTGGCGTAGTCGAGCGCGATCCCCTTGGAGAGCATCACGATCGCGCCCTTGGACGCGGCGTAGACAGTAAGGAACGGCTCGGCGACGATGCCGTTGACCGAGGTCGTGTTGATCAGCGAGCCCTTGCCCTGCTCGAGCATGTAGGGGATCGCGTAGCGGCAGCCGAACATCGTCCCTTTCACGTTGACGTCCAGGGTGCGGTCGATGACCTCGTCCGGTACCTCGTGGAAGACCCCGGGGAGGTTGACGCCGGCGTTGTTGAAGGCCACGTCGAGCTTGCCCCAGCGCTCGACGGTGCCGTCGGTGTAGGCCTTGACCTGCTCGGGGTCGGAGATGTCGGCCTGTACGGCGAACGCGTCGCCGCCGATCGCCTTGGCCACAGCGGTGACGCCGTCGCCGTCGATGTCGACGCAGGTGACCTTGGCGCCCTCCTGCGCGAAGCGGATGGCGGTCGCCTTGCCGATGCCGGACGCGGCGCCGGTGACGATGGTGACGTAGCCCTCGAGGCGCAAGCACATGGGGAACCTCCCGGTCGGACTGTGATGGCGGCCGTAGTGAACCGTACTGCGGCCGCCCCGACAATCCCCGCGGCCGTCGGCGGGCCTTCGGGCGGGCCGTCGGGCGAGCCGCCGCCCGAGGCCGCCGGCGTGGTATACAGCGGGCATGGAGTTCGACGGCGTCATCTTCGACCTGGACGGCACCCTCGTGGACACGCTCGAGGACATCGGCGACGCGATGGACCGGGTGCTGGCCCGCGAGGGCGCGCCGGGGCACACCTACGGGGAGTACCGCTACCTCATCGGCCACGGCATCCGGAACCTGGTGACAGAGGCGCTGCCGGCGGAGCTGCGCAGCGACGAGCGCGTCGCGCGCTGCTACGAGCGGATGATCGACGACTACGGGGCCAACTCGCTGGTCAAGACGCGCCCGTACGAGGGCGTGCCGGAGCTGGTGCGCGGGTTGCGGGCCGGCGGGGTGCCGCTCGCCATCCACTCCAACAAGTCGGACGCGCTGACGCACGACATCGTCGCGGCGCTGCTCGACCCAGAAGACTTCGTGGCGGTCCACGGCGCGCGACCGGACGCGCCGCTCAAGCCCGACCCAGCGGTCGCGCTCGCGATCGCCGCCCGGTTCGGTCTGCCGCCGGCGCGGGTGGTCTACCTCGGCGACTCGCTCGTGGACATGCGCACGGCGACGGCCGCCGGCATGCTCCCGGTGGGCGCGTCCTGGGGGTTCCGCACGTGCGAGGAACTGGTGGAGAGCGGCGCGGCCGTCGTCATCGACGCGCCGCTCGACCTCCTGGAGCTGCGCGACTGACGGCGCGGGCCCGCTTCGCCGCCGCGCCCCCCGCAGCCGGCGGGTCAGGTCAGCGCGCCGACCTCGCGCAGGAGCGCTGAGAAGGCGGGCATGAGCGACGCGTGCGTACCGACCACGGCGCGGCCCTTCCCGCCGGCGGACGGCGCCAGCAGCACCTCGGCGCCGGCCTCGCGGGCGATCAGCATGCCGGCGGCGAAATCCCACGGAGAGAGGTCGAGCTCCCAGTAGGCGTCGACCTCGCCGGCGGCGAGGCGGCAGAGGTCGAGCGCGGCGCTCCCGCTGCGGCGGATGTCGCGGATGCGCGGCAGCACGGCGGCCACCACGGCGCCCTCGAACTCTCGCTCGGTCGTCGAGTACGAGAATCCCGTCGCAACGAGCGCCGTCGCCAGACCCTCGGGCACGCGCGCGCGGATCGGCCGGTCGTCACACACGGCGCCCGCTGCGGCCACGGCCCGGTACAGCCTCCTCGAGCTCGAGTCGAGGACGACGCCGACCTGCGCGTCCCCGTCGATCTCGACCGCGATGGAGACGGAGTAGGCGGGGTAGCCGTAGACGTAGTTGGTCGTGCCGTCCAGGGGATCGACGACCCAGCGCATGCCGCTCGTGCCCTCGCGCGACGCTCCCTCCTCGCCGAGGATGCCGTCGTCGGGCCGCTCGCTGCGCAGGCGGTCGACGATGAGCCGCTCGGCCGCCTTGTCGATCTGGCTGACGAGGTCCGTCGGTGACGACTTGGTCTCGATCGTCAGCGCCTGCCGCCGGCCGTCGGCATGGATGCGTCCCGCCTCCAGCGCGAGATCGCTCGCCAGGGCGAGCAGCTCGCGCAGGTCGGGCGGGGCGGCGGCGAACGGGTCGCGGTCGGTGGTCATGCGCTGGTCCTCCTGCGGCTGTGGCCGGGTCTTCGGGTCGGCCCGGGAGCGACGCCCGCCGACGCTAGCAGAGCCCCGCCGGGGTCACAAGGAGGGTTCCCCTCCGGGGCGAGACGAGAAGGGCCGGGCCGCTCTCGCGGCCCGGCCCTTCCTCTTGCCTCAGGCCGGGTGTGCCGACCCTGCTTCAGTGGCTCACGGCACGATGGCCTGCGCCGCGTCCGTCCACACCGAGTAGCTGATCGCATTCTCGGCGCGCACGCGGTAGTAGTAGGTCGTGCCGGCGGCGACGGAGGAGTCCGAGTAGGACGTCGCCGCGCCGGCGATGCTGACCGTGGTCACGTTCTGCGTGAAGCCAGCGTCAGTCGCGCGCTGGATCAGGTTGTCGGTCGCGGCCGGGTTGGTCGCGTTGTCGGTCCACGCGAGTGCGACCACCGGACCGGTTCCCGGCGTCGCCGTGAGGCCGCTCGGAGCGGCCGGCGAGACGAGGAACTCCATCGGCCGCATCATGTCGTTCTCTTCGTGGCCGAGCAGGTGGCAGTGCCACACGTACTCCCACCCGAAGTCGGTGGGGTTGTTCGGCACGTTGATGTAGTTGCCGTCGGTCGGGTTCACCACGCGGAGGGTCGCTCCCACCGGCATGGTCGGGTCGAGCGGCCGGATGCTGTCCCCGATCTTGAAGGGCAGCGACGGCGCGATGGGCCGCAGGGCGACGATGGCGTCCTCCAGCGGGTTCATGCGCACCGTCTCCTTCCAGCCCAGCTCGTTCGGATCGGGAGGCCTGATCGCGCCGTCCCAGCCCACGCGGTTGATGAGCTGCACGTTGAAGAGGTGGAAGTGGATGGCGTGCGTGTCGACGCCGTTGTGCGTGATCTTCCAGATCTGCGTGCCGTCACCGAGCGAGCCGACCTGCGTCGCCGCGTCGGAGTTGGTGATCTCCTCCGTCGCGGGGTCGAGGTAACCGAGCGGGATGGTGGTCTGCGTGTTGAAGTTGGTGAACGGGAGCTCGACGCCGAGGGTCGCGTTCATGCGGCCGTAGTTCAGCTCGAAGAGCTCCTGGATCGCCTTGGGCTTCATCTGGATGACGAGGCCGTCAGCCGTGGCTGTGGCTCCGGAGCCGCCGCCGCCGGTGATGACCACCTGCGGGGGCGACGTGTAGCCGGTGCCCGGGTTGTCGAGCGTGATGCTGCTGACGCCGCCGCTGGTGACGACGGCCGTGCCGGTCGCGCCGCTCCCGCCGCCGCCGGTGATGGTCACCGTCGGGGCGGAGGTGTAGCCCGTGCCGCCCGCGTCGACCGTGATGGCGGACAGCGGCATGGGCTGCCTGAACATGTTCAGCTGCGTGTCCTGGATCCGCGAGTACGTGTTGGTCGCGGCGCCGTACGCCTTCTCGGGCACGATCGGCGCCGGCTGGTCGACCTTGTAGGCCGCCGGGATCGCCTTCTTGAGCGCGCCCAGGTCGTACTTCTTGGCGTGCGTCTTGCCGACCACCTGGAACTGCAGGATGGTGCGCGTGTTGGGGGCGTAGCCGGCCTTGGTGCTGGCTGCGCCGCCCGATGAACGCTGGTCGGGGTCGCCGGTGTAGTAGTCGTAGCGTGGGTCGAACGCAGGCACGGGAGCCGGCGCGTCGTTGTAGAGGATGAGCTTCGCGCCCTTGGGCACCTGCGAGAAGTCGACGATGACGTCGGCGCGCTCGGCCGGGCCCAGCATGAGGGTCTTGTTCTCGACGTTGAGCACGACGATGTCGCGCCGGTTGTAGTTGTAGCCGACCGGCGTGTTAGGCAGGACCACCGGCTTGGGGAGGAACCCGCCCTCAGTGCCGATCTGGATGAGCTTGGGGCCGCGGGCCTTGGGGGACGGCACGCCGCCCTCGCGCCCGTCGGTCGGCCACGTGGCCGGCCAGCGCTTGTCCTTGGGATGCGCGACGGCCGCGACCATCGGGACGTCGCCCGACTTGGTCTGGAGGGTCGGGCGACCCTTGGCGTCCGTCTTTGTGACCTTGTTGGACTGCGCGAAGTACAGCTGCAGGTTGAGCGTACGGTCGTTGGACGCGTTCAGGATACGGAAGCGGTATGCCTGCCGGTGCACCTTGAGGTACGGGTAGGCCGTACCGTTCACGACCATCGTGTCCATGAAGGACTCGGGCACGAGCGACGGGTTAGGCGTGCCGGGGATCCACTGCGGCTCCCACGGCTTGGTGGCCGGGTCGTAGTAGGGATTGGCGACGAGCCCGTGCACGAGGCCGGCGCTCTGGGTGAGGGGTGGCCAGAACCACGGGCCGTAGTCCCACCGGCCCATGCCGTTAGCGCCCGAGTCGTCGTAGGGGTCCTGGTTGGTCATGTAGACGTGCGGGAACCACAGGCTGCCCTTGCCGCCCCAGTGGGCGATGTCCCACGTCGGGTCTTCCTGGGCCAGCTTGCTGGTGGCCGGGACGAAGGTCTTGTCCTGGATGATGAGCGGGATCTGCGTCGCGGGGATCGTCCCCGGCTTGACCGTCTGGGCGATCTTGCGGTCGGCGGCCGGGACGTTGACGTTGCCCTGGACCAGCTCGCCCTCGACCTTGTCGCCGAGGAGGTAGCCGGCAGCTTCACCGGCGTACACGTTGAGGCGGGTCATGCCGAGCGAGTGGTCGTGGTAGAACATCAGCCGCGCGCTCTGCTGGTTGGTGTAGTACATGGTGACGGCGCCCGGCCCGGGGTCGTTGGTGGCGCCGGCCGTGCCCTCGGGCACGACGTTGCCCTGGGCGTCGAACCACATGTCAGGGACGTTCTCCTTGCTGACGCCCGAGGCGTACGAGGTCGTCTCGCCGGCGGGAGTGATCCACTGGTTGGGCGTGCCGTCGCTGATCCACGGCGTCGCACCGCCGTGGAGGTGGACGACGGTGCGGTTCTGCGTGTACATCTCCGCGGCCATGCTGTCGGCGGAGGTGGTCGCGTCGGCGCCTGGGTCGGCGGGGAGTACGACCTGGAAGTGCGAGCCGTCGGTCACAGCCGACACCATGAAGCTGCCGTTGTAGGAGTCCGGCTGGAGACCCATCAGGTCGACCATCTCACCCACCTGCAACGTGGTCGGCATGGCTGCCGCCGTCGTGACGTCGATGGTGGTGCCGGCGCCGCCGGCGCGCGTGGCGGACGCCACGGTGCTCTGGTTCGGGCCACCGGCGTCACCCATCATCGTCGTGTCGGTCGGCAGGAACAGGTTGCCGCCGTCACCGGTCGGCAGTTGGTTCACGAACTTGACGCGGACCGGGCGGTCGCGCTGTGCGACGATCAGCGGTCCGAGGTACTGGATCGGCGCCGGCGCGACCGTGTTCTGGTGAGTCGCCGGGTCCGTGCCATTGTTGAGCTGGACGTAGCCGCGCAGCGTCGTCGGCGGCAGGTCCTTGTGCAGCTTCTCGGTGTACTGCCGCACGGCGATGACGTAGTAGTCAGAGCCGGGGAACGTCGTCGTGTCCGGCGTGGCGACGGGGATGTACTGCCCGAGGTCGTTCTTCGCTGTCGGCCCGAGGCCCGGCAGGGAGTCGACGAACTTGCGGATGTTGCTCGGGCTGTTGGCGTAGTTGGGCGTGCTGCCGAAGTAGTCCGGCACGCCGAGCGGGTTCATCGTCGGCGCCGTCTTCGGGACCGGCGCGGCCGCCATCTTGGCCGCCCGCGCCGCCGCTGCGGCGCGACGCTGCTGCCAGGTGACGCGGCCGTGGAAGACCATGTTGCCGACGCGATGGCTCTTCGTCGACAGCATGTCTTGCACCGACATCGCCATCGAGCCGCCACCCATGGTCATACCGGTGTGGTCGGGCCCCCCCGATCTTGCTCGGGCCACTCCGAACGCGCCCGAGGCTACGGCTACCACCAGGCAGGCGGCAGCCAGGACGTACGCAGTACGTCTGTTCATGTCCTTCCCCTCTGTTGCCCTGTTCCCCCCCGCGGCTGGCGTCCTCCGGGAGGTCTTCGTGGTCGAAGTCTGAAAATTCTACCCTTTGGACGCTCGCAATGCACTAAATCTTCCGTTGTCATGTGGGAAGACGCCGCGAACGTGGCGCGGTGAGCGTGGCCGCCCCGCGCCGGCGGGCGTGACGCCGTTGGCCGTGGCATACTACGACGTCAGTGGACGACCGCACGACAGTGCACGTACGGCGCACGGCCACGCTGGCGCTCTGGGCCCTGCTCGCCATCGCCTGCCTTCTGGGGCTCGCGGCGGCCGGCGCGACCTCGCCGCCCTCCTCCACCATGCTTCGTGAGCCCACTTATGTCGGCCCGCTCACCGCAGGCGCGCACGCTGCGCTCGGCGCGCCGCAGCCGGGGAGCGGCGGCTGGTACTGGCCGATCGGCACGGAGGACTTCCAGGGCTGGTCGGGCTGGCTGGACCCGCGCGGCGCCTACGTCCACGTCGCCCAGGACATGCCCTGCGCCTATGGCCACCCCGTGTATGCCATCGGCGACGGCGTGGTCTTCATCTCCCGCGCCGACACCGGTGGCTACGGTGTGGGCGGCGCCCCCGGCGGCTGCATCATCATCGCGCACACCACGGCTGCGGGGACCAGGTTCCACGCGCTGTACGGGCACGTGTACGGCCTGAAGGTCAAGACGGGGGAGCACGTGCAGGCGGGCGAGGTGATCGCCCGCGTCAACGGCTGCAGGCACCTGCACTTCAGCGTCCACCCCGGCTTCACCTACCGTGACGGCAACCCCTACGCCGGGCACGTCCCCAAGAGCTGGGCGGACCACGGCGGGTATGTCGACCCCGTCAAGTTCCTGAAGACCAACCCGCGGGCCGTGGCCTACGAGCCGCCCGCGCTGCCGAGGACCGAGATCACCACCCAGGCGCCGCCGCTGCAGTTCGGCGCCGCGGCGGGCTTCGCGTACTGGACCGAGGAGGGCGGCGCCGGCTCCGTGACGTGGCGTGATGACCTCTCCACCGGCGCGCGCACCGCACTCGCGCCCGGCGACGTCGTGCCCGCGTTCGACACCCGGCGCTACGACTTCGAGGCGCTGGCGGCGCCGGCGCTCGGCTTCGCCGTCAGCGACCACGAGCCCGTGCTCACGCTCAAGGCGAAGCACGACACGCCGCCCTGGGGCGAAGACGCCTCGCTGGTCGCCAGCCTCACGAACTTCGCTGGTGCGCCGCTCCAAGGCGGCATCCTCAAGCTGCAGCGGTCCAACGGCGGACGCTGGGAGAACGTGCGCCTGGATGTGACGGGGGCCGCCGGCGAGGCGACGTTCCTGTACACGCCGTCGGCTGCTACGGCGCTGCGAGTGACCTTCGCGCCGCCCGCCGACCAGCCGGCGGCGCGCATCTACCTCGCGGCGCGCAGCAAGAACGTGACGGTCACGCCGCACGCGGCGCTCACGACGCCGCGAGTGCCGGCAGTGATCGACGCCGCCGACCTCGTGACGGCGGCCGGCGACCTCCTGCCGCACCATCCGGCCGGCGGCTACAGCGTCGACCTGGTGTTCCAGCGGCGAGCGGACGGCGGCGACTGGGTGACGCAGCTCACGGTCGCCGCCGTGAACCGCGACATCAAGGGCTCGGACGCGACGAGATTCGTCGGCCACGCGCGGCTCAGTGCGGGCTCGTGGCGCGTCCAGGCGGTCCACCCCGCAGACGTCGCGCACGCCCTCTCCACGAGCTCCTGGCGCCCGTTCACCGTCGAGTGAAGCTCCCGCGGGCTGCTTGACCCGCCGTCCGCATCGTGGTTACCTGTGTGAGCTCGGGGGAGGTTGACAGCCTGTTCCGACCGGCTGCTCCAACGGGCGCGCTTTCTGGCGAACGCGCCGCAGGAGTGCCTTGGCGCTGTGCGCCGGGTCCGCGGTCTCGTCGGGGGGTGATGACCGCGTGCGACGACGGCCGGCGGAGTCCTTCTCCGCCGGCCGTCGCCATTCCCCGTCGACGCTCGTCGTTGTCCCGCCCGTTCGGGCGGTGCTACAGTGGACCGGCTGAGCCGGTGCGAAGCAGCCCGGGCGAAAGCCGCGTGAGAGTCCTCCCCGAGGGGCGGACGCCGAAGGTGCAAGGCGCGAGGGATGCGCCGAAACTCTCAGGCCAACGGAGCGCGGCCGGACGGGCCCCCGGATGACAGATGTGGCGCCGCCGCCGCGGCGCCGGCCGTCAGACAGGGTGGATATTCCACCCTGTCTTTTTCGTTTCCGGCGGAGCGGCGGCTCCCCGGACTTCGCGCGTTTCTCGAGCGCGTGGCCCGGGCAGGTTCGAGAGTCGACAGTGAGCGCGCACTGCGCCGACAGGGAGGCACGATGGCCGACGAGACGTATCCTCAAGAGCTGCGGTACTACAAGGAGCACGACTGGGTCCGCGTCGAGGGCGAAGACGCCATCTTCGGCATCACGTGGTTCGCGCAGGATGCGCTGGGTGAGATCGTCTACGCCGAGCTGCCGGGAGTGGGCTCCGACGTCACCGCCGGCAAGACCTACGGCGAGCTCGAGTCGGTCAAGGCGGTGAGCGACCTGTACTCGCCGCTCACCGGCGAGGTCGTGGAGATCAACGACGCCCTGCAGGACGAGCCGCAGCGCGTCAACGACGACTGCTACGGCGAGGGCTGGCTCCTCCGCGTCCGCATGACCGCGCCGAGCGAGCTCGGCGAGCTCATGGACGCCGAGGCCTACAAGAAGTTCCTCGACGAGGCCTGACCGCCGTGACGCCGACCCGGTACGTCCCGCACAGTGCCGCCGACGTCGAGGAGATGCTGGCGGCCGTACGGGCCTCCAGCGTCGACGACCTCTTCGCCGAGATCCCGGAGGAGGTGCGCCGGCGGGAACCGCTGGCGCTGCCCGCCGGCCTCAGCGAGGCCGAGGTCATCGCCGAGGCGCGGCGTCTGGCCGGCAAGGACACCCCGGCGACGCAGCTCGTGAGCTTCCTCGGCGCCGGCGTGTATGACCACTACGTGCCCGCCGTCGTGGACGCCGTGGTCAGCCGCGGCGAGTTCCTCACCGCCTACACGCCCTACCAGCCGGAGCGTAGCCAAGGCATGCTCCAGACGATCTTCGAGTTCCAGACGGCCATCTGCGAGCTCACCGGCATGGACGTCAGCAACGCCTCGATGTACGACGGGGGCACGGCGCTGGCCGAGGCCTCGTTCCTCGCCGGCGTGCAGACCCACCGCGGCGAGGTCGTCCTCTCGGCCGGCGTGCACCCCGAGTACCGGCAGGTGCTCGCCACGGAGTCGGCCGGGTACGGGCCGCGCCCGCAGACCGTCGGTCTGCTGGCGGGCGCGGCGACCGACCTGGACGCGCTTGCCGCCGCCGTCGGCGAAGACACGGCGGCGGTCGTCGTCCAGCAGCCGAACTTTTTCGGAGCGCTCGAGGACGTGCCCGCCGTCGCCGAGCTGGCGCACGCGGCGGGCGCTCTGCTGGTCGTGGTCGCCGACCCCGTCTCGCTGGGGCTGCTCGAGGCGCCCGGCAGGCTCGGCGCCGACATCGTCGTCGGAGAGGCCCAGGCGCTCGGCAACGCGATGGACTTCGGCGGGCCCGGCCTCGGCTACATGGCCGTCACCACCAAGCTGATGCGCCGCATCCCCGGCCGCCTCGTCGGCGAGACCGTCGACCTCGAGGGCCGGCGAGGCTTCGTGCTCACGCTGCAGACGCGCGAACAGCACATCCGCCGCGAGAAGGCCACGAGCAACATCTGCTCCAACCACGCGCTCAACGCACTCGCGACGCTCGTGTATCTCAGCTGGCTGGGCAAGGAGGGCCTGCCGGAGCTCGGCCTGCACTGCGCGCGCAAGGCCGCCTACCTGCGGGAGCGCCTGCTGGCGCTCCCGGGCGTGACGCCCTTCACCGAGGGCCCCGTGTTCCGGGAGTTCGCCGTGCGCCTGCCGCGGCCGGCGGCTGTGGTCGTCGACGCGCTCGTGCCCGAGGGATTCCTGGCCGGCGTGCCCGCCGGTCGCTTCGCCGGGCAGTACGCCGGCCTGCTGCCTGCCGAGGGCGGGGACGTGGCGTCCGCCGCCCTCGACGACGTCCTGCTCGTCGCCGTCACCGAGAAGCGTACGCGCGCCGAGCTGGACGCCTTCGCCGATGCGCTCGGCCGAGCCCTCGCGAGCGACGAGGTGGACCGTGGCTGACCGCGGCGACGCGCCCGTCTGCCGCCCGGCCGACGTGGACCGCACCACGATCTACGAGAAGTCCCGCCCCGGCCGGCGCGCGTACACGCTGCCCGAGCTCGGCGTGCCGGAGGTCCCCGCCGCCGAGCTCGTGCCCGAGTCTCTCCGCCGCTCCGCCCCCGCGCGCCTGCCGGAGATCAGCGAGATCGACCTGCTGCGCCACTTCACCGGGCTCTCGACGCTCAACTACGGCGTCGACAGCGGCAGCTACCCGCTCGGCTCGTGCACGATGAAGTACAACCCACGCGTGAACGAGGTCGCCGCCCGTCTCGACGGCTTCGCCGGGCTCCACCCGTACCAGCCGGAGTCGCTGGTGCAGGGAGCGCTCGAGCTGCTGTACGAACTCGAGCGCTGGTTCGCAGAGATCTCCGGCCTGCACTTCACGACGCTGCAGCCGGCGGCCGGCGCCCACGGCGAGCTCACCGGCCTGCTCATCATCCGC
>Ga0302321_100004012_pt1 | contig 12678 bp, 9 predicted proteins | sample Fen_T0_1_FD_202505 | JGI IMG/M metagenome (GOLD analysis project Ga0302321, IMG submission 202505) | Peat permafrost microbial communities from Stordalen Mire near Abisko, Sweden - Fen_T0_1 | ecosystem: Environmental > Terrestrial > Soil > Wetlands > Permafrost | place: Sweden: Abisko...
CGGCGCGACTCGTGACGCTCAGTGCCCAAAATGTGCAGGCCTCCCAGTTTAATCACCAGATCATGGTCCTCGTCACATTCCTTCACTTTTGTCTGTAATAGCGCCTCTTTCTCCTCTTCCGTCATATTCGCGATATGGTCCCGAATGGCCTCTTCTTTTTGCTCGCGATCATCATCATTGCGCACGGGCATATCGCGGATATAGTCGACATGCTCAGCATGTTTGCGCAGGATACTATCGAAGTAGCCGCTGGGATTGCCGCCTAACAGAATATCGGTACCACGACCGGCCATGTTCGTCGCAATCGTGATCGCGCCGCTACGACCCGCCTGAGCCACAATCTGCGCCTCACGCTCATGGTGTTTCGCATTAAGCACATTGTGCGGTATACCCTGCATCTCAAGCAGCGAGGAAAGATGCTCGGAGATCTCCACCGAAGTTGTGCCGACAAGAACCGGCTGCCGTCTTTCGTAACAATCTTTGATCTCCTCAACTACCGCCTTAAACTTGGCATCCTGTGTGCGATAGATCAGATCGGGGAGATCCTGACGAATTCTAGGCTTATTTGTTGGAATGACCACCACATCCAGTTGATAGATCTTATGCAGCTCTTCCGCCTCAGTCAGCGCAGTACCGGTCATACCAGCCAGTTTATCGTACAGGCGGAAAAAGTTCTGGAAGGTGATCGTCGCCAGAGTATGATTCTCACGCTGAACCTTCACGCCCTCTTTGGCCTCGATCGCCTGGTGTAGACCCTCGCTATAGCGCCGTCCGGGCATCTGTCGACCAGTAAACTCATCGACAATAACGACCTCGCCATCTTTCACGATATAGTCTTTATCGCGTTTAAAGATCACCTGGGCCTTGATGGCATTTTCCATATAGCGCGTCAGATCCAGATTCGCCTCGTCGTAAATGTTCTGCACACCGGCTAGCTTCTCAATCTTCTCGATCCCCGACTCATTGAGCATAACGGAGCGCGTCTTCTCCTCGACCGTGTAATCATCCTCTTGCTTAAGTTGCCTGGACCAGCGAGCAAACTGCGCATACGAATCGGTCGACTCCTGACCCTGACCAGAGATGATAAGCGGGGTTCGAGCCTCGTCAATCAAGATATTGTCAACCTCGTCCACAATCGCAAAATTCAGTTCGCGCTGCACCAGTTGATCGAGCGAAGCCACCATATTGTCGCGCAAGTAATCGAAACCAAACTCGTTATTTGTCCCATAGGTGATATCGGCCAGATAGGCAGCACGGCGCGCAGGAGATTGAGCATCGACCGCATTGATCAAAACTCCGACACTCATGCCCAGGAAGGTATAGATCTGGCCCATCCATTCAGCGTCACGGCGCGCCAGATAGTCATTAACCGTCACCAGATGCACGCCCTTACCAGTTAACGCATTGAGGTAGATAGGGGAGGTCGCAACCAGCGTCTTACCTTCACCTGTGCCCATTTCAGCGATCTTACCCTGGTGCAACACGTAGCCGCCAATCAACTGCACATCATAATGGCGCATCTTGATCTTGCGCCAACCAGCCTCACGCACAACTGCAAAAGCCTGTGGCAAGAGATCATCAAGCGTCTTCCCCTGCTTATAGCGCTTGACCATATCGGGGATAAGCGCATCCATCGCATCCGCTTTCAGCGCAATAATCTCTTCCTGGACTTGAAGCAAGATCGATGCAAAAAGTGGCTCTAAAAGCCGATGGGAGCCCTTGTCATCAGACGCCGTGCGAGCAGCCTCAAAACGCGGCCAGGACTCATCGAAGGCATCAGAGAGATCGTCACCCTCAATCTCTTTTAGCATCGGCTCGACTTCATAAAGCAGCGCAATACTCGCCTTTTTAGGGTCTGAAGAATTTTCTGGCCACTCCTGACGTTCTCTCGCCAGTTCTATCGCAGCGGTCACACGAAATGCATTTAATGAAGGTGAGAGCTTAGTATAACCCTGCTCAAAACACTCGGAGAGCGTATCGCGTAAGCGTTCTTTGAGTGCCACCTCTGGCTCATTACGATCAATTTTCTGACGGTACTCAGTGATCGCGGATTGAAGCTGGTTATCGGTGAACTTAGATACCAGTGGCTCAACCGCCTGCAGAGCTTCGCGGAAGAGCTTCAGCAGTTCCGCCTCCAGCACCATGCCTCCCTTGAGGTGGAGAAAAAGTTGAGAACGGAACTCGGTCGTCTTGGCTGTCAGCTCCTCATCACTCAACTTTCGCATCTCAGGCTCAAGCGCATTAATTTTCGCAATGATCGGCTCAATTGCCCTGATTTCTTTTTTATTGGGGTCGCCCATGATTTTTCCCAGCAGTTGCATACTAGCGCGTTCTCCTCATGCCTGGTACCGGCCGTTATGATCGATTTTAGATTGTATAGAAACGGACCGATAAGTCCGTAGATGACAAAATAGCTGCGTTTGTCTCATTATACCATCCTCCACATACTACTTTACATACTACGTTGGCGCATTCTATGTGTTACAGATTTAGCAGGCGGGAAAGCAATTTCGCCCTTCTCATCCCTTTAATGTTGGATCTTATCAGACGATCATCCCTTCGCGCTATGATACGGCTGTACAATGATAATAGCGGTTCTTTATGCGGAACGTGGAGGACGTGGATGCAAAGTCAAGATATCGAAGACACAACACAAAGCAATGATGACTCAATAATAAAAACACTAACGAACGAAGATCTATGCCTGAATGCGGCAGGAATAGACGATGCGCTAAAAAAAATATGTAGCTATTTCAGCAGCCGGATAGGCGTCGCAGATATAGAAATACTGAGTTTCTGTCTGCGGCATATCTTCTATAATACGAATCAAATTTATGCGTTCTTGCTCCCTGAATTAACAGCCTGTACGACAGAGAGTACACAACTAGAAAAGGATCACCCACGCGCTAGAAATATGCCGATGCGCAACATGAACACCAAAAGCATCAATATTCAATATCGTATCTGGAGCTCACTGCAAGAGCTAGAAGCTACACTTGAACGGCTCGAACCACTGTGCCAGCTTATCATTAGCGCCACCACAAATATGCTGAATGAACTGGACAGAACCTGTAGCGTACGCCCTAAAACACAGCCTATGGAGACAGACAAGGCACAACAAACACAAAGTGGACCCACTAACAAGAGACAAAACGATAATCACATCCAGGGCGATGACGACAACAAATGGCAATGGGGATTGGCACGCGCCATCGAAAAAATAGGCTTGTGTGCAAAGTACAACCAGTCACGCCTCTCATTTTCCGTCCAGTTCGCCATTCTGGAACCCATGATACCAGATCTTACACAGATTGACAGCGCACTTGATAACTTGTTCAAAAGCATTTGTGCAATCTTCTGCGACATCCTGCCAGATATCCAGTGCAGTGTCAGAGATGAGGATGAAAGCAGCGCCACCCTCTTGCTCGATCTCATCCAAAGGTGCGATCAGATATTGTTACAGCTAGTAATTTTGGCGGACCCTCTCCACGTACTAATGGGCCAATATACTCTTGAGACGACGTTACAATGATCTTAACCCCAGAAACATGCTCTTAACAAAACCGTAACCACAATGACGCCAAAAATACAGCCAGCACACAGTATGATTACTATCGATATATATAATATTCTATATGTAACGTAAGGAGTCGCCACATGTGCAAGGAGGCTATACCACTTCCTGCATCCGAACGAATAAACGATTCGTCGACCAGTCCCTATGTCTATACAATCGCTGAGAGCGTGCAAGACATAGCAGCCACCCTTCTGGGAATAACAAAAAATCAGGCGAGCCAGGCCGCACTGGTAACAGTCATGTTGCACTTCGACTCCCAGGAGAACACAGGGCCGAACCGGGCTGCAGACATTGATCAAAGCGTGCGTTATTATCTGGACAACCTGTGCAGGCTTGTACGCAGAACAGATTGTGTTTTTCTACACGGCATCTCTTTCCACTTCCTTTTGCGCGGCGCAAATCTGCAAGGGGCGAAAATAGTAGAAGAGCGCCTGTGGGATGCCCTCCTCTGGCGCGTCCACAACGCCAAGGACGACGGCATATTGCGCCCTTATCATATGACAATAGGGCATAGCGCATATCCGGAACCACACAAGGATGTCAATCTCTGTATCGCCGCCGCCAGAGTAGCACGCAAAAGTTTTGAAATTGCGCCTGAGAAAAGTTCCCGCCAAGCAACCCTAGCAAAAGATGCGGATCTACCAATATTGGCGCGGAGACTGGGCATACCTTATCTTTCACTACTTCCGCATAAGTTACCCTTAAATATCAAGCGACTTGTGAGCCCACAGCTCGCGCAAGAACTACGCTGCTGCCCACTGGGACGCGAGCGCAACACGCTAACAGTGGCGATGTCGGACCCGCAAGACAACCATGCACTGAAACGTTTACAGAAGGAGACGGGCTTACGCATCTTCCCTGTCCTGGCCCATCCGCAGGAGATCCAAACCGCTTTGGAGCGCCTGGTCTAACAGATCCAAATGTAGTCACAGCCAATCAATGCGTATCTATTAATAATGTTAAAGGTACTTCCTAACGTCATTAAACATTGCATGCAGATCAAGATGAATTATGAAGATAGTCAAGTGTTCTGTACAGTTCCAATATAGCGTACTTTGCATAAAAAATACAACTTGCTAAGATAAAAGGGCTATTGCATAGGAGGTTTAGCCATAAACAAGGCGGAACGTCGAGTAAATAGAAAAGGAGCCTTTCTTCTGATGGCATGGGGGAAAAGAAAGACTCCTTTTCTTGTGTTAGACTGCGGGCTGTGCTGTCTGGTGCATCGCCTCGATCAAGACGCGAGCAACTTCGGGGCGTGAGAACTCGCGTGGTGGCTCCTGGCCATCCTGAAGCATCTGGCGCACCTTTGTCCCACTGAGCATAACATGCTGAGAGGCATCATGCGGGCAGGTCTTTTTCGAGGCCATCGAATCGCAGACGCGACAGAAAAAGGTATGGTCGAAGAACATCGGCGTGATCCCGAGCTTCTCAGGATCAAACTCGGCGAAGATATAATGGGCATCGTAGGTACCATAGTAGTTACCGACGCCTGCGTGATCGCGACCAACAATAAAATGGGAGCAGCCATAGTTCTTGCGCATCAAGGCATGAAAGATCGCTTCGCGTGGGCCTGCATAGCGCATAGCGGCAGGGAGCACGCCCAGAGCCACGCGATCCTTGGGATAGTAGTTTTCTAGCAGGACCTCGTAACAGCGCATACGTACATCGGCGGGAATATCGTCACCCTTAGTATCGCCAACTAGAGGATGAAGATAGAGGCCATCAACCGTCTCCATCGCACATTTCTGGATATATTCATGGGCGCGATGCACTGGATTACGCGTCTGGAAAGCTACAATCCGCTTCCAGCCACGCTCTGTGAAGAGTGCACGCGACTGAGTCGGGGTATAGCGATATTGCGGGAAGGCCTGTGTCTGCAAAGCCACCACACGAACCGGGCCACCCAACAGTACATCACCCTGCTCAAGAAGAACTTTGATGCCAGGGTGGGCCGCATCTTCCGTGCGATAAACAAATTTAGCTTCATACTGTTTATCGTACGTATATTTTTCCTGAACCGTCAGGATCGCCTGTAGCACACCCTCTGCATTCACCAGAGCGACATCCGAGCCTTCCTGTATGCCAGCAGCTTGCTCAGAAGTCACAGGAAACGTGATCGGAATCGACCAGGGCAGGCCGTTTGTCAGATGCATAGAGCCAACGACACTCAGATAGTCATCACGTGTCATAAAGCCACGTAGAGGGCTATAGGCACCCTGTGCAAGCATCTCCAGATCGGCCAGTTGACGCGATCCAATCGTAATATGCGGCAAGCTCTGTGCGTGATCCAGCAGAGTAGCTTGCTCCGCCGCATCAGCCATATTGATTACGAGGCTACCACCGTGAGGAGCAATCAAACCATGTGACATTGTACGTATCTATCCTTTTCTCTATTCCTACACGTTACACAGGAAAAGGGTCCTGAACTTACAGAACATAGAGTGCACTTTTCCCATTGTCAAGACAACACGAGGAAATGGAATAACACAGCATATCAGGCATCCAGCCTAGAGATAACCAAGAGCGGTCAGGCGATCCGTAACCTGCTCCGACTCCTCCTGGGGATCGAGATAGCCAAGCTCCTCAAGTTTCGCGAAGATCCGCTGCACGCTCTCTTCGATTGACTCTTTATCCGTCTCAACAACCAGTTCGGGGTTCAGTGGCTCCTCATAGGGATCATCCACGCCTGTAAAGTTTTTGATCTTCCCCTCATCAACCAGCTTATACAGGCCCTTCACATCGCGCTCACGACAAACTTCCAACGGACATTTCACGTAGACCTCTACAAAATTGGAAATCTCGTTCCGCGCCCACTCGCGAGCCTCACGGTAAGGAGCGATGGCTGCTGAAATACAGATCACACCATTGCGGGTCAGCAGACTACAGACGAAAGCAATGCGCTTAATATTGGTATCGCGATCCTCGCGGCTAAAGCCCAGACCTTTACTCAGATGAGTACGAACGACATCTCCATCGAGTATCTCAACATTGCGGCCACGTGCCTGCAGACGCTTCTCTATAATCTCTGAGAGAGTGCTCTTACCGGCACCCGAAAGACCTGTAAACCAGATTGTGAAACCCACATTCGCCATAAAAATACGTTCTCCTTCAGTGTTCATCCAGTAATGAGGCATATGCTCAAGACCACCTGCCTGGCTGAAAATCAGGTACGCGTAGAGAGCACCTCAACAGTGTATATGATCAAAGCGCTGGTGATGTTGCGACCCGCCTGAGCATCTTTGCTGGCACGGCTTCATGGAGTGCTTCATAGAAGTATATTGTAACATCTGTTGCAATTAAATGCTATAAATTGAAACGCCTCCTCTATTTAACATACAAAATAGCAACAGGAGTCACATTATATATGAGCAATTTTCATATATGGAAGAGATGCAAGCCAGAGAGACTAGAGCTATCATCAAGCAGCTATTCCAATTTTGCACTTTTCTCTATCGCTATGCAAGGCAGAGAAAAAGGCAAAATGAAGAGGCAAAAGTATACTAAAACTGCACAGCACCGATGCAGCGCAGCAGAATACTTTTGCCTCTTCTCTATTTATGAGAGTAACTTTACAGGTTAAGATTGCACAGGCGGAACGGGAGCGGCGGGATGCAAGGGTTGCGCAACTTCCGCGTTGTTCATATGCAACAGCTCTTCCCGCACAATCGTCACATCTGGTGGCGCACTGATGCCAATTTTCACGCGCTCGCCTTCGACGGCCAACACCGAAATGTTAATAACCCCAGCCAGAACAATACTTTCACCAACTTTTCGTCGCAATACAAGCATAGAAAGCTCCCTTCATAAGAAGCATAGCCTAAGCGTCCTTGCGCCGCGACTAACATTAGCAAGGGCGCCACATTCAGCGTGAGCACATCAATCCAGGAAGATCGAAGAGAGAACGCAAAGCAAAATGACACTATCACAAGACGCAAAGGACCGACAGAATGGGTAGAGAGAATCAGTAATACACGTATTACAGGTATATCCAGTAATATTAACATATTCACTCTTGATGCACATAAATCCTTCCTCCACCCATAGACCTCTCTCCACCATTATAAGGCAAATAATCGGTCATTATAGAATATTCAAGAGAGAAACGCACAGATATTAAAAGGGTATCAGGAAATTTTGCGCTTTGAACGAGTTCCTCTACCTGCCACTATGTTTGACTTATCCATGTTTTGCTGGGCAAAATCGGCACCGACATTCTGCATTTTAGGCATATGCCCTTGCTTCCTCACACTTGTATCATCGTGCGTAGACATGATACGGTCGCCTGCTTGATAGCCATAGAGGGTTGAACGCAAGCGCATAATAGCCTGAATATGCAGTTGGCAGACCCGCGACTCCGATACCGTAAGAATTTTGCTAATCTCCTTCATTGTCAACTCTTCTTGATAATAAAGTGCAAGCAATATTCTCTCGCGCTCAGGGAGATTATCGATTGCAAAAGCAAGAGTATCAGTCAACTCCCTTTGCTCCATTTGTTCAACGGGGCCTGGGGAACTATGATCTTCAAGAAGCTCTGAAAGGGATGTCACCTCATCATCTTGTAAAAGAGAGCCGAGAGGTGCATCGAGCGAAAGCACCGTAGCATTCATCTCTAGCAGCATCTGCCGATATCGCTCTGTAGAGACCCCTATCTCCTGCGCCACCTCCTCCTCTTTAGCCGGTCGTCCCAAACGCTGTTCTAGCACTGCCAACGCTCCTTCGACCTGGCGAATCCGCGAAATAGCGGAGCGTGGCAACCAATTGAGTGAGCGCAGTTGATCAATGACTGCGCCTCGAATGCGCACCGAGGCAAATGCTTCAAAGCGCACACCACGAAAGGGATCGAAACGATCGATTGCATTGATTAGGCCTATCATACCATAACTGACAAGGTCCTCCGGATCTAACAGGCCTGTAGGCGGTATTCCTAATCTTCCGACTACAAAGCGAACAAGAGGAGCATATAAAGTGATCAACGTATTACGCTGATCCGCAGTTTTCTGAGTAACGAATTCTTCCCACAGTTGATCTATTTTGACTAGCGCTTCTGTACTCATACGACACCTTCTTTGCATAACAAGCACTCTTCCATTCATTCCCCGCCACTGTAAAAAGAAGTGTAGCTTGAAAGCCAGTACCCTTAATATTGACACAGGTCCTTTGATTGTTGCGCAATAGTCCTGCATAATTGTGGGATGTAGATTCCTAAGCGAGCGTCGATAAAGAAGAGAAGGCAGTCAAAGCAGCATGATAAATCTAGATTATCACAAATAGTTGCAAAGCAGATGAAAAGAGATAGAGGGGAAATATGCAAAAATTAGATGGCTTTTCCGAAAAATGTGAAAAGATGGCCTATCCTGTGGAGACTCAACACTATAAAGCTGGCAGCGTGAAAGAGCAGGCAATGTTGGACCAGCTACTCGCGACAGGCTTTCAATGGGATGAAGCAACGACACTTCTTGCTATGCGCGAGAATCTCTGTGAGAATCCCGAAATGCGCCAAAGGATGCTCGATGATCATCGCATGCACTTTGTAAAGTGGCTCCATGAGCATGGCATTATTGGGGAAAAATAAAGCGACCAAAGCAAAATATATCCCCACCTGAGAACTCTAACTCAGGCAGGGATAATGGATCGGTGAGAATCATAGGCAAGCAGGGCTTATCCACGAAATTTTACAATAGTTACGCCATCACCCCCCTCCTGGGGAGGAGCGGGAACATAGGATGCAACCAATGGATGGTGCGCCAGACGTTCACGTACGGCAGTTCTAAGCGCACCCGTGCCTTTCCCGTGGAGAATACGCACCGACGACATACCCGAGAGTACGGCATCATTCATATAGGTATCTAGCTCTTCTAGAGCGTCCTCGACACGCCAGCCACGCATATCCAATTGAGAACTGACCTCGGGACGCTCTTGCAGGTCCGGCAACACAATATTTGGACGTGTGTTGCGCTCCTCAGCCGAGGCCTTTCGCTTACTGATACGTTCGATATTATCTACGTTGACACGAAAGCGCAGGGCACCCATCTGCACCTCAGCCTCATTATGGTTGGGAGAAAGACCGAGCAGCTCGGCGTTCTGCCCAAAGCTAAGCACACGCACAGTATCGCCAATCTGCAATGGACCATCCAGGCGCTCGGACTTCTCGACAGGCCTCTGACGTTGTGGCTCGGGTATTGCAGCCACGCGCTCTTCCATACCGCGCACCTGCTGACGCGCTTCGCTCACCCGATCACGCGATACACGACCACGATCAATCTCCGTGCGTACTTTTGCTAGCTCGACCAGTACTCCATCCAGCTCACGGCGTGCCTGGGCGCGTGCTTCATTAAGGATACGAATACGTTCTTCCTCTAGCTTCTGCCGCTCCTCCTCTAACTGCTTGCGCTGATATTCGGCCTCGTTGCGCTCCATGTTCAGATGGAAACGCTCATCTTCTGCCGCCTTGCGCTCAGACTGCAGATCCTCCAGCAAATTCTCCATACGCACGCCTGCACTGCCCAAAAATCTGCGCGCACCACGGGTAATACGGCCATCCAGACCCAGGCGTTGGGCAATTGCCAGAGCATTACTACGGCCCGGTAGGCCAATGCTCAATTTATAGGTCGGTGAGAGCGTCTCAACGTCAAACTCGACCGATGCATTCACAACCCCCTTCTGCTCATGTGCAAAGGCCTTCAGCTCAGAGTAGTGCGTGGTCGCGACAGTTGTTACCTTGCGATCAAGCAGGAAGGTCAAGATCGCACGAGCCAGGGCAGATCCCTCATCAGGATCGGTACCAGCGCCCAGCTCATCAAGGAGTACCAGCACATTGATACGCCTGGTCTCGCGCTTCACCAACTCATCGGCCATTGCACCACGAATATCGGGGGTCGCCTGCTTGCGCTCCTCTTCCACGGTCCGTAGAATCTCAATGATGCGACTCATATGCGACGAGAAGGTGCTGAGATTCTGCTCAATGCTCTGCTCATCGCCGATATCAGCAAACATATCCTGGAAGATCGTCACTTCAGAATCATCGTCCGCAGGGATATGCAAGCCCGCCTGAGCCATCAAGGAGAGCAGGCCCACCGTCTTCAAAGCAACCGTTTTTCCACCTGTATTCGGGCCAGTAATCACAACCATAAAGAAGTCGACGCCAAGATGGAAATTCGTCGGTACCACATTCCCTGTTAGCAAAGGGTGACGAGCGTTACGCAGATTAATAATGCCCTGGTCATTCAAGCGCGGAGCATTTGCTCGCGTCATACGGCCAAAACGGGCTTTTGCCAGATGGAAATCAAACTCGGCCAGCAGTTCGACCGTCACCAGCAATGACTCCGCTTCAACGCCAATCTCTCCGGAGAGCGCACGTAGGATACGATCAATCTCCTGGCGCTCCACAAGCTGCAACTCGCGCAGACGGTTATTCAGCTCCACGATCACCATTGGCTCCACAAAAAGCGTTGCGCCGCTGGAGGACTGATCGTGCACAATACCGCGTACCTGACCACGAGCATCGGCACGAACAGGTACCACGAAGCGATCATTACGCGTCGTAATAATCGACTCCTGCAAGGCCGAACCGAACTCACCGACAAGCGTGCGTAGACGTTCTTGTAAGCGCTGGTTCGCACCACGGATATCAAAACGCACCTTGCGCAGGGCCGGACTCGCCGTATCCAGCACCTCGCCCTCCTCGCTCACCGTCTCCTCAATGCGGCGCACAATCTGTGGGCGTACAGGGATATCAGCTCCCAGAACGTGCAAAAGCGGATAGACGGTTGGATCAAGCTTCTCCAGTATACGCGAGACATAGGCAGCACTTCTCAGCGTTGTCAACACATCTACTAGATCAGCAGGCAGCAGGACTCCATCACGAGCAGCACGAATCAACAAAGGACGAATATCATGAGCACCACGCACACCAACATCCGTATTTAAATCAAGCAAACGCGAGGCTTCGGAGGTATAGTCCAGGCGGCGGCGCACCTCCGTAATATCCGAGCTTGGCTCCAGGGCCAGGACCAGATCTTTACTGGCAGTGAAAGCGGCCTCACGCGCCACCTTCGCCAGTATCTTTGGATACTCCAAAGTTTGAATACTTTTCTCGTGCATAGTCTAGTTTCGAGTCCTTTACATAGAGACGCCCAACTATGGGCACAGTTTTTTCATCTTTAATAATAACAAGAGTAAGATATCATAAACCCGCCAGAGAAAACAACAAGAAACAATAGATCTTGCGCAACAAGCACGTTTAGATTGGAACTACAATAGCAGTTTAGCGTATATACTGAATAGACGTTGTTTAGAAAGCAGGAAGAGATTAAAGAAAGGCTTGGAGATAAGGCAGATGGAGCTCCATATTGGAGAGCGCGTCTTCTGGGGCGCACCCGAAGTTATATATTTGGAGGGAGAAATCATCTCACTCGACCAGGAGTCACAAACGGTCCTTGTCCATATCGATCGTGCCACCTCTTATTCAGCGCATCTGATCGACACAAATGTGCCTTTTGCCGCCGATGGCGTTACTCAGCTTAAAGGTAATAGCCCTCCCGGCACTACAAACAAACGCAATATAGAACGCCAACCATTACCAAAAATGAGCGACGCAGAAAAGGTGCGTAGTACGGCCGCAACAGCAGTGCATCAACAATATGGCTATACATTACCGGCAGAACAAGAAAAAGAACTGATCGACCAGGTCGCACAGGCTCTAGAAAATGATCCAGCCACCAAAGCTCGTATCATAAAATCTATGGACGAAATACTCAAGCGCGAATGGTAAACGCTGGCAGATAACAGGCTTCGTAGCAGCTTTCAGGGGCCAGAAAGAGGTAGATCTGGTTGAGGTCGCTCGTTTTAGTAACCTTTTTTGGTAGAAAGAGCAACTTTTTACAAAGACTAGTAGACAACAATTATAAAGACACATATACTAGTTTATACCAGTTAACGAACTAAAATTATAACTTCGCAGGATGGACTCAGACTCATGACCTGTAAGAATTGCAATGCGCCGTTAGAAAAGCAAGCACGCTTCTGCATTAAATGTGGTGCTCGTGTGTCAGAGTCCCAAGAAAGCCAACTGCCTGCAACAACGCCGCCAGACGCAACAG
>Ga0302321_100004013_pt1 | contig 12674 bp, 12 predicted proteins | sample Fen_T0_1_FD_202505 | JGI IMG/M metagenome (GOLD analysis project Ga0302321, IMG submission 202505) | Peat permafrost microbial communities from Stordalen Mire near Abisko, Sweden - Fen_T0_1 | ecosystem: Environmental > Terrestrial > Soil > Wetlands > Permafrost | place: Sweden: Abisko...
GAATCTCCGACCGTGGACAATGCTGAGCATCTGGAGATTATCCGATTCACGATCGAGGTCGCGCGAGGCCGCGTCCCCGTGATCGCCGGCACCGGCTCCAACTCGACCAAGGAAGCCTGCGACATGACGCGCGCCGCCGATGAGGCCGGAGCCGATGGAATGCTGCTGGTGGCCCCCTATTACAACCGTCCCACTCAGGAAGGACTTTACCAACATTTCACAAAAATTGCCGACGCCACCGACAAGCCCCTGATGCTTTATTCGATTCCGGGACGGTGCGGCGTGGAGATCAGCGTCGGCGTGATCGAGCGCCTTCGCGCCAAATTTCCGCACGTGGCTCATATCAAGGAAGCGGGCGGCAGCGTCGACCGGGTGGACCAGATCATCCAGGCGATGGGCGATGCCGTCACCGTGTTGAGCGGCGACGACAGCCTGACCGTTCCATTCATGGCCGTCGGCGCCCAGGGCGTCGTGAGTGTCGTGTCGAATTATTTTCCCCGCGATGTGACGCAGCTCGCCCGCCACGCCCTTGCGAACGATTTCCGCAAGGCCCGCGCCCTGCACCGCAAACTCTATCCGTTGTTCAAGGCATTCTTCATCGAATCAAATCCCGCCCCAATGAAGGCCGCCCTCGCCCAGGCCGGACGCATCAGCTCGGATGAAGTCCGTCTGCCACTCTGTGGCCTGAGCGCGGCGAATCGCAAGATCCTGCTCGACACGCTGGCCGCTTACCACCGCTGAGCCGAATCCTCGCCATGTCGCTTCAGATTCTTCTCAACGGTGCCCGCGGGCGAATGGGCCTGGCCATCGCCGGCCTCGCCTCCGGCATGAACGCCAACATCCGCGCCGCCACCGATGCCGGCGACAATCCGGCCCTGCAGCTCGACGGCTGCGACGTCATCATTGACTTCAGTTCGCACCACGCCACGCGATCCCTGCTCGAGCTGGCCGTCGCGCGGCAAAAACCCATCGTGATCGGCACGACCGGCCACAACGCGGCCGATAAGGCCGCCCTGCTCCAACTCGCCGCCAGGGTGCCGTGTGTCTGGGCCGGAAATTTCTCCGTCGGCGTGAACCTGCTGTTTGCCCTGACCCGCCGGGCCACCGCGGTGCTCGGCGCCGACTACGACACCGAGGTCGTCGAGATGCATCACCGTTTCAAGAAAGATGCCCCCAGTGGCACGGCCGCACGCCTCTTGGAAATCATCTTGGAGGAACGGGCCCTCGATAGTTCCGCTCTTCGCCACGGACGTTCCGGCATCACGGGCGAACGCCAACCCACCGAGGTCGGAGTGCACGCCTTGCGCGGCGGCGACGTCATCGGCGATCATACGGTCATCTACGCCGGCCTCGGCGAACGGATCGAACTCACCCACAAGGCGAGCGACCGTGCGGTGTTCGCACGCGGTGCCATCCGGGCCGCCCACTGGCTCGTCGGACAAAAGCCCGGGGTCTACGACATGCAGGACGTGCTGGGCTTGAAATGATCACCAGCATCTCCGGCCTCCTGGTCTCGGCCTCTCCCCTTCGGGCCATTGTTGAAACCGGCGGTTTCGGCTACGAAGTAAACATTCCCGTGACCACCGCTGAGCGGCTTCCCGCCCTCGGCCAGGCGGTCAAGCTCCACACCTTGGCCGTCTATCGCGAAGACTCCCAGACCCTCTACGGTTTCACCAGCGAGGAGGAACGCGATTTCTTCCGCTTGTTGGTGGAGAAGGTCACCGGCGTGGGTCCCAAAATGGCCCTGAGCGTGCTGAGCAAACTTTCCCTCGCGACATTGAAGGGCGCGATTGCCGCCGGCGATGTCGCCCTGCTGGCAAAGTGTCCGGGCATCGGCAAGAAAACCGCCGAGCGCCTGGTCATCGAACTGCGCGACAAGTTAAATCCCGCCGATCTCGGCTCCGTTCCTCCGACCGCCATCGAGGGCAAACCGAATGCGCCCGTCGCTTCGGAGAATCGCATTCGCGACGCCGTACTCGCTCTGGTGGCACTCGGGTATAAAGCGGCCGACGCCGACAAGTCCGTGCGTCAGGCTTGGGTGGCCATGGGCCCCGCGGCCTCGACCGAGGCCTTGATCAAGAAAGCGCTGGGCTGAACCTCAGCGCTGGAATTGGAAGGCCGCCGACTCGGTCCGCGGCGCCGCCGGTTTGTTGCGGAACGCACGGGTTGACGAACTCGATTGCGGATCAAAAACTCCATCCTCGAAGAGCGAAGGCGCCCGGCTCGGCTGGATCGATCCATTGGCAAACGCGCGGATTTCCTCGCGCCGCATGGCGGCCAGCATCGCGGCGTAATCTTGCTCGGCCACGAGACTATTGGCCCGCGGTGCGGCGACCTTGGCTTCCGGCGCCACGACCGTTTGTGTCGCTGGCGCAACCGGGGTTGGGAGGGCGACTACCACCGCGGGTGCTGTTTTTGCGGAGGTGGCCACCTGCGGGGCCGAAACGGTGCCGGCGAAATTTCCCCGGACAAAAACGAGCGCGGCGCAGGCGGCGGCCAGGCCAGCCGCATAGTAGGTCCACGGAGTCTGGCGGCGGCGACCAGGTGCCTCGAAGCGCGCGACGGCGCCCTGGCGGGCCATCGCCACGGCGGGCTGACCCGATTCTTCGGTCCGGAAACTCTCGTAAACCAAAGTCGTCGCACGGTGCATCTGGCAATACTGGCGGTACACGGCCCGGCGGCGGGGACTGGCCTGCATCTCGGCTTCAAGCTCGGCCATTTCTTCGCCCGAAATCTGTCGGTCGATGTAAAGGTTAACCAATTCGATGAAACGGTTGTCTTTCATGGCTGGAATTCTCCCCCTAGTTTTTCGCGCAGGCTTTCGCGGGCGCGGGCAATCCGGCTTTTGACAGTGCCGACGCTGATGCCGAGGATCTCGGCGATTTCTTCGTACGAAAGGTTTTGAACGTTGCGCAGGATCAGGATTTCGCGGTGCTTCTCGTTCAGGAGTTCCATGCACTCCGCCACGCGGTTGACGAATTCCTGGGTGACCGTCGCGTCTTCGGGCGTTTCCTGCTCGGTCGGGATCAACTCGGCCAGCGTGGTCTCGTTGTCGCCGCTCACCGGGGCGTCAAAGGACACCGACTTGTCGCGCTTTCGCCGCCACCAGTACCAATAGCGGTTCCGGGCCAGATTGGTCGCAATTTGGTAAAGCCAGGTTGAAAACGCCGAATCTCCACGGAAATTGACCAATCCGCGATGCGCCCGGATGAACGCATCCTGGGTCACTTCCTCCGCATCCTGCTGGTTGCGGAGAAGCTGGTTGGTCATCGCGTAGATGCGCGCCCAGTAACGGGTCACCAATTGGTCAAACGCTGTCGGATCGCCGCCCTTGAAGCGGTCCACCAGCAGACGATCCAACGCTACTTCCTGGGCTTTGGCTGTCATAGGATCAGGTTCATTCTGATCCGGAAATTTGAGGATTGTTCCCACGAATAACTCGAGTTGAGGGGTACCTTGGCGGACTCCGAGGCCGTTGGTCAATGACAGCTTGTTAACGATAATGACGTCACTTGAGTGTAAATAATACTTGCCTTGCCGCTGAAGCGAAAAATTATCTCCACTTCTCCCTGCTAGTTGGGGTCGATAGCTCAATGGTAGAGCAGCATCCTTTTAAGTTGTTGGTTCCGGGTTCGAGTCCCGGTCGACCCACCAGCTGGAGACTTTTTTGCGGAAGACGGCTTTTTGCCGAATCCAAGGTTGAATTTTCGCGGACACGCCCACAGTGTCTCGTCACAGTAATAACTTAGACGATCGCTTTTACCACCGTGCCAACCATAACCCAAGTCAAACGCATCGTCATTATCGAAGACCAGACCGCAATTCGCGAGATGCTGGCCGAAATCCTCCGCATCGATCCCGCTTACGAGATCGTCGGTGAATGTGGCGATGGCCTCAAAGCCTGCAACCTCTGCCTCGAGCTTAAGCCGGACCTTCTCGTGCTCGACGCGCGACTTCCGGGCCTGAGCGGGGTGGATATCCTGCGCCGGATCAGCAAACAGCTGAAAAACACGCGCGTCCTGATCTTCTCCGGTTATGAGAGTCCCGCTCTCGTGCGCGAGATGCTCGAAGCCGGCGCCCACGGGTTCGTGGAAAAAACGGCCGGGCTGATGGAATTCAAGAAGGGACTCGAAACAATTGCAAACGGCGGCACCTACTTCGGCCCCGGCGTTGCCGCCCTCCTCCGGAACGTAGTAGCGAATAACAGCCCGACCGGCAGCGTCGACAGCCTGACGGATCGCGAACGTGAAATTCTCAAGCTGGTCGCTGAAAGTAACAGCACGAAGGACATCGCGCAGAAGCTGAGCATCAGCGTCAAGACGGTCGATAACCACCGCACCAACCTGATGCGGAAGCTCAACCTCCACGACGTCGCCAGCCTCACCCGGTACTCCCTTGAGATTGGTCTGATCGATCATCGCGTCCAATCGTGGTAATTGGTGGCGGGACGTAAGTTTCGTTCTTGCTCGCACTTGGCCTTTGTCCAATAACCACCGGCATCCTCTTTCCAGAAAATCATGAAGAATGTTTCCAAACTCCTCGGTCTGACATTGGCCGTATCCGCATTGTTTCTCACGGCTTGCAAAAAGAAGCCGATCCGTCCTGACCCGACGACCACCGCTATGGGGCCGGGCAACGGCGTGAATCCGGAAGCGATCGCCGTGGCCGATGGTACCAACCTGACCGGCCGCGATCCGAATGCCGGCACCCCGGGCGACGAAAACCACAGCGTGGTTGACCCAATTTATTTTGCCCTCGATCGCTCCGCCGTCGCTCCGGCGGAACGCCCCAAACTCCAGGCCGCCGTCAAGTGGCTGCAGGAAAACACCGGCAAGAATCTGGTCCTGATTGGCCACTGCGACTGGCGCGGCACGGCTGAGTACAATCTCGGTCTCGGCGACCGCCGCGCAAACGCCGTCAAGCGTTACCTCGAATTTCTCGGCGTCGATGCCGCCCGGCTCGAGACCCTCTCCAAAGGATCGACCGACGCCAAGCAAGGCGGCGGCGATTCCGAATGGCAGAAGGATCGCCGGGTAGACTTCGTCGAGCTGAAAAAGTAAATCTCCTTTCATCAAAAAGCCGCGGAGCAATCCGCGGCTTTTTTTGCGCCCTACATCGAACCTCGCAAGCAGCGATCACCTTCGGCACCCGGTGTCAGTCGTGCCAATCCGGGCGCCGACAACGCGGTCAACCCTTCGCCAATTCCGCGAGCATTCGCTCCGAGGCCTCGATGCCTTTCTCCATCACGCCGAGGTGGAAGCTCTCATTCGGCGCGTGCAGGTTATCCTCCGGGAGAAACAGCCCCATCATCACCGCGTCCAGCCCGAGCACTTGGTTGAGATCGGCGATGAGTCCGACGCTGCCGCCCTCGCGCAGATACAACGGCGCCTTGCCCCAAACTTCCGTCACCGCCTTGTCCACCGCGCGAAAGGCGCGGGCCAGAATCGGCGACTGGTTCTTGGGCGTGTTCGTGCGGTCCGGAGGGATCGCCACATACGGCGTAGCGTAATGCTGCTCGGTGATCTTGAGCGTGACACCCTTCGGGCACCGGGAGCGAATTGCGTCAAAAATTTTCTGCTTGGTGTTGTCCGGAGTCTGGTTCGGCACCAACCGGCAGGAGATCTTCACGCTGGCCTTGCTTGGTATCACCGTCTTGGTGCCGGCCCCTTGATAACCGCCGCTGAAACCATTGAACTCCAAAGTCGGCAGGAAGCGGATCGCCTCGAACGGAGTGTAGCCAGGCGGAGCGTGAAACTCGGCGATGCCGAGAAAATCCGCGTAGGGCTTCTCTTGGAGCCCAAGCTTTTTCAACTCCGCCCTCTCCCACAATTCCGGCTCGACCACCGCGTCGTAGAATCCCGGGATGTTCACGCGGCCATCGGCCGTGTGCAGTGAGGCGCAAAGCTCGGCCAGCGCCTGCAGCGGATTCATCAGCGCTCCGCCGTGCAATCCGGAATGCAGGTCGGATTTAGGTCCGGTGATTTCCACTTCAAACGCCACCATGCCGCGCAACCCGACCGTGATCACGACTTGCTCCGGCGTGGGAATTCCGGTGTCTGACAGGTAAATGAAGTCGGCCCGGAGTTTTTCCTTGTTCGCCAGAAGGAAGGTTTTGAAATTCTTGCTCCCCATCTCCTCCTCGCCCTCCACGACGAACGTGATTCGCAGCGGAAGATTCGGATTCTTTTCCAACAGGCGTCCGACCGCCGCAAAGTGCACCATTAGCGGACCCTTGTTGTCCGCCGTGCCCCGTCCGTAGATTCGTCCGTCCTTGATGGTCGGCTCAAACGGCGGCGTGTCCCACTTTTCAACCGGGTCCGGCGGCTGCACGTCGTAATGCCCGTAAATGATCACGTGTGGCCATTTCGGGTCGCCGCCGCGTTTCGCGACAATCACCGGGTGCAGCGCGGTCGGGACCACTTCCACCGCGAATCCGATTTCGGTCAGCAAACCGCTGACGAATCGCTGCGCCCCAACCATGCCAGCCTGGTATTGCGGGTCGGCGGACACGCTCGCGTGACGGACGTATTCCTTCAGTTTTTCGAGAGGATCAAACATGGCGATACCATGCCTCAACCAAGCGCGCGCGGCTAGCCCGAATTACCCGGCCCGGGAGAACGCCGCGCGCCCATTCGAGTCGTGCGGGCGTTTTCCAGCCGTCCGTTGAGATTCGCGTGTTGGCCGGAAATAGAGGGACGGCCCCCCGGGCCGTCCGTTCCACGCGACGGGCCCAGCGGTCCCGCCCTACCCTAAAACGAATGTCGCCACGAGAGTCCTCGCCGACCCGAGCGTGCTTGATCGCGCCAGACGGACGGATCCAAACCTCAGCGATAGCGAACCTTCGCCGCTTCGTAGAGTGGCAGGGCCTCGGGCATCAAGCCCTGCAGATCGGCCACGCGCTTCTCATGGGAAGGATGGGTTGAGAGAAACGCCGGCACGTTGCTGCCCGTGCCTGCTTTTTCCATCTTCTGCCAGAACGTGACGGCCGCCCGCGGGTCGTAGCCCGCCTTGGCGGCGTAGCGGACGCCGATATGGTCCGCTTCGCTTTCGTGGTTTCGGGAAAATTTCAACATACCGCCGCCGGCAATCAAACCATAGCCCGTCAGAAAAAGATCATGGTTCTTATTTTCACGGAGCGAGGCGTCCAGCAGCACACCCGCCCCGGCGACTAGCATGCCATTCGAGATTCGCTCCGCCCCGTGGCGCGCCGTGACATGCCCGATCTCGTGCCCGAGTACAATCGCGAGTTCGTCATCACTCGTCGCGAGTTTTAGCAGGCCCGTGTAGACCCCCACCTTCCCGCCCGGCAGAGCGAAAGCGTTCACCGTTCCCGGTTCGTCGAACACCACGAATTCCCACTGCGCATTCGGCAGCGCATTGCCGACCGCCTCCGCGATGCGGGTGCCCACGCGCCGGACCCGCTCATTGTCCACGGGATTGGTGGAAATCCTCTCCTTCGTCTTCAATTCGTCGAAGGCTGCAGCGCCCTCCGCCACGTCGTCCGTCACTGGCAGGATGAACGATTTCCGTCCCGTCTCAGGAACGGTATAGCAGCCGCACAGCGTCACCACCAAGCCCAAGACCGCCGACCGAAGTAGATTCTTCATGCGGCAATTGTACCAATTCCTCCGCACCGGCCAAGGCAAACTTGGCCGTCACCCCTCCGCGCGGGCCCTCGCGACCTCAGTGTTTGAAGTGCCGGCTGCCTGTGAACACCATCGCCATCCCGCGTTCGTCCGCCGCGCGGATCACCTCTTCGTCCCGCAGCGAGCCGCCGGGCTGGATAGCACTGGTCGCTCCCGCCTCGGCCGCGGCGATCAACCCGTCGGCAAACGGAAACAGGGCCTCGCTCGCCACCACCGAGCCCTTCAGGTCGAGCTTGGCTTCGCCCGCTTTCCACACCGCAATCCGCGAGCTGTCCACCCGAGCCATCTGCCCCGCTCCGACCCCGAGCGTCTGTTCCCCTCGGCAATAGACGATGGAGTTGGATTTCACGTGCTTGCCGACCTTCCAACCGAACATCAGCGAGGTCCATTCCTCCGGCGTGGGTTCGCGTTTCGTCACCACCTTAAATTCCTTGATATTTCCCAGCGTGCGGTCGCGGTCCTGCACCAGGACGCCGCCAATCACCGAGCGAACCTCCTGCAAGGCGTCCGCGCCAATCCCTTCCTTCGCGATCATCAGGCGCAGATTTTTCTTTCGCCCAAATACCGCCAGCGCTTCCTCGCTAAATCGCGGGGCGATGATCACCTCGGTGAAGATCTCCGCGATGATCTTGGCGAGGGCGCCATCGAGGGTTTGGTTCACGATAATGATCCCGCCAAATGGGGCCTGGCGATCGGTCGCATAGGCTTTCTCCCACGCTTCCGCCAGAGTGTCGGCGCTGCCGACGCCGCACGGGTTGGTGTGCTTCAGGATCGCCACGGTCGGCCGCTCGAACTCGCCGATCAGATAAGTCGCGGACGTGATGTCCAAAATGTTGTTATAGCTGAGCTCCTTGCCCTGGAGTTGCTGAAAATGCTCATGGAAGGTGCCGTACAGCGCCGCCTTCTGGTGCGGATTTTCCCCGTACCGCAGGCTTTGGGCTTTCTTCAGGGAGAGTGTGAAGACGGCGGGAAAACCGCTGAGCGCCTCCAAGTCCGGTGCAGCCTGCTGGCCTTCCAGGTAACGCGCGATCGCGGCGTCGTAGGAGGCGGTGCGCTGAAAAACCTTTAGGGCCAGCCGCCGACGCAACGCCGCAAGTTCATCCGGCGTCTGCGCGGCCAGGACCGCGGCGTAATCGGCCGGATCGCAGACCACCGTCACGCTTTCGTGATTCTTCGCCGCACTGCGCAGCATGGACGGCCCGCCGATGTCGATGTTCTCGATGGCCTCCTCGAACTCCACGTGCGGCTTCGCCACGGTTTGCTCAAACGGGTACAAATTGACCACCACTAGGTCGATCAGCTCGATTTCATTTTGCTTGGCCTGCGCCAGATGGTCCGCCTTGTCCCGGCGGCAAAGCAGCCCGCCGTGGATTTTCGGGTGCAGCGTCTTGACCCGCCCTTCCATGATCTCAGGAAATCCCGTGTGCTGGCTCACCTCGGTGACCGGTAGTCCCGCCTCGGCAAGCAACTTGGCCGTGCCGCCAGTCGAGAGCAGGCGGTAGCCCTGCTGACGGACGAGCGCCGTGGCGAAATCCACGAGGCCGCGTTTGTCACTGACGGAAAGGAGCGCGAGCTTTTGCATAACCCCGCTTTTCTGCGGCCAGCCGATTTCCACAGCAAGCGAAAGCCGGCGCTTATGCCTCACTTTTTCGTGTATTAAACCGCCGCCCTCGTTTCTACTCGTTCCGCCCGATGACCGCTCCCCTCGAACTGCCCGGCCTACGCGTTGAGATCGACAAAGTTGTCTATCGTCACGGCGGCGAACAACTGCCGCCGGACCAGCCGCACGCGTTTATCTACTACCTGACCATACGTAACGATTCCACCCGCACGGTCACGCTGCTCGGGCGCAAATGGGTGGTCGAGCATGCCGACGGCACGCAATTGGTCGTGGAAGGAGACAAGATCGTGGGCGAGTCGCCGCGCCTCGCCCCCGGCGAGCATTTCTCCTACAACAGCTATCACGTCACCGCTTGCAACGCCCGCGCCCACGGCAGCTTTCACGGTCTGGACGAAAATGAACACCGCATCTTTGTCCGAATTCCACCGTTTGAGCTCCTTATTCCCAGCTAGGATTACTCCGATCCGCGTTGGTTCGTTACTGCTGGTCGCAGCACGCGAGCCGGCCCTAGTGCGCGAGGTGGCTCGAACTGCGGTCCGGGATCGGTTCCGACAAAACCTTGCACCCGACTGTCGAGTCCCCCTCTCTTTTCTCCAGCAATGAAGATTATCGACCTCAACGCCAGCGGCGGAATCGGCGCCAATTCCATGTACGTGCAATTAGGCGACTTTCACCTGGTGATCGACAGCGGCCTGCATCCCAAGCACGCCGGTCGGATCGCCGCCCCCGACCTCCGGCCGCTGCAGGGCGTGAAGCTCGACCTGATCATCATCACGCATTGCCACCTCGATCACATCGGCTCCCTGCCTCTGCTGATGCGGGCCTTCCCCACTACTCCCGTCATCATGACCCTGCCCAGCCGCATGCTGATCGAGCGCATGCTGCACAATTCCGCCAATGTGATGGTGCGCGAACGGGAGGAGAAGGGCATCACGGAATATCCGCTTTTCACGCACGACGAGATCGACCGGGCGGCGGCACGACTGTTTCCCCACGGCTTTAACAACCCGAAGAAATTCTCCGGTGCCCACGACGACATCGAATTCACCTTCCATCCCGCCGGCCACATCGCCGGTGCCGCTGGCGTGGAAATCGTCCATAAGCACCGCCGCATCTTTTTTACCGGCGACGTGCTCTTCGGCACCCAGCGAATTCTCGACGGCGCCCGGTTCCCGTCCGGTCATTTCGACACGCTCGTGACGGAGACCACCCACGGCGCCACCGAAAAGCCGCCGGGCAACACGCGCTCGCGGGAGATGATCCGTCTCATCGAGACCATCAACGCCACCCTGCAACGCGGCGGCTCGGTCCTCATTCCCGTTTTCGCCCTCGGGCGCATGCAGGAGATTCTAGCGATCCTGCACGACGCCCGCAAGTTCAACCGCCTCGCCCCCGCCCCGGTTTTTGCCTCCGGCCTAGGCCTGGACATCTGCGACTACATGGACGACATCGCGAAGAAGACCGGGCTCGTGCATTTCACCCGCACGATCCTCAAGGACCTGAAGGTAAAAAAATCCCCGCGCGAAATCGTGCCCGGCAAGGAGCCGCCGACGCAGGGCATTTACGTCGTCAGCAGCGGCATGCTCGTGGAAAAGACCGCCTCGTACACCCTCGCCTCCTGCCTCGTCGGCAGCGCCAAGCACAGCTTGTGCTTTGTCGGTTACTGCGACCCCGACACGCCGGGCGGCCAATTGCTCGCCACCAAGAACGGTGAGGAATTTCTCTTCGCCGCGGTCAATGTGAAGACCAGGATTCGCGCCCAGATCGAGCGCTTCGAATTCAGCGGGCACGCCGCCCGCGAGGAACTCCTCACCTACGCGGTCAAATGCGCTCCGCGTTCCGTAGTCCTCACTCACGGCGACCCCGCCGCCCGCGCCTGGTTCGTCGAGCAACTAGGCGCCCAGCTGCCCAAGGCCAAGATTCTCGACCCAATCCCGCTTCAGTCGTACGAAGTTTGATCCCGCTTTTCCCGCGGAAGGCTTGTTCCCGCCTCGAACCGCCCGACTATCGCCCAAGCACCGCGCGCAGGCGTTTCACCATGGCCGCGTTGCCGGCGGCGTATTGGACTCGCGGCGCCTTCAGCGAAAACTCCCGCAGAGGGAACGGTGGATTTTCGAGATAATGAATCTCGACGCCGGCCTCGCTGAGCAAGGCGCAGGCGGCGGCAATGTCCCAGACTTTGTTGTTGTGGTCCACCACCCCGTTCAACAACCCGACCGCGGCGTAGGCCAGGTGCAAGGTGCTGCTCCCCAAACCGCGAATCTTGAAATTCTCAATCAATCGCTTTCCCTCATTCGCGTAGGACTTGTCGACTGGCGAATGGAATCCGATCAGGCTGTGCTGATCCGGCGACCCAACGCGCGGCGTCACCACTCGATCCCCATCCCACACCCCGCGTCCCGGTCCGCCGTGAATCAACACCCGTCGGGCCATGTCGTAGATCACACCATAAACCGGCATTCCGTCTTCCAGCAGTGCCAGCGAGATGGCGCAGTAAATGATGCCTCCGGCATAATTGTTGGTTCCGTCTATCGGATCCAATACCCAGCAGAACCGCGAGGTGACCGGCACGGGGATCTCCGTCGGAGTAAGCTCCTCGCTGAAAAACTGATCGCCGGGGAATTGCCCGGTGATCGCGTCCATGATGTGCTGCGAAATCGCGAGGTCCACCGGCGTCACCTTGGTTCCGTCGTGCTTGATCACGGGCTTGGCCCGGCCAAATTCACGATGCATCAAGGCGGTCTCGGCCATGACGGCTTGCTTGGCGGCGGCGATGCGCGGTTCGATTTCTGGATTGTTTTCCACAGCCGACACTGAAGTTCACTGTTGGGAAAAGCGAAAGCCTATTTGCACCGATCAATCCCGCCGGCTGGACGGATTTTTCTAGCGACTTTTCGAGTCCGGCTTCGTAGCCATGAAGTCACTCCCGCCCATGCGTCGATTCCACTGCCTCGCCCTTGCCACTCTGTTCCTTTTCAATCGCGCCTCCGCCGGAACCGACTATACCGCCCAACCGGGCAAATATGCCGTCGGATCGCTGCTGCTGACTTGGCACGACGGCGTCCGAAATCGAGATGTCCCGGTGAAGATCTATTTCCCGAAGGACGCCGGAAAGGACGCCGCCCCGTTTCCTCTCATTATTTTTTCCCATGGGCTCGGCGGTTCGCGCGAGGGTTACGCCTACCTGGGTGAACATTGGGCCAGTTGCGGCTATGTCAGCGCGCACCTGCAACACTTGGGCAGTGACTCCGAGGTGCTCCGTGGCCTGCGCCCGCTGAAAAAAATGCGGGAGGCCGCCACCGTTCCGGCCAATGCGATCAACCGCCCTCTCGACGTCAGCTTCGCTCTTGATCGACTGACGGCGCTCGAGGCCGACCCGTCTTTCCCTCTGCACAGCCAGGTCGACC
>Ga0302321_100004014_pt1 | contig 12671 bp, 7 predicted proteins | sample Fen_T0_1_FD_202505 | JGI IMG/M metagenome (GOLD analysis project Ga0302321, IMG submission 202505) | Peat permafrost microbial communities from Stordalen Mire near Abisko, Sweden - Fen_T0_1 | ecosystem: Environmental > Terrestrial > Soil > Wetlands > Permafrost | place: Sweden: Abisko...
CGCTCGCCGTCGTCCCGGCCGCCAGACCCGTAGCCGTCACCGTCGCCGACAACGACACCGCCGACCCCACCGTCCCCGTCGCCGGCGCCGACACCGTCGTCGAGGACGCCGGGGCTGCCGGGGCCGGGGAGTTGTAGCTGAAACCACCGGGGTCAGAGCTGGCCGTCAGGGTGACGGTGCCGTCGAAGAACCCTGTGTCGTTGATGAGGTCCTTGTCGCTGTAGCACTGCAGCTCCAACTGGTAGCTGCCGGCTGCCAGGACCTTGCCGTTGTTCTGGGCGATGGCCACCAGCGTGTTCGCGGCCGGCTGGGCCGTCGCGAAATTGACGGTCGTACCCTGGCCGCGAAGGATCAACGCGGTGGAGTCGGACGGGTTGGGCCAGTTGTTGGGGCCGCCGTAGATGTAGGCGATCGAGAATCCGCTGCCCGTGGGACAGGGGCTGCTCGCACGCAGGAGCAGGCCGGGTGCGCCCACGGCGCCCGTCGTCGGGCTCAGCCACATCGTTCCGACGACGGCGGCGTGCGCCACGGAGGGCACGGCCACACTGAGGCCGACGGCAGCCGCGACCGTCGCGGTCACGGCGAGGAGGCGCTGGACGAGGCGCTTCATGGTGGGGCACCTTTCAGCAGATGATCTCCGGAGTCGTGCCGGAGCAGGACCGACCGGGCCGAGAGGCCCGGGGTGAGGGGGTGGGGAGGCGAGCCTCCCCACCCCCTCCCGGTGGCGCCTGGCGTCACCGGTCGTCGTACTCAGGTGGTGATGCTGGATCAGATGGCGGTGATGACCAGCGTGGTGTTGTAGGTGCCGGGCCGGGTGTTCGTCGGCGCCTTCAGCGCCAGGTCGGCGGAGACGGCGACGGTGCCGACGCTGCCGAAGGTCCCGTTGAAGCTGGAGGTCAGGAGCACCCGCGAGGCCTTCAGACCCTGGAGGGTCGTGGAGCTCGCACCGGCCAGTACGCCGGTACCGGGGGCCACGACGGGCCCGACGAAGACGTTCATCGTCGCCGGGACGGTGCCGGAGAACTTGGGCGTCCAGCCGAGGTTCTCGCTGTTGATCTTGTTGGTGCCCGAGGTGAAGTCACCGGCGATGCCGCTGACCGTGTACCCGAGCTGACCCGCGCGGGTGTCGGTGACCGTGACCGGGTTCAGCGCCGGCGTGCCGGAGTTGATCAGGAGGTCGTTGGTCGAGTTCAGCGCGAGGGTGCCCATGTCCACCGAGGTCGTCGCCGCGGTCAACGTGAGCGTGCCGGCCGCCACCGTGGCGGTGATGTTCTCGCCGCCGCCCGCGACGCCGTTGAGGTTGTAGCCGGCGAACGCGGTCACGGTGACCGAGACGGCGGCGGTCGGCCCGGAGGCGTTGAAGGTGGCCGTGTCGGTCGGTGCGAACGACGCGGTGTAGGAGTGCGCACCGGCGGTCAGGCCGGTGACCGAGCCGGTCGCCACCCCGGTGGCGGTGTTGACCGTGCCGCTGGCCACCGCGTTGGCGCCCTCCTTGAAGGTCACCGTGCCCGCCGGGAAGATGGACCCGGCCGCCACGTGCGCCGTCAGGGTGAGGGTGTCAGCGGTGGTCGGCGTCGCGGTGATCGGGTCGAGCGTGATGGTGGTGTTGGTGGCCGGAGCCGTCACCGAGATCGCGACGGCGGGCGTCGAGGTGGACCCCGCCACGACCAGCACGTCGGCCGGCACGAAGGTGGCGGTGATGCTCTTGGTGCCACCCGTGGTGAAGGTCGTCGTCGCCGTCACGGTCGTGCCGGCGGCGGCGTTGGTCACGGACACGGGCACGCTGGCCGGTGTGGTGGCCAGCACCGTCGTGCCGTCCTTGAACTGCACCGTGCCGGTCGCCGTGACGCCGGCGCCCAGGGTCGGGGCCTTCACGGTCGCCGACAGGGTCACCGCCGTGTTGGTCTGGGCGCTGGCCGGAGCCGTCATCGTGACGGTCGAGGCCGGTGCGGCCGGGGTGGGCGAGCTGTAGCTGAAGCTGGCGCCGGCGGCCACCAGGGTCACGGTGCCGGAGAAGGACCCGGTCTCGTTGATCTGGTTGGTGTCGCTGTAGCACGACAGCTGCAGGTTGTACGTACCAGCGGCCAGGGTCTTGCCGGCGTTCTGGGCGATGGCCGTGATGGTGTTCGCGGCGGGGACCGTCGAGGTGAAGTTGACGGTGTTGCTCAGGCCGCGCAGCAGGATCGCGGAGCCGCCGTTGACCGGGTCGTTGGGGTCCGGCCAGGAGCCCGGGCCGCCGTAGATGAAGACACTGGTGTTGATGCTGCCGGTGGGGCAGGGCGCGCTGGCGCGCAGCCCGAGACCGGGGGTGGCGGTGTCGCCGGTGGTGGGCGACAGCCACACCGTGCCGACGGTGGCGGCGGACGCTGTGGCCGGGAGCGCGACGGACAGACCGAGCATGGTCGCCGACACTGCTCCCAGGACAGCGACACGCTTGAGGGTGCGCTTCATGGGGAGGTTCACCTTTCGGGTCAGCCTGGAGGAGGGACGTCGCGGGGCGACGGTCACGCGGAGCCGTCGCTGAAGGCGCCGCAGGTCGGGTCGACACCGAAGCCGTAGCGCTGGATCAGGGCGCTGTTCTGGCAGATGCTGCCGCCGGCGCCGAACGTGGTCGCGATCAGCGGGTTGACCGGGATGTTGGTCCCGGCGACGTTGCCCGCAACGACGGCGTCCTTGGGCACGAAGTTGTAGACGGTGCGGGTACCGGCGCCGAAGGACTGCTGCAGCACGACCGGCGCGGCGACGTTTGCCGTCCCGCTGGCCGACGTCCAGTCGATCGAACCGAGGGAGGCGTTGCCCCGCAGGTCGTTCGCGGCGACGCCGCCACCCTGCGAGATGAACTGCGCGACCGAGAACGGCGCCAGGGTCTGGCCGTCAGCCAGGAAGGTGCCGTTGTGCTCCTCGACCGAGACACCGTTGACGGTGTCACGCACACAGGTGCCCCAGAAGCCCGGGGTGCCGACGCGGGCGTCCGTGAGCGCCGTGTCGGTCACGCCGATCACGCCGGCCCAGAATCCGCGCGTGCCCGATCCGCCCTGCGGGATGAGCGGCTTCTTGCGGACGCACGCGGTGGTGCCGGGTGTGCCGTTCGCGGTGTAGTAGGCCTTGAGGTCGGCGATGTTCAGCTGCTTGGGCACGGAGGTGGTCTGCAGCGTCGCGTAGGTCACCGAGTCGATGGCGAACTCGTACCGCCGGAAGACGTCGGTCCCGGTCGCCGTCGCGGGCTTGGTGGGGAACCCGGCGCTCGACGAGCGAGCGACGTCGACGCACAGCAGGCTGCCGTCGCGCAGGGCGGTGGGGTAGTTCGTCCCATTGGCGGCGTTGCCCGCCGCGGAGGTGAGCGCGTTCTTGCCGTCGCCCGAGCCGTTCGGCCGGTGGAACGACTGGCACGGGGCGTGCGCCGCGGTGCGGGTGCTGATGGTGCCGCCGCCCGTCGCGTCGTAGTTGGCGATGGTGGTACCCCCACCGATCGCGGCGGCGAGGCCACCCATGACGTCCTGGGTGGTGTCCGAGCCGACGGCGACGAGCGCCGTGTCACTCGGCGTCGCCGGGTCGGCCGCCATGGCCGTCCCGCCCACGCCCAGCGCGAGCAGGCCGGTCACGGCCCCCACGCCCAGCATTCGAGTGGTGATCTTCACTGCGGTCCTCTCGATCGAAAGCATGCCCGTCACCGGGTCGGTGGCGTGCCCTTCGTCGCGAGCGCCGACTAGACTGGTGTCGCCATTGCGTCGTCGGGTGCTCGCCTCGTGCCTTGCCCGGTACCTTGTGGTGCGCCTGTCGGTGGTGCGGTGGTGCCGGTTGGTGTGGCGCCTCGTTGCCCGGGGCGCCACACCAACCTCGGCAACGCCGGCCCGATGAGGGCGGCCGAGATGCCGAGCATGAGGGCGATGATCGTCACGTAGCGCACCCAGCCGACCACGTCCGTCGGCGTGAGGCTCTGGGTCAGCTCCGTGCGCTGGGTCGCCGTCGGCGTGACGGACGGCGTCATGGCGGTCGTCGTGGAGGCGGGGGTGCTCGCCGCGGTGGTGCTCGCGGCAGTGGTGCTCGCCGCGGTGATGCTCGCCGCCGTGGCGGTCGGCCCGGAGCCGGTGGCGGACGTCGTGCCGGCCGTCGTGGTCGGGTCGGTGGAGGTCGCCGTCGTGGGGACGGTGGAGCCGCCCGCGTTGGTGGAGCCGCCCGTATTGGTGGAGCCGGTCGACGTGCCGGTCGGCGTCGTCGTGGTGGCCGGGGTCGTGGTGTCCGTGGGGTCCTCGGTGTCCGTCGGGGGCGGCCCGACCCGGGCCTCCACCTGCGTCGCAGCAGCAAGGGCCTGGGACTTCATCGCCTCCGGCAGCGCCGCGTAGCCGTCCGGCAATGTCCCCGGCGCCGTCCCGGGCGTCTGGCCGGTACCGACGGCGAACCGCAGGAAGTTCGCGTAGGTCGTCGCCAGCTGCTGGGTCAGCAGCCCCGGTGCGGTGACGGCGTAGGTCACGGTGGCGAGCGGATAGGCGGCGGCGTCGCTCGTCGTGGGGTCGGTCAGCTTCACCCCCGGCACGTCACTGGGCCGCATGCCGGCCGCACCTGCCTGCAGTGCGGCCGCCGTCGGAGCCACGAACGCCCCCGAGGCGTTGCGCAGCCGGGCAGTCACCAGACCGTAGCGGGCGGCGCTGGCGGTGTCGGTCACCCCCAGCTCGTGACGCACGCCGTTGAGATTGGGCGCCACACGCTTGTAGGCGGGCGGCTGCGCCTGAGGGTCCCAGTTCGTGCGAGACAGCGGATCCCCGCGCAGGACCGAGCGCGCCACTTCGTGGTAGTCGAGTGCATAGGGGTGCACGTCGAAGGTGCACAGCGGTGGGGCGTGCTGGACCGCCTGCCCGTTGATCTCGCAGTAGGGGTCGATCTTCGGGAACTGGTCCTGGGGCAGACGCAGACCTTGGTAGAAGGGGTTGACGCGCATGCCGGACGGGTCCGGCAGCCCGGCGACGAAGTCGGTGGCGTCCTGGTCGGCGGCGATCCACTCCCACAGCAGCTGGTTGGACACCGATCCGGTCAGCGGCAGCAGGATGTCGAGGGTCGTTCCCAACGCCTGGTTGCGGAACAGCGGGTTGTCCTTGAGGAAGTCCTCGTCCTGCGTCAGGTTGTTGGGGTACGGCTTGCCGTCGGCGTAGGTGAGGTACTGCGCCCCGCCGGCGACGTTGTACCGGTAGGACTGGGTCAGCATCTTCGCGACGACCCGTGGCGTCAGGTTGACCGTCGTGATCGTCGTCCCGGCCTGGTCCTTCTCGGCGCTCGACGCGCTCGCCGCCGGGGCGGCCTGGACCAGTGCCGCGATGGTGACACCCGAGATCGCCACCGGGGCGTACACGTACGTCCGGTCGGACGGCACGTCCGCCGGGTTGACCGCGCTGTTCAGCAGCACCATGCCCGGCGCCGCCTTGGTGAGCCTGGACTCGGCGACGGCCTCCGGGACCTGCGACAGCCCGAACACCGGGCCGCTGTTCGCGCACAGCGCCGGCTGCCAGCGCAGGACCGCCTCGCTCGACGTCTCCACCCCGAGCAGCGGCACCTCGGTGGACCCCAGCGCGCAGGCGTGACCCACCGGTTGGAACGCCAGCGGGAAGACGATCCGGTTGGTCCAGTTCGTGATGCTCAGCGGCGAGGTGTCCAGCTTGTGGTCGCCGCGGGCGAGAACCGTCGCCCGGTCGCTGCCGTCGACCTCCTTCTCCCCGCGCGGGACGACGACGAGCCAGCAGGTGCGCGGCGCGTTGGCGGCCGTGAGGTCGCCGCAGCCCAGGCCGGGTGCCTCCTGGTAGGTCTGCACCTCGAACGGTTCGTCTCCCTTGCCGTCGCCGGTCGTCCGGGCGAGGTCGACCTCGTTGGTCGTGTTCGCGTCGAAGTCCGAGAACGACCCGGGGACGGCGATGGGCGCGACCGTCCCCTTGACCGAGTAGAAGGGCACCTCACCGTTGCGGAACGCCGTCACCTGCTTGGTCACCGGGTCGGTGACGGACACCGGGTCGTCCTTGTCGATGAAGGTCGCGCCGGGCAGGGTGATCCGCCGTGAGGTCACGTGCTCGCCGGCCCGCGTCTTGTCGATGTTGACGAAGCCACCGAACTGGCACTGCGTGCGGTCCGGGCCGCTCGCGTCGTCACCCCAGCACTGCATGATCTGCAGGTAGTGGAAGACGTAGTTCGTCGAGTCACCGACGGTCGGGGTCGCGCCGGTCCAGGTCACGTGGACGACCTGGTTGATCAGGTCACGGGTCTGGCTGACCGTCACCTTGAGGGCGGCGAAGTCGCCCTTGCCGCTCGCCGTGATCGCGCTCGACGCCCCGGAGGCCGGGGCGGCCGGAGCGATCACGGTGTTGGGGCCCACGACGGGCGCGGGCGGTGTGTCGGCGACCAGCGCCACGTCCGGCAGGGCAGCGGGCGGAAGCACCGCGTGCGGGGCGACGACACCCGCGATCCCGTAGAGACCGACGACCGCTCCTGCCACGAGGCGCGTGAGCAGGAACGGACCGCGCGGACGTCGGGGCGGCCGCGCACCGGGCAGACCCAGAACCGTCGCGTCCGTCAGGTCGGTGCGATCCCTCGTGGCGACGTCGGGGGACTCGACGGCCCGCGTGGATGTCGCCGTCATCGCCGCTCACGCCCGCCCTTGGGGGCCAGGTACCGCGCGACCAGCGGCGGCCCCACGGTGACCCCGACCAGGAGCACGACGGCGAGCAGCATGAGCGCGGTGCGCCCGGCGGTGTTCGTGTACCCACTGCTGAGACTGACGGGGACGCCCTGCACCTGCTCGGCCGCGGAGACCTGCCCGTTGTTCTGGCCCTGGTCCTGACTCTGCACGTTGTTCGCCGCGTCGCCGGCGGGAAGAGCGCCCTGCTGGCCGGTGTCCGGGTCGACGGCCGCGTTGGCGTTGTTCCCGGTGCTGACGGTGTTCCCTGTGGTTCCCGTGGTCCCGTTGTTTCCGGTCGTGCCTGTGGTCCCGCTGCCGCTCGTCTTCGCCCCATTGGCCGCCGCACTGCGGTTGGCGGCGTTCCCGTTGGCCGCGTTCCCGTTGGCGGCGCTCCCGTTGGCCGCGTTCCCGTTGGCCGCGTTTCCGTTGGCCGCGTTCCCGTTGGCCGCGCTCCCGTTGGCGGCGTTCCCGTTGGCCGCGTTCCCGTTCGCGGCGTTCCCGTTCGCGGCGTTCCCGTTGGCCGCGTTCCCGTTCGCGGCCGTGCCGGCGTTGCCGGCCGTCCCGGGGGTCGTGAACCCGCACTGGGTGCTGCCGCCCGACTTCGCGCACGCCTGCGGCTGAGGAGCGTTCTTGGCCAGCGTGTTCGTGCCATCGGTGGAGAAGGTCGGGTTGTTGCAGTCCTTGACGGAGATGGTCTCTGCCTGCACGCCAGGGATCTTCTTCACCTGGTCGAAGCCCGCCTGGACCAGGTTGAGGGGCAGCGGCGAGTAGCCCAGGTCGTCCGCCTGGTTCTGGCCCTGGCAGAGGAAGTAGTACGCGAACTTGCCGAGGGTGTACCCCTTGTCGGCGTTGATCGGCGCCTGGAGCGCGGTGGGGACGATCATGTAGCTGTAGCTCGACAACGGGTAGGCGCGCGGGTCGGTGTTGCCGTAGACGCCGTCCAACTGCTGCGTGAGGTACGACGGCGAGTTGGCGTCGGTGTTGATCGTGGCGCCGAGCAGTCCCACCGCGACATTGGCGGCGGTCGGCTCGACGAAGTAGCCGGCGGTGTTGAGCAGCTTGACGACGGGGAGCTTCGCGTCCAGCGCGTAGGAGTACTCGACGTAGGTGATCGTCCCCTCGTTGGCGTCCTGGGCCACGTATCCCGCTACCCCCGTCGAGCCTGCCTGGGCGATGACGACGCCCGGTACTGACGGGTAGTTGGAGGTCACCCCGCACGGCGTGCTGCGGCCCGCCTTGGTGCAGTACGCGTCCCAGGTGGAGGCGTACCGCTTGCTCAGCCACAGGCTGAACTGGGCGGTGGTTCCCGAGCCGTCCGAGCGCACGACCGGCACGATCTTGCGCGCCGGCAGGACGAGGTTCGGGTTCTCGGCCTTGATCGTCGGGTCGCTCCACGTGGTGATGGCACCCGTGAAGATCTTGGCGACGGTCTCGCCGGACAGCCGCAACGTGGTGACGCGTTTGCCACCGATCTTGAGGTTGTACATGAACGACGTGCCACCGGCCACGATCGGCATGTAGGCGTACTTGCGGACGGTCGGCGGCGGATCGACGACGCCGTTGTCGCTCAGACCCCACGGGATCTCGGAGACGCCGAAGTCCACGGTGCCGTTGCCGAACTGCTTGCGCCCGTCGGAGGAGCCGGTGCCCTGGTAGTTGATCACCATGCCGTACTGGCGGACGTTCGACGCCCACTGGGCCAAGGCGTTCTGCGACCACGTCGAGCCGGCGCCGCTGATCGGCACCAGAGTGGCGGCCCGCGCCTGCGGCGCCGAGGGCACCAGGGCCGCCAGCAGAGCCAGAGCCACCGCGATGACGGCGGCGCCGGCACGGCCCAGCGGCAGGCGCGACGTCCGAGGTGCGGGTGCGGCCGTCATGATGACTCCTCGCCGTCACCGGCGGCGTCCGCCGGCGACTGGTCCTCGGGCGCTGCCGTGCCGGACCCGGTCGTCCCGGCGTCCACGACGGGATGGATCTGGGTGGGCGGTGCCGGCGCCGGCCCGCGGGCCACGGGGGGAGCCGCGGGCGGAGCGACCGGCGGTCCGAGCAGGAGGGCGAGCCCCGACGGCGGGACCAGTCCCTGCCGCTCGGCGTGGGCACGGACGAAGCGCTCGGCGTCCTGGCGGGAACTGCGAGCCGCCTGACGCTGCTGTCGCGGGCTCAGGTTGCCCGGCCCCCGGCCACCGACCACCCGCGCCGTGATGAACAGCGCGAGCACCAGGACCAGCAGGGTCGCCGCCGCCCCGAAGGACCGGGCGCGCATGGTCTCGTTCGGGAACTTGAACAGTTCGAAGGCCAGCAGCGGGAGGGAGACCTGCGGCCCGCCGGTGGGGTCGAAGTTCGTGGCCTGGCCGTACCCGGCCGTGAGGAGGACCGGCGAGGTCTCGCCGATGCCGCGCGCGGTGCCCAGGATCACCGCGGTGGCCAGGCCGGAGCGCGAGGTCGGCAGGACGACGTGCCAGACCGTCCGCCACCGGCCGGCGCCCATCGCCAGCGACGCTTCCCGCAGGTTGCCCGGCACCAGGCGGATGACGACGTCGGCGGCCCGGATGATGATCGGCAGCATCATGATGCTCAGCGCCAGTGCCGCCGCGGACCCGGACTTGCCCAGGCCGAACGTGAGGATGTACGAGGTGTAGATGAACAGGCCGGCCACGATGGAGGGCAGCGCCGTCATGGCCTCGACGATGGTCCGCACGAACCGCGGGAACGGGCCGCGGAACTCGTTGAGGTAGACGGCGCAGGTCAGGCCCAGCGGCACGGTGATCAGAAGAGACATCGTGATCTGTTCGATGGTCCCGACGACACCGTGCAGGATCCCGCCCTGGGTGATCGGGCTGAGCGGCCCGGCGACCGACAGGTCCTGGGTGAAGGTGTTCAGGTGGGTGAGCGCGTCGCGCCCACGGAAGAGCACGTAGGTGACGACGAAGGCCAAGGCGACCAGCAGCAGCACGGCGAGGCTGCTGATGACCACCATGGCCAGCCGGTCGCGTACGGCCTGGACCGACTCGTCGAAGGAGACCAGCAGCGCGTAGAGGACGACGAAGGTCGTCCAGAGGACGACGATCTCGCCGAGCAGGCCGGAGAACGGCGCCAACTCGTTGAAGAGCAGCCACGTCACGCCCATCGACGCCATGGCGGCGCCCACCAGCGCGAGGACGTCGGAACGGCGGACGGCGCCGGGGCGAAGTCTCGGCCGATCCCCCGACGGGCGCGGCAGGTCCTGCCCGGGCAGCACCGTGCCCTGGGTCCTCGCGGGGGGCGCTTGTCCGGGCCTGGACGCGGAAGCGCCGAGCCGGGCCGGGGGCATGGTCGGAGCACTCATCGTGGCCCTACCCCTCAGCCCCGGCGCCGGACCGGCTCCGCGCGACGATGGACGAGGCCACGAAGTTCACGGCGAGCGTCATCACGAACAACGCGAGTCCAGCGGCGAACAGCGCCGACAGTCCGAAGTCGGAGGCGGAACCCCACCGCAGCGCGATGAGGGCGGACACCGAGATCCCGCCGTTCTGAAGGATGTGCCACTTCATGGTGAACACCGGAGAAATGATCATGTAGACGGCGATCGTCTCGCCGAGCGCCCGGCCCAGGCCCAGCATCGTGCCGCCGATGATGCCGCCCCTCCCGTACGGCAGGACGACAGCGCGGATCATGCCCCACTTCGTGGCGCCCAGCGCGAAGGCGCCCTCGCGCTCCCCCGGCGGGGCCTGGATGAACGCCTCGCGCATCACCGAGCTCGCGATCGGAGTGATCATCATGGCCACCACGACCCCGGCGATGAAGGTGGACGAGGTGTAGGTGGTCGCGGTGGCCAGCGGGTCGTTCGGGTCGGCGATGGTGACAGAGAGCGGCGGGATCCACGACAGATAGGTGGACAGCCAGCGCGACAGACCCGTGAGGTTGCCCTGCAGGAAGAACGCGCCCCACAGCCCGTACACGACCGATGGCACCGCGGCCATCAGGTCGACCAGCAGCACGAAGGTGCGCTGCAGTCGCCGTGGCGCGTACTCGGAGATGAACAGGGCGGTGGCGAGGGCGAACGGGACGGCGATGAGGATCGCTGTCAGGCCGATGAGGACCGTGCCGAACAGGACCGCCTTGATGCCGAAGTTGTGCGAGTCCGGCTCCCAGGCCTCCGTCGTCAGGAACGACCAGCCGGCTGACCGCAGCGCGAGCAGGGCGCGGAAGCCGAGGAACAGGCCGACCATGCCCATGATGGCCAGCACGGCGATCCCGCTGCCGACGGCGAACCCGCGGAAGACACGGTCCGCCGTGTCCGGGGCGTCGCCGGGACGGACCCGAGGACGGCGGTCGGGCTGCGTCGGCGTCGGCGGGGTGAAGGTGCCGGTGACGTCGGTCGCGCTCATCGCGGGTCCTGCGAGGCGCCGGGCTGCTGACGCGAGGTCCGGGAGCGGACGAGGGGCAGATCCATGATCTTCATGCCCCTTTCAGGTCTGTGGTCAGTCATGGCGCGCAGGGGTGATCCATCCGTGGTGCGGTGTCGGCTCGAGCGTGCTGGGAGGGGTAGACATCGGCGGTTCGCGCTCCTGAACGGCGGACACGCGCCAGGTGAACGAGCAGGCCACGAGGGCTGGGACGAACCGGTGGATCACGAATTCGTCGGTCGGGCGACCGGTGGGCCGGCGTCGGCGCGGCCCGTCCGTGCCGCCCGCGCAGCCCGCCGTCCGAACGCGAGGAACGCCTCTGGCGCGACCACGACGAGGAGGGACAGGACGGACCAGAAGCCCAGGACCGTCAGCGACGCCCCCGAGCCGGAGCCGCCGAAGAACGCGACGTCGCGCAGTGCGGTGTTCGCAGCACCCGCTGGCAGGAGCCGACCGACGGCGTCCCAGGGCGCGGGGACCAGTTCCGGTGCCGAGCTCGCCCCGGAGACGGGATAGCCGAGGGCCACCATGAGCAGGGCGGCCAGCACCAGGCCGGGCGCCTGGGCGACGACGCCGAAGGCGACCGTGGCTCCGGACACCGTCAGCGTCACGAGCGCGAGCACCCCCGCCTCGGCCACCGCGGAGCCGTTGAGCGCTCCCAGCATGCCGTGCAGGACGGCCACGCTGCCGGCCGCGCCGAGCACCGCCAGACACAGCAGGGCCGCGCACCGGCCGCGCGCCGTCCGGAAGGACCGGTGGACGACCGCCCCCGCCGCGACGGCGGTGATCAGGACGGCGAGCAGCGCGGCGGCCGGTGCCTGACCGCGCCGGTCGCGCCGCGGGTTGGGAGCGAGGTCCTCCACCTGCAGATAGGTGCCCAGGGCTCGGGCTTGGATGGCGTCGACGGCCTGGAGCAGGTCCGAGGCCACCGTCGGGGAGGCGCCGGACGCCACCAGCAGGCGCAGCCCATCGGTCTCGATCACGACGGCGCCGTAGACGCGCCGGGAGCGGACGGCGGAGCGCGCCGAGGCCAGGTCAGGCAGCCGGGTGACGGTCAGGGCGCCCTTGCGGGCCGCCTCCAGGCTGCGGGTCGCCGCGTCGGCGACGCCCACGGGCCCCGCCACGGCCACCGGGACACCGTGCGGGGTCGACCCGGCCGCCGGCCAGGAGAACAGCAGCGCGACCAGGGCCTGGAGGAGGGCGAGCAGGAGCACCGGCCCGAGAACCCCGGCGCGGCGCCCCAGGGGCTGGACGACCCGCTGAAGGCTCGATGGCCGGGCCGCCGCCACCGCGACGTCGTCAGGCAGCACCTTGGCGCCGGTCACTCTGGCCTCCTCCATGTGACCGGGGCGGTCCCCGGCCGGTCACAGAGTGGAAGTCGAGGGCGAACACGCGCCGACACGCAGGTCGACGCCGGACGTCGGGCGAGCGACCCGCCGTACCACGGGCGTCGGTCCGCGCAGGGCTGCACGCACGCTGTCCAGCGGAGCACGGGCTGCTCCGAAGTGGGCCGGGCGGGGGTCCCGTTTCCACCCGGAACGGGCAGCATTCATCCGATCGACGGACCCGCGTCACGTGCCGTGGAAAACTGCGTCATGGCTCAACGCCGCTGATCAAGGGTTCCGGTG
>Ga0302321_100004015_pt1 | contig 12671 bp, 10 predicted proteins | sample Fen_T0_1_FD_202505 | JGI IMG/M metagenome (GOLD analysis project Ga0302321, IMG submission 202505) | Peat permafrost microbial communities from Stordalen Mire near Abisko, Sweden - Fen_T0_1 | ecosystem: Environmental > Terrestrial > Soil > Wetlands > Permafrost | place: Sweden: Abisko...
CGCCCCAGCGTTCATATCCGCGTACGGCGTCTTCACGTTGAAGCGCGAGACCTCACGCCATTTTTGCAGTTCCGGGCCCGAGGCGGGAGCGGCCGCAGCGGAAACGCTAGTCAGCAGGGCGCAACCTAACAACGTGAGGGCGCTCCCGCGGCTCATACTGCGCACTGAACCAAGGAGGCCTGCAGAACTGGAAGCTTTGGGGTTTTTCATGGTGCTCTTGAGGGCTCGTGACAGGTACTTCTACTGCTGGGAGCGGCCGAAGTTTCCCTTTGCCTGCCGCTCGAGCCGGTGTGAGCCGGCCCAGGATCTCGAGTGCATCCCTCGTGCCGGATCGCTAAACCGAGCCCACTCCCTAGAATACGGGCAAACTTACCAGGATTTTCGCGCAATCCACCGTCCGCTGCGGAACGGTGTGCGATGCCCGCACGCCTCAGTGACGCAAAAGCACCACACCCAGCGAACGTCCGTTTACAGTGTGTCTTCCACTGGAGCCATGGTGCACGTTCCCGAAAATTGCACCCCCTTGTCCATGAAGATTTCGGGAGAGTGCAGTGTGCCCGAAACTCGGGCCGGTACGTACAGCTCGATCGCCCGAGCCGCGCGCACGTTCCCTTGCACCACCCCACCTTTGATGATCACCGTAGCCACGTCGATTTGGGCGTCCACGTCGGCTCCGTCGCCGATGACCAGGGTGTCCGGGCTGCGGATTTCACCGCGAAAGCTGCCGTCGATGCGGACTCGGCCCTCGAACTGCAATTTTCCTTCGAAATGCGTGCCCCGGCCGAGTAGTGCAGTAATTTCGGTCGCGGGAAGGGGAGCCGGCATGGGGCCACCATAGCCAAAAAAAAGCGACGAGAGTAAGGTCCTCGCAGTTGCGTGGCCCCTTGGACGAATTCTTGGCTCTTGCGGGCGGCATTTCTGTGCTGCGCGGTGGTGACGGCCAGGCCACTCCAAGCCCAAACCGCCCGCTCACGGGAGACCCCGCGCGGTCTCAATGGGCAGAGCCCGGATGGCATCGAGCCGATCGACGTTCCCTGGCACGACACCTACATCTACTGGGACAACGCCGTGACTGCCAGCACGCTCGGCGTGGGCCAAGACTATCTCACACGCAACCCGCTGTACGAGATCACGTTCGGCGCTCGGCCGCGTTACTACTTCGTCGACAACGAGCGAGTCACGATCAGCGCGCGCGCCGAACTGGGGGTGGTGAGCGAGCGCACGAATAGCGATACGACGACCAAGCAGGGTGAGTGGTCGGCAACCGACTTCGAATTCTGGGGCTCGTACACGAACATTCTGCGCCAGAGCCAGAGTGACCTGACCGAGTTTGCGATACGCGTGCCGCGCTTGGTCCTGCCAACCTCTAAAGTGAGCTACGACAGCGGCAAGCTGCTGGGGTTGGGTATGCGCGTGGGCGGTCGTGAGGAAATCGTGTTGGCGGGGCGCGCGGCCACCTGGTTTCCCACGGTCGAGTTCTTCGGCAAGGTCGAATACGGGTACCAATTCACGAACAGTCAAGTCCCGACCAATGGCGCCCTGGAGCGGATTCGCATGGGGCCTGATGGGCGATCGATCGTTTCCGATCAGCTCGGAGGTGCGACTCTGGCGCAGCATGCCGCGGTATTCGGGGCCGCATCGTGGGTGCACGTCCACCCGCGCCTGAACTGGGTCAGCGCTTTCGAACTTCGCTCGGCCTGGAAGTATCCGGTCAGCCACAGTGTCGAGATCTGTGGCGTGGCGCTCACTGGTTGCACGCAAGCGAGCGGAATCGCCGATCCTCAGACTCGCTCCGCCTTGACCTATGTCCAAACCGAATTTTGGGGCCGCCTGACCGACACCTTGGAGCTTACCGTGGGCTACGCGAACCTAGCCACACAGCTCGCGCCCGACGGTCGACGTCGTAGTGTGCTCTACAGTCCGGATGCGCGCTTCTACCTGACGCTCAACGTGTATCTCGATCACTTGTACGCAGGCTTGTCGCGCGGCAAGAGGCAGAGTGCCAGCCTCGCGAACGAGCCGCGTAACCCCTGAACGTGACGCCTCGCCGTTCTTCGCTTGCGCTCTATGTGTGCTTGGTCGGGTCGAGCTGGGCGGCCGCATTGCAAGCAGCGGAGCCGTCTCACAAGGCTCGTGAGTATCGCGTCGAATTCGAGGCCGAGCACGTCCAAGTCGATGGCGAGCTCGGTTCGTTAGAACTCGACGGCAACGTGCGTGTGCAGGCGCAGCGCTATCGACTGAAGAGCCAGCATTTGCAACTTCGACGCGGGCCGCGCGGTGTCGAGGCGGAAGGTACCGCGGACGTCGCGTTCTGCACCTGCGACGAGCCACCGGTCCGCCTGCGCGTCTCGCATGCCACACTGGCACCTCCCACGGATGCCTTGTTCATGAATCCGCGGCTCGAAGTCGGAGGGGTTCCGGTGTTCTGGCTGCCGGGGCTCTGGCTGCGCGCACCGACGCGAATGGGCCTGACTTTTCCCCGTCTTTCGTACCGTGGACAAGACGGCGTCTTCGCCGGCGGGGGGGCGTACCTACCGCTTTCGGTCGAGGACGGGCGAGTCACGACCAGCCTCACTCTAGCGGCCGGCGCGTATCTACTCGAAGGCGCGCGCTTGGAGGCCGTGCTCGACACCGAGGCCAGTACGTCGCGGGTGGCTTGGGATCACCTGCAGCAAACGGCGCTCGAGCTCGACGCGCATGGCAGCGCGGCTCTGTCGGAGGCGACCTTCGCGTATCGCATCGATGCGCTCCGAGGAGCACGTGCCTCGCGTGTTTCCTCGTCGCTCGAGAGCAGTGCGCGACGCATGGATCGCGCGCGGATCAGCGTCTCACACGTGGATCAACTCGCGCTTGGTTTCGGTGTCCGGGCCGATGCGACGCGCGCTGGCGCGCTCGGCGATCTCGGCGCGGTCGGCCCGGAGCTGTACCTCGGAGCTGCCGGCGGTCTGGGCGATAGCGTCAGCTACGACGTTTTCGGGGTGGCACGCAGCAGCGCCATCTCCGGCAGTCACGGCCAAACGCAGCTCTTTCAACGCGGCACACTCAGCGCAAAGCTGCGGCCGGGCCCGCTCGGCATCGAACTGACAGCTGCACAGGCTGGCGAGCTGCAGGTCGCCGAATATCGCACTCAGGGGCTGCTGCGGGGCGGCCTGCAAGCTCGGGTCGGATTGCCGCTCTTGCGCAGTTTTGGTTCGCTCACTCACTTCATGGAACCGGTGATCGTGGCCCGAGGCCTGGTCGACGCCGCCCCCCGCGGGTCGCTGCTGAACGATCAGCGGACGCTGCTCGCCGCGGGCGGCCTCGACAGCTCGCTCGGTCAGCGGAGCACGCGCCAAGCGATCGCAATCAGCCTACGCGTGGGCGCTCTGGCCTCCGCGGGCCGCGCGGACGCGGTCGGCGCGGCCCGCGCCAGCGCCGATGCGCGTTTGGTCGGCGTGGCACAATCGTTTGCCTTGCTGGGCCGGAGCCCGGCCATGGTCTCGCTATCGCGCCTGCGCCTGGGCCGTACCGACGGCCTACACTTATTGCTGCGTGCCGACGGGGCGAGCGATGGATCGCCCGCCCGAGCCCGCACGCTGTTCGACGAGACGTGGTTCGACCCCGCGCGCCCGTTTCTCGATCGCAACGGGTGGAGCGGGGGCTCGGAGCTTTCGGTCCCATGGTCTCGCGCCTTCACTACGACCGCCTCGGTCGACTACGACCTCACCAGCCGCGAGCTACTGGCGACCTGGGGCGGCCTCGGTTACCGCCATCCGTGCGGCTGTTTGGCGGTGGCCGGCTTCGTGGGCCACCGGGTCGGTCGGGGCGGCTTCGACGCTTGGCTGGGTTTCGATCTCGCGCCCTGAACAGAGCCGCCCGCTTCTAACGGCACTTCGGGCGGTTTTGTGGCTTCAAGTTCGCCGCTCCGGGGCGATTCTAGTAACCTCTTTTGCATCGTGCCGGACAGCGAAAAGCCGACCTCGCCCAGCGCTGTGCAAGGATCGCTGCAGGGCTCGACGATAGTCGTCGCGGACGACGATCGCATCACACGAGAACTGCTCGCCGGCATGCTGCGCAAGCACGGCTTCATCGTGGAGACCGTGCCCGACGGTGCACTTGCGGTGGAACGCGTGGCCAAGGGCGGTGTGGACCTGGTCTTGTTAGACATCTTGATGCCGCGGCTCTCCGGGCTGGAGGCTTGCCGGCTGCTGAAGGGCATGACCAGCGACACCTTCTTGCCGGTGCTGCTCGTGACCGTCAAAACCGACAGTGCGAGTCGCGTGGAAGGGCTCAAGATCGGGGCCGACGACTACGTGTGCAAACCCTTCGACGAAGACGAGCTCCTCGCGCGTGTCGAAGCCATGCTGCGCATCAAGCGACTGCATGATCACGTGGTGGAGGCGCGCGCGCGCCTCGAGCAGCTGAGCCTGCACGATGACCTGACGGGCCTGTTCAATTATCGCTATCTGCACTCGCGACTGAGCGAAGAGTTCAAGCGCGCCGAGCGCTACCACGACCCGCTGGCATGTTTGGTGATCGACATCGACCGACTGCAAGCGCATAACGATGCGGGAGGCCGCGAAGCCGGGGATCGCGTGGTGCGTTTCGTGGCCGACACGATTCGGTGTTCCGTGCGCGAAGTCGACGTCGTGGCACGATTCGGCGGGGACGAATTCTTAGTGGTGTTGCCGAGCACTCATTTCGCCGGCTCGGTGACGGTCGCGGAGCGCATATTCCAGGACGCCAACCAACTCTTTGAGGGCTGGGAACAGCGCTCGCCGCTGCCGGTGGCTCTTTCTTTGGGGGTCGCGCTTTTTCCGTCGCGTGACGTGCGCACCAAAGACGCATTACTGCGTGGTGCGGATGCCGCGCTGCACGCCGCCAAGCGCGATGGCGGGAACAGAATTTGCGTGTATCAACAACAAGGGCACGTGTACACGCCGGTCAGTGGAGGAAACAGCACGGAAGGCGTGCCCCGCTCGTCGCGCCCCCGTTCCGAGAGGCCGATTCAGCGGGCCGATCGCGCGACCGCGGCGCCAGACGGCGCACCGCTTGCCAGCACGCCGGCCACTCTGGGCCGCTCTGCGGGAATGATTGAGCGCACTCCCCCTCGAAGGAAACCCGAGTGACGCTCTCGGCACGGCCCCGCTCCGGAGAGATCGGTCAGGTCAAACTCGAGGAAGCCCCGCCTCGCGTGCTCGTCGTCGATGACGAACCGACGTTGCGTCGTACGCTCGCGCGCTTGTTGAACAGCCGCAACATGACTGTGCTCACTGCCGACGACGGCGCGCAGGCGATCGATATTTTGGGGCGCGAGAAGGTGGACGTCGTGCTCGTCGACCTGATGATGCCCAAGGTGGGCGGGCTCGAGCTACTGGATCACGTTCGCTCGTCGCACGCGGGCGTCGAGGTGATCATGATGACGGCTTTCGGCGATGTCGAAACCGCGGTCAAAGCCGTGCGCGCGGGCGCGTATCACTTCCTCACCAAGCCCTTCCGCTCCAATGACGAAGTCGTGCTTACGGTCACCAAGGCCGCCGAGCGAAGACGGCTCGTCGATCGCGCACTCTTGCTAGAGCGAAGGCTCGAGCAAATGGAGAAATTCGGGGAGTTAATCGGCAATTCGCCGGCCATGCAAGAGGTGTATCGGCTCGCCATCGGCGTCGCGCCGACGTCCTCCACGGTGCTGATCTTGGGCGAAAGTGGCACGGGCAAGGAGCTGACGGCGCGAGCGATCCACGGCCATTCGCCGCGCGTGAACAATCCGTTCGTGGCCGTCAATTGTTCGGCCATCCCGGTCGATCTCGTGGAGAGCGAGCTGTTTGGGCACGTCCGTGGTGCTTTCACTGGCGCCACCGCGACCCGCGCGGGCCTGTTCGAGTCCGCGGATCGCGGCACCTTGTTCTTGGACGAAGTGGGCGATCTGCCGCCCTTGGCTCAGGTCAAGCTCCTCCGCGCCTTGCAGGAGGGCGAAGTCAAGCGCGTCGGTTCGAACGAAACGCGCATCGTGGATGTGCGGGTGGTAGCGGCCACCAACGTGGATTTGCGTAGCCGAATCGCCGCCGGCCGCTTTCGCGAGGACCTTTACTACCGCCTGAACGTGGTGCCCATCTCGCTGCCCGCGCTGCGCGAGCGCCGGGAAGACATTCCGCTGCTCGCCTATCACTTCCTGCAAAAATACGCGGCTCGCTCCAGCAGCCAAGTGAAGAAGATCTCGCCGGATGCCATGCGCCTTTTGTCCTTGCATCACTGGCAGGGCAACGTGCGCGAACTCGAAAACGCAATCGAGCACGCGGTGGTTTTCTGTCGTGATGACACGTTGACCCCGGCCGAGCTGCCCTTCGGCCGGCCCAGCAACGGCGCGCCCGCGGATACGGCTCAAGTCGCGGGCGAAGGCCCGGCGGCCCAGGGACTTTCCGACCTGCCTTACAAGGAGGCCAAGGAGCGCTCGATGGAGGCCTTCGAAACCGCCTATTTCGAGGGCCTCTTGGCTCGTACCCAGGGCAATGTCTCGGAGGCCGCGCGCCAGGCCGGCCTCGATCGTTCGAATTTTCGACGCGCAGTGAAGCGAGCTGGCGTAAGAGTCCGCGACGACGAATGACGTGTTGGATTTTCGACCGGACGGGCCCGCGTAGCGCTCGCGTTCTCGGCCTGGGCCTGCTCAGCGTCGCCGCCTTCGCCCGCAGCGCGCGCGCGCAAAATTCCACGGAGGCGCTGAACGCCGCCGCGAACGCACTGCCTCAGGCCCTGGTGGCCGCCGCGGCGCGGCCGCGCGCGCTGTCACTCAAGCGTTGCCTCGAGCTGGCAGTGCTCAATTATCCGAAAGTTCAAGAGGCGCGCGCGCGTCTGGCGCAGAAGAACGCACAGCTCGATCAGGCGTACGCCGCGCCGTACAGCGATTTCACGATGAGCGGTGGCATTGGCCCGGCGCCGACCGTGCGCGGGACCGCGGTATACAGCCCGGACACGGACAAAGCGCTGAGCACCACCATGAGCGCGGCTTGGCAGTTGAACGTCAGCGGCGCGATCCCACTCTGGACCTTCGGCAAGATCACCAACCTGTGGGACGCGGCCAAGGCCCAAGTGCGCGTCGGTGAATTCGAGATCAAGAAAGAACAGAACGACGTCAAGGTGAGCGTGCGCCGCGCCTACTACGGCGTCCAGCTCGCGCGCGACGCACTGATCCTGGTGCGCGAGGCCACCAGCCGCGTGGACACCTACCTGGAACGACTCGAAAAGAAGGTCAAAGAAGGCGACGGCGACGACATCGATCTACTCAAGCTCAAGATGTACCGCGCCGACCTGGAGGTGCGCGAGAGCGAAGCGATGCGTCAAGAAGCGATTGCCCTTGCCGGTCTGCGCTTCCTGACCGGCGGCGGCCCGGAGGCAGACGTGGTTGATGCCCCGCTGCACCAAAACAGCCACCGGCTCGGCCCCATCTCACGCTACTTGTCGGCCGCGCGCTTGTATCGCCCCGAAGTGAACATGGCGCACGCGGGAGTATTGGCGCGTGAGGCGCAGACGCGCATCGAACGCGCCAAATTCTTCCCGGACTTGGCGCTCGGCCTGAATTTCGGTTATTCCGCTGCGCCGCAAGTCGAAGATCAGAAAAATCCCTTCGTCAAAGACAACGCGAACTACCTCAGTTACGGCGCCGGCCTGGTCTTCAGATACAAACTCGACTTCTTGCCGCAGTCCGCTCGGCTCGCTCAAGCCAACGCACAGCTCGAAGAACAGCGGGCAACCGAACGCTACGCGCTCGGCGGAGTCGGAACCGAAGTCGAAACGGCCTTCCGCGAAGCCGAAGACGCCGCGCGGCGCCTCAATGCTTACGCGCGCTCGACCTCCTACGCCAAACAGTGGTTGGTGCAAATCCAAGAAGGCATCGACGTCGGCACTTACGACGACCAAGACGTCGTGGATCCCGCGCGCGAGTATGCCACCAAGCGCTTCCTACAAATGAACGCCACGTTCGACTACAACGTCGCGCTCGCCAAGCTGGCCCAGGCCAGCGGCTGGGACTTCGTCACGGGCGACGAAGAGTAACCCCCACGCGCAGATCGCCCGGCCCCGCCCGGCGGTGACTCACCCGCTTAGCCATGCGTGACGTCGTGGAGATTGGGCGCTCTCGACCCAGCATCGCAACCCGCGCCCCGCTGAGGTTCCCGCACTTCCCCATCGGTGCAGAGCGGGTACATGGGTGACGAATTAGACCGGGCACATGGGTGACAGCCAATAGGGCACGGGGCAGAAGGGCCCCTATGCCCTGGAAGGCGAGAAATCCCGTGGATCTACGAATGGAAATGATGGTTCGGCTCGGTCAGGGCGAGCAGCTGACCGACCTGTGTCGCGAATACGGAATCTCGAGAAAGACCGGCGAAAAGTACAAGAAGCGCTTCCGGGAGCTTGGTCCGGTCGGGCTCACCGACCCGTCTCGAGCGCCAAAGCTAATCCCGCACAAGACGCCGCCCGAGCTCGTTGAGGTGCTGCTTGCTGAGCGTAGGCTTCACCCGACGTGGGGACCGAGGAAGCTCAAAGATGTCCTGGAGCGACGCCTAGGGCACGCCTTCCCGGCGCCGAGCACGATTGGCGACGTGTTGGCGGAGCACGGATTGATCGTGCCACGCCGAAAGCGGCGGCGTCACATCCCGCGGCCGACGGGCCACCGAGAGGTAACTGCGCCGAATGAGGTCTGGTGCATCGATTACAAGGGTCAGTTTCGGCTCGTCCAACGCTTCGCACGGACGTGGCCAAGGGGGCCTGAGTTACCCGCCCGAGTTGGCTCTGTCTTCCCGCTCGAGGTCGAGGTGGGCCGCCGAAGGTTGAGTGCAACGCGACGTGGCTCGTGACCATCAATAAAGATCTCGGGTTCGCCCGGAAGAGGCGGGCGCCGGGAGATCAGTCGTCGTCGCTGGAGTCGGCGTCCGAATCACCGTCTGAATCGGACTCCGAGTCTTCCATCTCGGAGTCGAGATAGAGGTCGGAGTCGTCGTCGCGGGCGGTGGCGGCGGCCACGATGGCGGAGGCCGGCTTCTCTGGCTTTTCGGGCTTTTCTTCGCCCTCCTTGGGCGGAGAAGACGAGCGCGATTTGCTGGCGTCGTGGTCTTCGATCTTCTTCTCGATGCTCAAAAGAGCATTCATGATCGATTCGCTGACCATCGAGACGATAATCGGGAGCTGACCTTTGAGTGCCTCGTAGTAGCGCTGGCGCTCGGTGGAGTGAATGATCGCAGGCGGGTGCCCGGCACGCATCAAGAGCACGTTCATCAGCAAGCGCGAGACCTTGCCGCTATCTTGCGGGAAGGGGAACACGCGTAGCAAGTCATAGTGAATGCGCGCGGCGATCCGGATCGGGCTCTTCAGCTTCTTCGGCTCTGGGCCGTTCAGCCAATCGATGACCTGCCGCGCCTTGTAAGCGATTTTGTCCGGCGCGGCGTACTCGTGGAAATACAGGCGGTGTTGCGGGATGTCCTTCCGGTACTTCACCGTCTTCACGTCGCCCTCCTCCGGGTGGAGGATGCAGTAGATCTTTTTGATCGTGTCGACGTTGATCGGTACGCGCTTCTTCTCCGAGAGCTCGCGCACGTATTCGATCGCTTGGCGATGCCGGCGGATTTCGTCGCACACCGGCTGGAGACCCGAATCCGCGACCACGCTCATGTTCGGGTCGATCGCAGTCTTGAGCTCTTGAAAGGTGTAGACCACGCCTTCCAGTGCGCTGTCGTGATAAACCCACGACATTTCGAAGCTCTCGCGGTACTCGCGCTGGAACTGGTCATCCATGCCGTTCAAGCGCTCGTTGATCAGTGCCCAGCGCTCCTCGACTGAGAGAGCGGGGGGCGGGGGAGGCTGCGGCGCGCCGGTGGGCGGCGGCTGCGGTGCATGCGTGGCCCGCGGCGGATCTTGCGCTATGTCGGCAGGCAGCCGCACCCCGAGCAGGCGCTGGTTTTCCTCGTGACGACGAGTGGTTCCAGACTGATTGGGGATGGTGTCCGGGCGGTACTGGCGGGTGGTGACACCCCGGCCAATGCCGTCCCCGCGCTGAGCACGCTTACTCGCGCGAGAAACCTTGCCTTCGAGGGCACGGCGAGCGGCTTCCCGCTCGGCGCGGATGCGCTCACGCTCGGCGTCTTTGGCCTTGCGGTACGCTTCGCGTTCGGCGTCTTTGGCCTTCTTCTCTTCGTCTTTGAGGCGCTTCGCTTCGTCGCGGGCGGCATCGCGCTCGGCGATCTTTTGCAAACGCTCTTCTTCTTTTTCGCGACGGATGCGCTCACGCTCGGCATCCTTCTCTGCTTGAGCGGCGGCGCGGGCGGCCTTTTGTTCGGCCTCCTTGCGCGCCTTTTCCTTCTCGCGTTCCTTCAACTCGCGCGCTTTTTCCTTTTCGCGCTCTTTCTTCTCGCGCTCAGCGGCCTTGGCTTTGAGCGCTTTTTCGCGCTCTGCCTCCTTACGCGCGCGCTCGGCGTCTTTGGCCTTTTGCTCGCGCTCTTTCTCTTTGGCCTTGAGCGCTTTGTCGCGAGCGGCGCGTTCAGCGTCTTTTTTCGCCTTCTCGCGTTCGCGCTCTTTCTTCTCGCGCTCTTTCTCTTTGGCCTTGAGCGCTTTGTCGCGAGCGGCGCGTTCAGCGTCCTTGCGCGCGGTTCCGGCTTTGGCAGCCTTCTTTTTCGCGGCAGACCCCTTGGTTGCAGCCCGCGAAGGCTTCTTCTTCACCGGTCGCTTCGGCTTCGCGGCCGGCTTCTTCTTAGCCGGCTTGCGCGCGTCCTTACGACGGCTAGGGGTTGCCTTCGCCTTGGCGCGGGCTTTCTTGGGAGTAGCTTTCTTTCGGACGGACATCGCGGAAATCAGCGGAAACTTGAAATAGGAGGCCAGACCGGTACCCAGACCGTCCAAGCGAACACATAGCGCTCCCTCGTACCGGGCCGCCTGCGAGCCGGAATTCGAGTCGGAGGCAGCGGGACCATAGTCCCTAGGGCAAAGCCCTCGGCAACCTAATCGGCTCGCGTGCAATCCGTCAAGGACCACCTGCGAGGCGATCAGAAGTCGTTCGACCGGCCCGCGATCACTCGAAGTAGCCGGGGAAGATTTCGCTGTTGGCGAGCGGCCGATTGCGCTCGGTGAGCACCTCCACGCCGGTCTCCGTCACCAGCACGGTGTGCTCGAATTGGGCCGAAAGCGAGCCATCCGAGGTTACCGCGGTCCAATCATCGTCCAAAACATCCACTTCCCAGGAGCCAATATTGACCATTGGCTCGATGGTGAAGGTCATTCCGGGTTTGAGGCGTTCGCCCTTACCCCACCGGCCATAGTGAGCCACTTTTGGCTCATCGTGGAATTTTCGACCGATGCCGTGGCCGACGAAATCGCGCACCACGGAGCAGCCCTGGGCCTCGGCGAACTCCTGAATCGCGGCACCCAGGTCCCCGAGCCGCGCGCCCGGTCGAACTTGTGCAATCCCAAGAGCTAGGCCGCGCCGGGCGACCTCGACCACGCGCTTGGCATCCTCACTGGCCTTGCCGACGTAGAAGGTTGCCGAAGTGTCGCCGTGAAAACCCTGATAGATGTGGGTCACGTCGATATTGATGATATCGCCATCGCGCAACGCTCGGTCGCTCGGGATCCCGTGGCAGACGACCTCGTTGATCGAGGTGCAAACGCTCTTCGGAAACCCCTTGTAGTTCAGGGGGGCGGGGCGCGCGCCCTGCTTGAGGGTGTGCGCGTGCACGAAGGTGTTGATCTCGTCGGTCGTCAACCCGGGGCGTACGATCTCACCGACAGCGGACAGGGTCTCTGCGGCCAGCCGCGAGACCACACGCATGGCGTCGATTTCACTGGGCCCTTTGATCTCGACGGCAGAACTTCGAAAATGCATATCCATCTATTTCGGCGGCTAACTCGCCCAACACCCTATCACTTCTTTGGCGGAGGCGCCGCACGTTCTGCGCGGCTGGCAGCAGCACGGATGCTGCGGATTCGAGCCTGGAGCTCCGGACTGTTGGGCTCGCCGTGGAAGTGCATCACTCTTGTCGCGTTCGCCGCGCCCGCCGCGCCCGCCGCGCTCGCCGCGCCGGTTCGATAGTCCCGCACCATCAACAAGAGTTCGCGGCCGACCCAGGCCCCGCCGACCCGGTTGAGCCAGTGAAAAGACGGGTCTTTCCCTGAAATGGTCAGGGATACCTGCTGGGGTGGAGGTGGCCCCGCCAGGCCTTCGAGGATGCGGAAGGAGAGCTCGTAGTGGCGGTTATTGCCCATGCTGCCCCCGAGCGAGACGGTGGCAACTTTCACCACCCAGATGCTCTCGGCGGCACGCACGCGGTCTTCGAAGTGGCTGTCGTCCCCGGCACTGCCCGGGACGAACGCGGTCTCGAACAGGTGCCCCGAAAATCCGTCGTCGAGTAGAGTTGCGTCCTCTGCTCCGTAGTTTGGCAAGCGCGAGGCATCGGTCGGCGGCGGTGTGGTCGAGCAAGCGAAGACGAGCAGCGCGCCAAGCGAAACGCGACGAGTGACGAGTGAGCGCGATGGCGAGCGGCCGAGCGGGAACGAGAGCACGGTGCGGATTGACTTATTTGGGGGGTGCGCTCGTCGAACTGTTCGCTTGAGTGGCTCGACAGACAAGTGATACGCTCTTGCGCCGCTACGCGGCGGGTACGCTCAAGGATTTCCGGAGGATAGCAATGAGGCCGAGACTGTTCGTCACGCTT
>Ga0302321_100004018_pt1 | contig 12665 bp, 11 predicted proteins | sample Fen_T0_1_FD_202505 | JGI IMG/M metagenome (GOLD analysis project Ga0302321, IMG submission 202505) | Peat permafrost microbial communities from Stordalen Mire near Abisko, Sweden - Fen_T0_1 | ecosystem: Environmental > Terrestrial > Soil > Wetlands > Permafrost | place: Sweden: Abisko...
TGCGTCTCGTGGCGCTGACCTCCGATCCTAAGCTCGTGTTTCTCGACGCGACCCCGTAGAGAGAGCGATTGGCTGCCTGCAGCCCTGTCTGTGCGAGGTAACGCCAGCGCGGTCAACAAGACTCGCCGGCAAAGTGCCCGAAAAAGCGGCCGCTGCGCGCTAGGAACTCAGCCTCGAAAGTAAGCTGCGCGGCTGGATCGCGATCGCCCCCAACGCTCGATTTCGGCAGCCCGCGGTGCAAAGCAACAAGCCAGTCCCCGACCCGCCGCACCGCCTCGCGGTTTTCAGGCACGAAACGCGGTAGCTCGACGCCACGGGTCCGCGGGACCTGAAGCGCGAGCTCATTGTACTGCTCGGGTGTGGGCCAGGCCGCGAAGCGCTCGAGCGCGCCGAACGCGACTCGCACGAAGTCCTCACCTTGACGATCCCCGACAATCAGCAAACACTGAGGCGGTGGGCGTTCGTTTCCGTCTGCGACGGGCTGTGTCTGCACTGCCCGCGCTAATTGGCGCGCTCGGCGCGGCTTCGCCTGCCTGGGCGGGGGGATTGCCCATACCGGTGTTCTCGGAGGCATTCTCCGTTGAGCAAGGGCTGGGTCCGCCTGGTGTGAGCGCGGCCATCGTCGCTCCAAGATTTTCACAAGTCGTGTTCGACGGTGCACTCTACTGGGTGCTTTACCAATCTGGCATCGAGCCCTTGCCCAATGGCAACGCGCTGCTAGCGGTGCGCGTCGACGAAGACGGCACCGTACTCGACCCGCACGGGCTTTTCGTCGCGCCGTACGCCAACGCGCCCTTCCACGCGCTCACTCCGGCTCCGTGGGGCGCACTCGTCACCTATGCATCCGGCGACGGCGCCGTGCTGGTGCGCCTCGGTCGCGACGGCGCGATCGATTCGGCGCCGATTGCGATCGGGGTCGGGGCGCATCTTTATCCCTATCCAGGGGTTGCTTGCCTCAGCACCGGATGCTTGGCGATCTGGAGCACGCAAAACGAAACGCACGCCGTAACGCTCGACGGGTGTGGCGGGGTCCTGCCGCAAACCGAAATCCAGCTGCCTTATGGCGATTGGGAGCCGCGAGCAGCTGGCGACAGCTACCTGCTCGTGGGCGGAACGACGAACTCGTCGAGCATGCTCCCCTTGCAAGCGTTCGGGCTTGCCGCGGACGGACAGACTCGCTGGGGCCCGGTCACGCTACCCGTCCCGACGGGCACTTGGCATGCCTTCGCCGCGGGAACGTCCGGCGCGCTCTTCGTCTGGCTCGACACGAACGGTGTGCTTTCGTCGCTGGCATTGGACACGTCGGGTGAGCAGCGCGGCCCGCCCCAGCGGCTTCCACTCACTTCAGTGACCAACATCGGCGGTTTGAGTGCCGAGGGCGACCACTTCCGCTTGGCGCTTCATCTCGCGGCGGCAGACGCGGTGCTGCGCCTCGATGCTGCGGGTCTTCCGCTCGATTCCGAGCCGCTGACCGTTGCGGCGGACGGCGCGTGCAGCACCAGCGCGGCGGGAGTCGCCTCGGGCACGCGAACCGCGCTGGTCACCTGGGGCCGAGACCAGAGCGCCGCTGCGTGTGTGGAAACCCCGCCGAGTGCGGCAATCGTGGGCTTCGGGTCGAACGCGACGGTCACCGCGGTCGACGTGACGGGCGCGAAGGCACGCATGGGCACTCCCGCGCTCGCCAGTGACGGCAAGCGCTACCTTGCTGCGTGGTTCGAAGAGCGCGCGGATGCAACCGGGCTCTACACGCAAGCGCTCGACCTCGCTGGCCTCCCGCTCGAAACCCCGGTGCTCACCATCCCCGCGCCCCTTTCGCACAACGACCTGCGCCCGGCATTCGCGTCGTTCCTCTCCGACCGCTACGTAGTCGAGCTAGGCAAAAACAGCGACACGGTCGACAGTAATCGTGCCGCTGAAATCAATGCCGAGACCCTCGTGCGCGGGGCACCTCGTGAGCAGGCCAAGCTCGGGATGCCAGGCCGAACGAGCTTCCTCGACGTCGAGATCGACATCACCCGAAGCGGCGAGGACGAAGCAACGCTGACCCGTGTGCGAGCGCAAGCCACGGACGCAACAAGCGCTGTCATCGGCAAAGCGTGGACCCGAGACCTCCCTTATGGCCATTCAGAGAGCTACCCGGTTCTAGCCTTCGACGGCCAGAACTTCACCATGGTCTGGAAGTACGAAAACCTCGACGGCACCGGCCCGCAAGAACCGGAGCTCCTGTTCATGCGTTTTGACGAAACCGGCGCGCCGCTCCTGAGCGATCCCGTCGTGCTGCCGGGGCTCGGCGCCTTCACGCCGCGCGCGTTGACCTACGGCGCGACTTTGTTCCTCTTGACCCTCGCGGCTGACTATCCAGCCGCCGGCACGCCGCTGTCGGTCATCGGAGTGACCCCGTCCGGCGCGCTGTGGGAAGCTGAACCGCACCCGTTGTCAGCCCCAGATCCTAACGAACAGCAGCAATTCACTGGCGCCACCTTCGACGGCGCAGCCTTCGAAGTTGCGTGGAGCCAGCGCTTGTTCGCCAGCCCCAACGGCGCGCCGCTCACCGGCCGCACCGACCTGGATCTGCATGTCGCCTGGGTTGCGCCGGACGGCAGCAATATCGTCGAATCCGCGGTCGCCAACCGTCGAGAAGACGAGCAAGGGGGGGCACTCGCCTCAGCCGGCGATCGCCACGCGCTCCTCGGCTACAACCGCTTCGATCGCGATGCCCAATACCTGAGCACCCGTGCCTTCGTGCGCGAGCTGGGCAGCGGCGCCTGCAGCACCGATCAAACCTGCACCGATTCCACCTGCAGCGACTGCTGCCCCGCCGGTTGCACCAGCGCTGCTGCGACCCTCACGTGCAGCGTCGCCGCTTGCGCCGCAACCTGCGCCGACAAGGAACATTGTGTCACGGGTCTCGGCTGCGTTCCGAACCCGCGGAGCGCGACCCCCAACCCGGAGCTCGCAACAGGTTGCGGCTGCCAGTACCCCAGGCAAGACGCTGCCCCCTACCCGCCCGTTCTCCTCGCAGGCCTCGCGTTGGTCGGCTTGCGGCGACAGCGCCGACACGGCAAACATTAACGCAGCCGCCAATCGAGGCTCGCGTTCGCACGTGGGCTTCACCATCTCCCAGCTGGTCGTCAGCAGCGTCAACGGCCGCTTCAAGGATGTCGGTGGCAAAGGCGAGCTCGACGAAGCAGACCTGACCAAGAGCCAGGTCGACCCGTCGAACAAGGTCGATTCGATCGATACGGATGAGCCGAAGCGCAACGAGCACCTGAAGGGCCGGAACGTCCGCGCTGCGTGCTTCCACCTCGGCTGCGAGCTCGCGATCGGCGTACGCAGGAACATGCCGTAGCCCTCGACGCCTGTCGACCGGTTGCCCAAAGCCGATCTTCGCGAATCTGCGCAACTGGCTCGTCGAAGGAACCGACATGCGGTGAAGGAGTAATGCAAATGGACCTGAACCTAGTCGTCGCGAGCGCGCTCGAGCTGTTTTTGACGGACCGGCCCGTAGCGCCCCCCGTCCCGTCAGCCGCGTTCCTGCAGACAATAGCGGAGCTCGAAGCGGACGTGGTGCTACTCAGGGGCATGGGAAGCTTGAAGCGTTGGCTTCTAGAACACTGTTCCGCGGAAGGACTTCATTGTCTCGAGCTTCCTTCCTTAGGCAGCCAGGTGATCTCCAAGTTTCCCGTGTGCCAGGTCGACGGGCTAGTTTGGATTCGGGCTACGCTCACGGGGGGGCCTTTGAAGCTGACAACGGGCCGACTCGAGAACGCGCGCGACTCCAGGGCGGACGAAATGCGCGATACGCTGTTCTCTACCTCGCTCGCGCCGCTGCGCCTGCGCGTGAGTCGCAGCATTCAGCCTACCGTCGTCCTCGATGAGGCGGGGTTCTCGGGGCTCGTGCTCCAGGCGAACTCGAGCCGAGCGCTAGGACTTCGGGCGTTTGTCGGCGATCGCGCCGTCAGGGCTAACGGCTCCTCTTGGCTTTGCTCCCTATTCGATGTGCCGTTCGAAATGTCCCCTTCGAATCAGGCGGCGCGGAGGTCGAACGCTTCTCGCGAGGTCGCTTCGACGCCAACAATCGAATGAATGACTATGTACGTGTCTACGAGTCGTGCATTAAGAACATACCCGGCGGAGTGGTCAACTCAGCCTGAGCTCTGCCGAGGTGAACGTCCTTGAAACGCAAGATCAAGATCTTCCTGAGCCATCGCCACGAAGACTTCGATACGGCGCTGCGTATCAAAGAGATTCTTGATTCGGTGACTGGGGCAGCCGAGGTTTTTCTGTCGGAGAACATCGTCCGAGGTGCAGACTGGCGCATCGAGGTGAAGAAGCAGCTCGCGACCACCGACTTCTTGCTTTTGCTCTACACCGACCCTGACGCGAACTGGGACTGGTGCTTTTACGAAGCCGGGCTGTTCGAGGATTTGAAACGGCACTACTCGCCGGCGCACCTGTCTGGTGCCGATGAGGACGAGCGATTTCGCACGATTTGCCTGCTCTCGCACGCCGTCGACGTGCCCGGGCCGATGCAGAACTTTCAGAGCACTGTAGCGAATCCGCGCGATCCATCGGCCGTGAAGCAGCTGCTGCTGCAGATATTCGTCCGCCAGGACCCGATTCGACAACTCTGGGCCGCGCAGCGCTCGCCCGCGGGCCCATCAATCGACCAGATGGCTCAGGACATTGCCAACGCGGTTGGGAAGACGGACATCGGCTCCAACTACCCAGCCAAGATCGCCATTCTCACGATTTCGGATCCTTCGCAATGCGACGGCGTGACGATTCCAGCTACAGCAAGGATTCGCTCACCGGACAATGGCAAGTCGCTCGAGATGCTGTTCGGTCGTGAGGTGCGCGGGCGACTGAACGAGGGGCTCGCGTGGAACGTATTGCAGTGGAAGGACTGGAGCCAAGGCAGGTGGGTCGACGAACTCGCGCACATGCTACCGTCGGTCGCAGCGGGGCACGTCTACTCCCCGTTGGGCTCCCCGCACCAACGCGACGACGCGCAGACGATCTACGATCCTATTCTCTACCGCGTCGAACGTTTCGCTTCCGGCGCCATCGCCTGCCACATTCTGTTCTCCGATCGCGCGGGGCGAAGCGCTGCCATCACGTCGTTCACAGATCTCATGCACGAGCTAACCCGGCTCATCACGTCGGCCCCCAAGAACGACTCGATCCGGTTCCTGGCCTATACGCCAGCGCTCGGGTTTCTGGCACAACCGGCGAACGAATGGGAAAAGCTGAAGCAAGCTTTGACGGAAAAGGCGGGGCAACTCTTCATGACGTGTCTTGCGCACAAGCCACTCGAGGAGTGGCACCGGCGCTTCCTCGGTCGGCCCACGCGCCGCGCCGATTGCCCCATCGGGGATGCGCTGATCGATGAGGCCAATCAACTGTCTTCTGTCCTGACCTCGACGGTCGAGAAACGGGGCACCCTGGTGGAGCTGGAGTGGCGTGATTTGCCGCAGTTCTACCTCTTCACGAGCAGCCAGCGCTCGATCTACGTCGTACCGTTCGGCCTGCCGCGCCTCGACAACAAGGGCTCACCGTCCGGAGCGAACGTCGAGATGTTCGGCGTCGTGACGGAGGCGAGCGACGCGATCATCAATGCTCAAAAGCTCTACGCGGCGCACAGCACACCCTCCGGTCGGCGCTTCACACCGCCACGAGGATCGCGTGTCGGCTGACTCACATCGATCGCTACTAGCAACCCGCCGCGAGGAACCTCATGGTCAATTCCGCATCGACGAGTTCACTATCAGGCTCCCGGATGGTCGAGGTTCCGGGCGCCGCCTTTTTCATGGGAAGCGACTCGGGCAGCGAATTCGAGCGACCGGTGCACGAAGTCCTCATCGAGCGCTTCTGGATGGACGCGCACCTCGTCAGCAATCGGGATTTCGAGACCTTCGCGAGGGCAACTGGCCACTTTACGGACGCGGAGCTCCGTGGCGAAGCCTGGGGCCATCGAGACGGGACGTTCGGCATCATCCCTGGCTTGTCGTGGCGAACCTACGCGACGCCCGAGCGCCAGGACCATCCAGTGGTACTCGTGTCCTGGTACGACGCGGCCGCTTACGCGAATTGGTGCGGCAAGGCTCTGCCGACCGAAGCGGAGTGGGAGCGTGCCGCGCGGGGCGGCGCAATCGGCGCGGAATACCCCTGGGGCCGGACGGGGCCTAATGACGCCCAGTGCAACTTCGCACGGCCAGCAGGTGATGTGCTGCCCACGACGCCGGTGAGAACGTTTGCGCCGAACGCGTTCGGCATTTTCGACCTCGTCGGCAACGTCTGGCAATGGTGCCATGACTGGTACGGCGCCGATTATTACGCTCACTCCGAGGCCAAAAACCCGACAGGTCCGGCTGTCGGCGCCGACAAGGTTCGGCGTGGGGGCGCGTGGAACGTCATTCAGTCGTTTCGGCTGCGAACGGCGAACCGGGGAGCGCTACAGCCGGCGCAGGCGGCAATCAACACCGGGTTTCGCTGCGTCGTACGCGATAAGAGCCGCTCCTTGCGGGTAGTGAGCGAACGGCGCGCGCTCGAACTCGACGCGCCGCGACACACCGTCCCGTCCGCCACCGCGAGCGCGGCACTCTTGGAAGTGCGCGAAGCGCTCGAAGCGCTGCGTCCCGCCATGCGCGCGGACGGCGGCGACGTGGAGGTGTCCCGAGTCGAGGCGGGTGTGGTCACCGTGCGCCTATTGGGAACTTGCCGCTCCTGCCCGAGCTCGGAGCTCACGTTGACACGCGGTATCGAGCCCGCCTTGCGCGGGCGGCTACCGTGGCTCGTGTCCGTCGTGCGCGAATCGTGATCGGAGAGTCAATGTCGCGCTCACAACTCCCGAACCTCGTCCTAACGCTTATCTTTTTCGTGGCTTGCGGTCGCCCCGGCAAAACCGAGCAGGCGCCGCACCCGGCGCCAGACGCGGCGGTCGCTCACTCTGCCCTCAGTGTGGGCATCCAAGCCTCGCCCGCGATGGCGCTGGTCATGGTCGCAAAGGATCAGGGGTTTTTCGAGCAAGCTGGTGTCGACGTGACGATCAATGAGTTCACGGCCGGCAAGCTCGCGCTCCAGGCGCTACTCGCCAAGGCGCTGGACGTTGCCGTCTCGGGTGAAGTCCCTGTCGCGCTCTCCACGCTGCAGGGCAATCGCCTTCGCGTCTTGGGGCAGGTCGTCGAAAGAACGATCGACGAAGTGCGGGTCGTCGCGCGTGCGGACGGCACGAGCGACGCCGCTCGTTACTTCAAGGCCAAGAAGCGCAAGCTCGCGACCTCGTTCGGCGGCGGCCCCGAGTTTTTCACGTACAACTTTCTTAAGACGCTCGGGGTGCGCGCCGACCAAGTTGAGCTCATCAGTCAGAAGCCGGAGGACATGCCAGCGGCGCTACTGAGCAACAGCATCGACGCCATCTCGATCTTCGATCCGTTCGCCTACATTGCGGAGACCAAGCTCGGGAACAAGGCGGTGACGTTCAAGAATGGCGCCGTGTACTCGGAGCTGTACGTGGTCGGCGTGATGGAGCCGACCCTTACCGCCAAGCGCAGTGAACTCCGGGCGTTTCTGCGCGGGCTCTCGCTCGCGACCGCGTATACCGCCGAGCACCCGAAGGAGGCTCAGGTCGTGGTGGCGCGGCACACCAAGCTCGACCTCGAGACCGTCGCCGCTATCTGGCCGAACTTCGTGTTCAAGCCGGCCATCACCCGCCGCTTCGTCGATTACACGACGGCCGAAGCAAAGTGGGCAATCGAGAAAGACGGCGCGTCGCGCGCCACTTCTGTGCCCGATTTCGCCGCCGTACTCTACCCGGAGCTCCTACGCGAGGTGGTCCCCGAGGCAGTTCACCTCGATTCCGACTAAATGGTGGGACGGATCAACCTCTGATGCTTCAATGGCTCCGCACTGCTGGCCTCCGTTCACTCCCAATCGCAGGGTTCCTTGCGCTGTGGGAAGGCGTTTCACGCGCCGGCATCGTATCGGAATATCTGTTTCCCCCGCCGACGATCGTTCTTCGCGCGCTCGCGCGGTGGGCCGGGACGGGCGAGCTCTGGCACGACATCGAGCTCAGCTCGTGGCGGCTCGTCGCCGGGTTTCTGCTCGGGGGTAGCAGTGCTGTCGTACTCGGCATGGTGATGGGTCGAAACCGTTACGCCGCAGCGGTATTCGGTCCGCTGTTTCAGGCACTGCGTGCGCTACCGCCCGTAGCCATCATACCGCTCGTCATCGTCTGGCTAGGCATCGGCGAATCGGCCAAGGTCTTCTCTATCGCTTGTGCCGTGTTCTTTCCGACCTGGATCAACACCTACCTCGGCGCGCAACGCATCCCGCGCGAGTATCTGTGGGCCGCACGTATCCTGCGTCCTAGCGGACAGGGCATCTTTTGGCGGGTCCTGGTACCGGCGACCATGCCTTCCATCATCGCGGGCCTGCGCACGGCGCTCGCGCTCGCGTTCGTCATGGTTTACGTCTCGGAAATCGCGGGCGCTTCGGCCGGACTCGGCTACCGGATTTCGATTGCCCACCTCGCCTATCGCATCGACCTGATGATGGCGGCACTCGCAGTGCTCGGTACTTTTGGCGCGCTCGCGGATTTCGCCTTTGACCTTATTGCGCACGCCCTGTTCCCGTGGCTGGCCGACAAACGCGAAGGGGCTCGATGATCAGCGCCGCTGGCGTCGGTGTCACGTTGGGTGACGTCGAGGTCTTGAGGGACGTTCACTTCGAATGCGCGCGGGGCGAATTCGTCGCGATCGTCGGAGCGTCCGGCTCCGGCAAGTCGAGCTTCTTGAACGCCGTCGCGAACCTGGTGCCCTATGACGGGCGGATTGCGATCGAAGGATCAGTGGGCTACGTGTTCCAGAGTTACGCGCTCTTCCCTTGGATGACGGTGAGGCAAAACGTCGCCTTCGGGCTCGATGCGGACGACGCCGGCCGCAAGGCGCGCGTCGACGACTTGCTCGAGCGCGTGGAGATGAGCGCGCTCGCGGAGCGCTATCCGAGTCAGCTCTCCGGGGGGCAAGTCCAGCGCGTCGCGCTGGCGCGTGCCCTCGCTCCGTCGCCGGACGTCTTGCTGATGGATGAGCCGTATGCGGCGCTGGACCAGCGCACGCGCGAGCGGATGCAAGTGTGGTTGCTGTCGGTCTGGGAGACTGAGCGGACCTCGGTGCTCTTCGTCACTCACAACATGGAAGAGGCGATCTACCTCGCCGACCGGGTCGTCGTGCTGTCTGCGCTACACTTCGACCACGGCTTGCGCGTCCCTTTTCCGCGACCGCGGCGCGAGTCACTGCGCTTTGAGACCGCGTTCCTCGAGTTCAAGCAGCGGGTGCTCGAGCTCATGGACATGACGGGCGAATCGTAGGATCAGCCAAGGAGAGACGCTGAACGCGAGCCTTTCCGAGCTCAGTTCGTTCGAGACCACTTTTCGAGCAGGCCGCGCGGACTGAGCGTGTAGCGTGATCCACCCGGACCCGCCAGAGCGAGCTCGAAACTATACGGGTTACTCGGAAAATCCAGTGGCGGCTGCCACGTGTCGCCGTGATCGAGCGAGCGATACACGTGCTGCCCGAGCGCGTACAAGGCGTGAGGCTCGATCGGATCGATCTGCACGGACCACGCCGACTCCGGCGTGGAGATGCGAGACCACGTCGCACCGCCATCGAGCGTGCGCATTAGGCCCAGCTCGGGGGAGTCATCGATGGGGCATGCGAATGCGATTTGCGCGTCCGTGGGATGAGCGACCAAGCATTGAACGTAGGCGCCAGGATCCGAAGATCGCCAAGTCGAGCCTCCGTCGAGAGAAGCAACGATCTCGTGCGTCGGGCTGGCGTCGTCGAACAGCGCGACATAAATCGCCAGCGGATCGGTCGCGCCGATGGCCGTCCGGAGGACGGAATTTTTGTTTGGAAGCGGCAGAAGCGACGAGAAGTGCTGTCCTCGGTCTTCTGTGGTGTACACGCCGCCTTGCGTAACGATCGTGACCCTGCCCGACGTGGACGACGCGATCGCTTGCGGGACTTCTGGCTTCGCCTGCGTGGGCACCGGCCAATTCTGGAACGACGCTCCGCCGTCCCTGGAAATGAAGCTGTAGGGCGTCGGAATGGCGCTGAAATCGAACTCTTTTCCGTAACTAGTGCGGGCGTAAAGCACGTTCGGGTCGGTGGCATCGGCGTATACCGAGTCCAGCCAAATTCCCACCGGGCCCGGCGCGACGGACCAAGACTTGCCGTCGTCGTCCGAGCGCGACACGGCAAAGTTGGAAGCCACGAACAACAACCCTTCCTGCGCTGGGCTCAGCGCGAGTTGGCCCGCTAAGTCGATGCCCGCCGCCCACCACGAACGCCCACCATCATCGGAACGTTGCCTGAGAATTTCGTAGTCAGAGACGAGCAACAAGCGATCGCGACCGAGATCCGACACGACGCCATAGTGGGGCACGGCCTGCGAGCTCACGGTGCCCTCTGCGTCGAGGTGCCAGACGCGAGAGCCTTGTGCGATCTCTCCAAAGGCGTACACCGCATCGCTGCATTCGGATGGGGCGGCCGACAGGACCCGAAAGCCGCTCACGTTCGGCTCCAACGTGGCGGCTGTTTCCCAGGAGCTGCCTGCGTCGCTCGAGCGGTGCACCGTACTGCCGTCGAGGAAGTAGAGGCGCCCGCGGCAATCCAGAGAAAGGTTAGGCGGGAACGAGGGATTGGAAGCAGCCGGGACGGCTTTCGCATCGAAGGTCAGCCCCCCGTCCTTCGAAACGTACACGGTCGCTTGGTAGGCAGTGCTCGCGAAGGCCGCCGCTTCCAGGTAGAGAACCGGGTTTGCGCCACCCGATACCAGCAGCTTGCCCAGCTGGAACGGCGACAGTTGGTCGACCATGGGCAATGGAGAGGCGACCCAGGACGCGCCGTCGTCCGCGCTTCTCCATACGCCATCGTCACGCATCGACAACAGAACGGGCTGAGGATTGAGGTCAACGAGCGTCAATGGTCCGCCCGGGGCGGTTCCGACCTCAGTCCAGGTGGCGCCTCCGTTGACTGACTTGAGCAGCTTGCTGGCGGAAGGCGCCGCGGTCGGCGCGGAGGCTTCCACTTCCAGATACAGCGCTCGGACCGGCTGCTCCGAGAACAACAGCGCTTGCGCCCCTGCCGGCCAGCCCAGCGCGGACCAGGTGTGGCCCCCATCATTAGAAACCAAACTGCGATCGCCCAGGGCGTACAGCGTCAGCGGGTCAGCAGGGTCTATCACCCAGGCGCCCGATTCGGTCGGTTGAAATATTGGTGGGGGCTGAAACCCGGGTTTGCGCGCCGTCTGCGACGAATCCCCACCGGCAGCAGCTCCCGCGTCGGCACCGGCGCTATCCGATCGCAAACTGGCGCCGCCCCCGCACGCCAGAACGAACAGCGGCGCGAGCAACGGCCACAAGCGAGTCAGTCTGGTTCTCATGCATCAAAGACGGACGCGGCCCCTCGAACCGGCCAATGGCCGCGTACGATTTACGCGCGGCCCGCCGCGCTACGGCGCAGCGCCCGGCAACAGAAGTGTACGCCGGCCCCCAGCCGGGTACGTGGGCCAAGAGCAGCCGGTGACGAACCGTTGCCAGCCTGTTGCCATCCGCACCATGCCGCGCCGTATTTCTAGGTGCCACCCCGTGCCGTCCCTCGGACGCCGATTTCGAATAACTCAGCGGAACACGCCAAATCAGCTCAGAGGCGTAACGACGCCAGCCGGGATGGCTCGGGCGAGAGATCGATCGAGTTAGCCATTCGCGGGCCCTAAACTCCAACGCTCGAGTGCCGTGATTGAAATGGGCAGCATGCCGCCATGAGCCCGGAGCTGAAGCTTCGCCGGGCGACGTGCAGCAGACGCCACACGTTGTCGATGGACAATCCGGTCTGAACCGCGATTTCGAGCCCAGCGCGCCCCTCGAAGGAGTGCAGCATGAGCACGTGCCGTTCTCGTTCTTTCATACGTGCAAGGGCGGCGGACACGACTCGCGGGATGTCATATTCGGTCAGCGCCCCATTGAGGTAATGAGCATCACGCAGCTGGTGCTCGACGAGATGCTCGACGACGCGCACTGCGACGTGGCGCCGGCGCGCCCGATTCGCTTGGGTTGCGCACAAGCGATAGAGCCAGCTACTGAGCGCGGCTTCTCCGCGGAACCCAGCAAGCTTCCGGTGGGCTTGCAGAAACACCTCCTGACACGCATCTTCCGCCTCGACGCGCGAAACGCCGAGCACCCGCAGGAAGCGGCGCACCGCCCGCGCGTATCGTGTGTGGAACTCGAACCACGCGGCCTGTTCGCCAGCAACACAGCGATTGATCAATGCTTGCTCTGCGTTTCCGTGGGAGGAACCGCGTGAGCTCATCGGTGCCCGGCGCGCCATCAGCCTTGATAGTGCTCGGACGGCCGCAAAAGTTCGATCGCGGCCCACCAAAGTTCGATCTTAGGGTGGGCCAGCGGCGGGCGCCGCCCTTCTTCGGCGCACGGAGCCCGCTTCAGAAAAAAAACAAAAGATCAGGTTCCACTTTCGCGTGGCTCTAAGTGGAAGTGGTCCAAATTGCAAAGGAGGATAGCTTGCTCAAAAACTCTCAGACTAAGCGTTACCGCGGCGTCAAAGTAGCCGCGCTCACCTGCATTTTTGCGTTTTTGCTCGTTGCCGGCG
>Ga0302321_100004020_pt1 | contig 12664 bp, 11 predicted proteins | sample Fen_T0_1_FD_202505 | JGI IMG/M metagenome (GOLD analysis project Ga0302321, IMG submission 202505) | Peat permafrost microbial communities from Stordalen Mire near Abisko, Sweden - Fen_T0_1 | ecosystem: Environmental > Terrestrial > Soil > Wetlands > Permafrost | place: Sweden: Abisko...
TCCGCCTGTGCCCGTGCGCCCGCCAGTGCCCGTGCGCCCGCCAGTACCGGTATTCGCGCTTCCACCCGTGCTTGTGCTTCCGCCCGTACTCACGGCGGTACCACCTGTCCCACCAGTGTTTGAGAGATTCGGAGCGCTATCACTCGCCAGTGCTGCATCCGCGGGCTGGATAGCCCGTGATGAAGAGTTGCTGCAGGCAGCGGCCCCGAGCAGCGCGATGGCAAGGAATCTCACGAAGACGGAGTAGGGCGATGGTTTTCGCATGCCCTATGGGTGGCCAGCGCGCGCGCAAACATGGTCACGGGATCGACCACGCTCAGGAATCCTGTGCCTGTTCCCGCGTGGCCCATGCTTGCCATCTGGTAGTCTTGCCGGGCGATGAACTTTGGTCGGGACGCCGTCGTGCTGTGCTGTCTCGCCGCCGCGACGCTTGGCGGATGCGGCGAAAATCGGGGCACTATCCTCACGCTCGCCGACACCACCCTCTGGCATCCAGCGCTGGTGACGAGCTGGCAGATCCAGCTCACTGGCACCCTCGACACCACGCCCGACGTGCAAATGTTCGACGTCGATCTCTTCGACGTGGATGCTAGCGTCGTCGCGACTCTTCACCAGAAAGGCGCCAAGGCGATCTGCAACATCAGCGCTGGTAGCTTCGAGGACTGGCGGTCGGATGCCGCCAGCTTTCCTGCGGCCGTTCTCGGCAACACGCACGGCTCGCCTGGCGAGCGCTGGCTGGACATCCGTGCCACGGACGTGCTTGGGCCCATCATGAAGGCGCGGCTGGACCTCTGCCGCAGCAAGGGCCTCGACGGCGTTGGCGTGGACAATGTGGACGGATACGCGAATGCAACGGGCTTCCCGCTTGCCGCCGCGGACCAGCTCGCCTACAACCGGTTTCTGGCCACGGAAGCGCACGCGCGCGGGCTGTCTATCGGGCTCGGGAATGACGTTGGTCAGGCGGCAGATTTGCTTGGCGATTTCGACTGGATGTTCGACGAGCAGTGTTTCGAATACAGCGAGTGCAATCAGCTGCAGCCATTCATCGACGCAGGCAAGGCGGTGTTTCAGGTCGAGTTCAATCTGGAAACCAGCGCCTTCTGCCCGCAGGCCAACGCGCTCAATTTCAACGCGATGAAGAAGAACGTGAGCCTGGACGCGGCCCGCTGGCCATGCCGGTGAGGTCCTTCCTCTCAGAACGCCATCCCAGCACCGATGGTCAATCCGACCCAGCCGCCGCGCAACTCGACCAGCGGGCGGCCGTCGCTGACGTCGCCGGTCACCGGTTTCATGACCCAGCCGCCTTCGATCTGTCCGAGTAGTAAAGCTCGACCGCCGAACGCACGGCTCACGCGCAACCTGCCCAGCGGTCCGGCCCACGGAGCGGAAAGGCTGCTCCCCTTGGCGCCGGTCGCGGTGTCATGCGCGGAAAGCTTCACAAGGCCGACCTCCATGCCGGGGCCGGCCTCGATCCGCCAAGCGCCCCGGCCAGCGCCAGCCAGCACGGCAACGCTGGCGCCCGCGACCCGCCAGTCCACGGTGGTAAGGATGGTCGTCGTAGAGCCAATTTCGCCTCGTCCCTCGATGGCGAGAGCGAAGTGTCGCGCGAATGCAAGATCGGCACCCAGTGCGCCGCCCTCGAGCCAAGTCGCGGGCCGCGCCACGCGGCGAAGCGAGGCGGCCGCGCTAGCGCGAAATCGGCGCATCGGCTCGGGTTGCTGCGCATTTTCTCGTTCATGCGAACGTCTCTGCGCGATGGGAGCCTCGCTGGTTGCGACCAATTCGCTCACCGAGATCGCTAGCAAGCGCAGACCTGCTGGGCCCGTCGTGCCGCGTGCAAGGACCTCGGCGTGAGACTGGCGACCCGTCTGCGTTTCGGTCGCCGTAATGGCGATCCGTTCGCCATCGCACACCAACTCGACGACGGCTGGACTTAGCGTTCGGCCGGCACCCACGGTGCCGAGCTCGAGGGCGACCAGCTCTTCCAGGCGAACGGCATCAATGCCAGGGCACGCTTCCGTCACCAGCCTCACATCCGTCGGCCCTGCGGCCCACGCGGGCGTGCCGGCCAATGCCAGACCCAGCGCTGCCACGCCAAGCGCGCCCAGACCGGCTTTGGGAAATCGTCTGCGAGAAGAAGTCACTCGAACTGGCCGTATCGTCGCACGGATTCAAGCCGTCGTCCGGTCGGGTACTTGCTCGCATACTCTTCGGCCAGACCACGCGCACGCTCTTTCTGATTGGCCCGGTTTGCCGCCTCGGCCTCGCGGGCCAGGGCGTCGGGCGAGAGCGGGCCCTCGGGCAGAAGCTTGCGAACCAGCGCGAAGGCATCGGCAGCCTCGGCCGGGCGTTCGAGTTGATAGAGCAGAATGCGGCCGAGCGTAAACGCAGCCAGTGGAGCCCGCTCGTCGCCGCGGTACTTGCGCACGATCTGTTGCAAGTAGGGCGTTGCCTCCGCCGGGTGGCCAGAGAGACGGGCGGCATCCGCGGCCAGCATCAGGTCTTCGGCGCCACTATCGACCACACCCGGTGCACCAGAGAGAACGCGGTAGGCTTCCGCGTAGCGACCGCGCGTGGCCAGAGCGCGGAAGCGCGAACGCGAAGCCGGCGCTGACGGACGTGAGATCTCCGTGGCCGAAGGCGCGGGCGCGGCCGGCTCGACCTTGCTTGGCCCCGCCGTTCCCGGTGAAGCCTCGGCGACCTCCTCGGGGAAGTGTCCTGTCTGTCCCTGGGCCAGTACGCGCGCGCCACCGGGCCAGCGAACCTCGACCTTGCCGCGGTATACGGAGACGTAGGCGCCCCGGTCTTCTCGCTCCACACGGAACCTGGTGCCAAGGACGCGTACCACGATTCCATCTACGTGCACGGCGAAGGTGCGACCGGGATCGGGGACCACATCGAACTCGCCCCGTCCCGCGGTGAGGCGCAGATCGATCGCGCTCGCTGTCACTGCCACCACCTCGACCTGAGAGCGCTCGTCCAGCATGCGCACCGAAGAGCCGTCGGAAAAACGCAGCCCGTGGTCGACGGAGTCCTGCACCACCGACGATGCCTTCCTGGCCTCGCGTCTTCCCGGCACGAGGCCGTACGACACCCCTAGCGCGATGGCCACCCCAAGCAACAGCGCCGAGGCGGCGACACGCGTCCGGCCACGACGGCGGAGCCTTTGGCGGGCGAGGCGCAGATTGTCCTCGGTACGTGTGCCATCCCACTGCACCTGGATGTGCCGAAACGCCTGCTCGACCTTTTCGCTCGTCGGCTCAACCATGGCGCGTCCTTTGCCCAAGCGTCTTCTGGGCCAAGCGCAGCCGTCGCTGCACGGTGGACTTGGAGCAGGCGCACATCTGGGCGATAGCATCGAGTGACTCGCCCTCCACGTGGCGTAGGATCCAGACCGCGCGCTCGGCTGCGGGCAGACGCTCAAGAGCGCGATAGGCAAGCGCCACCAGTGCCCGCTCATCGGGCGTGGCCGACGCATCTGCAATTTCCGCGTAGTCCGACGGCGCATCGAGGCCGAAGAGCATGAGAACGCGCGTCCGGCGAAGCTTCCGGATCGTTCGCCGTACCGTGATGCGAGCCAACCAGCCCTTGAGTGCCCCGGGGTCGCGGAGCTGGCGCAGATTGCGGTGGGCCTCGATGAAGACTTCCTGGACCAGATCGTCGAGGTCGTCGTCCCGCCCCACGATCTTGAGAGCGATGGCGGCTACATAGGCTGCATGCGCGCGGAAGACTTGGTCGAAGTCGAGAGGTTCGACCAGGGCCAGCGGCGTCTCGCCACCTGCGATCAGTCGGAGGTGAATTCCACTACGCATTTACTGTCTTGGTGGCCAAGGAAGAGCCAAGATTGGTCAATCATTCGCCATCATCTTGGAGGCCAGCATCCTGATATGTCAACTGCACCGCACTGCGCTTTTTTGGCGGGGTCAGCATGACTCCTGTGGACTTGGTGGTCTTCGATCACGACGGAACCTTGGTGAATTCCCTGCCCGTGGTGGTGGAAGCCTCCAACGCGGTCATGGCGACCTTTGGTTACGAACGCAAACCCGGGGCGGAGATCGTGGCGGGAATGGTGCATCCAACGGCGCCCCGGTTGGGTTTGCTGGCGGGCACGTCGGACATCGAGATTCAGCACAAGATGGCTCGCCTCTACAGGGAGCTGGCCCTTCGCTGCTCAGCATTGGCCGAGCTGTACCCTGGGATTGCGGGCCTGCTGAGGGCTTTGAAGGGGCTGGGGATTCCCTTGGCGGTTCTCAGCAACAGTGAAGGCATCTTCGTTCGCACGATCCTGGAGCGGTTGGAAGTAGCCAACTATTTCTTTTGTCTCACGGGCGAGGAAGACATGCCTGCGCCCAAACCCGATCCGCGTGGCCTGCTGCGGATCCTGGAATTGGCCGGATGCGGACCGCAGCGCGCGGTGTACGTGGGAGATAGCCGAACGGATTTGGAGACAGCGCGGGCCGCGGGGCTCAAAAGCATTGGCGTCACCTGGGGCGCCCACCCGCGCGTTGAAATGGAAGATCTGGGATTCGAAGCGCTTGTAGAGGAGCCCGCGCAGTTGCTCGCGCTGTTGAAAGGCCCCTGACGGCCAGACGAAGGCTGCCTAGAACTGCGCGAGGAAGTCCCAGATGGGGCCGGGATTCGGCGCCTGCTGGTGAGGCGCCTTGTACTCGCACGAGACGACGGGATAGCCCGATGCGCAGCCATCGTAGGTCACGCAGGTGCAGGGCAGATTTGTCGAACCAAGCCCATCGCACCAGCTGGGACTCATCGTCGTCGTCGTCGTGGAACACCCATCTCTCTGGGCGTAGGCACTGACGGCTTGTCGGTGACCGCTGAGCAGGCTGTCGTCCGTGCCGATGAAGGCCATCACGGCAACCTTTCGCGTGCCGGCTGCGCAGCCACCGCTGGTCATCGTATTCCCGGCCATCGGCATAATCGCACGCAGCATGCTGTCGGCCGTGCATCCGAGGGTAAACGAGAACATGGCACCGAAGCTGAATCCCACAGCGAAGATCCTGTTCTCGTCGATGCAGAGCTCTGACCGGAATCGGTCCAACATGGCGTGGTAGAAATCTATGTCCACGCCGTTCGAGTTGCCCCAGCCGAGGCCGGCGTCTTGGTAGTCTTGCCCCTCGCCCGCAACGAAGATGGCCTGGTTGTTGGACTTGCTCTGCAGCCCGAAGTAGCCCCCGCTCGCCACCATCTGCGCCGACCCAGTCCAGGGATGCCAGCCGAAAATCAGCTTGTAGGGGTGATTCTGGTCGTAGTTGGTCGGCAACGCGAGAATGTATTCGCGCGTCTTGCCGTTGACGTCGATGCTCGCGCGGGCGCTCTTGAGCGTCGTGGCCTTGCCACAGCCCGCGCTTGGAGCCGAGGCAGTCGCGCCGCCGTCGGCGGTCCCAGCATCGACAATAGCGGTGGAGCCTCCGGTTCCGGTTGCCCCGCCAGTTCCGCTCTTGCCGCCGGTGCCCGCGCCTCCGGTTCCGGTTGCCCCGCCTTTGGCGCCGCCGGTTCCGGTTGCACTGGCCGTCGAGGTTCCGCCGCTGCCACCCACCGCCGAAGAGCCGCCGCCTCCGGACACGCCACCCGAGGCGGCCGCATCAAGCTTGGTCGTGCTGGAGGTGGTGCCTCCGGTGCCAACGCTGCTGCTGGAACCCCCGGCGCCACCGGCGCCTCCCGAAGAGGTGGGATCGCTTGAACCGCCCGCACCGGTCTTGGCGCCGCCGCTTCCGCCGGCGCCCGGGCCGACGCTACTCTGTCCGTTCTTCGAACAATTCGCCGCGAGCAGGAAGACAGTGCCGACAACCGCAAACAAAGCGGAGCGTTTCATGTTCGCCTCCTTGGGTGGACTCCTTCATAGCACGGGCTTGGTCGGATGACGCTTGTCGCGGAAAGTATGGACCTAGCGGCAGGTCAACTGGTCGTACATGAGCAGGAAGGCTCCGAGCCCGTGGTTGTCGTTGGTCGCTGGTGGCCGCGCGTAGTAATCGGCTGCCGATGCCAGAACGCCTGTCCCTGGGCAGATGTTCTTGATCTGGACGTTGCTCGAATTGGAGACCATCTGCATCTCTCCGCCAAATCCCTTGATGGCGAGCGGCGCATAGGTGGCGGCGTCGATGTATCCCTTCTGCGAAGCCTTCGAAAGGAAATACGTGTGCATCGCCGTGCACGAGGTCTCTAGCCAGTTGGCAGCATCGTTGGGTTTGTCCATGACCTGCCACCAGCGGCCTGTGGTGGGATCCTGGGTCGCCGCTAGCCCCTTGGCGAGACGCTGCGCAATCGCGACCAGCGCATTGTAGTTGCTGTGCGTGGTCGGGGTGAAGTCGAGGACGATGAGCAGCGCCATCTCGTACCATCCCTCGGCGCGACACCATTCGCAGCAGGACTGCTTTCCAGCTGTTCCATCCCATTGGTGGACGTGCAGGTTGTTGGGCGCGGCCAAATGGCTATCGTAGATGATGAGCTGCTGGGTCGCGATGTCGACGGCCTTGGTAGCGTTGAACAGGTCGCCATAATTGATGTAGGGCGGGAGATCCATGAACACGCCGTCGCCCCATAGTTGGTTCGTCGCTCCCGTGTTGTGCCAGAAACCGCCGTCACTCGTCTTCGGGTAGTCGCCCTCAAGCCGCGTCGCTACCGCTTTGGGTGCTGTACCGTACTTCGCGTCTTTCGTTTCGCGGTACATGTCGTCCAGCACCAGGGTCGGCTGCATGTCGTCGAGGCTGTTGTATGAGGTCTTGCCGGCGAGGTTGGCGTCGGCCCATTTTTTCATGAGCGACAGATAGGAAGCATCGCCCAGGCGCTTGTAGGCGAGACACACGCCATGCAAGAAGAGCCCATCCGGGTAAGCCCAGGTCAGCGAGACATTGGCGCGGATTTGCGAGTCGATGAGCGCCTTGGCCCAGTCCATACCCTGGGGATGAGCGCTCAGTGGCAGGCACCAGCTTGGCGTGCCGCCTGAGCCTGCCGCACCGCCTGTCGCGTTCGATCCGCCACTCCCGGTCGATCCGCCTGAACCAATGCCCCCATCCACACCTGTCGCCCCTGCGCCGCTGGTTGAGCCGCCCGATGAGGTCGTGCTGGTTGCACCACCACTGCCTCGGCCGGCGAGCCCGCCACTGCCGACTGCGCCCCCCGAGCCCCCGCCAGCGAGCCCGCCGCTACCGACTATCCCCGCCGAGCCCCCGCCGCTTGCCATGGTCGTTCCGCCGATTCCTCCGCTGCTGGCCGCAGACTTGCCCCCAGCGCCACCGCTGCCAGAGGTCGTGCCTGCATCGCCACCCAGGCCGACGCTTGTCGTTCCGCCCACGCCGATGAGCGTGCCACCTGTCCCGATGATGGAATCACCGGTTCCGCCATTGCTGGGCACTCCGGCTGTGTTCCGCCCATGGCGGTGGCGGTGCCGCCCCGGCCGCCACTCGTCGAGCCTCCGGCACCGGTGCGCGAACTTCCACTGGAGCAGGCGAGCGCGGTCGTCAGGATCAAGCCTGCCGCAGTCGTGACCAGTCGCCGCTGTGCACGCATGGTCGATAATCGCATCTGCTACTCCTCTTGCTGGTGCTGCGCGAAGGGCGGCCTATTCATCAACGCGTCCCAACGGTTCCCAAGGATGCCACGACCTCTAGGGAGTCGTTGCTTCTTGCAGACACGGTGCACAATTTTCCGCCAATACTGCGAGCGCTACGCTCACGGCATGTGGCATGTACAGCGCCACCTGTAACACCTTTGGATCAAGGCAACTCGATTGCGCGTTCTATGCCACGTGCGCGTCGCCGGAAACTCTCATTGCCACACCATCAGGCGAGCGTCGCATCCCCGACCTTGCTCCGGGCGATCTCGTATTCAGCGCCGACCATCTCGCCTTGCGTGCTGTACCGATCCTGCGCGTCAGCAAGACGCCCGTCAGCCACCACGTGTCGGCGCGAATGATCGACTACGCCTTCTCGCACACCTACGACATCCTGCCCGCATCCAACCCCGGAACCTACGTAGCGTCGGGCCGGCTCGTCGGCAGTACGCTAAAGTAGCCGAGTCGGCTTGCTCGTTCCGCGAGGCTCAAGCTGTGCAAAAGCAAGCCGCTTGGCGGCGATTACAGCCCGCCCGCGGATCCTCGAAGATAGCGACCCCAACGGGATCGATACGGTATTCTCAGGCGCGCAACCGGTGCGGAATCCGATTCTTTTCCTCTGTGAAGTCAAGGACTTGGAATCTTGACGGTGTCGCGTTCCCTGGCTCTGTCGGGGCGCAAGATGGCGAGAGCGCCGTTATTTTCTTGGAGGACGGCGGAGAAGGCCCATCCCCAAAGCTCTGCTAGTGGCGCCAGTCCGAATAGCACTTGCGACCAGCGGCGGCGCGCGAATGCAATGGACCCTTCCTTTCCAATGTTGCCATCGACCCAGCCGAAGCGAAGCTCTTCCTCTCCGATTTCCGGGTTGTCGAAGCGGGGCTCAAGCGCAAGAGCGTTTCGGGCACGGCCTTGACGGGCAATTATTGCAGTGCTACTTTTTAATTCATGCGCGGGCGTCCACAGAGCATCAAGGCCGAGACCATTCTCGATGCGGCCGGGGACGTGTTCCGCGAGCGGGGCCATGGGGCGACCACCGCCGAGATCGCGGCGCGGGCGGGGGTCTCCGAAGGGATCCTTTTTCATCGCTACAAGACCAAGGAGGCTCTGTTGGCGGCGGTGATTCACCGGGAAACCGAGCCACCGCAACTCTTGCGGGAAATGGTGGCGCGTGCCGGGCGGGGAAGCTTGTTGGCGAACATCAGGAGCCTCATCGAAACGGTGCTGGATTTGTTTTTGCGCGTTCATCCGCTCTTCGAGTTGGGTATGAGCAGCGCGACCTCCACCGCGTTTCGCGAGGCGCTTATGGCCAATCCCGAAAAGCCAGCTCCCGTGCGAATGATGGAGCTTCTATCGCGCTACTTGCAGGACGAGATTCGCGCTGGCCGCGTTCGCAAAGTCGATACGATTTGCGTTGCGCGCGCCCTGATCGGTGGCTGCATGGATTACACGCACGCCAAGCACTTTTTCGCCGCCGACGAAGACCGCGGCGAATTTGTACGCGGCCTAGCCGACTTCGCTATACACGGCCTCACCGCCTCCGACCACCCGAAGAAGTAGAGGTATCCATGCGCACTGTCCTTGGGAGCATTCACGCCTATAAATTGAGTGCAGCCTCAATTTTTGCTGTCTGGGCCAGCAGTCTCCTGCTCCTGTTCTGCCCTTCCACCGCGCATGCATTGCAGCCGCTATCAGACTTCATTACCGCTTCCCACCAGGCCAGCACCGATGCTCGGCAGGCGGCGCTGGTAACCGTCCAGCGCGAAGCAGACGAGATGATCGCCGCGAGCCAACTCCTGCCCTCGATCGCCGCAAGTGGCACGTACACGCTCAACCAATTCGAATCGGTCATCAACATGGGGCAAGGCTCGGTCGTGATTCAGCCTCGACATGTGTTTTCTGGCTCTGCTCAGCTCTCGATACCGCTTCTTGATCTGGCGTCGTGGCGTCGCAAGAGAGCTGCTGACAGGGTGGTCGAGGCTGCACGGCTATCGCAAGAAACCACGGCGCTCGAAGTCGATAGCCAGGTGGCTCGGTACTATTTCCAGCTCATCGGTGCCGAGGCGCTCCGGCGTTCGTACCAGGCAAACCTAGCCGTCGCCGAGGAGAGTCGAAGGGTCACCGGCGCGAAGCGCGAAGAAGGCGTTGCTACCGAGCTCGAGGTCGATCGCGCCACTGTGGAAGTGGAGGGCATCAAGCGTAGCCTGGCGGAGCAGCAGCTTTCCATCGCACTGGCCCGGCGTGCTCTCACCACGCTGACTGGAATCGTGCCGTCGGCCGACATTCCCGACGTCGCGGACGACTTGCATGGGGAAGCACCACTCGGTGAGTGGGAAGCACGCATTTCGCAACTACCGGGCATTCGCGGAGCCGCCATGTCGACCGCAGCCGCTCAAGAACAGGCAAGCGCTGCCCGGCTTGCGTTGCTTCCCACCGTGGCAGCGACGGCCACCGAACAAGCGACCAACGCGGCCGGGTTGGTCGGTCACAAGACCTATTTCACCGGGATGGTGATGGCAAGCTGGCGGTTGGATCTGGCCGCGCTGGGGCGACGAAAGGGGCAAGGCGCGGCCGAGCAGTCGGCGCGGGTGCAAGCGGAAGCTACTGCCAATCGGGCGCGCGACGCTGTCCACGAGGCTTGGCAACGCGTGGACAGCGGTATCATGGCAAGTCAATCGGCGCGCAGCCAGGCCGCGGCCGCGCGCTTGGCTGCCGACAAGGCCCGCGAGCGCTATGCCGCCGGTGCCGGCACCCAATTGGAACTGATCCAGGCCCAGCGTGATGTGTCTTCCATGGAAGCTGCCCGCATCCAGTCCGACGCCAATCTCGCACTTGATCGAATTCTGCTTCGTCTTGCTGTTGGAGAACGCTAATGCATGCCCAAATCAATCGGCCCCTCGTCATCCTCGTAGCGGTTCTCGGACATGCCTGCATGGCCCCGCCGGCCAAGAACCCAACCACCGCTTCCGCCTCCGCGGCACCCATCAAGGTTGCCTCGGTGGTCGCCGCGACGGAATCCCTACCGCGGCTAATTGCCTTGACTGGCACGCTCAAGGCGAGCGCCGAGTCGTCCGTGGCGGCCAATGCCAATGGGCAGATCAGTCGCACCTTCGTCGAGCGGGGCAGCGTGGTGGCCAAGGGCGCGCCGCTCGTGACGCTCGACCGCCGCATGGCTTTGCTCTCGGCGGCGGAAGCGCGGGCCAACCTGGAGGGGATTCGTTTGCAGAAAGAGCTCGCCGACAGTGCGTGTGAGCGCAACCAGCGGCTATTCAAACGCCATATCATCACCGCGGAAGAGTTCGAAAAGACCAACTCGACCTGCAAAGTTCAAAAACAGTCGCTGGCTGCCGCCGAGTCAAGACAACGGCAAGCGACTGTCAGCCTGGCCGATGCGACCGTCCGGGCTCCCTTTGCCGGCGTGGTGGTCGAGCGCTTCGTGAACGTCGGGGAGTACGTCACCGCCAACACGAAGATCATCGAACTGGTGCAAAACGATCCGGTGCGCATCGAGCTGGTTGCCGGCGAACTGGATGCGGCCGCCGTTCACGTCGGGCAGGCGGTGACCTTCGAGGTGAAAGCGATGGCGGGGAAGACCTTCACGGCAACCGTTCGCTATGTGGCCCCCGCGCTACGGGAGGCCACGCGGGATCTTGTCTTCGAGGCGGTGACCGCCAATGCCGACGGCAGCCTGAAGCCCGGCATGTTCGCGACCGCATGGTTGGAAGCTGGCACGGAGTCGACGGTCATGGTTCCGCAGACGGCTTTGTGGAAGAGCGGGGAGACCGTGCGCGCCTTCGTGATCAAGAACGGACATCTGGAAGAGCGTGTGGTGCACGTGGCTCGCGAGCTGGGCGGTCGCGCTGCCGTCAGAGCGGGCATCGTAGCGGGCGACCGGATCGTCAGCGATGCCAGCAAACAGCTCAAGGACGGCCTAGCCGTCATCGAATAGGGGCGACCTATGCAATGGCTTGCACGAATTTGCGTCAAGCGGCCGGTTTTTGCGGCCGTCCTCATGCTCCTCATCGTTGTGGTCGGGCTGGCTGGGTATTCCCAACTCGGTCTCGACCAGTTTCCCAATATCGATGCCCCCATGGTCACCGTCACGACCACGCTTGAAGGCGCCGCGCCCGAGGAAGTGGAAAGTGATATCACCGAGAAGATCGAGCAGGCCGTCAGCACCATTGCCGGCCTCGACACGCTCACGTCCACATCGAGCGAAGGCATTTCCGTCGTCCAGGTGTCCTTTTCCCTCGACAAGAACGGCGACTTGGCAGCCCAGGAGGTGCGCGACCAGATCAACCGCCTCCTGTCCGACCTTCCCCAGGGGATCCGCAGTCCCCAGGTCCAGAAGATGGATCCTGCCGCGAGTCCCATCGTCACCATCGCGCTTCGCACGACCCACCCGCTGATTGAGGCCACCGAGTTCGCCGACAAGAAAATCCGCCGGCAGCTGGAAGGCATCGTGGGTGTCGGTCAGGTCAGCGTGGTGGGTGGTCGCAAGCGCCAGATCAACGTTTGGCTCGACCCACAGGCGTTGCGCGCCCATGGACTGACGGCGCGCGACGTGCAGAGCGCCATCGCCTCGCAAAACACGTCGGTGCCAGGTGGGGTGGTTAGCTCGGGTCCGAGCGACCAAACTCTGCGCGTTCAGGGGCGGGTCGAATCTCCCGCGCAGCTTGGAGCCCTCGTCGTCAAACAACTCGACGGACATTCGCTGCGGGTGTCCGACGTCGCCCGCGTCGAGGATGGGGGCGAAGAGGAAGCCACCATCGCGACGGTCAATGGCGACCGATCCCTGTTGCTTACGGTACGCAAGCAATCGGGCGAAAACACGGTGGCCGTCGTGGATGCCCTACGTGTCCGGCTGAAACAGGTCGAAAGCTCGCTTCCCAGCGGTTACCAATTGGAGATCATTCGTGATGGATCGGCCGTGGTTCGCACCAGCGTGTCCACCGTGAAGGAACACCTGATATTAGGCGCCATCTTCGCGTCGCTGGTGGTGCTGTTGTTTTTGGGGAGCATCCGCAGTGCCCTGATCGCCGCCTTGGCCATTCCCGTGTCGATTATCGGCACCTTCGCCCTCATGTGGTGGCAGGGGTT
>Ga0302321_100004026_pt1 | contig 12658 bp, 11 predicted proteins | sample Fen_T0_1_FD_202505 | JGI IMG/M metagenome (GOLD analysis project Ga0302321, IMG submission 202505) | Peat permafrost microbial communities from Stordalen Mire near Abisko, Sweden - Fen_T0_1 | ecosystem: Environmental > Terrestrial > Soil > Wetlands > Permafrost | place: Sweden: Abisko...
CTGTGGAACACCCACGGATGCCCGCGCTGAATGCGCGCTTCACCCTTGCGATTGACAACGACATCCCCGCCGATCACGTCGGTCCTCGACCAGCTCTCGGCCTACGGTTTGGGTGGAACGGTGTCGTCTGGCTTTATCTGGGGCTTGTCCGCGCCAGGCGCAGCCGGGATAGGCGCGAGCGCGCCGCCGGACCCGGCTGGCTGCACCGATGGAGGCGTGCGCTGGGCCACAGGTGCAGGTGGCTGAGCCGGGGCAGTGACGGCCACAGGCGCGATCGGCGCCTTCGGCCGATCGAAGGCACCGTCGACGACCGCGCCTTCTTTCACGATCAGTCGGTCACTCACGAAGGTGCCGCGGGCCCGGGCGCTTTCATTGATCACGATGAGGCGGGCCAGGATCTCACCGGTGAACTCGCCGCCCAGCTCGACCGAGTCGGCCTGCACACGACCGAGCACAGCGCCGGTACGGCCGATGCGCAGGCGCCCGGTCAGCGACAGCTCGCCCTCCAGTCGACCTTGCACCGCGATGTCGCTGCCCTTCCAACGTCCGTCAAAGACAGCGCCCTCGCTGAGGCGCGCCTCACTCTCTGGCGTCGTGGGGACGACCGTCGTCTTGGGGACATTTGCCATGGGATCCTCCGCTGGCGCTTGGCGACCGGACTAACGAGCGTCACGATTCTACCGCAAGGCCGGCGAACGATGCGCCCTTCGTCAGGCCCAGCCGGCTTGGGCTATACTCCTGCGCCATGTCGAAGCCACTGCTCGTCGCCTCTGACCATGCCGGGTTCGAGCTCAAGGAGCACCTCAAGGGCGTGCTTGAGAAGATGCAGGTCCCTTTCGAGGACCTCGGCACCCACTCCACCGACTCGGTCGACTATCCCGACTACGCCCGCCTTGTGGCCGAGGCCGTGAGCGCAGGCCGCGCTGAGCGCGGCTTGCTCGTGTGCGGCACTGGTCAGGGCATGGCCATGACTGCGAACCGTTTCCGCGGCGTTCGCGCTGCGGTGCCTTGCACCGAGGAAACGGCCCGCCTCACGCGCGCACACAACGACTCGAACGTGCTCGCTCTTGGTGGGCGCACGGTCACGCCCGAACGCGCCGAGGCCATCCTGCGCGTTTGGCTCGAGACCCCCCACGAGGGCGGTCGCCACGCGCGACGCGTAGCCAAAATCGATTCCGTGAGCTAGCGCAGTTCTCCTCCGCCACGGCGACAGGCAACATCGCCGCAGAGAGGGACGCGCTGCGGCGCGATGACACGAGGGCGCACGGCCGTGCGCCCCTACTCGTCGATTCTCTCCAGACGGTAGCGACCCGGGCTCAGCTTGAGCGACTCGATCGCGCGACGATCGTCCTGCGCGAGCGTGCGCTCGTCACTCAATTCTCCGGACAGCTGCGCCGCGTCGCTTCGGCCGTTCGCAGAGACGCCGCGGCCGGCACCTGGCTTGGCCGGCGCGGTGGCCACCTGCGGCCGCCCCCGCTCATCGACGTCGATCAGGCACGGTCCGGCAGCCAGCAGCGCGGGTGAGACCTCGACTGAACGCGATGGCCCTCCAGCGAGCGGCACGATCCGGGCGCGAAGTCGCACCAGCGCTGTCTTCGCCCGCGCAACCTCGAACGCCCGAGCCGACGGCCGGGTGGTCGCCTGCTCATCTGGCGCAACCTTGGTTCCCGCTGCCCTGACCTCGTCGACAGCCGGACCAGATTCGGCCAAAGGCGCGGGCGCCCTGGCGCTGCCACCGGAAACCGCTCCTTCCACGTCCCGCAGCGCCTCTGACTGTCGCGATCGCGGCTCGGCGCGCAGCTCCGCGTCGCGAAACACTTCCTTCTCTGGCTGTGGTTCCGCTGGTAGTGCCTGCTTCCTGAGCCGCGGCGCCTCTCGCTTCTGCGCCGGGCCATTTTCGAGCGCCTGCGGCTGACCCAGGTCGCGCCCGTGTTCGCTCTCACCGGGTGCCAGCCGATGCTCGACCGCGGCCGGCGGGGCCACCGGCATTGGCCCGCGCTCCACACTCGGGCTCTCTGGCGCGTGCGTCTCCTGCGGCGCGCGCAGCATGACCACGCTGGCGACGACCAGCACGAACGCGGCTGCCAAGGCCGACGACGCCCACACAGGCCGCTGGGCGAACCATGCGCGCCACCCGTGCCGCTCTCCCTTAGCCGCAGCCCGCAACTCGGACATGATGCGAGTGTGCAGGAAGGGCGGCGGAGGCTCCTCTGACCACGAGCGCATCGCCCCCATCACGGAACGCCAACGCTCGAGCGCTCGGTGGCAATCGACGCAGCCTGCCGCGTGCTCGCGCACTTCAAGGGCGTCCAGCCGCTCGTCAGCATCCAGCCGTAGGCGCAGCTCGGCGCAGCTCAGGGCCATACGCCCTCCAGTGCCACACGCAACGCAGAGCGTGCACGCGACAAGCGCGACTTCACGGTGCCCTCCGCGCAACCCAACGTCTGCGCCAGCTCGTCGTAGTCAAGGCCCTGCATCTCGCGCAGCAGCAAGATCTCGCGCTGCTCTGGTGCCAGATCGTTCAGCGCGCCGGCCAGCGCCCGTCCCAGCTCTGACCCGCGCGTCGATTGCTCGGGGTTGGGACCCGCGTCGACGAGGTCCGGAGCGCGCACCTCGTCGCCATCGGAATCGCGCGCGTCCAAAGGCGAGCTGCGCCGCGCCGCCCGCGCGCTCGCACTGCCACGCCGGCTGCGGCACACGTTCAGAGCGATTCCGATGAGCCAAGTGCGAAACGTCGCCTCGCCGCGGAAGGCCGCCAGGGCACGGAACGCGCGCAAGAACGTGTCTTGTGTCGCATCCAGGGCGTCCTCGCGGTTGCCCAGGAATCGCAGCGACAGGCGATAGATCTCGGCCTCGCTGCGTGTCACCAGATCCTCGAAGGCCTGCTCGTCGCCGGCGCGGAAACGTGCCACAGCAGCGGCATCGGCGCTCGCACGGTCGGGGATGATCGTCTCAGCCCTGGCTGGCACGAGGAAGAGCATAAAGCAGATTGCGATCAATCCCATACCCCCTCTCCTCGGCAGATTAGACCTGACAGCCCCAGGCTATGTTCCCTGGCCGGCAGGTGGGATGCGCGCCCAGTCGGCAAGTCGCCAAGGGCTTGCCAGCACACGATCGAGAATCTATCCTTCCGGACGTCGGCGTCGATCGTCGCGGTTCCGCCCAAGGGAGAGACTATGCGCTTCATCGCTCTGGTGTTCCTCGCGCTCATGTCGACAACCGCGCTCACCTCGACCGCACGCGCAGACGTGCGGCTGCCGGCGCTGATTAGCGACCACATGATGCTGCAGCGCGACATGCCGCTGCGCCTGTGGGGTTGGGCCGATCCTGGCGAGAAGCTGCAAGTTCGCATTGCGGACAGGGCGGCCAAGACGCAGGCAGACAAGAGCGGTCACTGGCAGGTCGAGCTGGGCACGCTGCCGGCAGGTGGACCGCACACGCTCGAGATCGTGGGCAAGAACACGCTGCTGGTGAGCGACGTCCTGGTCGGGGAGGTCTGGGTCGCCTCAGGCCAGTCGAACATGGAGTTTCCGGTCGGCCGCAGCGTTGACGCGGCAGCGGAGACGGCCGCCGCGCAGTTCCCGCGCATCCGGCTGTTCACAGTCAACAAGGCTGCGGCCGGCCAGCCGAAAGAAGACCTCAGCGGCAAGTGGGTCGAGTGCAGCCCTAGCACGGTCGACGGGTTCTCGGCCGTAGGCTACTTCTTCGGCCGCAACATCCACCGCGCGCTCGACGTGCCCGTCGGCCTGATCCACAGCTCCTGGGGCGGCACGCCAGCCGAGACCTGGATGAGCCGCCAGGCTCTGACGGCCGAGCCAGCGTGGAAGCCGATGGTCGACGCCCTCGACCGCACGCTTGCCGATCCTGACGCGACGCACGCCTACGAGAAGACCCTGGACGAGTGGGAGCAGAAGAACGTCGTGGTCGACACCGGCAACGAGGGCTTCGGCCGCGGCTGGGCCCGCCTGGATTTCGACGACGCCGACTGGAAGACGATGGAAGAGCCGCAGTACTGGGAGAAGGCCGGCCTCGATCTCGACGGCGTCTTGTGGTTCCGACGCGCGGTCGAGATCCCGGCCAGCTGGGCCGGTCGCGACCTCGTGCTCACGCTCGGCTCGATCGATGACTACGACACGACCTACTTCTCGGGCGTGCCGGTCGGCGCAACGGGCCGGGAGACACCAGGGTTCTGGACCCATGCGCGTCGCTACACGGTGCCAGGCGCGCTGGTGCGCGCGGGCCGAACGATTGTCGCCGTGCGCGTGCTCGACCGCGCGGGCGAGGGCGGTTTCGGCGGCCCGGCCTCGGCGATGCAGCTCGATCTCGCGAACGGCGGTGGAAAGCAGCCGATCGTGCTGGCTGGCACCTGGCGCTATCAGATCGAGCGGGGCGTGGCCTCGCTGAAACCGGACTGGGGATCGCAGCCGAGCGGCCCGGATCAACAGGGCGCACCCACCACGCTCTACAACGCGATGATCGCGCCCCTGACGCCATACGCGCTGCGCGGCGTGATCTGGTACCAGGGTGAGAACAACGCGGCCCGCGCGTTCGAATACCGCAAGCTCTTCCGCGCGCTGATCCGCGATTGGCGCCATGCGTGGCGGCTGGGCGACTTCCCCTTCTACTTCGTCCAGCTCGCCAATTTCATGGCGCGCCGCGACGAGCCTGGCGAGAGCGAGTGGGCCGAGCTGCGTGAGGCCCAGGCCATGGCGCTGGCCGAGCCGAACACCGGCCTGGCCACAGCGATCGACATCGGCGAAGCCAACGACATCCATCCGCTCAACAAGCAAGAGGTCGGGCGCCGGCTCGCGCTCGTCGCGCTGGCTCGCACCTATGGCCACCAGGGCGAACACTCGGGTCCGGTCTATCGCTCACACGCCGTCGAGGGCACAAAGGTGCGGCTGCGCTTCGAGCACGCGGTCGGACTGGCAACGCGAGACCAAGCGGTGCCCCAGGGTTTTGCGATCGCTGGCGACGACCGTCGCTTTGTCTGGGCTCAGGCCCAGATCGACGGCGACAGCATCGTGGTTTGGAGTAACGCCGTGATCCAGCCCGTCGCCGTGCGCTACGCCTGGGCCGACAACCCCGACGCGAACGTCGTCAACGGCGCCGGCCTACCGGCTCTACCTTTCCGCACGGACGACTGGCCTGGAATCACCCAGCACTGAAGCGGAGCCCGTTGGTCGGCAGCAGCAGGCCTCAGCCGCGAGCCGTCGAAATTAGACGACTGGGCACGGCGTTTCGAAAGCTGAGGTTCACGCGCCGGATTCGGTCGTCGCCAAGGTAGACACCTCGGGCGACGGCCTCTGTCCTGAAGTCGCCCCCAAGTTCCCTGACGCTGACCGTTTCGCCCGGCGAGAGCGGGAGGGTCGTGGGCACGCGTGCGCCGTCGGTGCTCAGGTTCTCAGTGACCGTCAGCTCGGCTTGGCCGCCGTTGGCCGCAAGGCGTCCGAGGCTGAGGTTCATGAAGAAGTCGTAGCGTGGCGCGCGGCGCCGCTCGCGCACCCCGGCCTGATCCAGTGGCACCTCGCGCTCAACCGGCGCTGCTTCGCCCGGCAGGATGTAGAGAGCGCCCGGACTTTCGGCGTGGCCGCGAGGCGGCCGCTTTCCCAGGAACTTGACCCGGACGCTTTGCCCGCCGACGAGCGGGAGCACGCTGCGCACGACGCCATAGATGGAATATGTCGGCTCGCTGTCGTCAAAGAGCCGGAGGTGCGGAGGCATCGGCAGCGTCAGGTGTAGCAGCGCACCTCGCTCGACGTGTTGAGCCAAGCGCAACGCCAGCCCGCGTAGAGACGCATCTTCGGTCTCCGCGAACTCCTCCCAAGCGCGCCCTCCAGCCGTGTGCCCGGAAGTTCGGACCGGAATGGTCATCTTGACTCGCGGGTAACGACGTCGATTCGGACTTGTCTGGGCCATTGCGTATCACCCGGCGTACCGAAGCGGCCTTCACGCGGTTGATGCGGGGCACTGGGTCACTGTCGCTGCGGTACACCCCTACTTTATTCATACGCGCGCTGGTGCCGTACGGATCGGCCGGGGTCCAGACCCTTGCCACCGCTTGTGCCCTGCTGAGGCGGACTATGCTTCCAGCGCGGGTTGGGTCAGCGTTTCTGAACGCTGAGGTCGAAGACAACGAGCGACGCTGGCAGGCGGGAGCGCTCGCCGCATGGACGCGCTCTTCTCCGGCTGAGGTCTGGTGGAGCTGGCCGGGATCGAACCGGCGACCTCGTGAATGCCATTCACGCGCGCTCCCAACTGCGCTACAGCCCCACGGATGGGAAGGAAATGCTACCAGTCTGTTCCGGCGCGGTCAAACTGAATGCGCAGCGCTCTAAGACCCCAGATCCTCGGGCCGCAGCAGGAAGCGCTTTATGCCGCGCGCCAGGCCGGTCTGCTCGTCCGCGTCGATCACCACAGCCGCGAAACGCGGATCGCCCTTGGCGGTTTCGAAGCGCGTCTGCATGCCGGTGAGGAAGCGTTCGACGATCGCCGCCTTCTCGACACCGATCACCGAATCGTACGGCCCGGTCATGCCCACGTCCGTGCAGTAGGCGGTCCCCTTACTCAGGATGCGTTCGTCGCCAGTAGGAACGTGCGTGTGCGTACCGAGCACGGCGGTCACGCGGCCGTCGAGAAAGCACGCCAGCGCCGTCTTCTCCGAGGTGGCCTCAGCGTGCACGTCCACGACGATGACGCGCGCCTCGGCCTTGAGCTTCTCGAGCTCCTCCTCCGCGCGACGGAAGGGATCGTCGATCGAGCCGTTCATGAAGACCCGGCCGCTGAGGTTGAGCGTGGCCACAGCGACGCCCGAGCGTCGCGCGCGGCCGACATGCGAGCCGCGACCTGGCTGGCGCAACGGATAGTTCGCCGGTCGCACGAGCTGCGGGATCAGGTCGACGAGCGGCAGAATCTCCTTCTTGTCCCAGATGTGGTTGCCGGAGGTCAAGCAGTCGATACCCAGGTCGAGCAGCTCGTCGCAGATCTCCTTGGTCACGCCGAAACCGCCGGCGGCGTTCTCGGCGTTGGCGATGACGTACTCGACGTCATGCTGCGCGCGCATGAAAGGCAGCGCCTTGCGCAGAATGGTGCGCCCCGGTTGTCCAACGATGTCGCCCACGAACAAGATCTTCATGCGCCGCGCTTGTCTCCAAAACCCGATCCGAGCCAAGAAGGGTATGTCGCCACGCGACCGGGGTCAAATGCCACGCCGGGCTGCGCCCTCCTGCGCCCTCGTCGGCGGCGTGTATTGCCAAATGATCCGCGCTAGAATCCCGCAACGAGCGCGAGCCATGATCAACGATCTTGTGCACCGCGTCCTCTCCTGCGCCGAGGCGGTCGCGCCCGACGGCGGCGATGCCGTTGTCGCTGCGCTCGCGGCCGAGATCGGCCGCCTAATTCCCTTTGACGAAGGCGAACTGGTCCTGACGCTCTTCGCCGACGTGCACCGACGCCCGCTCACTCAGCCGAGCACGCCGCTCGTCGCCGCGGATGTCCTCGCGCGCCTCTGCGAGCGACATGGTTTCGTGCGCATCGACGACCTCCTGGCCACCCAGCAGCATGCTCCCACACGCGATCGGCTCGCGGGCCGCCAGCTGCGTTCGCTCTTGGCCGTTCCGATCGTCTTCGGCGGCGGCCCACGCGGCGCTGTCGCGCTGGCGGCGCGGCGTACCTCAGGTTTCACCGGCGCGCCGATGCAGGCGCTCTCGACACTAGCCAGCGCGGCAGGATTGGCACTGTTCCACGCACTCAAGCTGAGCGGGCTGCACGATGAAAGGGAAGCCCTCCGGCACGAGGTACGCCGGCTCTCGACAGCCCTGGCCCAACGCGACCAGGCGGCGTTTCGGGCGCGCTGCGAGAGCGAGGCACGCGAGGCAGAACGAGACGCGATGCGTCGGGCCCTGGACGAGTTGCGCCAGAGGGACGCGGCGGCGGCCGGGACGCCGGCCGCAAACGGCTCCAACGGGCGTCGCCGGCGGCACTGAGCTCTGAGCATGCCTGCCCCACTCGGCACACTGCTCCCGCAGGTCCCTGGCATGGCCTACCGTTGCCGCGCGGATACGTCTTGGACGGTGGAGCAGGTTAGCGGCAGTTGTGAAGAGCTTACCGGCTGCCGGGCCGATGACTTGGTCGAAGGCGGCCGCGTGACCTTCGCCGAGCTGATCGCGCCCCAAGATCGCGAGACGCGACGTGTGCTGATCCAGAGCGCGCTCGAGCAGCGCCGCGATTTCTCCGTGCGTTACCAGCTCCGCCTGGCGGACGGTCGCGAAAAGTGGGCCTTTGAGCACGGCCACGGTCAGTACGCTGAGGATGGCCGCCTCGAGGCCTTCGGGGGCTTCATCGCCGACGTCACTGATCACGTGCGCGCGGAACAGGCCCTGGCGGCCAGCGAGGCCCGCTACCGGCGCCTGGTGGAATCGGTCACCGACTACATCTGCACCGTGCGCGTCAGCGACGGCCGGGCCGTCGAGACCATCCACGGCCCGGGCTGCGTGGCGGTCACCGGCTACAGCTCCGAGGACTACGCTCGCGAACCGATGCTCTGGCACCGCATGGTGCACGAGCACGACCGGCCGGCAGTCGAGCAGCACGCGCAGCACGCGTTGGCCGGGGCGGCTGCACCGCTCGAGCACCGCATTTGCCACCGCGACGGCACCGTGCGCTGGGTGCGCAACACGCCGGTGCCGCGCTTCGACGAGAACGGGACCGTGGTGGCCTACGACGCGCTGATTGCCGACATCACCGAGCGCAAGCTGGCCGAAGAGGCCTTGCGCGCCAGCGAGCGTTACCTCGCCAATGTCTTTGCGTCCATTCAGGACGGCATCAGCGTGCTCGACCAAGACCTGCGCATCGTGCGCGTCAACGCGGCCATGGAACGCTGGTACGCGCATGCGGCGCCGCTGATTGGACGCCACTGCTACGAGGCCTACCACGGCCGTTCCCGTCCGTGCGATGTCTGTCCCTCGCGGCCATGCCTTGCGACCGGCCAGACGCAACGCGAGGTCGTGCCCTACATCGGGCCAAAGGGCGAAACGCGAGGCTGGCAGGATCTCTTCGCTTTTCCACTAACGGATCCGAACACCGGCAAGGTCGACGGCGTGATCGAGTACGTGCGTGACATCAGCGATGCCCGGCGCGCGGAAGAGGCCTTGCGCGAGACCGAGGAGCAGTTCCGGCAAGCGCAGAAGATGGAGGCCGTGGGCACGCTCGCCGGCGGTGTGGCGCATGACTTCAACAATCTGCTGACCGCCATCCTCGGCTACGCGGATCTGTTGCGACGCGAGCTGCCGACCGAGGCCGGCGCGCGCCGACGCGTCGATGAGATCGTGCGCGCCGCCGGCCGCGCCGCCACGCTCACGCGCAAGCTGCTGGCTTTCAGCCGCAAGCAAGTCCTGGCACCGCGCACGCTCGACCTCAACGCCGTGTTGGCCGACATGACGGACATGCTCAGACGCGTGATCGCCGAGGACATCGAGCTCAGCGTGTCGAGCGATCCTGGCCACGCGTTGGTGCGTGCCGATCCTGGCCAGCTCGAGCAGGTGGTATTGAATCTGGTCGTCAACTCCAGCGACGCGATGCCGCGCGGCGGGCGGCTTTCGATTGAGGTGCACAACGTCGTGCTCGACGAGGCCTACGCGGCACGCCACGTCGGTGTACGCCCAGGGCCGCACGTCATGCTGGCGGTGAGCGACACGGGCTCAGGCATGGACGCCGAAACGCGCTCCCATCTCTTCGAGCCGTTCTTCACGACCAAGGCGCCCGGCAAGGGCACGGGCCTGGGTCTGGCCACGGTCTACGGCATCGTCAAGCAGAGCGGCGGCAACATTTGGGTCTACAGCGAGGTCGATCTGGGAACGACCATGCGGGTCTACCTCCCGCGTGCGGCAGAACCGATGACCGCCGGCGAGGTCGTCCAAGGCGTCGAGGCGGTTCGCCCCGGCTCGGAGACGATCCTGGTCGTCGAAGACGAAGAGCCGATCGGCGCGCTCACCGCGGAAATCCTCCAGGGCTGCGGCTACACGGTGCTGACCGCGACCAACGGCCGCGACGCCTACGAGCTGCTCAAGCGCCACCCGCAGCCGATCGACTTGCTGCTGACGGACGTGGTCATGCCGCAGATGAGCGGACGTGAGCTGGGCGAGCTGGCGCACGTGGCGAGGCCTGACCTAGTCGTGCTGTACGTGTCCGGCTACACGGATGAGACCATCCTCGGACGTGGCCTGCTCGCCGGGGAAGTCAATTTCCTTCAGAAGCCGTTCACCGCCGAGGACCTGACGCGCAAAGTGCGTGAGGTGCTCGAGACCCGCCCAGACGCGCGCCGCTCCGAGGCGGATCAGGCGTGATCAGTGCGAGCCTGATCCTCTGCTCACAGTGCCTGCTGCCGGCGATCGGCGTGACTGCTGCTCCGGCAGCTCCGCCCTTCTCCGCGGGCGAGTGTGTGCGCATGCGCATCACGTACGCGCACCTGCTGGCAGGGCGAGCAGCCCTCTTCGTGCTGGCCGGCCGGCGCGGGGAGCGCGATGTGACCGAGTTCGTGGCACAAGCCGAGAGCGCCGGCTTCTTTGCCTGGTTGCTGCGCTTCCGCGTGCGCGATCGCACCGTCGCCGCCTGGGATGCCGCCAGCGGCTGTTCGCTTGCGATCGAGAAACACCTGCACGAAGGCCGTCACCGGCGTGATCAGGTAGTCGCCTTTGATCCGGAAGCAGGCACGGCCGAGGTTCAAGACGCCGCCATCCGCGAGACTCGTATTGAGGTGGGCCCTTGCCCGCTCGACGTGCTCTCGGCGTTCTACGTGACGAGGCTGCGCGGCGTTTCCGAAGCCACCCCGCTCGAGCTGCCGGTCTTCGACAATGGCAAGCGCTACACTCTCGGCGTGCGGCTCGTCGGCCGCGAGAGGCTCGATCTGCCTGCCCCGCTGGGGCGCAACACAGCCACGCTGATCATCGAGCCACAGCTGCTCGCCGGCAGCGGTCTGTTCGTCAAGCGCGGCCGACTCAAGATCTGGCTGACAGACGATGCGCGCCGCATACCGGTCCGAATGCGCGCCAAGGTCGCCGTCGGCTCGGTCTCCGCAGACTTGGAGTCCTACGACCCCGGCACAGGGTTACCGGGCGCGCCATGAGCGACTGCTTGCGCGCCGGCCTTCTGTGCCTGTGTCTCGCCGTCTCGGCTGGCGAGGTCATCCCGCAGACGGCAGCGACGCCCGAGGTCACACGATCTCCGACGGCCGGCAATCTGGACGAGCGCTTGCTGCACGTGAAGGAGCGCCGCGCCTCCTTGGAGCGCGAGGTCGCGCGCCTGCGTGGTCAGGAGCAGAGTGTGCTGCGAGATCTGGAGCGCTTGGAGCTCGAGGTGCGCCTGCGGGGTGAGGAGCTCAAGGAAGTGCAGCTAGTGCTCGCACGCACGAACGCGCAGCTCGATCGCACCGCGAAACGCCTAGCGGAGCTCAACGCCTCGCTCGTGCGCGCCCGGCCCCTGGTGGCGGCGCGCGCCCGGGCGCTCTACAAGCTGGGCAGCCTGTCGTACCTGCGCTTGCTCCTCTCGATCGACAGCCCGGCCGCGGTCTTTCAGGGCTACCGCTACGTGACGACGCTCGCGCGCCGCGACGACGAACGCATCACCGCTTTCCGCCGCGACCTGGCTGCCCTGGCGGCCACGCGCGACGAGCTGACCACGCGCACACGCGAGGCCCAGGCCTTGCGCACCGAGACAGAACGCAAGCGGCGCGCGCTCGAAACCGACCGGCGTCGCGAGGAGACTTTCCTCAGCGAGATGGTGGCTCACAAGGAGGTACAGGCGACCTTTCTCGCTGAGCTAGAGCAGGCCGAAGAGCGTTTGCGCCAGTTACTCGGCGGTCTAGCCGAGGGAGAGGCGGCACTGCCTCTTATCGCCCTCAAGGGCAGCCTACCCTGGCCCGTCGCAGGCACTCTGCGCGTGCCCTTCGGCCGGCGTAAGCACCCCAAGTTCGACACATACACGCCTCAGAATGGAATCGAGATCGCCGCGCCGCTCGACGCGCCCGTGACCGCGGTACACGACGGAACGGTCGTGTTCGCGGACCGCTTCCTAGGCTACGGGCTCTTGGTCATCGTGGATCACGGCGGCCACCACATGACCCTATACGGACACCTCGGCGAAACGAAGGCCACGGTCGGCGCGCGCGTCAGCGCCGGCCAGTCGCTGGGCACGGTCGGACCCGGACTGGAGAGCCCCGCTCTCTACTTCGAGGTGCGCTCCCAGGGGCGTCCCGACGACCCGATGGACTGGCTGCGCAAGGCTCCCCTATAATCGAGACATGTCATCACGCAGCCGTCTGCTCGTCGCACTCACATCCACAGCCGTTGCCTGCTACCTCACGGCCGGCCTGGTCGGTCGCGCGCTGGGCGATTCCGCCTACGGCCAGTTGGCGCTGTTCAACGAGGTCTTGCAGTTGGTGCTGACCGCCTACGTCGAGCCCGTGAACGTCGATCGCGCCATGCGCGGGGCGGTCGTGGGCCTGACCGAGCCGCTCGACGGCGACAGCGCCCACCTCGACGCCAGCGAGTTCCGCGAGTATCAGCGTCCGTCGCGGGGCGACGAGGCCGACGTGGGCCTGGCGCTGACGCGGCGCATCGGTTTCCTGATGGTCGTAGCCGTCAAGCACGCTTCCCCGGCGGAG
>Ga0302321_100004027_pt1 | contig 12657 bp, 11 predicted proteins | sample Fen_T0_1_FD_202505 | JGI IMG/M metagenome (GOLD analysis project Ga0302321, IMG submission 202505) | Peat permafrost microbial communities from Stordalen Mire near Abisko, Sweden - Fen_T0_1 | ecosystem: Environmental > Terrestrial > Soil > Wetlands > Permafrost | place: Sweden: Abisko...
GAAGTCTCACAACGACCAGCAGCAAAACGACAGGCGGGACCACTGCTGGGAGCCCCAGCGGCGGCTCCAAAGCGACTGGTGGCGCAACCGGCGGTTCCCAATCCACAGCGAGCGCGACGGGTGGCACAGCGGCCACAACAGGCGGCACTACTTCTGCCGGCGGCAGTAAGTCTTCTGGCGGCACCATTTCGACAGGCGGCACGCCTACCGGAATCGGCGGAACCGTCACTACCGGTGGCGTGAGCTCAACGGGCGGCAGCAAGTCAACGGGGGGTGCAACTGCGGCGGGCGGGACCGCATCAACGGGCGGCACCACAGGGACGAGCGTATCCACACTCCCCGCGATTACAGCGAAGCAAGCCGCTTCAAGCATGGGCAAGGGGTTCAACCTCGGCCAAACCTTCGAATCGACCCAGAATGCACGCACCTTGGCCTCGACGAGTGCCAAAATCGACGCTTACTACGCGAAGGGGTTCCGTAACGTGCGCATCCCCATCACCTGGACCGAGGCGGTCGACGGCAATTTGTTGGTGAACAGCGCCACCGTGGGCGATGTGAACCGTACCCACACGCGTTTAGCCGTAATCAAGCAAGTGGTCGATTACGCACTATCCAAGTCCGGTATGTACGTCATCATCAATGCACACCACGAAGTGGCACTGAAGACCAACAAACGCGCGGCGGTGCTCGAACGGCTGTGGGCCGATATCGCGGATATCTTTTCCACCAAGGATCATCGGTTGCTTTTCGAAATATTGAATGAACCCCACGGATCCGATAGTTTGGCTATGCCCGCCGCGGATCTGCGGAAGATGACGGGAATGGCTTACGCTAAGATCCGCGCAGTGGATCCAGCTCGGATCATACTTATCGGAGGAAACCAATGGTTTGCAGCCGCTGAGATGTCCGCTGTTTGGAATGACCTAACCGGGGTAGGAGAGGGCCAGGATGCCTACGTGATGGCCACCTTCCATCATTACGATCCCTGGACATTCTGCGGGGATAACCAAGGCACCTACGACGACCCCTGGACCGACAGCAATATATCTAACCCCATGGACACCATGTTGTCTTGGGCGAAATCCGTAGGCAAAGCCATGCCGGTGCACATCGGCGAATGGGGTGTGGGCTGGCAAAGCAAATACACCACGATGGACTGCAACAACATCCGTTCTTGGTATCAGAAGTTCGACAGCCAAAATGCAGCCAGCAAGGGAATTCCCACAACGCTGTGGGATGACAACGGCTGGTTCAAGGTGTTCGACCTCGGCTCGAACTCCTGGAACAACAACCTAGCCGATTGCATTGGTGGCACCTGCACTTGGAACGGCACAGACCGTTTCAATGCCGCGTGCAAATAGACGAACACGAAGTCTCCGTCGGCCAGCTCTGGGACAGGCTCTCCTGCTTACCTTTGCTGGCATGACGGCACGGAACCGGCCTTATACGTGCCGCAGTGCCAGAAAATTCAGACACGCGATTTTGACGATGATTGCCGCCTGGAAGCTGTTCACCGCTTTTGCGACGCCGCGCTCGTTGCGGGGGTCGGCAATCCGCAATCGGTGAGTGCCTGCCAACCGTTCGCCAGCGACCAGATCCAGACCTGGCCGCCGGCGATGCCTAACGGACGCTCGCGGTTATCGACAGCTGTAAGATCGAGGCCTTCTGGAACGTGGGAGTCGATGACCGTCTCTTCGCCATGAGCCAGGCGCACGAGGCGCGGCGGTTGCGTCTCGTACAACAGAGTATACGTCGATTGCCTTCCAGAAACGGTGCGCATGCCGTAAGCAAATCCGTCGTGACCCAGGGACGAAGCCTCCGAGAAACCAGGCGCCGGCCACGCCATTTCGCGCCAGCGGTGAACTCCAATCCGACCCGTGTAGTGAATCGCGTAGTCGCCGCCGTGGCAATCGTAGATGCGCGCAACCAGGTCGAGCGCGCCGCCCGCAGATAGGCGCAAGTGACCTTCATCGAGTTCCGGCACTCGCTGCAGGGTCCAGCTTTGACCCTGGTTGCGGGTCAGGGCTAGCACGGGCCCCAGTTCCTCTCGCAACACCAACCATGCCACCCAATCCCCGAGCACTTGCAGCGCCAAGCTCTGGCCCGCCACGGGTGTTCGACGCCAGATCGCGTTTGCAGTTCGAGAGGCAACACCGAAGGCATTCGTCCCGCGTATTGCATACACGCTGCCGTCTGCTCCCACCGTTACAGCGCCAACCGGTTCCTTGCCGTCCAGCAGTTCGCGCGGGTCACCGAGTGTTGAGATCCTGCTTTGGCTCCATGCAACGACAACCTCTGATCCGGTCGAAGCCGCGACCCCTTGGAGCTCGTTGGAATCATCGAGGTGGCAAGCCGCTTGCGCCCCCAATGGTGCCACGGCTTCTGCGTCCGCTGTTGGTACTGGGTACTTGCTCGCAGCGGATTTGTGCTCGCCGGTGCCACTCGTTTCAGGCAAGGTTGGCGCGCGATGGCAACTCACGCACAGAGCTCCCAGCAAGAAGCTCCCCCCGGTACCGATGCGTCCGCGCAGCAGCCGGCGAATAGCCCCGAGCAATAGGCGTGTCGTCATCGATGGCTTCGAAGGGTAGCAGCTTTGGCGAACACTTGGGTGGGTCGACGTGACCGCCATGGACGCCTGGGCTATGCTTCGTTCGCAAAGAGGTAGGCATGGCTTTCAACTTAGACCTAACGCTTTTTCTGTCCTTCGCCGTTTGCGCGTGCTCAGGGGTGGAATCGAACCCAGCGAACGCAGGCGGCACGAGCGCTCTCGGGGGCAGAGCGAGCACCGGTGGCGCGACGAGCGGCGGCGCGAACACGGGTGGTACCGCGTATAGAACGGGCACCGGTGGGCACTCGTCCGGGGGATCATCGCAAACCGGAGGCAAGCAGGCGAGCGGCGGTACGCGGACTTCAATCATGGGCTGCGATGCGCGCCCGGACGGGGACGCAATGTGTTCCGGGGTAACTCCGCACTACGTTGCGTGCGTTGGTGACACGCCACAAAACACGGGCTGCAAGGTCCGGACAATCGGAAACTTGACCGATACGTATTGCTGCCCGTAGCCGCAAACAATCGATCGTCGCAGGCCCACTGGCACATCACGTGTCGCAGCGTGTACTGGCTGGGCATAGGTCCTGTACATTCCGGCGCCATTACTCGCGGTGCTAGTTCGAGAACAGCCCAGCGGTCACTTTCGAATTCGCAAGTTCGAGTCCACTTCGCACGGACGCGAGCGCTTGGCCCCAAGCGTCGCCACTATTCGAGCCGTCTTGCCATCGATGCGCGGTGCCCACGCTGATTTTGGGCATGGCTCTTGCTCACCTTGCCAACTCAAGCGTACCCGAGTTGCCATAACGCCTCGGGGTTGCTGTTCATACAAGGAGAACAACCATGAAACTCACAAGCGCGAACGCTTTATGCGCCCTTTGTTTAGTCGCACTTACCGCATGCAACAAGAACAACGAACCCACGGCCGTGACTCCGAATGAGGCAAAGCAGGACACTGCGACACCCTCTGCACGTGCGGCAAGGGAATCTATCGCTGAATCCCGATGTCAAAGGGAGCAGACATGCAACAACGTTGGAGCCGACAAGAAGTACTCTTCTCAGACAGACTGCCTGGCGCGGATTCGCAATGACTGGAGAGACGACCTCAATGCTCGGGATTGCCCAAACGGCATTAACCAAGACCAGTTCAATCAATGCCTCGCCAAGATTCGCAATGAAGAGTGCGGCAATCCGTTCGATACGCTTTCACGGGTTTCGGAGTGTACGGTCGGGCAGATTTGCCGAAGCTGAGTGTCCATGGCGACGACCGTCGGGATGGGCCTCTCTGGGCTGCGCATTCCGTCAGCCCTTGCCACGACAACGACGGCTAGAGCGGCGAAGCATGAGTAGTCAAATGTGCCCCTGTGCGACGCGTTCGCGTGGCGCGCCCTCGAACGCGCAGCCGCTTCATGCGACGTCGCTGCGGTTTGCTTGACGGAATCGGGGCCGACTTGACACTACTTAAAACTATGTTCCTCGCTAAAAATGTGCAGACTCGGTCTCCGCGGCGCCTGGCAGCAGCTTTCGGTCGTACTCGGCACATATTCGCCTTGGCGAGCATCGCGAGCGTCTGCGGCTGCGGCGGTTCTGACAAATCTGGCAATGAGCCTGGCGCCGTGGGTGGCGGGCCAGGGGTGGGCGGAACTTCTGCGGGAACCAGCTCGGGCGGGGCAGCAACAACGGGTGGAGCGAACGCGTCGGGGGGCAAGGCTACAGGAGGGCTTGCTGCAGCTTCAGGCGGAGTTGCCGCAACCGGAGGAGCACAACCCACAGGAGGGTCCCCAGCCGGGGGCTCGAATCCAACGGGTGGCAGAGCGTCGGGCGGAAGCTCGTTGGCTACCGGCGGGCGAGTTGCAACGGGAGGCGCGAGCGCACTCGGAGGCATGACCACGACCGGTGGTCGAACTTCAACCGGTGGAGCAACGGGAGCAACTGGGGGCTTGACTGCGGCCGGCGGTAGCACCACGGCAGGGGGCACCGTAACTACGGGTGGTGCGAGCACATCGGGCGGTAAAGCGTCCACAGGTGGAACAGCGGCCACGGGAGGCGCAAGCGGGATCGTAGGTGCAACGCCTCCTATGGGTTGGAATTCCTGGAACAACTTCGGCTGCAACCCCAGTGAGACGCTTATCAAGGGCGTCGCGGACGCCATGGTTTCAAGCGGCATGTCGGCAGTTGGATATCAGTACGTTAATATCGACGACTGTTGGATGAGTGGCCGCGACTCGGGTGGCAACCTTCTTGCAGATTCGGCGAAGTTTCCAAGCGGCATGAAATCACTTGCCGATTACGTGCACGGCAAAGGGCTTAAGCTCGGAATCTACGAGACGCCGTCCGTCACGACATGCGCGGGTAAAACCGGAGGCCTGAATTACGAGACGCAAGACGCCAAGACCTTTGCCTCCTGGGGCATCGATTTCCTGAAGTACGACCACTGCTCAGGAGGGCAAATGAGTAGCTTTCAAAAGATGCATGACGCGCTTATCGCTACGGGCCGTCCCATCTTCTACAGCATTAACCCGGTTTACGGTGCTGGCTCGTGCGTACCACCCACATGCTCGGTCGACGAGGTAAAGCTCACGAACATGTGGCGCATCGGTTTTGACATTACCAACACCTGGGCGTCGTTTACGGGCCTCATCGATACAGACAAACCATTGTCCGCCTATGCGGGTCCAGGGCATTGGAACGACCCCGACATGCTTGAGGTGGGCCGGGGAATGTCCGCGGACGAGGATCGCTCGCACTTCGGCATGTGGGCGATGCTGGCCTCACCGCTCATCGCTGGCAACGACATCCGCTCGATGAGTGCGGCCACGAAAACTATCTTGACCAACGCCGACGTGATTGCCGTCAATCAGGACCCGCTCGGGAAACAAGCCACGGTTGTGGCGACGCCAGCGGCCAATCAGGAAATATGGTCGAAAGCGCTCTCGGGCACGAGTACGGCCCGCGCAGTCGCATTTTTTAACCGCTCGGGATCGGCAGCGTCGATGACCGTGCAATGGACGGCAATTGGCATTCCGGCAGGTGCTGCGACAGTCCGGGACCTCTGGACTCACACGGATCTGGGGTCATTCAACAATTCCTACACTGCGACGTCAGTGCCATCCCATGGCATCGTCATGATCAAGATCGTCAGTTCTCCCTAAAACTTTGGCGCCGGCCAAGTGCTCGCGCCCACATGCTTCAGAACCCGGACTGGTTCAGCACTTTGGTTCTGCGCCAAGGCGCGTCGTCCTCTAACCCTGAGCCAAAACGAACGCCCGCAGACAACGGGCACACGGGAGCATCATCCTCTAAACCCGACCCAAAGCGCTCGAGCCAGATAATCGGGTGCACGTCCTCTGCGCTCGAAACGAATCGGACCCGCGTGATAACTGCGACGCGATCGTCTTCCAAGCCAGAACCGAAGCGTGGCCAATCTCGACCCACTCCCGGGATAAATTCGGCGCTCGTGTTCGATAGCGCGACGTCAAGGGATGGATACGTCGACGGCGCCTGCCCGAGGGCGATGTGTGCCCCCGCCACGGCGATCAGGCCAATGGGGATCGATGCGAGTTTCACCAATGATTACTCTAACACATGGGTCCAACCGCGTCGCGCATACAGCCCGAGCGGAAGGGACTTTTCCGTTTCCTTTTTCCGTGACGGCGCGGAATCGATGCTCTGAATCGCGTTTCCGCGCCGTCATTACATCAACGGTAACGAGCGCTCGGTGTGCCGAAGTGCCGACTCCGAGCCCGTGCCGGAGCCAGCGGTAACGTTCGCGCTTCGTCGGTGCCGGGCTTCCTAATGAGCCCGCCAATTCGTGGGCACACAATATGGCCCGTTGCGCAAGCCCTCCAATTGCGTTCCAGCGGGGCAAATGGCGCTGTCGTCCTTGGAATTCCACGCGGGGATGGCACAAATGTCGAAACCCGGTGTGTCGTCTGCGCATTGTGCTGGCGGTGGGCAGATCATCAACGGAAGACAGCGTTCCCCTAAGGAGAGCTCGCGGCCATACACCCACCACAGACTGAGACCGACGACGAGAGTCAGCCAGAACCAGAACTTACGTTTCGAACGAATATAGCGCGTACCATTGAGGATATTGACGTTCATGTGTGCCTCGAGTTCCGCGTTTGGATCCAGTCGCGACACTGCCCACGCAAGTACCTCTTACGCCAGCAATCTCTGCAGGTTGGCTCGGCTTGCCGCGTTGTGGAAAAGAGGGCATTCTGCGTACGACCCGATTCTCCGCCTATAACGGAGCGCTAGGGTTCGGCGATGAGTCGGTACTAGGAAGCGTCATCGGGAGCTGGTTACACGAGCGTGTCCAAGAATCAACGGAATCGGTTGAGTGGTCGAGTGGATCCCCACGTTGCACCTCTTCTCGTGCGCAGCGCCGCGGGCGAAAGTTCGTTGGAGCGCGAGATTGCAGTGCGGGGTCTGGCCCGGCAACGCAAGCGGCGGGATACGCCCGCCGATCGCCGTCTTTTGCGCGCACACTGCAGAAGGCACTCGATAAGCGTCGCCTCGCCGTACGGTGCTAACAGAATCCCGCCGGGTTGGCCACATACCTCAGTCAGACGGGGAAGCGTGAAGTGGGCGCTGGGTCGGTGCACCGGGGAAAATTTAAACTCTGGCCCCAGTACCCAGTAGCCTAATCCCTTGCGCTTCACGTATTTGGAGTTGACTAGGCGTCGCACATGGAGGATTCCGGGGCCAATGCCTACCCCCGACGAAGTCCTGCATGCAATTGGAAGTTCGCTGTTAAAGGAAGGCTGCATTACTGAATTTCAACTCCGAGACGATACAACTCAGGGTGACGGCAAGGTAAACGAGAGGATTCTCGCGATTACTCTCAATGGTGCCGACGGAACGGAGTTCATCATTGAGAGCCAATGCAATCACAATCAAAAAATCCTGACGCTCACGGACGCCATCTGCCCCGAGATCCAGGTTGACCTTGCCACGACCTTTCGCAACACCAAGTATGAAGGGCACTCCGTCGTCCCCGTTGGATCCGCTGTTCGGAATATCGTGAACCACTATCGGAGCTACTTGCGCGGGCATCGTGCAGAGTGATGTGACCCTCCTTACCGATTCACGGTGAATCGCACTTCGCTGCCGGGCGGCACTTTTTTTCCGGGCGCGGGTGCTTGCTGCAAGACGATGTACGCGGGCGTTTCGCCTTCGCCGATCCATCCGATGGTCGACTTGAGACCGAGCGCTTCAACTTCCTTCGTCGCCTCAAGATAAGGGCGACCCAGGAATTTGGGTATCTCGATATCAGCTGGTCCATTTGAGAGTTGCACGGTCACGGCGGCTCCCTTCACGTAAGTTGCGTCGGCCGCTGGCATTTGCCGCGCAATTTGACCTACGGGTACCTTGGCGTCCGCAACCGAGCCGGCAACTTGGAGGGTGTAGCCGGTGGTCTTGAGCCTTTCAGTGGCCACCTCCACCATCAGACCCACGAGTGCAGGTACTTTAGGAATCTCTTGGGCTACGACGACGCTGATTGGAAACTTGAGCGGTACCCGCTGTCCCGCCGAGATCGACTGGCGCAGCACTGAGTTGGGTTTCGCGTCACCCGTTGCCTCCTGAGCGGCCACGAGCAGCGTAAGGTGCGCCGCCGTGGCGCTATTGCGCGCGTCCGCCTCAGTGAGCCCCTTGAGCTCTGGTACCACAGTGTCCAGAACCGGAGCCGGCCGGTGCGGCACGATATTGTAGCGCTCCATGACGTACACGGTGCCCACCGTCGTCCCCATGGATGTCGCAATCGCCAGTAGGATCATCGTTGATATATTCATGTGCCTTCTCCCAAGTTGGGGCAGCGCGCAGGACCCCGCACAGAGGTTACATCAGTTGATCGTCGATATGTTCGGCGCAATTGGGACCACTTACGTTTTTTCGATCCAAACCACCGGTTGCCTCCATCTACGTGCACGCCGCAAGGTTTCATCGGGAGGGAATTCTATCCCGAAATGGGGGATTTACCATCACACGGTGTTTCTTCCCGCGTTTCCCTTGCGTGCGCGGACCAGCAGGAAAGGGACACACGATCATGAATAGACCGGGGATTTTGATACGTACCGTCTTGTTATGTAGCTGCATAACGGCAATCTGTGAAGCGAGTAGCGCCGGCACACCTAGTACCGTCATTGTTCAGACCACGAGTAACCTAGGGCAATTGACACCCATTGCATTGGGAATCAATGCCGCTGCCTGGGACAGCCATCTCGTGGACGCAAGCATACCGGCGCTGCTGGCGGACGCCAATCTCGGAGTCATGCGCTACCCCGGGGGCTCCACGTCGGATAACTATCATTGGGTGTCGAACACTCCTGATGATGCCGCACAAGGGGGCACGACGGAAAGCGCCAACTTCGACGCGTTCATGTCGGTTGTCGAAACCGCAGGGGCTCAGGCGATGATCACCGTCAACTACGGCTCGGGAAGCGCCGCAGAGGCGGCGCAGTGGGTTGCCTATGCTAACCGAGGTGGCCGCCGTTATCGCGGCCCGGTACCGAGCTATCCTGGTGCGAGCTCGCTCGGACACAACTATCGCGTCAAATACTGGGAGATTGGCAACGAACTTTATGGAGACGGAACTTATGGTGCCACTTGGGAGGTGAACCACAAGGACCATGATCCCACGACGTACGCCCAGGGCGTGGTCAGTTACAGCGCGGCCATGAAAGCCGTGGACCCCTCGATTCAGATCGGGATGGTGCTTACAGCGCCCGGCAACTGGCCTGATGGGCAAACCAGTGCCTCATCGCCGCAACCCTGGAACGACACGGTGTTGCCTCTCGCTTGTGGCGCCATCGATTTCGTTGCGGTGCATTGGTACCCCCAGGGGCCAGCGGGTGAATCCGACGCCGCACTGCTTGCTTCGCCGCAGAACGGGGAGAGTACCAGCGTTAGCTACACTCCGGGCATCAGTAGCATGACCGCGAGCCTGAAGTCGCAGCTTAGCGCCTACTGCGGCAAGCGCGCGAGCGCCATACAAATTATGGTCACCGAGACGAATTCCGTATCGTACAACCCGGGCAAGCAAACGACGAGCTTGGTCAATGCGCTGTATCTGGACGATGCCGTCATGAGCTGGCTTGAGAGCGGCGTCGCGAACGTAAACTGGTGGGCCATTCACAACAGCCCGTTCGACGGCAACATCAATCCGTCCCTATACGGCAGCTACGATTTCGGGGATTACGGGGTATTCTCGAGTGGGTTCACTTCGAGCCATGGCGCTCTGGAACCCGCCGTCAATACGCCATTTCCGACGTACTATGGGCTACAGATGCTCGCGTATTTGGGGGATGCATGGGACACGATGCTCCGAACGACGTCATCGACAAGCCTGGTTTCGGCGCACGCCGTCAAGCAACGGGATGGCGCCGTCAACGTCATGCTGATCAACAAGGACCCGAACCTTGCTTCCACGGTCACCGTTTCACTCGCAGGCCGCCGAACGCACGGGTTGGCCCAGGTATATCGATACGGGATGCAACACACGTCCATCAGGCGGAATGCCATGCCCGTAAGGGGGGATTCTTTTGCCGTGGATCTGGCCCCTTACTCGGTGACTACAATTCGTTTGCCATAACATCCTTTGAGAAACGCACCTACTGCCGCAGCGGCAGCGGCCGCGGCCGCTGCGGCTAGAAACGGGTGCCGAAACCCAACGCTGCTCCCGCGAACACGCCGCCACTCGTCAACGCAGGCGCGCCATTGGCGCGCGCAGTTGGGCCGTAAGCCACGCCCGCGGCGAGGCGCGCCTGTACGACAAACATCGACGATAACGCGAGTTCCAACCGAGGTTCTGCAAGTAGTGCGACGTCTACTCGATGTTCCGCCGTGCCGACGGCGTGCCGATTCGCATCCGGGGAACCGCTCGCCCAATTCATGCCGATTTCACCCCGCAAAGCAAGGCGAACACGCAGAGCATCCCCCAACTCAACTGGAACGTACGCTGCCGCTAAGTTCAACTCGCGGAGTTGCACGCTGCCTGCCGCTACTTGACGGCTTGCTCGCAGGTATAGCGCTTCCCCTTCCCACGAGCCCCAGGCGATCGCCAACCAAGGGCCGGCGAGTAGCGTGCGCGGCGAGGCAAATTGCCGAAGCGTACCGCCTGCGGCGATGCCTAGTCGACTCGACCGCGAGGCGCGCTCTTTGGCAGCGGGCCCGTATGCGACATTTGCAGAGTCTTGCGTTTCCGTGTCCGCTGGCGCCACACGTGTTTCCCTCATGGAGTCCACAGGCGCGCTTGGCGTTGCGTTCGCGGGGCTCGCGGCAGGTGCAACCCGGGATTGCAACGCTGTCAGCATTTCTGCGAACGTGACGGCAAGCGTGCGGATCCGCAATTCGCCCGCGACATCCGACAGCTCGACGACGCGTTGCACGTTGCCCTCAGCCCCGCGTAACGCCATCCAAACACGATCCGACGAGCCGTAACACAACGCGATAGTGCCGAAAAAGTGGCCGGGGATTGAGGCGCCGGCAACTGCGAGATTGAACGGCGAGACCTCCGTGCGCACGAGCTCGAAGAGCCGATCCGCGGGCACTTGGGCCTCGCTGCAGCCCGTGACTGACAGCAATACATTGGGGGCCACAGCGGCGCGCGCCACACCGCTGTGCCCAAGCCACGCACACGGCAGGGCAAAGGCTATCACACGTGCGGTGCTTGCGAGTTGAGCATCGAAAAGGGCGCGCCGTCTGGTCGGAGTAGCCCGCGCAGCGCCGCTCACTTCAGCGGGCTCCAGCGCTCGACGTCCGCTCGGCGCGAGCCGCTCGGGTACAGGCTAAGATACGCCTCGGCGGCAGCTCGTGCGCGCGCGGCATCGCCGGACTTGGCGAGTGCTTCCACCAGCCGGGCGCGCGCGTCTTCCGCCAAAGTGCCCGGGAGGTTCATCGTGAGCGCCTGCTCGAATGCGCGCGCGGCCTCTGCGGGACTGCCCAAAGACTCGAGCCATACCCGACCGAGAGTGAATTCCGCAACCGCAGCCCGAGGATCGCTCGCGTGACGCGCAACGATTTGCTGCAGTAGGCTGACCGCGGCTGCGGGGTGGCCCGAACGCCGTGCAACGTCTGCGAGCGTGAACAAGTCCGTGACATTATCGATTTCTTGGATTTGCTGCGCCACACCTTCGGGGCCCAGACTTTCCCAAGCGCGTTGCCAGTCTTGGTTTGCCGCCGCTTGGCGCCAAACCGGAGCCGCACCGTTTCGGGTTGCAGCGCTGTTTGCGATCCCCGCGCGCGCCGCCCCAGGTGCACTCGCAACGACGTTTGGCACCGCATCTGCGTTTGCCGCAGTGTCTGCCTGAGATGCCTCGGGTTCTGCTTGTTGTTGTGACGGCGCGCGTTGTTCGCGTGCCGTCTCTACAATCAAAACACGACCCGCTTCCAACGCCTGCACTTGGTCGGGCACTTGTGCGCCGCGCACGAGCACGCGACCGCGTTGCACTTCTACGCGCACGCTGGTTGGTTGCCGCTCAACGGAGAACTGCGTACCCACGACCTCCACGGTAACACCCGCGCTCTCGATTTGCCAATGGCGCGCACCTCCCGGTCGAATGTCGAATTGCGCAAGGCCGTGGCGCAGGGCAAAAGTAACACTGTGTGCCGCCTGCTCGAGCACGTCGAGCCGAGCCTGTGGCCCCACGGTAACGTAAGCACCCTCACCGAAGTCGAGTGTGCGCGCGGCCGTTCCAGGTTCAACGACGCTTTCGACAGTTGCAGATTTTGGCACGGCTGCGCGAGCACCTTCGTGGCTACGCAGCCACCACACGCCAAGGCTGAAAAGGAAGCTAAAGAAAGCCGTCGCGAGTGCTAAGCGCGCGGGCCACGGCCAAACGGGCCTTCGGCGTCGGGACTCGATGGCGCCCCACACGCGTTGCAACCTGGCCTCAGGTTCGCGCTGTTCGAACAGTTCCAAGAGTGGATTCGGTAGTCTCGAGTTATTCACGACCGGCCTCCTCGAGTGTTACAGAGCGGCGCACCTGCGCGTCGGCCTGCGCGATGCGGCGTTTCGCCGTGGCGAGCGAGCAGCTGCACAGAGTGGCAACTTCTTCCAGACGAAAGCCCTCCGCGTAGCGCAATTGCCACGCAATACGCTGGGCATT
>Ga0302321_100004028_pt1 | contig 12656 bp, 9 predicted proteins | sample Fen_T0_1_FD_202505 | JGI IMG/M metagenome (GOLD analysis project Ga0302321, IMG submission 202505) | Peat permafrost microbial communities from Stordalen Mire near Abisko, Sweden - Fen_T0_1 | ecosystem: Environmental > Terrestrial > Soil > Wetlands > Permafrost | place: Sweden: Abisko...
GGCCCTCCTGCCTTCCCTGGTCGTGACCGCGGCCCTCTGCCTCGACCTGCTGGCCTGGACGGTGCTCCAGACCAAGTTCGGCAACAGCCTGCTCTTCCGACGGCAGATCTTCATCTTCATGCTGCCAGCGCCGTTGATCCCCCTCAGCTTCGCCTTCGCCATCTTCCGCCACGGACTTTTCGACGTGCAGAAGGTCCTGCTGCGCTGGGTCAGCTACATGGCCATCCTGGCCCTTACGGTGGCGGCCTATCTGGGCGGCCTGGCCTGGGCCTTCTCGCACCTCTCGGCGATTCCCCCCGGCTGGGCCGGAGCCCTCATCGGCATCCTCGCCCTGCCCCTTGGCTGGGCGCTCCGACGGGTGTTGCGGGGCATCAGGCGCCGTTTCCGTCGGGATTTTTCGAGCACCCGCGACATCGCCTTGAGCGCCGTGCGGGAACCCCGCAAGCGCTTCAGCGAAGAATCACTGCTCAAATCGCTGCACCGCGCCCTGGGCGAGGCCTTCCAGCCCCAGCTGCTGGAGATCCTGCCCATCGAGGATCGTCAGATCATGCTGCCGCCCGCGGAGACCTCGGATCGCGAGGATCGCCGAATCCAATTTCCGCCCCAACCGCTTCGCATTCCACCGGGCCTGCTGCGCCTCGCCCGGGAAAACCGCGAGCTGGTGCTGGGCCTGGGCAGCGAGGAAGCCGATTGGATCCGGGATCAGGGCGGAACGGTGCGGGCCCACGTGGATGCGCTGGAAGCCCAGCTGTTGCTGCTCATCCTCGCCGGAGACATTCCCCACAGCGTGGTTCTTCTTGGCGGAAAATACGCCGAGCTGAACTATGGCCGGGAGGACCGTGAGCTGTTGCGGGAAGTGGCCCTCGCCGCAGGCCAGGTCCTTGAGACGGCGGTGATGCACCAGCGGCTGGTGGCCCAGGAGCGCCTCAGCCAGGAACTGGAGACGGCCCGACGCATCCAGGAGGGCCTGGTGACCTCCCATGTGCCTCCCATTCCCGGCTTCCATGTGGCCCTGCGCCTGGAGCCGGCCCTGGAGACGGGCGGTGACCTGCTCTTCGTCAAACGCCGACCCAGCGGCACTTGGCTGGCGGCGGTGGGTGATGTCTGCGGCAAGGGGCTCGCTGCCGCTCTCTATATGGCTCAGGCCACAGCTTTGCTTGAGCAGGCCGCCCAGCGAGAGGATCAGGGCCTGGAGGAGATCCTGTGCAGCCTGGATAAGACCCTGCGGCAGCTCCTCGGCCACCGCGGGTTCCTCACCCTCATCCTGCTGGAATGGGACGAGGCTGGAAACTACCGCCTGGCCCGGGCCGGCCACCCTGGCGCCCTGATGCTGGAGGGGCTGAACGAAGAGGGTTCCTACGAGGTGATCCCCCATGGCCGAGGCCTCGGCCTGCGTCCCGCGGGACCGGGCGATTGGCAGGTCCTTGAAGGCGTCCTGCCCCCCAAGGGCTGGATGGTGCTCTACAGTGACGGGCTTTCCGAGGCCATGAATCGGGCCGGAGAACTCTATGGGCTGGAACGGCTTACCGCCCAGCTGCGCCGACTTTGGGGCACCGGAAGCCCTCGGGCGGCCTGCGAAGCCGTCTTCAAAGATGTAGCGGCTTTCGATACTCAGAACCGCGATGACCGTACTTTGTTTATCCTGGGGAGGGAGGCCTGATGCGCCGATCATCCCTACGATGGACCATCCCCACTTTCCTGGCGCTCCAGTTGGGATTGCTCTGGCTCCAGGGCGTTCAGCTCCACCGCCAGAATCAGGTGCTGCAAGCGCTGCGGGAGGATATCCAGACTCTCAGCGAATCCATCGAGAACGGCCAGGGAACGACCTCCTCGGACGAAGATGGTGTGGCGGTCCCGGCAAGCTTTCAGGGCAACCCTGTGCCCCCCAAAAAAGTGGCGGTGCTGGGTGCAGAGGAAGAACAGGAACCAGCGGCCAAAGAGCTCCAGGCTTCCCGTGATTCCGCCCAGAAAGCCGTGAAAGAGGCCCGGGAAGCCCAGTCCAAGCTGTCCATCGAGGAGAATGCCCGCAAGGCGGATGAGGCGCGCAAGATTGAGGCCGCCACCAACACCTGGCAACGCTGGGTCTGGGGGGCCCTCGGCCTGGTCGCGCTGGCCTGGGTGGTGCGCTCGGTGATCCGTCGGCGCGGATGATGTCCTTACTCGAATACCTTCGCGAGGATCCAGAATGCCGGCACCTAGCCGAGGGAGCGGTGCACGCCGTGGCCCCCGCGCTGGATGATCCCGACCCGGACCACCTGACCATGCAATTGAACGAATGGGCCTTCATGCTTGCGGGGCGCATGCCCCTGCCCTGGAACACCCATAAAGCCATCGATGCCCTGAACCATCTGCTCTTTGTTGAATTGGGTTTCGAGGGGGACCGCGAAACCTACGATGATCCACTGAACGCCCTGCTACCGGCGGTCATCCTGCGCCGGAAGGGCCTGCCCATTTCGCTCTCCATTCTCTGGGTGGACCTGGCGCGTCGCATGGGTTTCGATGCCGTGGGCGTGGGCCTTCCGGGCCACTACATCACGGCCATCCGCACGGATTTCGGCCTGCTTTGTTTCGATCCCTTCCACCAAGGGCGGGCCGTCGGTGAGGAAAGCGGAGCGGAGTTGGTGAAGTCCGCCACCGCTGGACGGGTGTCCTTCCATCGGGACATGCTCCGTCCGGCCACCGACCGGGAGACCCTCATCCGCCTGGTGCGCAATCTGCACCTGCGTTTCATGCACGCAGAAGACTGGGAAGAGGCGCTCTGGACGGGCACCCACCTCATCCTGCTTGACCCGAAAAACCCAAAGGTCCACAAGGAGCGGGCCTTCATCCACCTGCAGCGCGACGAACCGGACCCAGCCCTCCTGGACCTGCAGGAAGCACTCCGTCTCAGCCCTGAGCCTGATCCCGAGATCCAGGCCTGGCTCCTGCAGATCGAACAATCCTGAGGAACACCACGGGCCGTTAAGGCATTCTTCTGGCATGCGAATGCCCAGAGCCTGTTCCCTCAGTCTGATTCCTTTGTTGTTTGTCGCACTGGGCTGCTCCAAGCCTCGGTTCGTCTACGACGTGGACCCCGCCTTCCGAACGGGTTCCTATCGAACCATGGCGTCGGATCCCCGAAAGGATCGCATCGTCATCCGGGAAGGCATGCGTCCGCTCAACCCTGAGCTTCACCTCAAGGCGGCATTGGCCGAATTGGAAACCAAGAAATACCAGCGAGCGAGCGCAGCCGAGGCCGATCTCTGGGTGGCCGTTTACGTCCTCATGAGTGGGCGACCGGAGGGGGATCGAGGCGGCTCGGGAAGCGCCCATCGGGAGGGCTCCGGCGAGGGCCGCCATGGGGGTCGGGGTGGCGCAGGAAAGGGAGGCTCGCCCGAGTCGGGCCCCCAAGACAAGGCCCTGGCGAACATCACCGTCATCGTCCAGCTCGAGAATCCAAAAACGGGCCTTCCGGTGTGGCACGGCGAGGCAAACATCTATCCCCAGGACAAGGAGGCTGGCGGTACCCCGCTCAGCATTGATGCAGTTGTGCGTGAGCTGCTTCAACCCCTGCCGGCTTTGCCCTGAACGAAAAAGCGGGGGCCCATGAGCCCCCGCTTTCTGACCTGCGAACGCCTACTTCTGTTGTGCCTCGACGACGGTGAGGGCCGTGAGGTGGATGATGTCATTCAGGTCGCTGTGCCGCTGCAGGACATGCACGGGAGCGGCCATGCCGCAGGTGATGGGGCCGATGACCTCGGCGCCCGCCAGCCGCTGCACCAGCTTGTAGCCGATGTTGCCGCTGGTGAGGTCGGGGAAGATCAGCACGTTCGGGCCGCCCGGCAGGTCCACCCAGGGGTAGTTCTCCGCCAGGACGCCATCGGCCAGCGCAGTGTCAGCCTGCATCTCGCCGTCGCACTTCAGGTCGGGACGGGTGGCCTTCACGATCTCGACGGCCTTCTGGACCTTGCGGACCAGGGGGTGCTCGACGCTGCCGAAGCTGGAGAAGGACAGCATCGCGACCTTCGGTTCCATCTTGAAGGTGTCCTTCACCAGGTCCGCCGTGAGGAGGGCGATCTCAGCCAGTTCCTCGCCGGTGGGCTCGATGTTCATGGTGGTGTCGGAGAAGAACAGCACGCGGTTCTTCAGGACCATGGTGTAGACGCCGCAGACCTTCTTGACGCCCTTGCGGGTGCCGATGACTTCCAGGCATGGGCGGATGGTCTCGGGGTAGTACATCGTCAGGCCGGCGATCATCCCGTCGGCCTTGCCCATGCGGCACATCATGGCGCCGAAGTAGATGCGGCGGCGGATCTGGCGCTTGGCTTCCGTGCGGGTGACGCCGCGACGCTTCCGCAGGTCGAAGAAAGCTTCTTCGGCCTCCTGACGCCAGGCGACCGTGCCAGGATCGAGGATCTCGATGCCTTCCAGGCCAATGCCGTGATCAGCTGCCACAGCCTGGATCTTGGCGGGTTCGCCCAGCAGGATCGGGATGCAGATGCCCTCGTCCACCATCTGGGAGACGGCCTGGAGGATCAGCGGGTGGTCGCCTTCGGGGAAGACGACCCGCTTGGGGTTTTCCTTGGCGCGATGGACCACGCTGCGGATGACGTCCTTGCTGCGGCCCTGGAGGCCTTCAAGGCGCTCGATGTAGGCCTTCATGTCAGCGATGGGCTTCCTCGCGACGCCTGAATCCATGGCGGCCTTGGCGACGGCCGGAGCGACCCACAGCAGGACGCGGGGATCGAAGGGCTTGGGGATGATGTACTCGGGGCCGAAGGTGAACTTCTGGCCCGAGTAGGCCTTCACCACGGAATCCGGCACTTCTTCCTTGGCCAGGGCGGCCAGGGCCTGGGCGGCCGCCAGCTTCATGGGCTCGTTGATCTCGCTGGCACGGACATCAAGGGCGCCCCGGAAGATGAAGGGGAAGCCCAGGACGTTGTTCACCTGGTTGGGATAGTCGCTGCGGCCCGTGGCCAGGATGATGTCATCGCGGGTGGCCTTGGCGGTGGGATAGTCGATTTCGGGGTCAGGGTTCGCCAGGGCGAAGACGATGGGATTCTTCGCCATGCTCAGCAGCATTTCAGGCGTCAGAGCGCCCTTGCTGGAACAGCCCACGAACACATCCGCATCCTTGATCGTGTCGGCCAGGGTGCGCCAGGCGCTGGGCTTGGCAAACTTATCCTTGTACTTGTTGTTGCCTTCCATGCGCCCCGTGTAGACCAGACCCTTGGTGTCGCAGAGCCAGAGATTCTCCAGCTTCACACCCGCAGCGATCATCATGTTCGCGCAGGCGATGGCAGAGGCGCCGGCGCCGGAGAACACCACCTTCATGTCGCCGAGCTTCTTCTTCACGATCTCGGAGGCGTTCATGAGGGCGGCCGTGCTGATGATGGCCGTGCCGTGCTGATCGTCGTGGAAGACGGGAATGTTCATTTCCTTCTTCAGCCTGGTCTCGATCTCGAAGCACTCGGGGGCCTTGATGTCCTCGAGGTTCACGCCGCCGAAGGTGGGCTCTAGCGCCTTCACCACCTGGCAGAACTTGTCGATGTCCAGTTCGTTCACTTCGATGTCGAACACGTCGATGTCGGCGAAGCGCTTGAAGAGCACACCCTTGCCTTCCATCACGGGCTTGCCGGCCAGGGCGCCGATGTTGCCGAGACCCAGCACCGCGGTGCCATTGGAGATCACGGCCACCAGGTTGCCCTTGGCGGTGTACTCATAGGCCAGTTCGGGATCCTTCTCAATGGCAAGGCAGGGTTCCGCCACACCCGGGGAGTAGGCATTGGCCAAGTCGCGGGCCGTGGAACAGGGCTTGGTGGCGACGACTTCGATCTTTCCTTTTCGCCCCTGCGAATGGTAATCGAGGGCTTCCTGCTTGCGTTTCATGGCCACACTCCTTGGATTGAGTGCCCTGTTTTTGGGCTGAATGCCCCCAGCTTACACCTCGTATGACGCGATCTTCCCTAGAAGGTCATCAATCCTCGCCTTTGTTGCACCGATCACATGGAATGCTTTCAAAACTTCCAGAAGTCACTGGGCGGGCGTAGGCTCCTTCTGGAGGTCTCCATGCGTGCCGTGATCCTTCTACTGCCCTGCTTCCTGGCCTTTCCGGCACTCGCCCAGAAGACCAAGCCTGCCGCCAAAACCGTCGAACCCGTGAAGGAAGCCAAGATCGATTGGGACGGGGAGTGGACCCTGCATGCTTCGCAGAGCGACAAAATCGATGAGCAGATCGACGCCCACGTCAAGGATCTGAACTTCGCCATGAAGCTGTTCTGGAAGAAGAAGCTCCAGTCTGCCTGCCGCAGCTTCAACAAGCTGGACATCCTGGCCGGCGACAGCTTTTCCGTGACCATGGGAAAAGAGCGACCCATCGATACCCCTACCGACGGCACCGAGTCGGACTGGAAGCGCAGCGATGATGTGGTGTTCAAGGCCACCCTCACCAGGAATGGCGCGACCATGACCCAGACCCTCACCGGCGATGGCTACACCCTAAAGCATGTCTACTCCATGCGAAAGGATGGCGCCTCCCTGGCCATCCAGGTGACCTACGCCCATCCCAAACTGGATAATCCATTCAGCTACAAGCTGGTCTTCAAACGCAACGACTGATCGCGTTTCCAAGGCACTGAGGCACACTGGGCGGATGCGAAAGCTGGCTCCACCGCCCCTGCCGTGTCGTGCCCCCTGGTGGGCATCATCCGGACACCTGCAGACCATTCTCGGCAACTATTTGCCGGGGGAATGCCCGGACCATCCGTCCAGCCCCTTCCACATTCCCCTGCCAGACGGAGATCAGCTCGCCGCCAGGCACTATCCCGGTGAAACGGATGTCCTGACGCTGGTCTTCCATGGCCTGGGCGGAGACGATCAGGCCCACTACGTGCGCCGCACGGTCGCCCTGGCGCGGAAGCTGGGTCACCATGTCTGGACCGTCAATCACCGGGGCTGCGGGGATGGTCGCGGACTCGCCAAGAAGCCCTACCACAGCGGCTCCGGTGATGATCTGGGGGCCGCCTTCGCGGCGGCTCGGACACGCCACCCCGACTTGCGGCAGCTGGCCGTGGCCTATTCCCTCTCCGCCAACGCCCTCCTCCTCAATCTGGGCGGTGGTCTGCGCGAACCCGCAGCGCAGCCTGACTTCGCCATCGCCGTGAATCCGCCCGTGGATTTGGGCGCCTGCGCCCAGACCATCCATCGGGGGCTCAGCCGCCTCTACGAATTGCGGTTCATCAGACGCTGCCGCCGGGCCATCCACCAGCGCATCTCGGACGGGCTCATTCCGGACATCTATCCGACCTGGCCGCTCATGAGCCTGCGTGAGTTCGACGACGCCTACACCACCAAGGCTGGCGGATTCCACAACGCCGACGACTATTACGCCCAGTGCTCAGCCCGGCCGCATCTGTCGAAGATCACGGTGCCCACAGTGATTCTCATGGCCAAGGATGACCCCTTCATTCCCTGGCACCATGCCGCGGAAGCCCATCCCTCGCCTGCGGTACACCTGCACCTGGAGGCCCAAGGTGGCCACATGGGCTACCTCAGTCGCGACCTGCCGGGGCACCGGTGGCTGCCCTATGCGGTGGAACACTATGCCCGGCAGCTGCTGGTACCGGGATCGGCAGCTTCCTGAGCTTGGCCTCATCCGCGGGAATCTGCTACCAGGTCTCGGCCAGGAACAGGGACCTCTGCTTCCCCGCGCCCTGGATCCACATGGCGGAGGCCCCCTGGGGGCAAAGGCGGAGCCGGGGCGATGAGCAGGGCATTTTGGAGGCGGGCAGCAGGGGGAAAGAGGCGGACCAATCCCGCTGACGCAATCGGGCGGAAACCCAATCGCCATCAGGCCCCTCGTGCACCGCGAGGAGCCCAGCCTCACCTTCCTGTCCCAGGTCGATGGCAAACTCACGAACGGGCCCGTGACCCAGTTCGAGACACTCCATCCCAGCCTCCCACCGGCCGCTCCTGAAGGCCTTGGTCATCAGGCGGGAGGCGCCATGTCCCTCAGCCTGGCACCACCCGGCCAGGGCATTGCCGTTCCCGGCCATGACCAATTTCACAGACAAGAAGTTCTGGGCATTGCTGAGGATTTCCGGAGTTCCCCACTCGCTGCGCTGCCCATCGTAATAGCTGGCTTCAAGCGTGCTTCGTTGCCCATAGGGCGCATGGATCCAGAGCGCCAGGGCGTTGCCCAGGTCATCCATCACCACCCGGTGGTGGCGCGTGGGATAGGCCACCACGGGCATGGGCCGGTCGGACCAGATGCGGTCCGCAGGCCAGTAGTGGCTTGCCACGAGCCCCTGGAACGGCCCATCCTCGACCTCCCAGAGCACCATGGCGTGTTCCCGATGGTTGACCGCGACGCGGGGTACCACGGACGCGGAGGAAGGCGTGCCCAGCGTGGTGGGCGACTGCTCCCAGGATTGACTGCGCGTATCGAAGGCTTGCGCCATCACCTCAATCCGCCCCTGCTGCTCCAGGAGCCAGACCACCAGGGCATTGCCCCGCCGGTCCACCGCACCCTGAAGGTGGTGGATCTTCCCTTCCGTCCTGAAAATCATCGTGCTGATGTGATCCGTTTCGTCGAGGATCCTTCCATGGATCTGTCGTTCTCCGGCACCTTCCACTTGCCACACGGCCACACCATGGCCATTCGCGTTCACAACCACCCGGGGCGTGATCCCCTCCCCCATGGGAAGGCGGACCAGGGCGGGTGACGTGTGCGGACCAATGGGCACCGTCCAGAGCCTGCCGCCGTTTTCCCACAGGGCCGAGCCATGACCATGTCCATCCAGGGTCATGCTTGCTTCTCCGAGGGTCCCCCGGTCCAGGGTCACAGGGGTGCGCCAAGGCGAATGCTGGTCGGATTTCCCAGACCGAATCCGCTCTGCAAATTGTTTCAGGCGTTCAAGGGCCATCAACTCCCCTTTCCGCAAGGTTCGAACAGGACGGCATCTCTCGAGAGCAGATCAGCGACCATGATACTCCAATAGCCAGGCCAAAAGACACCACAGGACTTGAGGAGTTATGGGTAATTATCGCCAATGTCTCTAAATTTTGCGACTTTGCCTAAGCTCTGTCACCAGCCCAGGCAGGAGCTCCTGTACTCTCCCCAGTTCCTCAGGGGTCGTCTTCCATCCAAGGCTGAACCGGACGGTGCCCTGCGCATAGGCTCCGGGAACCGCCATGGCACGCAGCACATGGCTGGGTTCCCGCATGCCGGTAGTGCAGGCACTGCCTGTCGAAACGCAGATGCCGTGCTCGGCCAATCTCAGTTGGAGCGCCTCGCCTTCGAGGCCCGCGAAGCCCACCAGGCTCGTATTGGGCAGGCGGGGGGCAGCGGCCCCATGAATTCGCACGTCGGGGATGGCGGCAAGGATGTGGGATTCCAGCGCATCACGCAGGTCCCGGAGGCGGTCCATGTCGGCGAGTCTCGCTTGCGCCAATGACGCCGCTTTGCCTAGCCCCACAAGGCCCGGAACATTCTCGGTGCCGCCCCGGCGACCGCGCTCCTGGGAACCACCCAGCAGCAGCGGCTTCAAGCGCACCCCCCGCCGGATCATGAGCAAGCCCGTGCCTTTCGGCCCATGGAACTTGTGGCCACTGAGACAGAGCAGGTCCACCCCCCACGCTGCGGCGTCCACAGGGATCTTGCCCATGGCCTGGGTGGCATCCACCAGGAAGAGAGTGCCTTTGGCTTTGGCGAGCCGCGCAGCTTCGGCCACCGGGAACAGCACACCCGATTCATTGTTGGCCGCCATGACGGCCAGCAGGGCCGTGTCCGGGCGAAGGGCTGCTTCCAGGGCGGCGAGATCCAGTCGGCCCTCACCATCCACGCCCACATCTGTGACCGTGCCCCCCTGCCCCTTCCACCACCCCACCAGCGCCCGCACGGCGGGGTGCTCCACGGCGGTGGTGACCAGGTGTCGCTTGGCTGGAAAAGCTTCCCAGGTGCCCCTGAAGGCATGGTTCAGGCTTTCGGTCCCCCCGGAAGTGAAGACGATCTCCGCGGGCGTGCAGCCCACCAGGGCCGCCGCCTGCTCCCGCGCCGCGACGATCGCGCCATCCGATAGGTGCCCCAGCGCGTAGGCCGCGCTGGCATTGCCGAAACGCTCCGTGAACCAGGGCCGCATGGCCTCGAAGGCCTCGGGATCCAGGGGCGTCGTGGCGTTGTGGTCGAGGTAGATGAGGTCCATGGCGGAGCTATTGTCCCATCGCAAGAATGGCTGCCACCGCCTGTTCCCGCGCCACCAGGCTCGGTGTCTTGCCTTGGAACGACTTCCCCGCGCCACCCCCCTTGGCGCTCAGGATGGCTGCCACAGCCTTCCCGGCTGCGGGCACATCCAGGACCGAACCTTCGCCCGCACTCAACAGGAAGAGCCCCTGCCCGCCCCAATCAGCCGTGAGGAATACAGCCTTGGCGGGATCGACCGCGAGGACGCCTCGAGCCAATTTCTGGAGGAAGGCCATATCCCGACTCTCTAGGTGGGCTTCGACAAAGCTTCCGGGCCGCCCCGCCAGGGCCGCCGCCTGGTACTCGGCCAGTTCGTCTTCCAGCTTGCGGCTGCGGCGCTCCAAGGTCAGGAGCTGATCCAGCTTGATCTGAAGCGCCGGGACCAGGTCCTCGTCCGGCGCGCCCAGCAGCGCGCGCAGAGCCGCATTGCGGTATTCATGGGTGCCCAGGCGCTTGCGAACCCGACCTCCGGCCACGTAGAAGAGCCGTGTGCCGCCTCGGATGCCCTCGGTGCCCAGCAGCTTGAGGGCCTCGATCTCACCCGTATGGCGCAGGTGCGTGCCGCCGCAGGTATTCAGGTCCACGCCCGCGATCTGCACCAGGCGGATGTCGCCCCGGTGTCCCTCCGGAAGGCCCCGGGAGCGCACGGCTTCCTGACCATAGGCCTCGACACTCACCCAGCGGGCCGTAACCTCATGCCGGGCACGGATCTCTGCGGCCACCGCCGCTTCGAGGCGCTCCAGCTCCGCCGGTGACAGGGAAGGCGCAGTCACTTCGATGTCACAAACCTGGGCACCGAGGTGGAAGGCGGTCGTTTCCCACTTGAAACCATCCTGGGCCACGGCCGTGAGCAGGTGCTGGCCCGTGTGCTGCTGCATGTGGTCGAAGCGGCGGGCCCAGTCAAGCTTCAGCAAGGCGGGGCCTTCGGGCACAGCCTTGCTGAGGTAGTGCCGGATCTCTCCCGCGCGTTTTTGGACGTCCACCACCTCGACATCGTTCACCAGGCCCAGGTCGCAGGGCTGGCCCCCGCCCTCCGGGTAGAAGACAGTGTCTTCCAGAATCGCGAAGGGTTGTCCCCGCTCTTCGCCGACGCCCAGGACGCGGGTTTCCAGCGACGTGGCAAAGGGGTCTCGTTCATAGGCAGGAAGGAGGCTCATGCGGGGAGCCTAGCATGGCCGGGCTGATAGGCTGGAGGGGTCGCCATGTCCCATATCCCCCTGCCCGAACGCCACCGTCCCACCACCCTCGACGAGGTGGTCGGCCAAGCGCATCTGCTGGGCCCGAAAGGTGCGCTGACCCGGCTCACGGCGGGTGGGCGCCTGCCCTCCATGGTGATGTGGGGGCCGCCGGGCACCGGCAAGACGACCTTGGCCCGCATCCTGGCGGAGGCCACGGGCCACGGCTTCATGGAGTTCTCGGGGGCCAGCGGCAGTGCCGCAGAGCTGAAGAAGTTCCTGGCCGACAGCCGCGAGATGCCCCTGTTCCGCACGGTGCCGCCCGTGGTCTTCCTGGATGAGATCCACCGTTTCAACCGGGCCCAGCAGGACATCCTGCTGCCCTTTCTCGAGCGCGGCGAGGCCATCCTCATCGGCGCCACCACCGAGAACCCGGCTTTCTACCTGAACCCGGCGCTGCGCAGCCGCTGCCAGCTCATCGCCCTCAAGGCCCTGGAGCCAGCCCATATTCTCAAAGTGCTGAAGCGGGCCTGGGCAAAAGAGCGAGGAGCCGAGCCGGAACCCGCAGACGTCTTCGAGTGGATTTCGAACTGGGCCGGTGGCGACCTCCGCTCCGCGCTGTCCGGCCTGGAAACATGGCTGGAGATGCCGGATCCGGATCTGGAATCGCTGCAGAGCGCCCTGGGCGGCCGCATGATGTTCGACCGCGCCGACGGGCACTACGACCTGGCCAGCGCCTTCCAGAAGAGCCTGCGGGGCTCGGATGCGGACGCGGCCCTCTACTACCTGAGCCGCATGATCCGCGGTGGCGAGGATCCCCGCTTCATCGCCCGGCGCCTCATGGTCTGCGCCGCCGAGGATGTGGGCAACGCGGATCCCCAGGCCTTCCTGCTCGCGGAAGCGGCCAGCCGCGCCGTCGAACAGATCGGCTGGCCCGAAGCCCGTATTCCCCTGGCCCAGGCCATCATCTACCTGGCCAACGCCCCGAAGAGCAACGCCACCGTCCTCGCCGTGGATGCGGCCCTGGCTGCGGATGACGCGCCCATTCCCGAGGCCATCCGGGATGCCCACACGTCCACCGCCCGCAAGGCCGGTCGGGGTGTCGGCTACCACTATTCGCACGACGACTACGACCGTGAGCAGACCTTCCTGCCGGACAAGCTGCGCGGCACGACCTTCTATGCACCGAAGCGCCCCCAGGAACGCAGCTGGCGGGATCGTCGGGAGCCAGATGCGGCGGCTCTTTCGGCCCTGTGGCAGGC
>Ga0302321_100004030_pt1 | contig 12651 bp, 11 predicted proteins | sample Fen_T0_1_FD_202505 | JGI IMG/M metagenome (GOLD analysis project Ga0302321, IMG submission 202505) | Peat permafrost microbial communities from Stordalen Mire near Abisko, Sweden - Fen_T0_1 | ecosystem: Environmental > Terrestrial > Soil > Wetlands > Permafrost | place: Sweden: Abisko...
ATAAATACGCGCTTGCACCGCGCATCGGCAGCATCGGTTGGGACTTGGGTGGTAGCTGGGCGCTGCAGACGGCGCTCTTGTATCCGGATCAGCTCGACGCCGTAGTCATGTATTACGGCCAAGTGGCCGTCGATCGCGATCAGCTCGGCAAGTTGCGGTTGCCGATCCTTGGATTCTTCGGCGCGGAGGACAAGAGCATCCCGGTCCACGACGTGCAGAATTTTCGTACCACCTTGAATGAGCTCGGCAAGAGCGCCGAAGTTTTGATCATGATCGGCGCCGACCACGGGTTCGCCAATTCGAGCGGTAGCAACTACAACGAGCGATCGGCCGCCGAGGCGTGGACGAAGACGCTCGAGTTTCTAAAGCACAATCTGAAAGCCACCGCTGAGCCGCCGGCGCAGTAACTTGCGCCATGGCGTGAATGGAAGATCAAAGGCGGAAGACGCGGAAAAAAATAGGGACCGGGCTGCGAACATCCATATTCTTCGTTGCGAAGCCTATCCTGATTCGCTATCGGAAGCCCGATCCCCCGAGCAAGGCCGTCCGATTCGGCCAAACGGCGCCACCACTGGGGGGAGTAGTAGTGACGCCGTGCTTCTCTCTCCGTTAACCTCGAGCGCGAAGCTCGTTACTAGCGAGCTCGATCTTCGGCGCCAATGAACGGCGCAACTCCTGACCAAGCGTGTTACGGATCTCCACGTTCAGCGACCGGACGTAGTTTTCGATCTCCGTCCGGAACAGCTGCTCATCGACCGTGACATCGACTAGCACCGGTGACTTAAGCGTCGGATTGGCCTCCGTGGCCGTCGCGTTTTGCGCGAGCAGGCCCACGGACAGTCCGACGGCCAAGGCGGCCGGCATCGACAGTTTGCGTGTAACCATACTCAGTCCCTTACCGATATTTCGGTGCTTGCGATCTCTCTCACAGAGATCTCTTACGCGGAGGCTACTGCAGGGAGCGTGCCAAGAAAGGTATGTAACAAAAACAGTGAGTTACATATTTACAGAATGACGGATTCCCGTAAACAACGGATTCCCGTTGTCTAAAAAGACGAAAAACCGTAAGCTGCGTGCGTGACGATTGAATCCAACTACCAGTGGCTGTTTCGCCGTAGCCCGGCGCTGATCGTGCTGCTGAACGAAGAGGGATTCTTCGTCGACGCCAGCGACTCGTGGCTCAAGCGCTTTGGTTACGGACGCGAAGAGATCACGAACATGCGTCCGCAGGATCTTGCGACCAAAGAAGTCGCGAAGATCATCACGGAGGAATACCTGCCGATGCTGCGTCGCACCGGTCGCCTGCAGGGCGTACCCGTGGACCTCGTGACGCGCGGTGGTGAACGCGTGGATTGCCTCGCCACGGCGATCGTCGACCGCACCGACGAGGGGGACTACCTGCGAACGGTGGCCGTGTACACGGAGCTTGGGCTGCAAGCGCGGCTAGAGCAGCACTATCGCGGGCTATATCGTGCGACGCCGGCCCTGCTCCACACGGTCGATAGCCACGGCCGCATCATCCACGTTAGCGATCGCTGGCTGCAGACACTCGGTTATCGACGCGAAGATGTACTTGGGCGGTCGATTACAGATTTCATGGGTCCGGAAACGCGGCTCACGCTCGGTGGCGGGAAACTCGAGGACGTCATCGCCCATGGCGAGCTCGAAAACGAACCGCGCACGTACGTCGCGAAGTCCGGTGAGGTCCTCGAGGTTGTGGTGTCTGCGACTGCAGACCGGGATCCGAGCGGTGCCGTCGTCGCGTTGCTGGTCGCGTCCACCAACGTGACCGCGCGTAATCGGGCGGAGCGGCAGCTGCGCGCCGCGTTCGAGGAAAACGCGCGGCTGCGCGCCGAGCTTGAGCGAGAGCGCGACTACCTGCGCGAAGAAGTACAGGTGTCGATGAACTACGGTCGCATCATCGGCGAGAGCCCGCCGTTGAAGAAAATGCTCGCGCGCATCGAAGCCGTCGCGCAAACGTCCGCAAGTGTGCTGATCGAGGGCGAGTCGGGTGTCGGCAAGGAACTGGTGGCGCACGCGATCCACGCGCGCAGCCCGCGCAGTCAGGGCCCGCTCGTGAAGGTCAACTGCGCTTCGATCCCGCACGAGCTGTTCGAAAGCGAATTTTTCGGCCACGTGAAGGGCGCGTTCACGGGCGCGGTTCGCGATCGCGTTGGGCGTTTCGAGCTCGCGGACGGCGGCACGATCTTCCTGGACGAAGTGGGCGAGATTCCGCTCGACCTTCAGAGCAAGCTGCTGCGTGTATTGCAGGAGAGCGAGTACGAGCGAGTCGGCGACGACCGCACGCACTCGGTCGATGTGCGCGTGATCGCGGCCACGAACCGCGACCTCGAGCAAGCGGTGGCGGAGGGTAAATTTCGCGAAGACTTGTTCTATCGCCTCAGCGTGTTCCCGATCGAGGTTCCGCCGCTGCGGGAGCGCGGCGATGACGTGCTGCAGATCGCAAGCCACTTTCTCGAGCGGACCTGCCAGGAATTCGGGCATCGACCACTGACATTGTCGAAGCAACAAGCGGTATTGCTGAAGCGCTACCAGTGGCCAGGCAACATCCGTGAGCTGAAGAACGTGATCGAGCGCGCCGTGATTTTGTCGCGCGGCAAAGTGCTGCGCCTCGATCTCGCCATGAGCGACATCCTGAACTCGGCCGCCGTTACCGAGACGAACGAGCCGGAAGGTGCCGCGCGCTTGATGACAGAAGCCGAGCTGTTTGATCTCGAAAGAAAGAATACCCTTCTAGCGCTCGAGCGGGCGCAGTGGCGCGTATCCGGCCCAGACGGGGCGGCCAAGCTGCTAGGCGTGAAGCCGACGACGCTCGCCGATCGCATGAAGAAACTGAAGCTCCGTAAACCGGCGGTCGGCTCCCCGCGGCCGGTGCCCGAACGCCGGCGACCGGCTTAGCGTCCAAAGGCTTGTAGCCCTTTGTTGATATCTGGTATACGTTATGTCCAAGGGCGGCAGTGGGTCGCCCGGTCGGCGCCGACAACAACAACAATTTCCAGGCTCCACCTATGTCACCACTCGCTCAGCGCTTCGCCGAGGCCGTCAAAATCCTGATCGGAGACGGACCCGTAAAGGCTCGTTTGGCCCAGGCCTACACTGCCAATCTGGCGGATTTGGTGGAAAACGAGTTTCCAGCAGGGCTCCGCCGCGACTTCGCCGACCTGCAGACGGCCCTGAATCGTGTAGCGCCCGTGGGGAGCGAGCCCAGGGTCAGGGCCAGCGTCCAGAAGATGTCCCCCGACGAAGCAGGCGGCCACGCTGCCACGGTTGTGAAGCTCTATGTCGAGCTCTTGAATACGCTCGAACGTGCTGAGCCGTTGAAGGTAGTCAGCACTCCGAAGAAGCCGCCGCAGTACCTCACCAACCGCAGCTAGAAAGCACCCATCTAGGGCACGGCTTTTGCGACTTTCATCAAGGATTTAGCGTAGGTCTTAGCCGACGATATCGGGAGTTCTTTCCGCCCGCGTGGACGCCATTGGATGGCCGAGTCCGTCGTCAATACCAACCCGAATGGTGCCGGTGCTGCTGCCGGTTACGCCGCTTATGGGCAACTGATCAAGATGCTGCTGCCGAGCACTGGCGGCATCGCGATCTACGATAGCGCCGCCGAGCTGATCTGGTGCTCCCACGGCTACGAACAACTCGACCTTCGACAGCTCATCGAGCGCCTGCGTTCGAGCGACACGCTCGCGAGTCGCGGCAGCATCGAGCTCACTGCGGCGGGCGTCCCCGCGTTCGTCGCTCTGCTACGCAACGAACACTCGCGCCCACTCGGGTCGCTCGTGATCGAGCTGAACCCGAATTCCAAGCAGACACCATCGATGGTTCTCAGCATGCTGCGGCCCGTGCTCGATACCCTCGAGAACCGGCTGGATCTCGAGCACACCAGATCCCTATCTCCGGGCGTGGACGACGCAGGCCTCGAGTTGTTGCTTTCGGTCGACGAAGCCGGCCAGCCCGATAGCGGAGCACTGACGCAGCTGCTTCGTCACAGCATGCAGCATCTCGGCTGCGTGCTCGGCGCGCTGCTCGTGCCCGACAAGAACCTGACAGTTTCATGTGCCATGGACGAGTCGATTCCCGGCGCAAACATCCTCGATCGTACGCAGAAGCATCTGCTCGCGTGGGCGCAGCTGAACAACCGGCCGATGGTCGTGAATCGCGTCGCGGGCGCTGGTGGCGTGGCGCCCTACAAGATTCTGTCGTGCCCGATTCGCGACGTGCATAGTCGCGTCATCGGTCTCGTCGCGCTGTTCCGCGCGGCAACGGCCGAGGACTTCGAGCTGCGCGACATCCGGATTCTCGAGTTCGTAAGTCGGAAGTCCGTTGCGATCCTGAGCAGTCAACACGATTCACTCACTGGCCTCGTGAACCGGCTGATCTTCGAGCGCCGAATGCAGTCCTTGCTCGATACTGGGGCCGGCACGCACGCGTTGTTGTACATCGACATCGATCATCTCGAAGCCATCAACCAGGCGTTCGGCTTTCAGGCGGGCGACGAGGTCATTCAACGCGTCGCCGATATGGTCCGCCGCTTGGCCGGCGCCGCGGCCGTCGTCTGCCGATTCGGCGGCGATCGTTTCGCGGCGCTGCTGCCCCAGGCGAACATCAACGCCGCGCACGACGTCGGCACGCGTCTATTGGCGGCAACGGCTCAACTCGGCTACGTGCACGGTGTCGATGCGGTGCAGGTCAGCGTCAGTATCGGCGCCATCGAGATCACCCGTCGGCAGGATCAGATCTCACACTTGATCGCAGCCGCGGAGCTCGCTTGCAAACGCGCAAAGCAGCAAGGTGGTGGTCGGCTCGCCGTCGCCGACGAAAGCGCGACCTCGTCGACGGGCGGCGAGCAGCAGAACCTCGCCGCGTCGACTTTGCAGGAGGCCTTCCGCGCGAACGACTTCCGCCTCGAGGTACAGCCGATCGTCGGTCTGTCTGCGCGATCTGGCGAGACAGTCGGCTACGAGTTGCTGGTTCGCATGCGCAACTCGGCCGGTGCGCTGATCGCCCCCGACAAATTTTTCGACGCGGCGGAGCGTTACGAGCTGCTCCCTGCCCTCGATCGTTGGGTGCTGTGCTCCGCGATCGACGCGCTGCGCCCTCATGCGGCGGAAGTGGCCGGCGCGCCGTATTGCTTCACGCTGAACGTCTCGGCGCAGTCAATCGCGACGCGCAAGTACGCGACGTTCGCGCTCGAGCAAATTACCGAAGCTGGTCTCCCGCCCGCGGCATTCTGTTTCGAGCTCAAGGAATCTGCGGCCGTCAATCACATTGCGGCCGCCGAGACGCTGATTCGCGAGCTGACGAACGCCGGCTGCAGAATCGCGCTCGACGACTTCGGCTCCGGCTTGAGCTCGTTGGCGCACTTGAAGCGTTTGCCGGTGCACTACCTCAAGATCGACGGCCGTTTCATCCGCCGTATCGTGGACGACCGTATCGCCGAATCGATCGTGTCCGGCATCGCACGCGCGGCGCGAACGCTGGGCGTGAGCGCAATTGCCGAGCACGTCGAGAACCCGGCGACCGCCGAAAAGCTACGTGAACTCGATGTCGACTTCGGTCAGGGTTTCCACTTCGGCCGGCCACAGGCTCTTGGCACTCTGCTTGCGGCGTTTGGCGAAGCTCCGGCGGTGCGCGCGACCACACGCGCCTGACGGAGCCGCGCCTCGGCATTCGGCGCTAGCCTAGAATACGGCTCGAGACCCAAGGCTCATCCGAGGGCGTCATGCGGAAACAATTGCTGTTAATCGGTGCGATGTGTGGCTTTGCCGCTCTGGCGGGCGCCGAGCCCGCCTACGTGACCGACAGTCTGCGTCTAAGCCTCTACGGTGCGGACGACGGTAGCGGTGATGCGCTCGACACGCTCTCGAGCGGCGCAGCCGTCGAGGTGCTCGAACGCGATACGAACTACACGCATGTCCGCACAGCGGCGGGACGCGAGGGCTGGGTCAAGACCGCATTTCTCGTAAGCACCAAGCCGGCCCGAGCGCGAATGGCGGAGCTCGAGGCGGAGATTGCCGATCTGAAGAACGACGTCGCAGCCGCACGCGAGGCGCAGCACACGGCCGAAGTGCAGCTCGGCAAGCTCGGGCACACGGCATCGACGACGGCGCCCACGGAGGCGCTGCAGGTTGCCCTCGACCGTCTGCGCCAAGAGAACCGCTCTTACGAAGAACGGTTCGAGACCTATCGCAGCACGCTGCCCTTGCCTTGGGTGCTCGTGGCACTCGTCGTGACTCTCGTCGGCGGCTTTGCGGCGGGCTTGTGGTGGCTCGATTCGTTGATCCGTCGCCGCCACGGCGGTTTTCGAATCTACTGACTCGCGGCTTTACGCCGCAGCTTCCATGCGTGATGCAGGCGGACTCCGAGCAGCACGGTTAGCAGGAATGCGTACAGCAGCGGCTCTGAGATGTCGCGCTTGACCTGCCACCAGAAGTGCACCACGCCGAGCACAGCGATCACGTAGACAAGGCGATGCACCCTGACCCAGTTTCTGCCGAGCTGGCGTTGCATTCGATTCGTCGAGGTTGCGGCGAGCGGTATCAATAGCAGGAGCGCTGTGAATCCGACCGTGATATACGGCCGTTTCGCGATGTCCTCGAACACGTGGTCCCACGCGAAGCCGAGATCGAGCCATACGTACGTCGTGAAGTGCAGCACGACGTAGAAGAACCCGAACAGCCCCAGCAGCCGGCGGAAGGAAATTAGCCTGTTGATGCCCGTGGAGCGCCGAATGGGCGTGATGCACAGCGTCAGTAGCAGCAGGTTCAGCCCGGTCTTGCCGCACACGTTCAGAAGCTCCTGAACGGGGTCCGCGCCGAGCGACAGGCCGTGAAACTCGAGAGCGCGCAAGACGAGCAGCGCGAATGGCGCCAGGCACGCACCCCAAACGGCCACCTTGACGGTGACGACCCAACGCGGCGTCGTTACCGCCACGCGACTAGAAATTCTTCGCGAGATCGAGCCCGGTGTAGAGGCTCGCGACTTGATCGGCGTAACCGTTGAACATCAACGTGGGTGCTCTCCCCGCGAGCAGACCGCCGCCGAGCTTCCGTTCGCTGGCCTGACTCCAACGCGGGTGATCGACCTTTGGATTGACGTTCGAGTAGAACCCGTACTCTTGCGGTGCCGACATGTTCCAGCTCGTGAGCGGTCGCTTGTCCGTGAAATGGATTCGGACGATCGACTTCGCGCTCTTGAAGCCGTACTTCCACGGCACGACGATGCGAATCGGCGCGCCGTTCTGGTTCGGCAGCACCTTGCCGTAGACGCCGACGACCACGAGCGTCAGCGGGTGCGTGGCTTCCTCGATCGTGAGGCCTTCGCGATACGGCCACTCGAGAATGGGATAGCGGATGCCCGGCATCTGGTTCCGATCCGCAAGCGTCAAGAACTGCACGAACTTCGCTTGCGACGTTGGCTCGAAACGCTTCAGGAGATCGGCCAGCGGAAACCCGACCCACGGGATGACCATCGACCACGCTTCCACGCATCGCAACCGATAGACCCGTTCCTCCAACGCGTGGGGCGCCAGGATGTCCTCGAGCGTGAACGTGCCGGTCTTCGCGGCCTCGCCCGAGACCTGAATCGACCATGGCTTCGTTTTAAGCGTGTGCGCATTGGCGGCCGGATCGCCTTTGGCCGCCCCGAACTCGTAGTAGTTGTTGTAGGTCGAGATGTCTTCGAGGCTGTTCGGTTTGTCCGTCACCGAGCCGGGCCACTTCGTTGGCTTGGGGTCGAACTCCCCGCCAGCGGGAATCGTGGCCGCTTCGGACGCGGACATAATGCCTGGCACCAGGCCCGCAGCCACGGCGGCCTTCAACAGCGCGCGCCGGTTCAGGAATGCGCCTTCGGGTGTGATCTCGGAAGGTTTGATTCGAGTGTCGGGCTTCTTACGCATCGTGACCACCGTCTGTTGGGCTTCGATACTTCGGACGCTCCACGCTGCGGAAAGTTGCGCGGAGCGCGCGATACGGCAAGCAACTTCGCAGGCTGCGTAGCAACGGGCCGTCAGTTGGCTAGAATACGCTGGTACTGGTAATACACAATCCAGAAAACACGGGGCGCGAGACCCCGGCTAACCGCCACTCAACTCTTTAGGGGACGCGAATGAAGCTCATAACGGCAGTCGTCAAACCGTTTCGCTTGGACGATGTGCGCAATGCGCTGGCGGAGGTCGGCGTGCAAGGGATGACCGTGACGGAGGTCAAGGGTTTTGGCCGGCAGCGCGGCCACACCGAGCTGTATCGCGGCGCCGAATACGTGGTCGACTTCCTGCCGAAAGTGAAAGTCGAAGTCGCCGTGACGGATGAGTTCGTCGATCGCGTGATCGAGGCCATCATCGAAGCGGCGAAGACCGGTAAGGTCGGCGACGGCAAGATCTTCGTCACCGATCTCGCGCAGGTCTACCGCATAAGAACCGGCGAAACCGGCGATCAAGCGATCTAAATCTACGCTGGCTCCGGGGGGAGTGAACGTGACTAAGACAAAGAGTGCTGTAGCAGCACTGGTGATGGCTTTGTGCCCGGCGTTGGCCCTGGCGCAGACGGTCGACAGCGGTGCAACGGCGTGGTTGCTGACGGCCACGTCGTTGGTATTAATGATGACGCTGCCCGGTCTCGCGTTGTTCTACGGCGGCCTCGTGCGTAGTCGCAACGTCTTGTCGGTGCTGATGCAGTGTTTCGCGCTGTGTTGCATCGTCTCGCTCATCTGGGTGGTGTTTGGATATTCCGCAGCCTTTGCCGAGGGCAACGCCTTCATCGGCGGCTTGTCGAAGGCGTGGCTCAAGGGTGTCGAGGTGAACACGGTGAGCGGCTTGGTCCCCGAGTCGGTGTTCACGATGTTCCAGCTGACCTTCGCCATCATCACGCCCGCCCTGATCATTGGCGGATTCGCGGAACGCACGCGTTTCGCCGGCATGCTGCTGTTTTCGATCCTGTGGTTTGTCGTCGTGTATCTGCCAGTGACGCATTGGGTGTGGGGCGGCGGGTGGCTTGCCGCGATGGGCTTTCGTGATTTCGCCGGCGGCGCCGTTGTCCACGTGAATGCCGGCGTCGCTGCGCTCGTGGCGGCGCTCGTGGTCGGCAAACGCAACGGCTTTCCAAACACCGCGATGCCGCCTCACAACCTCACGATGACGGTGACTGGCGCGTCCCTGCTGTGGGTTGGCTGGTTCGGCTTCAACGCGGGCAGCGCGCTCGCGGCGAACGGCGCGGCGGGAATGGCGATGCTTGTCACGCATGTCGGCGCCGCGGCCGGCGCCGTGGCCTGGATGGCCCTCGAGTGGGTCAGGTTCGGCAAGCCGAGCGTGCTCGGCATCGTCACGGGCATGGTAGCCGGGCTTGGTACGATCACGCCGGCTTCGGGCTACGTCGGCCCGATGGGCGGCCTGATCATCGGCCTCGTTGCCGGCGTGGTGTGCTTTTTCGCCACGCAATTGGTCAAAAGAAAACTGAGGATCGACGACTCGCTCGACGTGTTCCCCGTGCACGGCGTCGGCGGTTTCACGGGGTTGCTGCTGACAGCAGTGTTCTCCGCAAAGTCCTTCGATGGGATCGGACTGCCGGACGGCGTGTCGATCGGCGCGCAGCTCACGACACAGCTGATCGGCGCGGTTGCGACGGCGGCCTGGTGTGGCATCGCAACGCTCGTGATCCTGAAGCTGGTCAATGTTGTCACGCCGCTACGTGTGTCGTCGGAGCAGGAGAGCGACGGCCTCGATCTCGTGCTCCACGAGGAGCGCGGCTACAGCCTCTAGGCGGCTTCCGCGGGAGCCGCTCCGAGCGGCAGCTTGAGGTCGATCTCGAGCCCCCCGCCGTTGCGATTGCGCGCGGTGACGCTGCCACCGTGCAGTTCCGTTACGCGGGTCGTGATAGCAAGCCCGATGCCCTGGCCGCCTTTCTGGTGATCGCGGCTCTTGTCGGTGCGGTAGAACGGTTCGAAGATCCTCGAGAGCTCCGAGTCCGGCACGCCCGGCCCGCGGTCGAGCACGCGCACGAGCGCCCCGTCGACGTTCGACGTGGCTTCGACCTGGACCGGTTGCGCGGGGTCGCCATAGATCAGCGCATTGCGGACGACGTTCTCGATCGCGCTCTTGAGACCGTCGGCATCACCGCGCACTTCGATCGGGCCGCTGGTCGTGAGCTCAACGCGGCTCGCCGGATGCTCAAACCGTGCATCGTCCACGACTTCGCCGACTAGCTGGTCGAGGCGCACCGCCTCGCGACGCGGCGCCGAAGCAGTTCGCAAGCGGGTCAGGGTCATGACCTGGCCGATGAGAGCGTCGAGCTTCTCAGCCTCGCGCTCGATGCGATCCAGGTCCTTTTGGGCTTCGGCTCCAGCACGGCGTTGAGCCAGCGCGAGCGCCATACGGATCCGCGCGAGCGGCGAGCGTAGCTCGTGCGACACGTCGCGCAGCAGCGTTTCCTTCGCGGTCACGAGGGCTTGAATGCGTTCGGCCATGGCGTCGAAGTCTCGCGCCAGCGTGCCGACCTCGTCGCTGCGGCGGTTGAACGGGGCCCCGACGCGCGTCTCGAGCGCGCCGGCTGCGAGCGCGCGGCTGGCCTTCTGGAGCCGCATGATGGGGGAGGACAGATAACGCGCGAGTAGCACGGACATGATTGCGGATACCAAGATCGCAATACTGATCACAGCCACCTGAGTGCCCGGCCACATCAGGATACCGAGCACCGTGACCGGCGCGCGCGCGAACAGCAACCGGTACTCCTCGTTGTTCGGCCCGATCAGGTGCGGCGTCAGCTGCATGGGTCGCAAGTTCGCAGGCGCGGCGGGGCGCCTAAAGGGTCGTGTCGCGAGCAAACGAGCAAGCTCGCGCGGCATCGCGCGGCCGAGCAGCTCGTCGCCGCGCTCGTTGGTCACCAGCAGTACGATGCCGGGCGCCGGTCGCGGATTGTTGAACAACCAGCCCTTGAGTTCTCGCTCGCCGCCGTGTGCGAGCGCGCCCGCGACTTCCTCGATGATCTTGTCGCGACCTTCGACGTTCACCTGGTCGAGCGCGGTGCTCGCCAGACGAAAACTTAAGAAAGCGACTCCGACCAAGGTGACGGTCATCGCAACCGTGAAAAAGACGAAGATCTTCCAGAACAAACCCATGGCCGCTACCCCTGTGGGGGGACGAGCACGTAGCCGCTGCCGCGGATGCTGCGGATGAGCACATCGGCATCGGCGTCTCCGCCAAGCTTGCGGCGCAGGTTGCTGATGTGGGTGTCGAGGCTCCGATCGTCTGGTAGCAGCTGCCGGCCGAGTGCAGTGCGTGTGAGCGCCTCGCGCGACACGACTTCGCCTGGCGAGCGCATCAGCGTCACGAGTATCACGAACTCGGCGTTCGTGAGCTTCAGCGGATGCTCCTTGATCCACGCTTCGCGGCGTGGCAGATTCACGCGCAGATCGCCGACGCTGACGTCTATCTGTTGGTCGCCGTCCGTCTCCGACGTGCGTCGCAGGATGGCCTTGATGCGCGCAAGCAGCTCACGCGGATTGAACGGCTTCGGCAGGTAGTCGTCGGCGCCGAGATCGAGCCCGATGATCCGATCGACGTCGTCGCCACGCGCGGTCAGCATCAGCACCGGCGTTTTCGCGCCGGTCTCCCGCAATTGTTTCAGCACGTCGAAGCCCGAGAGACCGGGCAGCATTACGTCGAGCACAATGAGATCAAAGTTCTCGCGCTGGGCGCTGCGCAGTCCGGCGACTCCCGACGCCACGGCCGTGAGTTCTATGCCCTCGGGCGCGAGATATTCGACGAGCATCTCCGAGAGGCGCACGTCGTCGTCGATGATCAGCAGGCGATGGTCGGCCAAGGTCGTAGGCTCCCTATCGAGAAAAAGTGCCACAAAAGGCCTGACGGGCCAAAGGGTACAGCAGGCAGGACCAGAATTATTGAGACTTTCGGACCTGCTCCAAGGGCCACAGGTCGAGCTGCGGCCTGGACGCGCGTGGTGGCGCGAACAGCGAGGTATTCAGCATGAAGTCGTGGATCAGGCCGTAGGCGCGCGCGGCGCGGCTGAACCGCGCCCTTAAGAGCTGTGCGAAAGGCCCAACGCCGCGCTGGCGGCTCCCGAAGGCGGGGTCGTTCAGCGAGCCCTCGCGCATCTGCCGAATCAAAGAAAGCACATGCTCTGCGCGGTCCGGGTACTGCGCATGCAGCCACTCGACGAACAGCGCCTCGACCTCGTGCGGCAGTCGTAGCAAGACGTAACCGGCACTGGTGGCACCGTGTTTCGCCGCCGCCTCGAGCATGCGCTCGAGCTCGTGGTCGTTCAGCGCCGGAATGATCGGCGCTACCAGCACACCTGTCGGTACTCCGACGTCGGTCAACGCCCGAATCATGTGGAGCCGTTGCTCTGGTCCCGCCGTTCGAGGCTCCATGCGCCGCTTCAAGTCGTGGTCGAGCGTCGTGAGGCTGACGTTGACGGCCACGAGGTCGTGGCGCGCGAGCTCGGCGAGCAGATCGAGATCGCGGAGTATCAGCGAGCCTTTGGTGACGATCGTCAGCGGATGCTTCAGCTCGAGCAGCAACTCTAGAAGGCCTCGCGTCACGCGCAGCTCGCGCTCGACGGGCTGATAAGGATCTGTGTTCGTGCCAAACGCGATCGGGCTCACCGTGTAGCTGGG
>Ga0302321_100004033_pt1 | contig 12645 bp, 12 predicted proteins | sample Fen_T0_1_FD_202505 | JGI IMG/M metagenome (GOLD analysis project Ga0302321, IMG submission 202505) | Peat permafrost microbial communities from Stordalen Mire near Abisko, Sweden - Fen_T0_1 | ecosystem: Environmental > Terrestrial > Soil > Wetlands > Permafrost | place: Sweden: Abisko...
GAGTAAATCCGCAGCCAGCTCTGCCAGCTTGGAACGTTCACCCTTGGTCAACATGATGTGCGCCGAGATCGCCTGACCTTTCATGCGATTGTGGCAATAAACCAGGCCGTTGCTGCGCGAATCGACATAGGGATTGTCGATTTGGGCTGGATCGCCAATCAGCACGATCTTCGATCCTTCAGATATGCGCGTGATCACTGTCTTCACTTCGTGCGGCGTAAGCTGCTGCGCTTCGTCGAGGATGAAAAACCGGCGGGCAATCGAACGTCCACGAATGAAACAGAGCGCCTCGATTTCCACGATGCCGCTCTTGATCAGTCGTTCGTAGGGCTTCATCGCCGCACCGTTTCCATGACCATGATTGCTCGTCGCGTGCTGTGGCTGTGGCGCATTCATCGCCATCACCATCTCGTCGTGGTTTTTCTTTTTCTTCTTCGAAACTTTTTTGGTGGCGAACTGTGGTTCCTTCTGTGGCTTCGAAGGAATGAGCACCTCGAGTGCGTCGAAATAAGGCTGGAGCCAAGGCTTCATTTTCTCGTCCAGCGTACCAGGGAGAAAACCAATGTCTTTACCCAAAGCAATCACCGGGCGCGAAATCGAAACACCGTCGTAGCGTGAATTTTCATCCTGAGTCTGGCTAAGCGCGCACACGGTGGAGATAAGTGTCTTGCCCGTGCCCGCTTTGCCAAAACACGTGACCAACGAAAGCGAGTCGTCGAGCAGCGCATCCATGAAAAACTGCTGTTCGAGATTCCTCGAGCGAATCGGAATGCCGCCAATCGCCTTCACGAATTCCGGTATCTTCAGCCGACGAACGATACCTTCGCCATAATAACGCGCCGGCATGGTTTTACCCTCGTGCGAACGTAGCAGCACATACTCGTTCAGGAAAAGTCCCTTAGCGGATTCGTCATCGAGTTGGAATTCTCCCTCGGAACAAAACCTTTGGATCTCGTAAATGGTTACCGGAATGACGCGGTAGGATGCCTCCTCGACCGCTTCCGGAACCTTATCATTGAGGTAATCTTCCGATTCGAGGCCGACCGCCCGCGCCTTCAGCTGCACGTTGACGTCCTTGGTGACAAGGATCGTCGGTGGCGGAAACCGCTCCTGCACGTAGAGCGCGCAGGCGATGATGCGATTATCCTTCTTGCCCAGATCCGGCAGCACCGCACGAAAACGCTGCATGGCCGGACTGGTGAAATTCTGATCGACGAGGTAGCGGTTGATCACAACCGACAGTGTGCCCCCGTTCTCCAGGCGCACGCCTTCAAGCATGGTGCGCGAGTCAGGGAGCAACTCCTGAAGGATCCGGTGGACACGACGGGCATTGCGGCCTCGCTCGGTCGACTGCTCGGTTTTGATGGCATCGAGCTCCTCCAAAACCTCGACCGGAATGACGAGGTTATTGTCCTCAAACTTGTAGATCGACTGTGGATCGTGAAGTAGGACGTTGGTGTCCAGGACAAAGGTTTTAACCTTTGCTGAGACCTTGAGCTGCGGTTGGGTATTACTGGCCCTGCTCAGGTTTTCCATTGTGGATATCTTGTGAATAACCGTGCACGAGCTTACGCGTTTGTCGAGCAAGACTCCGCCATAGTTGGAAATAAAATTTTCGTTTATGATTCTTCCGGCCGAAAATTATTCTCCGCCTGAAAAAAGACGGGCGGATCGTCTACCCCTAGACGATCCGCCCTTAACTTTCTTTGTTACCCCAAATTCCCACCGCTAAGCGGTAGAAAATTGTACGAACATAATATATGACGCAGATCGAAAAGAAATGTTTCAAAAATCTTCGATTTATTTTCGAAGTTGCGAGAACAGGTCTATCCGCTGCGAAGCGAAACCATAGCCATCTCCTCCATGTATCCTAGCGATGCGAGGACGTCCCGCTTAGGCTTTCAGCAAGGCACTCACCCGCGAAAATAGGTCACGGATACTGAATGGCTTCGCGAGAAAATCCACGTTCTCACTCTCAAAGACACCATGCACGACGACATCGTCGGCATAACCTGACATGACAAGCACGCGGATATCCGGGCGCTTTTTCAAAATTTTCCCAGCCAGTTCCATGCCGTCCACATCAGGCATAACCAAATCAATAATCACGAGATCAATGGCCTCGCCCTTTTTGGAATCAAGAATCGGAATCGCCTCAGTGCCCTTGCTCGTCACCGTGACAATGTACCCACGACTGGTTAGTGCCTCATCGACCAAAGCAAGAGCCTGCTCATTGTCATCGACCACCAGAATGGATTGCTGCTCTTTGGATTTCACGTTTTTGGGGTGGGAAAGCTGGTTGGATGAAGGCTCTGGAAGAGTCGGAATCGGGCGAGTGTTTGCCTGATTCCACTGATCATGTCGACAGGATCTTGGGTTTTTTCAACAAAACTACACGGCTCGAGCCACTTTGTATCCTGCGCCACCGAAGCATGTTTTAGACTCGAGACAAATAGAATGGGAATCAGTTTTGAAAAACGCCTCACCGCAGCCGCTAGGTCTGCTCCGCCATGAGAGCCCAACCCGACATCCATCACCACAATGTCCGGGCTGGTGTGAATAATGCCCTCCAGCGCAGTGGCTTCATCATGGCCAACACCACACACCGTCAGATCGGCTTGGCTGTTAATCAAGGATGTCAGGGCAAACGTAAAGAAACGGTGGTCATCAACTATGAAGACACGGGAAACCCAAGGCTGGCTTAAGCCTCTCCCTCGCCCTTCATTAGTTTTGCCTAGTTCTTCCATGTTGACTCGGACCTAAACAGTCCGCCGATCAGAAATGATTACGAATATATGCAACCCAATGCTTGAAACAAAAATTAATGGTTACAGATATTAGAATATTGAGCCTTGTTTTCATAAGATCGAATACCAAGCTACGCAGTCAAGTGAGTACCCGGATTTCGACCATCTTTGGTGGAAAACACTACGCGCGTTCAGGTAAAAGCCCGAGAATATTATTATACTAGAAACTAAATGAGTGCCGCGTCCCACACGATTCTGCAGAGGACCAGTCTTGCCAAGCAGAGCCGTAAATCTACTAAAGCGAAAAGGCTTCCAGAAATGAGGAAGCTGCGTGGCCAGCTAAAACAAAGTCACCCCCCCAAATGGGCCCAAACGCAGGTCTTCGCCCAAGGCCGAATTATTGCTTGGGAAGGCTCCCTCAATCCGTTGCGGGCAACCGGACTCTTTCCTGCGAAAGGATCCTTTATCGATTCAATATTACTGATTCGAAAAGGTAGTATTATTCAATGGTCCGAGTCTATACATCCATTAGATATTGGCCGGGTTCGTGATAAAATAGAAAATATAAAGTCCCTCCCCTTTACCATAGATTACCGCTTGGTCGATAAAAGCGGGGCGATCGCCTGGGTGCGACATTCCATTGTCGAGACGAAGAAGAAAGGCCAACAGACCTTAGCCAAAGGTTTTATTTGTGATATCCAGACCGAAAAAGAACTCGAACTGGAAAGCCTTCGCGTCAGTGAGCGCGAGCAAAACCGCATCGGACAGGATTTACATGACGATCTCTGTCAGGTGCTCGCAGGCGTGAGTTGCTTGATGCGCGTCGCCGAGGGCCGGTTGGCCAGCAAAGTCCCCGAGGAGATTCCTTATCTCGCCGAGCTAAACCAACAAATCATCGAGGCCATGCATAGGACCCGCGCATTGACCCACGGATTATTCCCCGGGAAAATTCAGATTGCCGATATGCGCGGTGCATTGCTAGAACTTGCTGCTCAAGTCCGGACTCGCTTCCAAGTCGAGGTCAAAACAGAGTTTATCGGACGTTTTCCACGACACACCGCCAACCAGATAATACAGATTTATCGTCTTACTCAGGAAGCAATAAGCAACGCCATCAAGCATGGGCATGCAAACTGCATTGAAGTACGCTTGGAAGCTAAACCATCTAATATGTTTTTGTCGATCATCGATAACGGCTCGGGCTTGAGCCAGACCGAACCAAGTGAAAAAGGTGTGGGTTTAAATATCATGCAATATCGCTCCCGTACGCTGGGCGGTGAATTTACCATCGGGAATGCACCTGATCGCGGTGTGCGCGTGACCCTGCAATATCCGTTTCTGCATTGATTCGCGCCATGCCCGTTAAAACACGCATTTTTATCGTTGATGACCATCCCTTGCTGCGACGCGGGCTCGCAGAGTTGATTAATCGCGAAAACGATATGGTGTTTTGCGGTGAAGCCGAAGACTCCCCTTCCGCCATGAAGTTGATCACCCAGATCAAGCCCGATCTGGTCATCGTGGACATCTCGCTCAAAGGCTACAACGGCATCGAGCTGATCAAAAATATTAAAGCCTTCGATCAGAAGATCCAGGTGCTCGTCCTATCGATGCACGACGAATCTATCTATGCGATGCGTGTATTAAAAGCCGGGGCCAAAGCCTACGTGATGAAGCAGGAAATCACCGAAAAGGTTATGGAAGGCGTGCGCCGCATCCGTGCTGGTAAGGTTTTCGTCAGCGAACGGGTCGCCAGCCGCATGCTCGATCAAGTCGTGGTCGGTGGCGATCCGACGTCCGATTCGCCAGTTGATCTACTGAGTGACCGCGAGCTCGAAATCGTCAATATGATCGGCAGTGGTCAACCTACCCGCGAGATCGCCGCAAAACTTCACATCAGCATCAAAACCGTCGAGTCACATCGCGCGCGCATAAAAGAGAAACTCAATCTCGAGAATGCCATCCAGTTAGTCCAATTCTGTGTCCGCTGGGTTGAAGAGGGCGCTAGAAACAACGGCTAGATTCGATTGGTTGGCGCGAGGTTTTTTGGCGACGTCAGACTGATCGGAGATTATTTGAAACGCCCCTGACTCAACCGTGCTAAGGCAGAAAGGCACGCACCTCACGACGACACACGCTTTGGCTTAACCGGCAGCGGCACCCAAAGTCGCAATAAATGTTCTGCCAAGTTCAGCAGACTCATACGGCACAGCTCCTCGCGCTCCGCAAGCTGTTTAAACCTAGGCACCACAACCGTGCGCTCTTTGTAATAACGTCGGAGCTCTCCCTCGATCAAACGAGCCGCGTCGGACCGAACCGCAGATTGTGCAACAAACCCGCGAACTTTATACTCCCAGAACTGTCTCTCCTCGCGATTCGCTTCTATGTATTCAAAAAGTTGCTGCTCACTTCGATTTAGGCTCACACCACCAAGGTGCGTCCAGCACTCATAAAAACAACTGCAAACACCCTCACCAATCATGGCATTGCAATCATCGCCAAATCCGCTACTCAGTTCCCAACCCAAAAAATCGCTTATGTGGCTCAAGCTCAAAGACCAGTTCCCCACCATCGCGGTCACCGTCATCATCCTGCTCGTAGCCGGATCGCTCTTCTTCATTAAGGTATCGCGTGAAAACGCCCGGCAACAAGCTGCCATGGAAGCCCTGCGTGAACAGAACAACGAACTGCGCACATCCGCCGAAGAAAACCGCCGTCAGACCGAAGCATTGAACGCGCTCCTCAAAGACGCCATTGCCAAGAAAGCTGCCGATGCGCTGATGACCGATGAGGAATACGCCAAGGTGAATGCCGAGAAAATCGACCGCCTCGCCGAAGCCATCGCCTTCAAGATTCAGCCGTTCAACCCACTCCCCAAAACTCCCGAGGAAGCCGAACGCCTGCAAAACGAACAAGTCGACAAGGTCTCCTCCCGCATGGCTGACAAGATTCAGCCGATTCTCGCCGAGATGGCCAACGACCAGCACCTGACGCGCGATTCGATCACCGCCTACAGCCAGCGCATCTCCGATCAAGTCGGCGTTGTCCTCACTGCTGAGCTAGCCAAGAACCAACAGCTCAACAACAATCTCCTCGCCTCTCAAGCCGTCGCGCATGACGCCATGCAGCTGACTCACCAAGTGACCGCACTCTACCTGAGCTCCTTGAAAGATCAGGGCCTAATCACCCGCCTCCTCTCTCTCCCAGCTAACATCGTCAAAGATGCCACCAGCCTGAGCATCGTAAACAGCAGCGAGCGCCGTAAGATCGAGGCACGACTCGTCGGAGAGATGAATACCATCGATAACCGCATGCAGGAAATTCAGGCAAAAATGCCGAAGAAGTAAGGGCGTTGCCCCGCTGCACATGTACTAAGCCACACCAAGCGCGTGGCTTTTTAATCTGAAGCCCAGATAATTTTGGCCTCAGGAAAAGGGACTCTTCAACCGGTCTGCTGACAGGCCGGGCGTTGCATTTTGCAAGCCCGGGCGTTTCGAAGTCTTTCAAACTGCACGAGCGCGCATCGAGGAACGCTCACGGATGATTTTGATTCTCTTCACCGTAATATACTTACCAACTTCTTTAACGTCTTGGCATAAGATGAGGTATGCAGTTGGGGCTCAAACCACTTCGAGCCCTGCCATATGTCTCAAGCTAACACCCGCTCAACTTCTTCGAAACAAAGCCGTCATGGCCTGCCTGCTCCCGCCAAAGAAAGCATGCCCGATTCCGCTCAGGAAGCAGCCTACGATGCAGGCCTGATCGAGCGCTTCAACAGCGGAGACGAAACTGCGTTTGTAGAAATCATGGATCGTTATCGGGGAAAAATCTTCGGCCTCGCCAACAACCTCATGCGCAACGCCGCCGACGCGGAGGAAATCGCACAGGACACCTTCATCCGTGCCCACCGCGCGCTGGCCAATTTCCGCGGCGACTCCTCGCTTGCCACCTGGTTGTACCGCATCGCGCTTAACCTTTCGCGCAACCGCTATTGGTATTTTTTCCGCCGCTGCCGCCACAGCTCGATTTCGTTGGAGCGTCCCCTTAACGAAGAAACCGATGGCACCTTCTCCGATCTGATCGCCGCCGACACCCACAGCCCGGTGCAGGAGACCATCACTCAGGAATTCACAGAGCTCATCTCGACCTGTATGGAAAAACTGGATGCGCGCCATCGCGAGATCCTCACCATGCGCAACATTCTAAACCTCCCCTACGAGGACATCTCTCGCGCGCTAGGCATCAACGTCGGCACAGTGAAAAGCCGCATCGCCCGCGCTCGCGAAAACCTCCGCAAACTGCTGGCTGAACTCGCCCCCGAATTCGGTGCAGAATCCATGGGCGACGATTTCTTCGTAGCCTCCCGGGTGGCCTACGGCTGCCAGGCGATCACCTACGCTTAACTTCAAAAACCATCTTCAATCGCTAGCAAAACTCAGCCGGGCCATTCGCCCGGCTTTTATTTTAGCCAGATCGGTTGGTTAAGCCGAAACATTGCATTAGGAAAACAACCGATAACAGATTTTAGAGCCCGAGATACCGGCGCACCGGCTCCAGATCCACGTGTGCAGCCAGATGGGCGGCCATCGCCGCATATGTTTTCTGCCGCTGCTCCGCCCACGGCACGGCACAGGGTTTGTGCCCGGTAATCCCGGCCGCCACCGTAACCAACCGGCGCACTTCCGGTGCCTCGAACCAACCGTGAAGATACGTTCCCCAGACATTGCCGGTCTTGGAGCCTTCCGTACGCGTCCCCGCGACATCCTCAACCAACAGCAAGGGCAAATGCTCCCGCGTCGGCCGGCTGCGGCCCATGTGCATCTCATAAGCCTGCCATCGCCGATCACCGCAGGAAGCCGTGACCTGGCGTACAATTTTTTGTTGCTCGAAGGTGGTTTTGATCGGCAACAACCTAAGACCTTCCTCTTCGCCAGAGCCGCCCGCCACGCCAGAAACATCGGTCAGACTTTCGCCTAAAATCTGGTAGCCGCCGCACAAGCCAATCACCGGAATCCCGGCGCGTGCCGCAGTAATAATTGCACGATCGAGTCCGGTGGTTTTCAGCCAGCGCAGATCGGCAATCGTGTTCTTCGTACCGGGAATGATGATCGCCTTGGCTGTGGCCAGTTCGTTGATCGTCTTGACCCAGCGGATACGCACGCCCTCGTCATCCCACCACGGCTGGCAATCCGTAACATTGGCCAAATGCGGGAGCCGTATCCACGCCACCACTTCACCCTGCCCGCGATCTTCGTCTTCAGAGCGCAATCCGTCCTCCTCCTCTGGTTGCAGATCAGTCCTAAACGGCACCGTGCCGAGCACGCGCAATCCTGGAGCATATGGTGCAAGCCAGCGGTTAGGGTCGGGGAAAAGCCGTATGTCGCCACGGAAGCGATTCACAATCGCGCCGAGCATACGCGCACGATCCTCTGCGGGCAATAGCTGCCACGTCCCGGCCAGTTGCGCGTAAATACCACCCCGGTCGATATCGCCAACGAGCACACTGCGCGCATCAAGGTAGCGTAGTGGATTGAGGTTCACCAGATCGCGTTCCATCAAATTCAACTCCACCGGACTGCCCGCGCCTTCGAGCACCAGGACGTCGCACTTCGCGCGCCAGTCTTCGAGCGAGTCTTTAACCATTTGCCAGAGCTTATCGTAATTCTCGTAGTAAGTTCCCGCCAATTGATGACCTTGCGCACGCCCTTGCAGGATCAATTGCGATCCCTGCGTGCCACTAGGCTTGAGTAAGATCGGATTCATGTCGGCCGTGGGCAGAAGTCCGCAAGCTTCCGCCTGCACCGCCTGCGCACGTGCGATCTCGCCGCCATCGAGCGTGGCCCAGGCGTTGTTGGACATGTTCTGTGCCTTGAATGGCGCCACACGCACACCCTGGCTTTTTAGCCACGCGCAAAACGCCGTCGCGATCCACGATTTTCCAGCGCCTGAGGAAGTGCCAAGGATGCCGAGGGCTTTCATCAATTTCGTTTCTTTATCTTTCTCATTCTTCTTTCTCTTTCTCACGCCTCACGAATCGAGAAAGATAAAGAGGAAGAAGAAAGAGAAAGATTGTAGTTAAAACTCGATACCGAGCTGTGCTTTCACCCCAGCGTTAAACGGATGCTTGATCTCCTTCATTTCCGTCACGAGATCAGCTAGTGCCATCAACTCTGGCAACGCACCACGCCCGGTGATGACCACATGTAGGTCGTCGCGCTTTTGGCGCAACACCGCCAGCACTTCGTCCTTTGGGAGATAATCCATCGAGAGCACGACATTCAGCTCATCGAGCATCACAAACGAAACGCTCGGGTCTTTGAAAAACTCGTACGCCAGCTGCCAGCCTTCGCGACATTTGGCGATATCAGCTGTTTTGTCCTGCGTATCCCAGGTAAAACCATCGCCCACGGCGTGCCAGGTCAGGTTCGGGCTACGCAAAACTTTCTCAATCGCATCAGGCGTGGCCTTGATAAATTGCACCACGCCGCATTTGCGGCCGTGAGCCAGCGAGCGGGCCAGCATGCCAAACGCCGCGGTGGATTTTCCTTTGCCATTGCCGGTATGCACCATGAGCAACCCGTGCTTGTCTTTCGCCGCGCGCATTTTCTCCCGCATCTCGGCCTGCAGAGCCTGCATATCTTCGCGGTGCTGTTCCTCTGACGAATCGGGGGACGGTGTTTTTTTCATGGGAGTTCCAAAGTTAGTCCTAGTGATTGTTTCGCACGCACGCCGAAAACTTCCATCAGAAGTTCAGGCGTGAGAACTTTTTCAGGCGGGCCGGCAGCCCGTAGACGGCCTTGGTGAAGCACGACCACAAAATCCAAGCAATAGGCCGCACGCAAATCGTGCAGTGAAAAAAGGACGGTGGTGCCCGCGCGCGTCAGGCGGCGTGCGTGCGTCAGCACTTCAAGCGCATGGCGCGGATCGAGCGGAGCCAGCGGTTCGTCCCAAAGTTGCAACGGAGCTTCCGTGACCAGCGCGCGTGCAAGCATCACGCGCTGCTTCTCCCCGCCCGAAAGCCGATTAACCGGCCGGTGAGCGAGCGAGGTTAAGTCGAGTTGACGCAACGCCTCATCCACACCGCACTCGTCGTCACCCCGCGCATAACGGCCCTGCGCAACCACCGAACGTACCGAAAAACCAAATTCAAAACGCGCCTCCTGCGGCACCCAGGCAGTGAGTCGGCCACGCTCTGGGATCAAGATTTCATTCACCTCACGGCCCGACCAGCTCACGCCGCCGGTTGCTGGCAACAAACCAGCGGCCACCTGCAACAAGGTCGATTTACCGCTACCATTAGGTCCCACCAAACCTGCCAGCATGCCCGGCGCAAGCGACAGGCCCACGTCAGCGATTCGTCCCGACACCGAGGCGTTGGTTACGGTCAGGGAGGTCATGCTTGTCGTCTCAGCAGCCATATAAAAAAGGGTCCGCCAATCAGCGATGTTACGATGCCAACCCGCAACCCACCGGCAGAGCGGCTGATCAAATCGCACGCGAGCACGAACGCCGCGCCGCCAATCAGCGTAAGCGGAACCAGTCGTTTATGCTCCGGCCCAACGAGCAACCGCAGCAAATGCGGCACGATCAAACCGACAAAACCAACCGTTCCCGCCACCGCCGTCGCCAGTGCGGTAAGCACGGTGGATAATGCCAGCATCGAGCGCCTTAACCGCTTGATATCGACACCGAGACTCTGCGCCTCGCGAGCGCCGAGACTGAGTAAATCCATCGGACGTCCCAGCGGCCAGAGTAGCGCACCGGCAAGTATGATCGGCGAAGCCATCAGCACATGCTCCCACGTGCGATCTTCCAAACCACCCAACATCCAGAAAAGAATCCGGGCATTGCGCTCGTAAGAGAGTGTGAAGTTAGCGAGCACGTAACTCGTCACCGCACCGAGCAAGGCGTTGAGTGCCACTCCGGCGAGCAGCAACCGCTCCGTACTCGCGCCGCGTCGGGCGAGCATGATGACCACCGTGGTTGAAATCATCGCACCGAGTATAGCCGCCACCGGCAAAACAAAAATTGAAGCCGAGGCCCAGCCCAGCCCGATCATCACCACAGCACCGGCCGCGCCACCACTGCTCACGCCCAACAGACCCGGGCTCGCGAGACTGTTGCGAAAATACGCCTGCATCACCAAGCCGCTAGAGGCAAGCGCGGCACCGACCATCATCGAGACCAGCATGCGCGGCAGCCGGATGTTCCACAGAATGGTCGCCGCCAATTCATCGCGATGCAGCAATCCCGAAAAGATCCTGACCGGGCTCAGATGCATATCGCCGATCGCGAGCGAGGTCAGCGCCAGCAGCCCGAGCAAAAACAGGGCAACAGGAAAAGCCACGCGATGCACCCAAGGAGGCGTCATGGAAATCTCTCCGGATACAACGCCCTTGCGAGCTGTTCATAGCCATCGACCCGACGATGCGAGACACAACTCAACTGATAGTGCTTCAACAGCGCGACCCGACCTTCCTTCACCGCCGGCATGAATAGATAGGGCGGTGTCTGTCGAAAAACCGCGAGTGCCTTTTCGGCGTTGTCACCAGAGAGCACAACCCGATCCACTGGCCAGGTTAACATCTGTTCGTTGGGTGGCACCGCATGGCCGTGAAGTTTGCCGAGCGTGAAAGCAAGATTTTCGGCTCCGGCATGATCACAAAGATCTTGAAAGGTCGAATCGTCACCGGGAATCAGCCCGTAGGTCGAAGGCGCGATCACGCGCAGCGGTTTCGCACCTTCGAGCCGCTTGCGAAGATCGGCAATGCGCCGTTCGCAGTCGGCGATGATTCGCTCCGCCTTCGCTTCCGCCGTCGGCCCAAGCTCACGCGCGAGCAGCCGCAAGTTTTCGTAAGCGTCTTCGATGGTTCGGTATTTCTCGAACACGATCACCTTCAAGCCCGCGCGCCGCGCCTGCGTCACCAACTCAACCCGGCTGTAATTCGCGCAAAGGATCAACGTCGGGTGAAACTGCAACGCGCCCTCAAGATCGCAGGTTGGCGAAAGCTGGGGATAGTTTTTAGCTTCATCCGCCACTGCGGAATAGACAGATTCGCGAGCGAGATGGCTGAGCGCCGCGATTTGCGACGGCTCAGCCAAGGCCAACAATAACTCATCGGTACCGACAGTCTGCGACACGACGCGCACCGCAGACGGCTCGCCGGACGCCAGCAAGACGGCCGCGAGCCAGAGGAAAAACGTGAGCGTGGAGCGCAGAAGGGGCATGGCGGGGTCTAGAACTTCCACTCCACCGAGGAAAATATGCCACAGGAAAGTGCACTGTAGCCGATCGCGTCGGAGTATTTTTCGTCGAGTGCATTCTCGATGCGGAGCTTCAAGAGCACCTTGTCACTTGCTTGCCAGGAGGCAAAAACGCGGGCCGTAGCGTAGTTCTCCACATCAACCTGCTTCGACGCATAAGTCACCGGGTCAAAAACCGTGTCCTCGCGGCCTCCAACGAAATGCAGTCCAGTACCGAGTGTACAAACCGAACTAGGCAACAGCTGTAATTCAATATCGCCAGAATGACGCGGACGGCGTGTGAGCCTGACTGGATTCGCGGCGTTGCTGTTATTGGTCGCTGTGAGATAGGTGTACGAGGCACGCAACTTAACCTCCGAAACCGGCTGAGCCGTAAGCGCGAATTCGCCGCCTTCGGTGCGGGCCTTGTTCACGTTTTGTGCAATGTATTTTCCCTGAGGAAACGTATAAACGCTCGCGATCAAGTCGTGGAAATCGTTGTGGAAATAGGTCGCGCTCGCGGCAAGGTGGCCATTGAGCAATTCCTGATCAATACCGGTATCCCAGCCCTTGGATTCCTCCGGCTTGATGGTCGGACTCGGCCCGTACCACGGCGGAGAGCCAAAACGATTAATCATGCTAGGCGTCTTGAAAC